>Ga0075363_100000746_pt1 | contig 11111 bp, 11 predicted proteins | sample EndMetdeltDD1763_FD_71470 | JGI IMG/M metagenome (GOLD analysis project Ga0075363, IMG submission 71470) | Populus endosphere microbial communities from Tennessee, USA - Endosphere MetaG P. deltoides DD176-3 | ecosystem: Host-associated > Plants > Roots > Endosphere | place: USA: Tennessee...
GTTCTGAAAGCGCTCGCGAACGTCGTCCATCCTTGTCGTCCCCCATGCGCCAAACGGCGATGATTGTTGAGGCCGCGCGCAGCGCGCGGGGACCGCGCCCACCGGCGCAGCGCCATAGTGCATAGCCAGCGGAACCGCGCGGGACAACGGAATTTCACACCCGGCAAGCCTGCCATTCCGATTTGCGGCCGTTGAACCGACGCGAGCGCTGCGGCATAGTGCGGCGCAACGAAAACGAGCCATCGACGGGAGGACAATATGAGCGAACCCCGCATCAGCTATGTTCAGCCATCCACCGTCACCGACGCGGACATGCTCGCCGAGTTCGACCGCTGCGCCCGCGAAGGCACGCCGCGGCCGGAGAGCCAGGCGGTGCGCGCGCATGTGCCGGCGGTGTTCTGGTCCTTCGCCAATTCGTGGAAGGACGTGTTCCGCAACGGCGTCGCCGACCACGCCATCAAGGAACTCTGCCGTGTCTACGTGTCACGCTCGGTGAAATGCGAGTTCTGCGGCAACCAGCGCTCCATCAAGGCCGCGAAGGCCGGCACGATCGAAGCCGACTATATGGACCTGATCAACTTCGAATCCTCGACGCGCTACAGCGAGAAACAGAAGGCCGCGCTGTCCTACGCCGAGATGATCACCTGGGACCTGCCGCCGACCGACGCGATCTGGGAGCGTCTGCACAAGCACTTCAGCGAACCGGAGTTGGTCGAGATCGGCTACTTCATCGCGCTCACGATGGGCCAGCAGCGCTGGCTCCGCACCTTGAACATCGAGCACCATCAGGTACTCGCCGGGACCGATGGCTCGATGGCGCCGGGCTTCGAGACGTTCGACAAGCTGAAAGCTTCCAAGGCGCAGGCGGATTACTGGGCCAAAGGCTCGCCGCCGACCCCGCAGGCGGCGGAGTAAATCTCAGACCTCATCCTGAGGAGCCGGCCGAAGCGCAAGCGAAGGCTGGCGTCTCGAAGGATGGCCACATGCCTCATGCTTTGAGACGCGTCGCTGCGCGACGCCCTCAGCATGAGGCTCTACGGAGTTTTCATGGACGACATCGTCAAATCCGCCATCGCGCACTGGGGTCCGCGTTTCGTCGCGAACGGCGTGGCGCTGACCGACTTCGAGGAAGTCACCGCGAGCGTCGCCAAGTGGGACGACTGGTGTAGAGCCTGGTCCGACAAGGCCGCGATCCACGAGGCGATGGGGCGCGAGGCGCTCGCCAACAAGAAGTTCATCAGCGCCGGCGAGCATCTCCAGCGCGCGGGCGTCTACTACCACTTCGGTAAATTTCTGTTCGTGCACGACGTGCCGCAGATGAAGGCGGCGCACATGAAGGCGGTGGAATGCCGCAACCTGGCGCTGCCGCATCTCAACCCGCCGGGCGAGCGCGTCACGATTCCCTACGAGGGCAAGGCGCTCTACGGCATCCTGCGCAAGCCAAAGGGCGTGGACCGCCCGCCGGTGCTGGTGATGGCGGTCGGGCTCGACTCGGCGAAGGAGGAGACGGAAGCCTACGAGCGGCCCTATCTCGACCGCGGCATCGCCACGCTGGTGTTCGACGGGCCGGGGCAGGGCGAGGGCGAATACGACTTTGCGATCCGTGGCGACTACGAGGTCGCCATGATGGCGGTGGTCGACTACGTCATGACGCGCCGGGATCTCGACACGGACCGCATCGCCCTATGGGGCGTCAGTCTCGGCGGCTATTACGCGCCGCGCACCGCCGCGTTCGAGAAGCGCGCCAAGGCGTGCATCTCGCTTGGCGGGCCGTATGACTGGCAGGAGGCGTGGGGCGGCCTTGCGCACCTCACCCGCGAAGCCTTTCGCGTGCGCAGCCATTGTGCCACGCAGGACGCGGCGAACGCGCGCGCCGCCAATCTCACGCTCAAAGGCGTCGCGCAGAACATCACCTGTCCTATTTTCGTGATGACCGGCAAGCTCGACCGGCTGATCCCGTGGCAGCACGCCGAGCGCCTCTCCAAGGAGGTGAAGGGGCCGTGTACGTTCCTCTTGATCGAGGACGGCAACCATGTGGCCAACAACCGCGCGTATCGTTGGCGCGTGCAGAGCGCGGACTGGCTGGTGGAGCAGCTTGCTTAACCTCTCCTCGCATTGCGGGGAGAGGTCGCCAGCCGAAGCCCAAAGGGCGAAGGCCGGGCGGGCGAGGGGCCGGCTCACAGTGTGCGGCTCGCTCGCCCCTCACCCGGCTCGCAGCCGCGCTGCTCGCCACCCTCTCCCCGTTTCACGGGGAGAGGGACAAGAACCCCCTCTCCATCGCGTGCATCCGTTCAATCCCGTCCTTCGTCACGAGCACCATTTCGCCCGTCTGCACTCCCGCCTCGTGATCCTTCGTGACAACATTCGGCTGGATCACCACCGTCATGCCGGCACGGAACGGCTCCTCCGGCACCGGGCCTGCCGGGCGGCTCGCGCTCCCGAGGATCGGCGGCAGGTAGCCGCCGCCATAGCCGTGCACGAGGTCGTCGATGGTGGTGAAGCCCGCATCCTCGATCATCTGCGCGGCCTCGATGACCTGAGCGGGCGTCGTGCCGTCGCGCAGCACGGTGGCGATGGCATCAAACGCCGCGTCCGCCACCGCATGCAGCTCGCGATAGAGCGGCGTCGGCTCTCCAAGAGCGAAACTGCGCAGCACCTGTCCGGGATAATCCCAGAACGCCGCGCTGATCTCGGCGAACACGATGTCGCCGGCCGCAACGCGCCGCGTTGAAGGAAACTGCGCCGGCACCGCGACCTGCGGATCGCGCATCGGCGTGACGCCGAAGTAGTGGATCACGTTCAGCGCACCCTGCGCGACGTAAGCTCGCTCGACCAGATCGCCAAGCTCGCGTTCGGTTAACCCCGGTCGCACACCATCGCGTAGCGCCATCATGCCCAAATCGGAAAAGTGCGCGCCGATGCGCAGCCAGTCCAACTCTTCAAGAGTTTTGATCATGCGCAGGCGGACGTACGACTTATTCAGATTCTTGATCGCGTTAAAGCGCCCGGCCAGCACCTCGTGCTGATCCGCCGTGAGCGGGCCGATGTATCCGACCTTGCCGGCCTGCGCGCCGCGCCGTTCCAGCTCGGCGGCGACCATGCGGATGCAGGACAGTTCGCCCCAACGCACGTTCGCCCTGTCCGCCAGCGTCCGGGCGAGCGGCACGTGGTTGTGATATTGCACGAACAGCGCGTCCTGTTCGCCCGGCGTGAACACGCCGACGGCCTCGGCGGTAACCGGCCAGCCGGTGAGCCACTGCACGCCGGACCCGAAACGATTTGCACCGCAAAAGATCAAATGATTGCATTGCGCTTCGGCCAGGAGCGCCTTGATGCGGGCGCGGCGCGAGGCCATCTCGTGATCGGAGAACCGGGGATACCTGGCATCGACAATGGCGCGCAGGCGTTCGGGCAGGGGCGGGATCGTTGAGGTCATGTCATTTCACACAGGAGCGCCGCGGCGCGGAGGCGAACCCGTGGCCGGTTTCCGCGTTGTTGGCCCATTCATCGTGTGTCCTCCCATGGCGTCCAATCTATCACCCCAGCCTCACGCCGCCGTGATGGTCTCGGCCGGAGATTCACGATTTTTCGACTCCGCCGTCCGGCCCACCGCTGACACAATGTCCCGGGACAAATATGCGGCCGGACACCCCGGCTTTGCTGCGCGGAGATGATGATGACGGCCGCTCGCAGGATATCCGCCGACCCGAACACCAGTCTGCGCGCGCACTGGATCGAGGCCTATCGCGCGGTGCGCGCCGAGACGGAGGCCCGCGCGGCGCCGCTCTCGGCAGAGGACCAGATCATCCAGTCGATGCCGGACGCGAGCCCGATCAAATGGCATCGCGCTCACACGACGTGGTTCTTCGAGACGTTTCTGATCCAGCCGAACGACCCGGCCTACACGGTCTTCGACGAGCGCTTCGCGTTCCTGTTCAACTCGTACTATGTCGCCGCCGGCCCGCGTCACGCGCGGCCGAAGCGCGGCCTGATCACGCGGCCGAACGCCACCGAGGTCGCGGCCTATCGGGCGCACGTCGACACCGCGATGGAGCGGTTGATCGAAACGGCGAGCGATGCTGCGCTCCCCGAAATCCTGCGCATCCTCGAGATCGGGCTCAATCACGAGGAGCAACATCAGGAGCTGATGCTAACCGACATCCTGCACGCCTTTGCGCAGAACCCGACCAACCCGGCTTACGATGCCGACTGGCAGGCGCCGCGCGCCGAGGGCGGGGCGGGCTTCATCGAACTGCCCGAGGGCATTCACACCGTCGGCCACCAGAGCAGCGATTATTGCTTCGACAACGAAGGCCCGGCGCATCGCGTGCTGGTCGGCCCGGTGCGCGTCGCGCGCGCCCTCGTCACCAATGCCGAATGGCTCGCGTTCATGCGCGACGGCGGCTACGCGAGACCTGAGCTGTGGCTCGCGGACGGCTGGGCCGCCGTGCAGAACGAAGGCTGGAGCGCGCCCGGGCACTGGCAGGAGCACGATGGCCAGTGGTTCGTGCTCACCCTCGGCGGCCTCAAGCCGGTCGATCCGGCCGCGCCCGTGATGCATGCGAGCTACTACGAGGCGGATGCGTTTGCGCGCTTTGCTGGCAAGCATCTGCCGACCGAGCAGGAGTGGGAGGTCGCGGCGCGCGGCGGACAGCTCAACGATGCCTTCGGCACCGTGTGGCAGTGGACGCGTTCGAGCTACTCGCCCTATCCGGGCTTTGTTGCCTGCGACGGCGCGCTCGGCGAGTACAACGGCAAATTCATGATCAATCAAATGGTGCTGCGCGGCTCCTCGCTCGCGACGCCGCAGGGCCACTCCCGCGTCACCTATCGCAACTTCTTCTATCCGCCCGCGCGCTGGCAGTTCACCGGCGTACGTCTTGCCGATTACGCCTGACCTGAGGGATTGCCATGCCTGCGCTTGCCCGCTCCGCCCTGCGCTATTCGTCACGCCACGAGGCCGCGGCCTCGGACACGTTCGCGGACCATGTGGTCGCGGGTCTGAGCGACAAACAGAAATGGCTGTCGGCGAAATACTTCTACGACGTCGCGGGCTCGGAGCTGTTCGAGCAGATCACCGAGCTGCCCGAGTACTATCCGACACGCACCGAACTGAAGATCCTCGAGGACAACGCGGCCGCGATCTCGGCCTATATCCCGCTCGCGGCCGCGCTGGTGGAGTTCGGCACAGGCTCGACCCGCAAGGCGCGCATCGTCATCGACGCCGCGCCGCAGATTTCCGCCTATGTGCCGGTGGACATCTCCGGCGATTTTCTCGCCGAGCAGGCGGCGGGGTTGCGCCGCCAGATTCACCGGATCGCGATTCTCCCCGTGGTCGCGGATTTCACGCGCGATTTCGAACTGCCGTCGCAAATTCGCGGGCGCCCGCGTGTCGGGTTCTTCCCGGGCTCCACCCTCGGAAACTTCGAGCCGGAGGACGCCGTGGCGTTTCTCGCGCAAACGGGCCGCGTGCTCGGCAATGGCTCAACCATGATCATCGGCATCGACCTGATCAAGGACGAGGCCGTGCTGAACGCCGCCTACGATGACGCGGCTGGCGTCACGGCGCAATTCAATCTGAACATCCTGCGCCGCATGAACCGCGAGCTCGGCGGCAACTTCGACGGCGCGGCGTTCCGCCACAAGGCGTTCTACAACGTGCCGGAGCATCGCGTCGAGATGCATCTCGAAAGCACGAAGGCGCAGCGCGTCACGGTCGCGGGCCGCACGTTCGATTTCGCCGAAGGCGAGACGATCCACACCGAGAATTCCTACAAGTACACGATCGACTCGTTCCGCGCGCTCGCCGTGAAGGCCGGCTGGCGCCCGGTTGCGACCTGGACCGACGAGCAAGGCTTGTTCTCGATCCATGCGCTGAAGATTTGAGTGGCTTGCGCGGCAACGACCTCCACGCTTCGTCATCGCCGGGCTTGTCCCGGCGATCCCGCTTAGGGACGCACTGCCCGCCTTGTCGGGATGGCCGGGACAAGCCCGGCCATGACGGATAGTGTGGTGCATGTCCCGAGGCATTGCCTGAAGTCTCATGCCCATCTGCGAAGCCGATCCCTGGCGTCTGCAATATTTCGAACACGTTGCCTGTCCGGCAGATGTGCTGATCTCGACCGAGGATGCCGACAGCTGGACCTGGTACCCGCAGCACCGCTGGGTCTACGACAAGGTCGCGGTCGCGCTCACGCAAGGGCTGAGCGCCGCGCCGCATGGCGTGGAGCCGCCGTCGTATCCGGTGTTCTCCAAGCCGATCACGAACCTCAAGGGCATGGGCGTTGGCAGCCGCGTGCTGCGCTCGGCCGCCGACTATGCGGCGCACTACGCGCCCGGCCACATGTGGATGACGCTGCTCGACGGGCGGCATGTCTCGTCGGACGTGGCTGTGGTCAACGGCGAGCCGAAGTGGTGGCGGCACACGACCGGCAAGCCGGGCGCCGAAGGCACATTCGATCATTGGACGGTCCACGCCGACGCCGACTGCGACATCGAGAATCACGCAGGCGCGTGGATCAAGGCGCGGCTCGCCGGCTACACTGGCATGGTGAACCTCGAGACCATCGGTGGGCGCATCATCGAGGTGCATCTGCGTTTCGCGGACCAGTGGCCGGACCTTTATGGCGCGGGCTGGGTCGAGGCGCTGGTGCGGCTTTATCGCGACGGGCGCTGGGAGTTTGCCGACACCGATCGCCGTGATGGATTCAGTGTCGTGCTGTTCGGCCCGCACGGGCCGCACTACCGGCACCCGCCGAAATCGCTGGTCGATGTGGTGCGCGCGATGCCGACGGTATCGAGTGTGCAGATCGCGTTCCACGAGAATCGGCCGCCGGAGAGCCACGCCATGCCGCCGGGCGGGTTTCGGCTCGCCATCGTGAATTGCCACGACCTGAAAGCCGGCGAGCGCGCGCGCGACAGACTGCGGGCGTTTTTCTTGCCCACCTGAGCGGTGGGACGCGCGGTGCTGGCGAGAGCCGCGTCGATGCGCTAGATCGAGGCGCAAGAACAGTTCGGGAGACCGCCACATGATCACCAGCCGCGACCGCATTCTGACCACGCATGTCGGCAGCCTGCCGCGCAACGACAAGCTCACGGACCTGCTGATCAAGCGCGAGGCGGGCGAGAAGCTCGACCCGAAGGCGATGAACGACGAGCTCGACCATTCGGTCGCCGACGTTGTGAAGCGGCAGAAGGATGCCGGCATCGACATCGGCAACGACGGCGAGCAGCAGCGCGTCGCGTTCCAGACCTACATGGCGGCGCGCATGTCCGGCTACGGCGGCGAGAGCAAGCGGAAAGTCGGCAAGGACTTTGTTGAGCATCCGGACCTGGTGCAAACCTTCATGCGCCGCTTCGTGGTGCGCGCGAAGATCTCCAATGCCCCGCAGGCGATCGCGCCGATCAAGTACACCGACACCGGGCCGATCAAGGACGAGATCGCGCGCTTCAAGAAATACGCGGGCCGCCAGTTCGCCGAAACGTTCATGACCGCGCCGTCGCCCGGCATCGTGTCGACAACGCTGATGAATGCGCACTACGACACGTACGAGGCCTACGTGGACGCGCTCGCGACCGAGCTGCGCAAGGAATATCTCGCGATTTACGAGGCAGGCCTGATCCTGCAGGTCGACGCGCCCGATCTCGCGATGGAGCGTGTGATGAACTTCCAGGACGAAACCGACGAGGGTTTCGTCAAGATCGCCGAGATGCTGGTCGCGGCGATCAACAAGGCTTGCGAGGGCATTCCGCGCGACCGGTGGCGGCTGCACATCTGCTGGGGCAATTGGGAAGGCCCGCACGTTTACGACATCGCACTCTCGAAGGTGCTGCCAGTGTTCTATCAGGCGAACACGCAAGCGCTGTCGATCGAGTTCGCCAATCCGCGCCACCAGCACGAATACGCGGCGTTCAAGAAATATCCGTTCCCGAAGGACATGATCTTGATCCCGGGCGTGATCGAGTCGACCTCGAACTTCGTCGAGCACCCCGAAGTGGTGGCGCGGCGCATCGAGGAAGCGGTGGCCGCCGTCGGCGACCGCGAGCGCGTGATCGCCTCGACCGACTGCGGGTTCGGCACTTTCGCAGGGCGCGAATGGGTCGCGGCCAGTATCGTATGGCCGAAACTCAAGACCCTGCGCGAGGGCGCCGACCTTGCGTCGCAGCGGCTTTGGGGCAAAAAGGTCGCCTGAACCTGCTATAGTGTGTTGGACGCAACACGGGCGCGAATAAGAACGAGGAGACACCCATGGACGATACAGTCCGCAAGATCACCGCCGAGGACGTCAACCCGCGCCACAACTGGGGCCGCGCCTTGCCGGCGCTCGGCATCATGGGTGTCGATTTCGAGGAGCGCGTCGACTACCGCCGCCTGCACAAGTACCGGCTCGGCCGCGCGCAGCAGGCGCTCAACAACTCTGATCTCGGCGCGCTTCTTCTTTTTGACGTCAACAACATCCGCTACACCTCGTCGACCAAGATCGGCGAGTGGGAGCGCGACAAGCTCTGCCGCTGGGTGGTGCTGCCGCGCGGCGGCGATCCGATCCTGTGGGACTTCGGCTCGGCCGCCGTGCACCACAAGCTCTACACGCCCTGGCTCAAGCCGGAGAACTGCAAGGCCGGCCTCATCGGTATGCGCGGCACGGTGTCGCCGTCGTTCGGCCTGATGAAGCGCCATGCCGAGGAAATCGCTTCGATTCTGCGCGAGGCCGGTGTCGCCGATATGCCGATCGGCATCGACCTGATCGAGCCGCCGATGATGTTCGAACTTCAGAAGGCGGGTCTCAACATCGTGGACGGCCAGCAGGTCATGCTGGAAGCGCGTGAAATCAAGTCGATGGATGAGATCGCGCTGCTCAATCGCGCCGCCGCGATGGTGGATGGCGCCTACGACCTCATCAACGAGAAGCTTCGCCCCGGCGTGCGCGAGAACGACATCGTCGCGGACGTGAACCACTTCCTCTACACCCACGGCTCCGACGACGTGGAGGCGATCAACGCGATCTCGGGCGAGCGCTGCAATCCGCACCCGCACAACTTCACGGACCGCATGCTGCGTCCGGGCGATCAGGCGTTCTTCGACATCCTGCAGAGCTTCATGGGCTATCGCACCTGCTACTACCGCACCTTCAACGTCGGTCGCGCCACGGACGACCAGCGCGACGCCTACAAGAAGGCGCGCGAGTGGCTCGACAATGCGATCGCGCGCATCAAGCCCGGCGCGTCGACCGCGCACATCTGCGAAGTCTTCCCGAAGGCCGGCGAGTTCGGCTTCCCGGACGAGATGAGTGCGTTCGGCCTGCAGTTCGCGCACGGCCTCGGCCTCGCGCTGCACGAGCGGCCGATCATCTCGCGCGTGATCTCGATGGACCACCCGACCGAGATCAAGGAAGGCATGGTGTTCGCGATCGAGACCTACTGCCCGGCCAAGGATGGCTACTCGGCCGCCCGAATCGAGGAAGAGGTCGTGGTCACCGACAAGGGCTGCAAGGTGATTTCGCTGTTCCCGGCTGAGGAACTTCCGATCGCGAACCGGTATTAAGGCCCAAGGCGAAGCGCCTCGGTGGCCTGAACCAAGCCGTGGCCTGTCGGCCCCGGATCGCCTGACCCAAGGGCGGTTCCCCTGTCGGTCCCGATGCTCTAGAAGGGCGCCGGGCCGGCTCAGGCCGGGCGAAGGGACTAACGGAGACTTTTTGATGAAGAATTTCGGCTCAATGAAAATCGCGCTCGCGGCCGGCCTGCTGGCATTCGGCGCGCTGGCCTCGCCTGCGTCCGCGCAGCGCTCGGACGACATGCGCGGCGGCGGCCAGAACCCGTGCGTGGGCGATGCCCAGCGGATTTGCAGCGAATTCATCCCGGACCGCGGCAAGGTCGCGTCATGCCTGTTCAAGAACAAGGCGAAGCTCACGCCCGCGTGCCGCGCCGAGCTCGGCGGCGGCAAGGCGGCGACCGGCAAGAAGGCCAAGGGCAAGCGCAAAGGTAAGCGCAGCCGCCGCCGCTAAGGGCGGGCCGCGCGGCCCCTTTTCCGGAATAGCTCCAGACTGGTCCCGCGCCCGGTGCAAATGCCCGGGCGCGACTTACATTGAGCCTAGGACATCCGAAGGACCCGCCCATGCCCGCGTCGCACGCCACCATCACCACCGCCTCCGCCAGCCGTTACCTCCAGCAGCTCTGCAAGCACTGGAGCCACAAGTTCGCCGTTGAGTTCACGCCCGAGCGGGGCACGATCCCGTTCGATCCCTCGCGGGTGTGCCGCCTCCAGGCGAGCCCGGAGCGCCTCGCGCTCAGCATCGAGGCGGCCGACGACGCCACGCTGGAGCGCACCCAGGGCGTGGTCATCGAGCACCTCAAGCGTTTCGCGTTCCGCGAGGAGTTCGGCGATGTGAAGTGGGAGAGGGCGGCCTAGCTGCCGGGCCCTGCTCCCCGCTTGCGGGTAGCGCGCCGGAACTCTAGATCGAGCTGAGACGTTTGATCCCGAACGGAGGTCGTCCATGAAGACCAAGATTCTCGCGATCCTTGCTCTCGGCGCCCTCGGCCTTTCGGCAGCGCCCGCCGCGGCCGGTCCGCTGCCGGTGGTTTCGCTGGAGCGGGACGCGGCCGCGCTCGGCGGTGTCACGCAGGTCTACCATCGCGGCCGGGCGCACTACCGCCACTATCCGCCGCGTGTGCGCGTCTATCCGCGCTATCGCGAGCAGGTCCCGTACTTCGCCGACTACAGCAACTACTACCCGGCGGTGCGCGGCTTCGAAGACCGCAATCCGGTCCCGCGCGGCAACATGCGCGGCTGCACGGTCGATCTCGGATACGGCCGCTACGAAAGCTGCGACAAGAATTGAAGCGCCCTCACCCTGAGGTGCGAGCGTAGCGAGCCTCGAAGGGCGAGGCCGCCTGCGCCGAGTTTGCCGCCATCCTTCGAGACGCCCGCGCTTCGCGCGGGCTCCTCAGGATGAGGACGGAGATTACTCCAGCCCCGTCGGCACCTGCTTGTTCTCGCTAACGAGCTTGACGCCCGCGCCGATCGCCATGGTCTCTGCGAGCGCGGCGAAATCCATCGCGAGATATTTCTCGGGGTCCGGCTTGAGCTGCGCCGCGCCGAAGTGCTGCTGCAGCAC
>Ga0075363_100000747_pt1 | contig 11111 bp, 10 predicted proteins | sample EndMetdeltDD1763_FD_71470 | JGI IMG/M metagenome (GOLD analysis project Ga0075363, IMG submission 71470) | Populus endosphere microbial communities from Tennessee, USA - Endosphere MetaG P. deltoides DD176-3 | ecosystem: Host-associated > Plants > Roots > Endosphere | place: USA: Tennessee...
AGCACATCCTCCGCGGTCCGGTGCCGTCGCACGTGGTGGCCCGCGAGGAGCGGCTGATCGACCGCACCGTGGCGGGGCTGCTGATGCCGAGCCTGAGCCGCGTGACCGAGGCGATCATCCGCGCGAGCGGGCACCTCGAGACCGCTGCGGACGAGCTGTGGGTCGACGACTACCTGCTCCAGGTCCGGCTCGGCTCGCTCACCGACCGGGCGATGGCGCACGTCCACCGGCGGCTGGCCGAGCTGCCCTGCTGAGGCCGAGGCGCTGCAGAGTCTCCGGTCAGGAGTGGACGGGTGGGTCGAACGACACGGCGTCGCCCACGGCCACCTCGCCGCCCTCCAGCACCCGGCAGATCGAGCCGCCGCGGTGCCGCAGGGCCTCCTGGGCGCCGCGGCCGATCGTGTCGTCGAGGAGCTTGCAGGGTGCGGCCACGCGGACCACCTCGAGCAGCACGGGACCGATCCGGATCAGGGCGCCGGGCTGGCGTGGCACGTCACCGTCCGTGACCGTGATGTTGCGGCGGGTCAGCCCCGGCTCGATCTCCGCGCCGAACAGCTCGGCCGCCGTGGCCAGCGCCGAGAGCGACTGCACGCTGACCTGCCGGTGCTTCGAGCCGTGGTAGCGGTCGCCGACGATCCCGGCCCCCGCCTCGACGGTCACCGACGAGACCGACCGCATCGGGAGCCGTGAGCCCGGCGCGACGTGCAGGGCAGCGACGGTGGCCACGTCCCCAACCTAGGGAGGGGACGTGGCCGCCGACAGGGGAAGCTCAGCCGCCGGACACCCAGCCCAGGGCCACGCCGACCTCGATCTCGGCGCCGACCGGGAGCCCGTACTGAGCCGTGCTCAGGGTCAGGTGGAGGGCGCGGACGTAGCCGCCCCAGCTCGCCTTGACCTGCTCGTTGAGGACCAGGGTGCCGACCCCGGCCAGGTCGATCCTGGTGTTGGGCGCGACGTCGACCGGGATCGCGTTCCCGGCGACGGTGAGGTTGAGCAGCTGGCTGTCCAGCGCGGTCTTGACCTTGGTCGGCTGGTTCTTGCTCTTGTTCTTCTTGACCGCCGCATGCGCGCTGATCGCGTCGGCGGTGATCAGTCCGTTGAGCACGTTCAGCCCCGCCAGCTGGTTGTCGACCGTGACCTTCCCGCGGCCCGGGACCGTCTTGCCGGTGGTCCACGACTTCGCCACGGCCACGTGCAGCACGTTCGGGACGGTCACCTCGGCGGTGGCGTTCTGGACGGTCTCGCCCTCGGTGCCGCCGGGCGGCGTCGAGACGAACGCGCTCGGCCCGGCGTCCAGGTCCAGGGCCGGACCGACCTTCGCCTTGATCTGCGAGCTGTAGCCGATCCCGCCGATCTGCGGCGCGGCCGGCGGTGGGGCCGGTACGACGATCGACTGGGTCGGGTTGAGCAGGGCGGTCGCGGTGGCCGGCACGTCCTTGAAGGGCTTGAGCAGGCCGACGTAGAGCCCGAACCCGGTGATGTAGGTGCCGCCGGCGACCGTGTACTGCGTGGAGGAGTTCGCCACGATCGCGGCGATGCCCGGGATCGTGATGTTGAAGTCCTTCGGCAGGTTCACGGGGTACTCCTGACCGGCGATGGTCAGGCCGATGAACTTCGTCGACGAGCTCGAGGTGACGCCGTCCGGCGTCTTCGTGGCGGTCGTGACGGTCTCCACCGCGTCGGCCTTGATCAGGCCGCCGAGCAGGGACACGTCCGCGGTCCGGGCGCCGGTGATCATCCGGGTGCCGCCCGCGAACGGGACGGCGTCGGCCCAGGTGGTGACGACACCGACCTTCACCAGTCCGGAGCCGACGTTGACGCCGGCGGCCCGGTTGTCGTCATGGGCCGGGAACGTGTAGCCCTCGACCGAGGACGCGGCCGTGAGGTCGGAGCGGATCGTGGTGCCGAGCGCCTGGATCTGCGTGCCGCCGGCGTGGCCGATGAAGAAGTAGGGGGAGGTGGCGTCGTCCTTCTTGGCGGAGTGGACAACGTGGGCACTTGCGGGGGACGGGGCTGCGATCACCGCTGCCAGCGCGGTGAGCGCGGCAACAACGGTGACGACGCCCCCATGGCGTCGCTGCATTGGTCGTCTTCTTCGGTTGGGGGAGGGGGAGCACTCATCAGTCAAACGTCCCGGTGCCCGGACCGTGATGATCCACCACAACTGGTCAAGACCAGTTGGTCGGGTCAGTAGCCGTGCGCGAGCCCCCAGGCGACGGCCTGGGCCCGTCGGGCCACGCCGATCTTCTGGTAGATCTGCCGGACGTAGGTCTTCACGGAGTTGACGCTGACGAAGAGCTGGTCGGCGATCTCCAGGTTGCTCATCCCGCGGCAGATCAGGTCCAGGACCTCGCTCTCGCGGGTGCTGAGCTCGGCGATCCCCTGGGGAGTCGGCGGCCGGGTCGGCGTCGTCGCCAAGGTCTCCCCGCTGGCCACCGTGTGCACCGCGGCCGCCAGGTCCTCGGAGCCGGCGCCCTTCCAGAGGAACCCGCGCGCTCCGGCGGCGAGAGCACGACGCACGCTGGACGGGCTGTTGCTCCAGGTGAAGACGAGGAGCGGTGCGTGGGTCAGGGCGGCGATCGAGACGAGGTAGTCCTCGATCTGCACGCTGTGGCCGACCGGGTCGCAGAGCAGGACGTCGAGCTCGGCCCGCCCGTTGTCGGCGTTCGCGGCGATTGAGCGCACCGTCGCCGGGCGCCCCGAGCGGGTCAGCATGGCCTCCACGCCGGACACGATCAGCTCGGGCTCGTCGTACACGCCGACGGACAGCGGAGACGCGACTCCCCGAGCCCGTGCCGCCGATTTCATGATGGTCCGAATCTAGGCACACTTGACGCCGGCTCACCCGCCGAAAGCCTCACCCACTGGGGTGAATCTCCGTCGATCTCCGCGCTCCCGGCGGTGGCCGGGTCAGAGCTCCCCGTCGATGAGGTAGTGCCCGTCCTCGTAGCTCAGCCTGAGCACGACGTCGTCCTCCTTCGGACCTCCGGGCGGGCGGTGGTAGCGGTAGGTGTAGCGCACGGTGAGATCGGCCGGGTCCGCGGTGATGGAGAGGACCTTGACGCTCTTGACGTCGCCCCAGAAGCCCTCGTAGCCCTCGATCCCGCCGCTGTGCTGCTGGAAGGCGGGCGTGAGCATCGTGAACGCCTGGCCCGGGTCGTCGACCGCGGTCGAGAGGTAGGTCGTGACGAACTCCTCCATCTCGTCCGCGGTCGGTCCGGCACTGCTGCTCTGCGTGGGCTCGGAGGCCGGACCGGACGCCGAGGCGGTGCCGGACCCGGTCGGCGAGCCGCTCGGCCGGTCGTCGTTGTCGCCGCCCAGCCCGATCACGAAGGCGATGACCATGGCGACGACCACCAGCAGCGCCACCCCGACGACGACGAGCCAGGGCCGGCGTCCCTCGGGCTCACGGTCGACAGGGGTGCCTGCGGCGGCCACCGGCCCGGTGGTGAGCGGGAGCACCCGGGTGCCGGATGCGTCGTCGTACGCCGGAGGGTCCTCGGCCGCCAGGCCGAGGCTGGCCAGCCCACCCACGGCGGCGACCGGAGCCGCCGCGCCCGGACCGGCCTCGAGGAACTCCCGCGCGGTCGCCATCGACCACCGCTGCGCCGGCTCGCGGGTCATCGTCGACGTGAGTGCCGGAGCCAGCCAGCCGGCGGCGCCGGAGCGCGGCGGCTCCTCGTGCACGATGCGGTAGAGCGCGCCGAGCAGGTTGTCGCCGACCTGGTAGGGCGGCCGGCCCTCCAGCGCGTGGAACATCGTGGCCCCCCACGACCAGGCGTCGCTCGCCGCGGTCGCCTGCTGGCCGGAGGCCACCTCGGGCGAGAGGTACGCCGGAGAGCCGGTCACGAGCCCGGTCTGGGTCAGCGCCGGGTCCGATGAGGTGCGCGCGATCCCGAAGTCGGAGAGCTTCACCTGCCCGTCGGGCGCGACCAGGATGTTGGAGGGCTTCACGTCGCGGTGCACGATGCCGGCGCCGTGGGCGGCGGCCAGCGCGCCGGCGGTCTGGGCGAGGATCGGCGCGACCTCGTCGGGCGAGAGCCGACCCCGCTGACGGATCAGCGCGGCCAGGTCGGTGCCCTCGACGTACTCCATGACCAGCCACTGCTGGCTCTGCCCGTCGACCATCTCCTCGACGAGGTCGAAGACCGCCACCACGTTGGCGTGGTTGAGCTTGGCGGCCAGCTTGGCCTCGCGCTCGGCCCGCAGCGCGTCGGGGCTGAGGCCACCGGGAGCGACCCCGATCTTCTTCAGCGCCACGGTGCGTCCGAGGACGGCGTCCTGGCCGCGCCACACGGCACCCATGCCGCCGCGACCGATCTCCTCCTCGAGCGTGTACCTGCCTGCGATCACCCTGCTGTCACCCGGCCTCCTTCGCAGTGGTTCAGAGTAGGGGTACCCGTGGAACCGGTTCGCGGTGATCACCTCCGATGGGCGAGGATTGAGACCGTGCCCACAGACCCGTCCCAGATCGAGCAGGCGCAGGTCGAGCAGAGCCTGCTCGACGACCTGGAGTGGCGCGGCCTGATCGCGCACGCGACGGACCTCGACGCGCTGCGCGAGGTCCTGACCGCGGGGAGCGTGCGGTTCTACGTCGGCTTCGACCCCACCGCGCCCAGCCTCCACATGGGCAACCTGGTGCAGATCCTGACCGCGAAGCGGCTCCAGGACGCCGGCCACACGCCGTACGCCCTGGTCGGTGGTGCGACGGGCATGATCGGCGACCCGAAGGACTCCGGCGAGCGGGTGCTGAACTCCGCGGAGACCGTCAAGGACTGGGTCGAGCGGGTCCGCCGCCAGATCGAGCCGTTCCTGTCCTTCGAGGGCGACAACGCCGCGACGATGGTCAACAACCTCGACTGGACCGGGAACCTCTCGACGATCGACTTCCTCCGCGACATCGGCAAGCACTTCCCGGTCAACCGGATGCTGGCGCGTGACGTGGTGCGCAGCCGGCTCGAGGCCGGGATCAGCTACACCGAGTTCTCCTACGTGCTGCTGCAGTCGATGGACTTCCTCAACCTCTACCGCGAGCACGGCGTGGTGCTGCAGTTCGGCGGCTCCGACCAGTGGGGCAACCTCACCGGCGGCGTCGAGCTGATCCGGCGTGCCGACGGCGGCCACGCCCACGCGTTCGCCACGCCGTTGATCACCAAGGCCGACGGCACGAAGTACGGCAAGACCGAGGGCGGCGCCCTCTGGCTCGACCCGGAGATGATGTCGCCCTACGGCTTCTACCAGTTCTGGCTCAACCAGGGCGACGCCGAGGTGGGTCAGCTGCTGCGGGTCTTCACCTTCCTCTCCCGCGAGGAGATCGAGGCGCTCGAGGCCGAGCACGCCGAGAAGCCGTTCCTCCGCAAGGCCCAGCGGGCGCTGGCCCAGCACGTCACGACCCTGGTGCACGGAGCCGAGGAGACCCGACGCATCGAGGAGGCGTCCGAGGCGCTCTTCGGCGGCGGCTCGCTGGCGACCGCCGACCCCGACGTCCTGCTGCAGGCGCTCGAGACCGCGCGGCCGCTGGTGACCGGCTCCGCCGGCAGCTCCCTGACCGACCTCTTCGTCGCGTCCGGGCTCGTGCAGAGCCGCGGCGAGGCCCGTCGTGCGTTCGCCGAGGGCGGTGCCTACGTCAACAACGACCGCGCCGACGACCCCGACTACGTCCCGGCCTCCTCCGACTTCCTCGGCGGCAAGGTGCTCGTGCTGCGGCGTGGCAAGAAGAACTTCGCCGGCGTCCGCGCGCCATGAGCTGGCTGACCGGGCTCGAGGAGCGAGCGCGGGAGGTGCTGTCGCCCCCGGTGTTCGAGTACGTCGCGACCGGGGCCCGCGACGGCGTGAGCGCTCGCGAGGCGGGCTGGGACCGGGTGCGGTTCCTGCCCCGGGTGCTGCGCGACGTCACGGACCTCGACCTCACCACGATGCTGCTGGGCCGGCCCTGCGCGGTTCCCTGGGGAGTCGCGCCGACGTCCCTCCAGCGCAGCGTGCACCCGGACGGCGAGCTGGCGATGGCGCGCGCCTGTGTGGCCGCGGACACCGTGATGGTGGTGTCGAGCAACGCCGGGACGCCGTTCGCGGACATCGGTGAGACCGGGGTCCGCTGGTGGCTGCAGGCCTATCTGCCGGCCGACCGGACGCTGGCGGAGCCGCTGTTGCGACGCGCGGTCGAGGGCGGCGCCGAGGCCGTCGTGGTCACCGTCGACACCCCCGTGGTCGGCACCAAGTACGCCGCGGGCGAGCAGGTCGTCTGGGACGTCGTCGACGTCGACGACCTCCGGGTCAACTTCGACCCCGGATACGAGGACGCGACCGGCTCGGAGAAGGCCACCGACCTCGGGCCGCACGACCTCGGCTGGCTGGCCGAGGTGTCCGGGCTCCCGGTGGTGGTCAAGGGGGTGCTGCGGGGCGACGACGCCCGTCGCTGCGTCCAGGCCGGGGCCAGCGCGATCTGGGTCTCCAACCACGGCGGGCGCCAGCTCGACCGGGCCGCGACGACGTCCTCCGCGCTGCCCGGGGTCGTCACCGCCGTCCAGGGCGATGCGGAGGTCTACGTCGACGGGGGAGTCCGCAGCGGGCTCGACGTGCTCGCCGCGCTGTCGCTCGGGGCGGACGCCGTCTTCCTCGGCCGGCTCCCCGTGTGGGCACTGGTGGACGGCGAGGCGGGCGTGACCCGGCTGCACGCCGAGCTGCGTGAGGAGACCGCCGAGGCGTTCCGGCTGGCGGGCTGCCGTGTCCCCGCGGACGCGCGCGGAATCGCCGTCGTACCCGAGCGTCCGTAGGCTTGGGGATCGTGCCCGAGAACCGTCGTCCGCAGCGCCCCGCCGGCAAGTCCACCGCCGCCGGGCGCAAGCCCGCGCCCGCGGGCAGGGGTGCCGGCAAGGGCGCGCCCAGGGGCACCGGCAAGCCGGCGTCGGGCCGCACCCAGCGGGGTGGCCAGGACCGGCAGCAGGACCGCCGGCCCGACCGTCGTCGGGTCGAGCCCGAGCAGCGCACCAAGGACCAGCAGGCCTACGACGGTCCGGACCTGCCCGAGGGCATCACCGGCGCCGAGCTGGACCGGTCGGTGACCGCGCAGCTCAAGGGGCTGCCGGAGAAGCTCGCCAGCCGGGTCGCCAGGCATCTCGCGGCGGCGGGTCTCTACCTCGACCAGGACCCCGAGCTCGCCTACCGGCACGCGCTGGCCGCTCGGGCCCGGGCGCCACGGCTGGCGGTCGTGCGCGAGGCGGCGGGCGAGGCGGCGTACGTCTCGGGTCACTACGCCGAGGCGCTGGCCGACCTCCGGGCCGCCAAGCGGATGAACGGCGCCACCGCCTACCTCCCGATGATGGCCGACTGCCACCGCGCGCTCGGCCAGCCGGACCAGGCGGTCAAGCTGGCCAAGAGCCCCTCGGTCGCGTCGTTCGCTCCGGCCGCGAAGGCCGAGATGACGATCGTCGAGGCGGGCGCCCGCCGGGACATGGGCCAGGTGGACGCCGCGCTGCGGATCCTCGAGCAGGCCCCGCTGATGTCGAAGTCCCGCGAGCCCTGGGTGGTTCGGCTCCGCTACGCCTACGCCGACGCGCTGGAGCAGGCCGGCCGGGCCGAGGAGGCGCTCGCGTGGTTCCACCGCACGGACGCCATCGACGCCGACGAGCTCACCGACGCCAGCGAGCGCGCCGCGGCGCTCGAGAAGCAGGCCGGCTCCTGACTCACCGGGCCAGGATGCTGACCTCGGAGCGGGCTCCGGCGTCCTGGGTGGCCCGCTGCAGGCCATCCCGGTAGGCGATCCGGACCCGGTCGATCCGGACGACGGTGGGGACGGCCCCGACCACCTCGAGCACGATCGCGTCGCCGCTGGTCAGCGTCGCACCCTCGGTCGGGCCGACCTCGCGGCAGAAGCTCTCGGGAGTGACGGTCACGTTGACCGAGCCGCCGTGGCACACGTGCGGGACGATCGTGACGTCGGCGCCGGCGGTCGCGAACACGCGCACCCCCGCGACGTGGAGGGTCCGGTCGAAGTCGGCCTGGGCGCCGAACACCCCGATGTAGACCGGCTCGCCGACCGGCGTCTCGGCCCGGACCGTGGTGTCGGTCGTCGGTAGGGCCTTCGGATGGGTGCTGACCCAGCCGAGGACGCCCAGCAGGACCAGCAGCACCAGGGCGTACGTCGCGATCCGCCACCCCCGCCGGGACGGCGCCACGACCAGCGGCGCACCACCGCGTGGCACGGGCGTGGCCGACGTCATATGCGGAGGCTAGTGCGACAGGGGTACCCCTTTGGTGATTGACTCCGTCGGCGACCCCGGGGTGTACTTCCCGAACCGCCCTTCTCGGGGTGTGGTCTCCGGAAGGAGTCATGGTGCTGCGATTCGCTGGTGCTGGGGTGAGTGACGTCGGGCGGGTGCGCTCGCACAACGAGGACTCGAGCTTCGTCGGTCCCTACGTCGTGGTGGTCGCCGACGGGGTCGGTGGCGCCGCCGCCGGGGAGATCGCGTCCGCCACGGCCGCCTACTCCGCGAGCGCCGTCGCGCTGGCCCGGTTCGGCGAGCCGCCGGAGCGGGTCCTGGCCGAGGCCTACGCCGCCGCGTCGACCGGCGTCCGGAAGGGTGTGCAGCGCGACCTCGACCGGCTGGGGATGGCGACCACGCTCACGATGGTGGTCACCGACGGCCGCAGCGTCGCGCTGGGTCACGTCGGCGACTCGCGCGGCTATCTCTTCCAGCGCGGAGAGCTGCGCCAGATCACCACCGACCACACCTATGTCCAGCACCTCATGGACACCGGGAAGCTCACTCCGGAGGCGCGTGCCACCCATCCGTGGCGCAACGTCGTGCTGCGCTCGGTCGACGGCGATCCCGAGGCCGGCGGGTTCGACGTCCTGCGCCTCGACGTGGCGCCCGGGGACCGGCTGCTCCTGGCGAGCGACGGCCTGACCGACCTGGTCCCCGATGCACGCATCGCGGAGGTGCTCGCCAGCGAGGAGGGCGACGAGGCCGCGATCAGCCTCACCCAGCTGGCGCTGGACGCGGGGGGACGCGACAACATCACGGTCGCGATCGCCGACCTCATCGAGGGCCCCCAGGTGGTCGGCGACGGCAAGGTGCTCGGTGCGCTGGCCGATCCCTGGAACGTCGTCGATCCCGCGATGGTGCACGTCCCGCACTCGCGCACCGCCTGACCGACGCCGTCCCGGCGCGGCGCTCTGGGACACTTCCTGCGTGACCATCGAGCGCCCGGCCCTGGAGGGCACCGTCGCGGTCCGCGACGGACGGCGGCTGAGCTTCGCCGAGTACGGCTCGCCCCGAGGCGCCGCGATCGTCTGGATGCACGGCACGCCGGGTGCGCGACGGCAGATCCCGCTGGAGGCACGGCGGTACGCCGACCGGACCGGCATCCGCATCATCGGCGTCGACCGGCCGGGGATCGGCTCCTCGACGCCGCACCTCTACGAGCGGATCGGCGACTGGACCGGCGACCTCGAGCTGCTGCTCGACGCGCTCGCCATCGACACCTGCCGGCTGATCGGGCTCTCCGGCGGCGGTCCCTACGTGCTCGCCGCCGGGGCCAACCTGCCGCAGCGGGTGCACGGCGTCGGCGTGCTCGGCGGCGTGGCCCCGACCCGCGGCCCGGACGCGGTCGACGGCGGCGCGATCCAGCTCGCCGTGCGTCTCGCGCCGCTCCTGCAGGTGGCCCGGGTGCCGCTCGGCGTGGCCATCACCCAGGGGATCCGGCTGGTCCGGCCGCTCGCCGGCACCGCGCTCGACCTGTACGCCGCGGTGCAGCCGCCGGGGGACAAGCACCTGCTCTCGCGCCCCGAGTTCAAGGCGATGTTCCTCGACGACCTGCTCAACGGGAGCCGGTTCCAGACCTCGGCGCCGCTCAACGACCTGCTGCTGTTCACGCGCGACTGGGGCTTCACCGCGGCCGAGGTCACGGTCCCGGTCCGCTGGTGGCACGGCGACGACGACCACATCGTCCCCTACCGCCACGGCCAGCACCTGGTCTCGCGGCTCCCCGACGCCACGCTGACCACCATCGACGGCGAGAGCCACCTGGGCGGGCTGGGGATCGCGGAGCAGGTCATCACCACCCTGATGGAGCTCGGCCCCCGGCGCGTCCGGAAGCCGCGCAGGACCCAGCCCGGTAGTTGACCCCCGGGGTTCCGGCGTTTGCCGGGCAGGACCCGGCGGCCTTGCTTACCCTCGACTGGTGAGCGATGTCCACGGGGCCTTGACAGCTCAGGCCGAGCTGCTCGATGCGTTGCTGCTGCCCGACCCACCTCCGCCGCGGCGCGCGTGGCCCTTCGTCGTCCTCTCGCTGGTGCTGGTGACGGCCGCGGCCGCGGTCGGGGTCTGGGCCTTCGCGCGTGATCCGGGCCCGAAGGGGCCGCCGCACCCCGCGAAGTGGGACCAGCGAGTCCAGAAGTACGTCGACTTCGTGGAGAAGAAGCGGGCCCTGAAGTTCGAGCACCCGGTGTATGTCGACTTCCTGCCCGACGCGGAGTTCAAGGAGCAGGTCACCTCGGACGCCGACGACCTGACCGAGGAGGACCGCAAGGAGATCGAGCAGGCCACGGGGCTGCTCCGCGCGCTCGGCCTGGTCGAGGGCGACCTCGATCTCTTCGACAAGTCCAACGAGCTGCAGGGCAGCGGGGTCATCGGCTTCTACTCCTACGACGACGAGCGGCTGCGGATCCGCGGCACGGAGATCACGCCCGCCGTGGAGTCGACGATCGTGCACGAGCTGACCCACGCGCTGCAGGACCAGAACTTCGACCTCGGCCAGCGGTTCGAGGAGCTCGACAAGGCCGATGACGCCAACAGCTCCGCGGCCAGCGACGGGTTCCAGGCCCTCGTGGAGGGCGACGCCCGTCGCATCGAGGGGAAGTGGCGCGACAGCCTGTCCGAAGCCGAGCGGGCGGCCCTCGACAAGGAGCAGAAGAAGGGCGCCAAGAACTTCGACGACGAGGCCAAGGACGTGCCCGAGGTCCTCAAGGCGATGCAGGCCGCGCCGTACGAGCTCGGCCAGGCCCTGCTCGCCGTCGCCGTGCAGCAGGGCGGGGAGCGGGCGGTCGACGACCTGTTCCGGTCGCCGCCCAAGACCGAGGAACAGCAGCTGGACCCGTGGACGCTGATCGC
>Ga0075363_100000748_pt1 | contig 11103 bp, 7 predicted proteins | sample EndMetdeltDD1763_FD_71470 | JGI IMG/M metagenome (GOLD analysis project Ga0075363, IMG submission 71470) | Populus endosphere microbial communities from Tennessee, USA - Endosphere MetaG P. deltoides DD176-3 | ecosystem: Host-associated > Plants > Roots > Endosphere | place: USA: Tennessee...
CCCACGATCAGGTCGAGGCGATGACGATGGGCAGCCGCATCGCGGTCATGTCGCGCGGTCACATCGAACAGGTGGGCACGCCGCAGGAGGTGTACGACAAGCCGGCGTCGGTGTTCATCGGCCAGTTCGTCGGCACGCCTCCGATGAACATCCTGCCCGCCGGATCGGTCGAGCCTGGTGAGCACCTCGTCGGTGTTCGCCCGGAGCACCTGCGCATCGCTGCGGATGGGCCGATCGCGATGGTGGTGACACTCGTCGAACAGCTCGGGCACGAGTTGCTGATCACCGGCATGGTCGGCGAGAGCCGGGTCGTCGTCCGCGAGGCCGCGCATGCGGTGCCGCCGGAGATCGGGTCGACCGTCAACCTCGACGCCGAGGTCGGGATGCGGCATCGCTTCAGCGCGCTCACCGAGCGACGGATCGACGCGTGAGCGCAGACCGATGAGCAAGGCCTCTGCCCGGCGGCGATGGCGCGAGTCCGGTCTCGCACTGGCGATGCTCGCGCCGTCGGGCGTGATCCTCGGGATGTTCGTCATCTACCCGCTCGTGAAGGCGATCTTCCTCGGCCGCCAACGGTGCGGCGTGACGTCGTGCCGCACCACGAGCTGGCATCAGTACGTCGACGCGTTCCGCAGCAACGAGTTCCAGGATGCGCTGATCGTGACGCTCAAGTACGCAGTGATCACGGTGCCCATCGGGCTCGTGCTCGGCGTCGGGCTCGCAGTGCTGGCCGACAAGTACATCAAAGGCGTCGGCATCTTCCGCACGATCTTCTCCAGCACTGTCGCCACCAGCGTCGCTGTCGCGTCGGTGATGTGGTTCTTCCTCCTCAACCCGAACATCGGTGTCGTCGCCGACTGGCTCGGCGGCGTGGCCAAGACGCCCGGTCTGTTGCAGAGCCCCGACACCGCGCTGTGGGCCGTGTCGGCCAGTTCGATCTGGGCCAACCTCGGCTTCACGTTCATCGTCGTGACGGCCGGCCTGCAGAGCGTGCCGAAGGACCTGTACGAGAGCGCGTACGTCGACGGCGCCAACGGCTTCACCCGCTTCACCAACGTGACGCTGCCGATGATCTCGCCGGTGCTGCTGTTCGTCACCGTCGTGTTGACGGCCCGCGCGTTCGAGGGCTTCGGCGAGATCGATCTGCTCACCTCTGGCGGCCCGAAGGCCAAGACGACGACGCTCACATATCTCGCCTACGGCAAGGGCTTGCCGACCTCGGGTGACGACGGTCTGCGCGCGACCGTCACGGTGCTGTTGTTCTTCGTGCTGCTGATCCTCGCCCTGTTCCAGTTCCGCGGCCTCGAGAAGCGGGTCCACTATGGCAACTAGCTCTGCGGGTCGGGCTGCAATCGACCAGATCCACGGCGCGCGACGAGTGGGTCGCTATGCGTTGCTCACGGTCACCGCCGTCATCGTGCTCTTCCCGATCTACGTGATGGTCGTCGGCGCGTTCAAGCCGGGAGACAAGCTGTTCGACAACTTGCTCCTGCCGAACCACTTCACGTTCGACACCCTCAAGGACGCGTGGCACGACGGCCATCTGGGTCGGGCGCTGGTGAACTCGGCGGTCGTGTCCGTCGTCATCACCCTCGCCCAGCTGATCACCTCGGTGCTCGCCGCGTATGCGTTCGTGTTCCTGAAGTTTCCCGGGCGCACCGTCGTGTTCGTGATCTTCATCGCCACACTGCTCGTGCCGCTGGAGGCGACGCTCACGGTGAACCGGAGAACGATGCAGAGCCTCGGCTGGATCAACAGCTACCGCGGCCTGACCGTTCCGTTCCTCGCCACCGCGTTCGGCATCTTCATGATCCGGCAGGTCTTCCTGACGATCCCGAAGGAGATGCGCGAGGCGGCGTCGATGGACGGTCTCGGCCACATCGGCTTCCTTCGCGAGGTGGCCGTCCCACTGTCGCGCCCGACGATCGGGGCGCTCGGCCTGTTCGCCTTCCTCACCTCGTGGAACCAGTATCTGTGGCCGGTGCTGATCACCACCGATCAGGACTACAACACCGTGCAGACCGGGTTGAAGGCGCTGAAGCAAGCCAGCCTCGACCAACCGAACCTCGTCATCGCCGGCACCGTGATCGTCGCCTTGCCGATCTTCGTCATGCTGATCTCCTTCCAGCGCCAACTGGTGCGAGGCTTGACGGCAGGTGCCGTGAAGGGATGACGATGACCGGAACGATCCGTAGCACAGGGCGTACGAGGCGGGACCGGCACAATCGATGGGCGATCCCGCTGCTCGTCGTCGGAGGGGTGCTCGCAGCAGGCTGTCGCTCGAATGAGAGCCTCAGCAACGCGGGCATCGACCGCAAGCCGCCCGTGACCACACAACCCGCGGCGACGGTGCCGACGCCCCCGCCGACCTCTGCCGCGCCGCCGGTCACGCTCGCCCCCGGCGAGACCCTGCCGCCCGGCGAGACCCTCCCGCCGGCGACGACCGCGCCGCAGACGACTCCCACCACCGCGACCACGATGCCGCCGCCGACGACGGTTCCGACACTGCTCGACGCGCTTCCCAAGTGCGACACCACGGCTCTCGACGCCTCGTCCGGCACGGTCGACATCACGTTCTGGCACGCGCTGTCCAACGTCAACGGCGACACGCTGCAGAAGCTCACCGACCAGTACAACGCGTCGCAGACCAAGGTGCACGTCAACCTCGAGTTCCAGGGCGGCTACGACGAGAACATCGACAAGTACCTGCAGAGCGACACGGGCAACCGCCCCGACATGGTGCAGATGCCCGAGTACATGGTGCAGCAGATGGTCGACACGAAGAGCCTCGTGCCGACCCAGGCGTGCGCCGAGTCGGCAGGCACCGACCTGTCGCAGTTCCTCCCATCGGCACTCGAGGCGTACGCGACGCAGGGGGTGCAATGGTCGATGCCGTTCAACGTCAGCGTTCCGGTGCTGTTCTTCCTGAAGCCGACGTTCGTCAGGGCCGGCCTCGATCCGGACAACCCACCGCAGACGTTGGATGATCTGCTCGCGGCGAGCAAGCAGATCGTGTCGTCGGGCGCCGCGACCTACAGCGTCGCTCTGGACAGCGACTTCGACGGCGGCGGCGGATGGTACGTCGAGCAGTGGCTCGCCAAGGGTGGCAACTTCTACGCCGACAACGAGAACGGACGTGCCGCGCCGGCGACCAGGGTGTTGTACGACGAAGCCCCGGGGGTCGGGCTGCTCACCTATCTGAAGCAACTGGTGGACGAAGGCGGTGCCGTGTACGTCGGCGACAACGCCAGCGGCACTGACACGCTGTTGAAGCTGGCGGACGCGACTGCGCCGGCCGCGATGGCCGTGTCGACCTCCGCCTCGCTGGGCCCCGTGTTCGCGGCGCTCGGCGGTGGCTTGATCCCGGGCATCACCGCCGATGATGTCGGGGTCGGGTTCATGCCGGGACCGAACGGTGGTCTGGGCGCGCTGGTGGGCGGGGCGTCGCTGTACATCGTCGACAAGGGCAACGATGCCAAGGCCGCCGCGGCGTGGGACTTCATCACCTACCTCGACAGCGCCCAATCGCAGTCGCAATTCACTGCTGACACCGGATACATCCCGCTGCGCCAGGACGCGCTCGACCTCGACCCGATCAAGAGCAAGTACGCCAGCGATGCGCGGTACAAGGTCGCCTACGACCAGCTGCTCGGTTCGGCCGACGCACCGACATCGCTCGGCCCTGTGATCGGCCCACTCGAGCAGGTTCGCAAGGTCACTGCTGCGGCCGTCGCCGACGTGCTCACCGGCGGCGACCCGCAAACGGCGCTGAGCAAGGCCGCGCAAGCGGCCGATGACCTGATCGCCAACTACGCCCTCGCCAACGGTGGGTAGCTCGCCCGACATCCCCCACCTCGAGCTCGGCCACGCGCTGATCACGATGGTGGAGCCCGACCCGGCCACGGTCGTCGAGTACAACGAATGGTACGAGCGAGACCACTTCCTCAGCGGCGTCCTCGCCGGGCCCGGTGCCTTTGCGGGTCGTCGCTGGGTGGCGACGAAGGCGTTGAAGGCCGAGCGCTCGCCGAGCGTCTCGCCGATCGCCCGCCCGCCGACGATGGGCACGTTCATCACCCTCTACTGGATCGAACGTGACCAGCTGCAGGCCCACTGCGACTGGGGCTTCCCGGAAGCGGTTCGTCTCGGCGGGCTCGGGCGGATGCGAACCGACCGGCAGCACGTGTCGACGGCGTACTACGACGTCGTTGGCTCCGCCGGTCGAGGCGTTCGTCCGGTCCCGGTCGAGCTGGCCCTGCATCACCCGTACACGGCTCTGGTGATGATCTGGACGGCCGGAAAAGCCGGCGACGATGAGTCGGCAGCTCGCCTGCGCGAGTCGCTGGTCGGCGACGACTCGCCGATCGCGAGCGTCGTGACGTTCCGCCCGACGACGCTCCCGCCACCGCATCCGTCGATGCCGGGCGCCATCATCGGAGAGAGCGATGTCGACCCGGCGTCCGTCCTGGTCCACTGCTGCTTCGTCGACAGCGCTGCGCCGGACGCACGGGCGTTGCGGGTGCTCGCGGATGCTGCAATCGGGGCCAGTGGCCTGACGGCGTTGCTCGTCGCGCCGTTCGTTCCGGTCGCGGCCGGCGTGGACCCGCGCCCGTCCGACCTGTGGTGACACACGGGCTCAACGGCTCGGCCTGCGTGGCGCGGCCACAGAAGTAGCCTTGGTCCATGACGGTCGTTGACGCCGAGATCGATCCGGGTTCGTACGTGCACTTCACGCCGCGGCTGCTGTCGCCGACCATCGGGGCGGAGTTGCTCGGCGTTGATCTCGCCGGCCCGCTCGATGATTCGGTGATCGCGGAGATCCGTCGCGCCCTGCTCGAGTTCAAGGTCGTCTTCTTCCGCGACCAGCACATCGACCGCGCCCAACACGTCGCGTTCGCCCGTCGCTTCGGCGAGCTGGAGATCCATCCGGCCACACGGCCCGACGCCGAGCACCGCGAGATCCTGCGCATCGAGCACGGGCCGAACAGCCGCGGCACTGAGAACAACTGGCACTCCGATGTCACCTGGCGCGAGACGCCGTCGCTCGGCTCGATCCTGCGCGCGGTCGAGCTTCCGGAGGTTGGTGGCGACACGTTGTTCGCCGACATGTACGCCGCCTACGACGGGCTCAGCCCAGAGATGAAGCGTTTCGTCTGCGGGCTGACCGCGGTGCACGACATCGCCCGTGTCTTCGCCAGCAAGCTCGGCAAGAAGGCCGAGGAGCTGCACGAGAAGTATCCGCCCGTCGAGCACCCGGTCGTGCGCACGCATCCCGAGACGGGCCGCCGGCTCATCTACGTCAACGTCGGCTTCACCGACCGAATCAAGGGGCTGACGGCGAAGGAGAGCGCATGGTTGCTCGATCAGCTGTACGCGACCGCCGCCAACGCCGACATCCAGTGCCGGTTCCGGTGGGAGCCGGGTTCGCTCGCGTTCTGGGACAACCGCGCCTGCCAGCACTTCGCGGCCAGCGACTATTACCCGGCTCGTCGCGTGATGGAGCGGGCGACGATCGCCGGCGACAAGCCGTACTTCACGCCCTGAGGTCGCGGCGGGGCAGTCGTCCCAGTCGATTGTCAGGGTGATGTGAGGGTGGTGTCGCTGGTCGTCGAATGGGTCGCAGCGCACGATGGCTCGAGCGCCATCGGGGCGCCTCGAAAGGACTCATCATGCGTCGTCTCCCAACATTGGTGGCCGGTGGTCTCGCGATCGCGGTCGTAGCGCTCGGCAGCGGGCTCGTGTCCGCAACCGCCGCCGTATCTCCCGGTCGTTCTGCCTTCGTGCCGATCGCGCCGTGCCGCTTGATGGACACGCGCGCTGACGGGCCCGTGGGGCCCCGCAACCGGCCCGTCGCGGCCGGCGAGACGTACGCTCCGCTCGTGTGGGGTGCCAACGGCAACTGCTCGATCCCGGCCACCGCCACCGCGGTCTCGATGAACGTCACCTTCGTCAACCCGACGTCCTCGGGCTACTTGACCGTGTTCCCACCCGATGCCGAACGACCGCTGGCCTCGAACCTCAACTGGGTCGCCGGCCAGGCGCCGGCACCGAACGCGGTCACGTCGCAGCTGTCGGCGGACGGGCATGTGGGCTTTTACAACGTGGCCGGCACGGTCGACGTCATTGCCGACATCGTCGGCTACTACGAGAGCGTCGAGTCGGGTGCAGCCGGATCGGTCGGTTCGACGGGCAGCGTCGGGTCGACCGGAGCGACTGGCGCGACTGGCGCGACCGGCGCAACCGGGCCGGTAGGCCCGACCGGTGCGACAGGCGCGACCGGTGCGGCCGGGCCGGCGGGCGCCGTTGGCCCCGCAGGGCCGCCCGGCCCGGCGGGAGCGACCGGGGCGCCGAGCCCACGGTACGGCCGGATGATCGTGTCGGTGTCGGCGTTGCAGACAGTGGGGCGAGGTCAGTACACGTCGATCACGACCGGCATCAGCGGCAATCCCGTCGTGTCGTACTTCGACGCATCGTCCAACCATGCCGGGCTGTTGCTGTGCAACGATCCGCAGTGCACCGGCGGTGACGATCGCGACGTCACGCTCGACAGCCCCGGAAGTGACGGGTTGTTCTCGTCGGTCGCGATCGGGCAGGACGGCCTGCCGGTGATCGCGCACTACGACTCGGTGTACAAGGACCTGGAGCTCACCCAGTGCGTCGATGTCGCCTGCACCGACTGGGTCGAAGACGAGCTCGACGTCGTCGGCGACGTGGGATCGAACGCGGCGATTGTGATCGGCGCCGACGGCAACCCTGTGATCTCGTACTTCGACGCCACCAACGGCGCTCTGAAGGTGATCAAGTGCGACAACTGGCACTGCTGGAACACGCTTGTGAACGTCGTCGACTCCGCCGGCAACGTCGGCCAGTTCTCCTCGATCACCATCGGCGCCGACGGCAACCCGATCATCTCCTACTACGACGCGACAAACGGCCATCTGAAGGTGGCGGCCTGCAATGACCCGGCGTGCTCCGGCCAGGACGAGCACATCTCGACGATCGATGCGACGGGCGATGTCGGTCTCTTCTCGTCGATCACGCGCAGTGCGAGCGGCAACCCGGTCGTCTCCTATGCCGACTTGACGAACGGTGACCTCAAGGTCGTCGCGTGCAACGATGCCGCCTGCGTCGGCGGAGACGAAACCGTCACGGCCGTCGACACCATCGGCGACGTCGGGCAATACACGTCGATCGCAACGGGCCCGGATGGGAATCCAGTCGTCTCCTACTACGACGCGACACAGGGCGACCTGAAGCTGGCTCTGTGCAATGATCCGAAGTGCACGGGCCAGAACGAGCAGATTGTCGTCGTCGACCGCACCGGGGACCTCGGGAAGTACTCGTCAGTCACGATCGGCCGCAACGGTGAACCGGTCGTGTCCTACTACGACAACACATGGTCGGAGCTGAGAGTTGCGACGATCATCCACCGCTCATGGTCTCAGGGCGACTGGGGCCGGTGACGAGCAGCCCGGGTGCTCCGAGGCGTTGGGCAGTTGCCTGCGCTTCGTCTCGGAGTACGCCGATCCGAGCGACATCCGTACGATCGCCGCGGGCGTCCAACACGTCGGCAAGCGTCCATGCGGAGCGGGCGAGGAACGGGAGTGCACCCAACGCCACCTCGGTCGCAAGCGCGGCTTCGAGGTGGCGTTGGGCCGCGTCGAGACTCCCCTCGAGATGGCGCAACGCGCCGAGGTGGTGGTCGATCGGACCCCACCAGGCCGCGACCGGTCCGATGCGTACGCCGGTCGCAGTGCTTGACTCGAGCAGTTCGCGCAGTACCGGTGCATGCCGTGTGCTCCTGGCCATCGCGCAGGCGTGGCTCAGAAATCCGATCACCGGAAGCCATTCGGCATCACGACGGATGTCCCGGAAGCCCTCCACGCCTTGGCGATCGAGCAGGTCGATCGCCAGCGCATGGTCGCCCGCCGCGGCGGCTGTGAGGGTCAGCCCGGCGAGGAACGTCGGCACGCCGACGTAGTCGGCTTCGACGGCCAGCATGAGCTCCAACATCACGGACGCCTGGCCCCGATCGAGACCACAGAGAACGGAGTTGGCCAGCTGCACCGCCTGGCCGTTGTCATGGCCACCCGACGCGGCGTGCGTGTGGGCGATCTCGGACGCCTGTTCGGCAGAGGCGTAGTCGCCGGTGAGCTGCGCTGCGGTGGCCGCCATCGTGGCGGCCAGGGCGAGTTCGAACGGTGAGCGGAGTTGCTCGGCGACGACCGTGTACGCGGCGACAGCCTCACGCCACCGGTCGGCGTCGTTGAGCTCCAGCGCGGCCCACGCCGCGCCGTACCAGGCGTTGGCGAGCACGCGCAGATCGCGAGAAGGCGCCGCGGCAGCGATGATCCGCGCGCTGAGATCCTGCAAGGCACGGGGCTCCTCCACCGGGATCGAGTCACGCAGCGAGCCGACTGCGACGAGTGTCGGATCGGACACGTCCGGCCGCGCGAGAGCATCTGCGACCTGCGCCGCCGCGATCTGTCGCCGCTCCCACGCCTGGGCGGATGGGTCGTAGCCGAACTGACGCTTGAGGGTCACCAGCGCCGCTGGACGGAGCACGCTTTCCTCCGGGCCGAGTCGCGCAACCGCGCGTTCGAGGGCGTCGATCCGCTCGGGATCGCTGTGCCCGTAGCGAACGTCGGACGCGAACGCGATCGCGGCCCGCGCGAAGAGCGCGTCGTCGCCGAGGCCATCGGCGAAGCGCAGCGCCTGCCGGAGGGCGACGTCGGCATCGGTGCGGCGACCGGTGGAGCTCATCGCCGTACCGAGCCGGATCAGCGTGTCGGTGTGCTCGACGGTCGAAGCGGCCCACAGCGCAGCGGCGCGTTGGTAGCAATCGATCGCATCGTCGATTGCGGCCGCGGCGACGGCGGTGTCGCCGGCCCGGACCGCCCACCTCGCCGCGTCTGTGGTGGCCCGCGGATCGCTCGCCGCGACCTCCGACCAATGCCGCGCGAGCTGCGCGATCTCCGCGCTCGTCGTCGGGCGAGCATCCTCCAGGGTCAACGCCGCGCGGCGATGCAGGTCGAGACGGCGGGCCGCCGCCAGCGAGTCGTACACAGCGGTGCGGATGAGGGCGTGGGCGAACGACAGCCCGCGCGCCGAGATCTCGATCACGAGGCCCGACAGGAGCGCATCCTCGATGGCGTTGAGCACGTCTGCCTCGCCGAGCTCGGACAGGGCACCGGCGAGGCTGACGTCGAACTCTCGGCCGAGTACGGCACCGCAGCGCAAGAACCGCTGGGTGTCGGTCGAGAGCACAGCGAGGCGCCGACCCAGCGTGTCGCGCACGTTCTGCGGCACGCCGATGGTCTCGATGTCGAGGGCACCGCTGAAGCCGCTGGCGAGGAGATGTTCGGTGAGCTCCTCCGCGAACAGCGGGTTGCCGTCGGTGGCATCCGCGACAGCATCGAGCAGGCCGGGTGGCGCGGTCGCTCCGGCGACGAGGTCGACGAGCTGAGTGAGGTCGTCGATCGGAAGCCCGCTCAGGTCGAGACGCAGGAACGAGCCCAGCCGGCGCAGGTCGGCGAGCGCGCCCGATGTCGCTGCCGTGGCGTCGGTCGATCGAACGGTGCCCACGATCGTCAGTTCCGACAGCTGCGACGACGCCGCCAGGTGGGCGAGCAGCGCGAGCGACGCGCCGTCGGCCCAGTGCACGTCGTCGATGACGAGAACCGTCCGTCCGGCGTCGGCGAGAACGCCGACCACCGCGTCGAACATCAGCCGGCGCTCGACTCCGGGATCGGCCCGCGTCGGCACACTGCTGCCGTGCTCGGGTGATGCCAGCTCTGGAAGCAACCGAACGAGCTCGCGACGATCCGGTGCGGATTCTCGGACGTGAATCTCGAGCGCGGCGCGGACCGGTTCCACGAACGGTTCGTATGCGCCGAGTTGCTCTGCCGAGCACCGACCCCACAGGACGTTCACGCCCGACCGCTGGTCCGATTCGGCCGCGACCTCGCTGACGAGCCGGCTCTTGCCGATGCCTGCCTCGCCCCCGACGAGCACGACCCGGACGCGTTCGTCCAACGCGCGTCGGAGCGCTTCGAGCTCTGCCGCGCGCCCGACGAACGACCGGCGATGATCGGTGGCCCGCGCCTCTGGGGCGGCAGTGAGCTCACCGCCCGGTGTCGTGTTGTTCGACGCGCCTGCCGCGGCGAGCAGCAGGGCGCGGTCGTCCGGCTCCGGCGCCAACGCCTCGATGAGCAACGACACCGTCGACAAGCGGGGAGCCCGCCGCCGGCCGGATTCCAGCGCGGCGATCCCTGCGGCACTGACCCCCGCCCGCTCGGCGAGGCGCTCCTGGGTCAGCGCGGAGGCCACCCGGCATCGCCGCAACACGCTTCCGAACGCATCCGGCACGGCGAGGACAGTACCACCGGGGTCGGCGACGTGGCCTGGACGGAACGAGACGTGGCGTGCAAACGCGAACGAGCCCCGGACCAGGTGGCCCGGGGCTCGCTCGACTTCTGTGCGAAGCGGCTACTGGATCAGTAGTCCTCCATGCCTCCGCCGCCCATCGACGGGGCGTCTTCCGGCTTGTCGGCGACGACTGCCTCGGTGGTGAGGAACAGTGCGGCGATCGAGGCTGCGTTCTGCAGCGCCGAACGGGTCACCTTGGCGGCGTCGATGACGCCGAGCTTGACGAGATCCTCGTACACGCCGGTGGCGGCGTTGAGGCCTTCGTTGCCGCTCAGGCTCTTGACCTTCTCGACGACGACGCCACCTTCCATGCCGGCGTTCTCGGCGATCTGCTTGAGCGGTGCCTCGAGCGACTTGGCGACCATGCGGGCGCCGGTTGCCTCGTCGCCGGTGAGGCCGTCAGCGACCTTGAGCACAGCGGCCTGGGCACGCAGCAACGCCACGCCGCCCCCGGGGACGACGCCCTCTTCGATCGCGGCCTTCGTCGTGGAGACGGCGTCCTCGATGCGGTGCTTCTTCTCCTTGAGCTCGACCTCGGTGGCCGCGCCGACCTTCAGGACGGCAACGCCGCCGCTGAGCTTGGCGAGACGCTCCTGCAGCTTCTCCCGGTCGTAGTCCGAGTCGGTGTTCTCGATCTCGGCCTTGATCTGGTTGATGCGACCCTTGATGTCGTCCTCG
>Ga0075363_100000749_pt1 | contig 11100 bp, 8 predicted proteins | sample EndMetdeltDD1763_FD_71470 | JGI IMG/M metagenome (GOLD analysis project Ga0075363, IMG submission 71470) | Populus endosphere microbial communities from Tennessee, USA - Endosphere MetaG P. deltoides DD176-3 | ecosystem: Host-associated > Plants > Roots > Endosphere | place: USA: Tennessee...
AGCAGGAGCAGCGGGAACGCGTAGAGCAGGTTGAACGTCGCGGCCTTGCCGAGGAAGTGCACCGGCAGCGAGCTGTAGCCCCTGGTGCGGAGCAGCGGGACCAGACCCCACATCAGGACGTCGCGCAGCGGCAGTGAGATCGCGAGCCACCACGGGATGACGTCGCGCAGTGCGAGTCCGAGGACCACGGCGAGGATGTAGAGGCGGTCCGCGACCGGGTCGAGGATCTGGCCGACGATCGTCGTCTGGTCGAGCTTGCGGGCGAGGTAGCCGTCGGCGTAGTCGGTGGCACCCGAGACCATGAGCACCACCAGGGCCCAGCCATCCGCCTCCGGCCCGAGGACCAGCCACAGGAACAGCGGTACGCCGGCCAGCCGCGCCATGCTCAGCAGGTTGGGGATCGTCCAGACACGCGTGTCGCGTGTCGTGTCGCTACCCACGTCGGCCCGCTCTTCGCTCTCGCTGTCCTGCCCGGGGGTCCGGGCTCGCTGCCACCTTAGTGCTGCAGGCCTCAGGAGGGCGCACCAAGGTCGTGCCGTGTCGACGGCGCTGTCAGCCCGCTCGGACCATCAGACGTCATGCGCAGCGTCGCGGATCTCGCCGACCAGCTCCTCGATGACGTCCTCGAGCGTCGCGACGCCGAGTGTGTTGCCGTCGGGGTCGACGACGCGCGCCATGTGCGCACCGCGGCGCTGCAGCGTCTCCAGCGCGTCGTGGAGGAGGTCGTCGGCGGCCACGGTCGCGAACGGCCGGGTCCACTTGTCCTCGATGACACGCTCGCGGCGCGCTTCGTCGGTCTCCAGCACGTCCTTGATGTGCAGATACCCGAGCAGCTCCCCGTCGTCGCCCGCGACCGGGAACCGGCTGTAGCCGGTGCTGGCGCAGAGCGTCTCGACGTCGGCGGCGGTCGAGCCGCGGCGTACGGTCGTGAGCGTCTCAGGGACCATCAGGACGGTGGACACGGGCTTCTCGGTGAAGCCCAGTGCGCCGGCCAGGCGGTCGTACTCCTCGGGCTCGATCAGGCCCTCGCCGCGCGACTCCTCGACGAGCGCGGCCACCTCCTCGCGGGTGTACGACGACGACACCTCGTCCATGAGCCGGACGCCGAACAGCCGCAGGATCGCCGAGGCCATCGCGTTGATGACGACGATCACCGGCCTCAGCAGGGTGACGACGCCCCAGATCGGCGGACCGAGCACGAGCGCGGCCCGGTCCGGGCCGGCCAGCGCGATGTTCTTGGGGATCATCTCGCCGAGCACGACGTGCAGGTAGACCACGATCCCGAGGCCGACCGCGAACGCGAGCGGGTGCAGAAGCCCGTGCGGCACGTGGGCGGCCTCGAGCACCGGCTGCAGCAGGTGCGCGACGGCCGGCTCGCCCACCGCTCCGAGAACCAGCGAGCAGACGGTGATGCCGAGCTGGTTGACGCCGATGACCAGCGACATGTTCTCCATCGCGCGCAGCGTCGTCCGGGCCATCCGCGACCCGGCCTCGGCGCGCGGCTCGATCTGGGTCCGCCGGGCCGAGACGAGGGCGAACTCGGCACCGACGAAGAACGCGTTGCCGAGCAGCAGCAGCAGCGCCACGATCAGTGCGGTCCCGCCGCTCACGGCGCCTCCCCCTCGGGGCCGCGATCGCTGTCCGGCTCGAGCAGCCGCAGGGTGAGCCGGTCGATGCGCAGCCCGTCCATGTGGTCGACGGTCAGGGTGACCATCCGTTCGCGCGGCCCGTCGTCCTCGTCCGGACGCACGTGGGGCACGACGACCTCGGCGATGTCGCCGGTCGACGGCACCCGGCCGAGCACCTGCAGCACCAAGCCGGCCACCGTGTCGTAGTCCTCGCTCTCCGGGAGCGCGACGCCGGTGAGGTCCTCGACCTCGTCGGGGCGGAGCAGCCCGGACACCAGCCACGACCCGTCGCGACGGCGCTGGGCCTGGTCGCCGAGCCGGTCGTGCTCGTCGGCGATGTCACCGACGATCTCCTCGATGACGTCCTCGAGAGTGACGATGCCGGCGTGCCCGCCGTACTCGTCGAGGACCACGGCGAGCTGGAATCCGTCCTCGCGCAGCAGGGCCAGCAGCGGGTCGAGCCGCAGCGAGTCCGGCACCACGATCGGTCTGACCATGAGGTGCTTGACCCGGGTCGTGGCGCGCTCGTGCACCGGGAGCGCCACGGCGTTCTTGACGTGCACGGTGCCGACGACCGTGTCCTGGGCGTCCAGGACCGGGAACCTCGAGTGCCCGGACTCCCGGGCCAGCTCGATGACCTTGAGGGCGCGGTCGTTCTCCTCGAGGGACAGGGTGCGCACCCGGGGCGTCATGATCTCGCCGGCCGACCGGGAGCCGAACTCCACCGACCGCTCCATGAGCTCGGCCGTGTCGGGGTCGAGGGTGCCCACGCTCGCCGAGCGGGCGATGAGCGAGGCGAGCTCGGTCGAGCTCCTTGCCGAGCGCAGCTCCTCCTGCGGCTCGATGCCGAGGCGGCGTACGACGGCGTTGGCGGAGCCGTTGAGCAGCCGGATGGGCACGCGCATCACCGCGGTGAAGCCGCGCTGGAACCGCTGGGTGGCCTTGGCGGTGACCATCGGCTTGGCGAGCGCGAGGTTCTTGGGCACCAGCTCACCGAAGATCATCGTCGCGAAGGTCCCGAAGACCAGCCCTGTGGCCGCGGCGATCGGCGTGACCCAGCCGTCCGGGACGCCGACCCGGCCGAGTGGCCCGTCGATGATGTCGGAGACCGCGGGCTCGGCCAGGAAGCCGATCGCCAGGTTGGTCACGGTGATCCCGACCTGCGCCCCGGAGAGCTGGGTGGACAGCGTCCGCAGCGCGCGCTGGAGGCCCTGAGCCCCGGTGTCGCCCGCCGCCGCCTCCTGCTCGACCTGGGCTCGGTCGACGGTGACGAACGAGAACTCGGCCGCGACGAAGACACCGCACGCCGCGACGAGTGCGAGTGCGAGCACGAGCAGCAACAAAGAGGTCGTCACGGTGCGCAGAAGTCTGTCAGACGCAGCCGCGCCCTTGTCCGTTCGGATGCAAGACCTGGCCCCTACGGGTCACTGGGGTCCCGTTCGACGACCATCGACCCCTTCGGCTCCCTAGCGTTGAAGCCCGACATCCAGGCGACGGTCCAGCGCCGGGCGACTCCAGCGAGGGAACGATGTGCGCCGAGATCGAAGCAGCCGAGACCACGACGTCTCGCCGGTTGCTGTTGCGCACCGCGGTCACCGCCGGATCGGGCACCGCACTGGGGGTCGCCTCGGGAACCGTGCTCGGCGACCCCGCAGCCGCCGAGACGGCCCGGCGCGCCCGCACCTGCCGCTGCACGTCCCGGAAGAAGTGCAGGTGCGCGTGCCGCGGCCACTACAGGGGCGGCTGCCCGTGCACGCGCTGCCACGGACCGAAGAGCCGGGGTGGCTGCCGCTGCCACCGGCACGAGGGTCAGCCACCCACCACCACCGGCGGAACCGGCGGTGACCCGGGCGGCGATCCAGTCGTGGACCCCGGCACTGGTCCGGGGGACCCGCGGCCCCCACTGCTCGACGACCCGGCTGGAAGACTGCTCGTCAGCCGCTTCACCTTCGGCCTGACCCCGGCCCTGGTCACGGAGGTCGACACTGCCGGGGGCGCCTTCGCGTGGTTCACGCTCCAGCTCGCACCCGGTGCCATCGACGACGCGGCGGCCGAGGACACCTACGGCTGGTGGCCGAGCCTCGCCAACCCTCCGGCCACGGTCTGGAGCCGACACGTCGCGGGCACCGAGTACGGCTGGCAGCTGATGCAGAGCTACCAGCGATGGCTGCTGATGCGCCGGATCCGCACCCGGCGCCAGGTCCAGGAGGTGATGACGACCTTCTGGGAGAACCACTTCAACGTGCCGGTGCAGGGCGATCAGGTCTTCGTGCACCGCGTCAGCTACGGCCGGACGATCCGGCCGCTCGCGCTGGGTCGCTTCGAGGACCTGCTCAAGGCGACCATCGTGCACCCCGCCATGGGGCTGTACCTGGGGAACGCGGTGTCCACCAAGGCCCACCCCAACGAGAACCTCGGCCGCGAGCTCCTCGAGCTGCACACCGTCGGCCGCGGTGAGTACGACGAGGACGACGTGAAGGACTCGGCTCGGATCCTCACGGGCTGGCGGGTCGCGACAGGCAGCGGGGGCTGGGCGGCGAGCTACCAGCCCTCCGACCACTACGTCGGACCGGTCTCCGTCATGGGCTTCTCGCACGCGAACGCCGACGCCGACGGGCAGGCGCTGACGATGCAGTACCTCGCCTACCTGGCCCACCACCCGGCGACGGCCCGGCGCATCGCCCGCAAGCTGTGCGTGAAGTTCTGCCTGGACCAGCCCTCGACCGCGCTGCTCGACCTGCTCGCGAGCACCTACCTGGCCGCGGACACGGCCATCGCGCCCGTGCTCCAGGCGCTGGTGCACCACCCCGAGTTCCAGAGCTCGACGGGCGCGAAGGTGCGCGACCCGGCCGAGGACGTGGTGGCGACCTACCGCGCCCTGGACGTGGGCATCGCGGCGCCCGGGTCGCCGGTGCCCGAGGGTCACGTCACCAACGCCCTGCTGTGGCAGTGCAACGGCCTCGGAGCCGAGCCGCACGCCTGGCCACAGCCCAACGGGCAGCCGGCGGACAACGCGTCGTGGGCCTCCCCCATCCGGTTCGCGGCGTCGCTCAACCTGCACGTCTCCATGGCCGGCGGCTGGTGGCCGACGGTCGGCGCGACGTACCGCACTCCTGCCTCGTGGCTGCCCGGGACCAGCTTCACCCTCGAGCAGCTCGTGCAGCACCTGTCGGTGCAGGTGCTCAGCCAGCACAGCTCGAGTGCGCTCGTGACCGCCTGCTCCCAAGTCACCGGCTACCCGCCCGACACGGTGCTCACGGCCAACCACGCGATCGTGCGCTGGATGTTCCCCTGGGTCCTGGCCACCCTGCTCGACTCCCCCATGCACATGACGAGGTGACCTGGATGCCGACGACGAGGGGCGGTGCCCCGCCAACCCCGGACCAGCAGTGCTGTGCCGAGTACGCCCGGATGAGCCGCCGAGGCTTCCTGGGCGGCGCGATGGCGGCCGGGAGCGTGCTGAGCCTCGGGTCGGCCGTCCTCACCGCGTCACCGGCGATGGCCGACTCGGCCGACAGCGTCCTCGTCGTGCTCTCGATGCGCGGTGCCGCCGACGGGTTGTCCCTGGCGGTGCCGTACGCCGACCCGGTCTACTACCAGGCCCGGCCGCACATCGCGATCCCCAGCGACCAGCTCCTGGCGAAGAACGGCTTCTTCGGGCTGCACCCCCGGCTGGCGGCCCTGATGCCGCTCTGGAACGCCGGCGAGATGGCCGTCGTCCACGCCTGCGGCCTGCCGGTGGCGAACCGCTCGCACTTCGACGCCATGGAGCAGCTGGAGGACGCCGACCCCGGTAGCGAGGCCCGGCTCGGCTGGCTCAACCGGCTCCTGGGCACGACCGCCGCCGCCTCGCCGCTGGAGGGCTTCTACGTCGGCGGCGGCGTCGTACCGACGGCCCTGTTCGGACCGGAGCCGACGATGGCCGCCGGGGACGTCGACGCGGTCACGATCGCCGGTGATGACTGGGGCCCCGGCAGGCGCGCCTCCCTGCACACGCTGTGGGACGGAGGGACCACGCCGCTCTCATCGGCCATGCAGATCACCACGGAGGCCGTCGACGACTTCGCACCGGTCCACGAGGCGGCGGACAACACGGGCGGCTACCCCGACACCGACCTGGCCCGTGGCCTGGCTGTCGCGGCCAGGATGATCCGCGGCGACGTCGGCATCCGCGTGCTCACCCTGGACCAGGGCGACTGGGACATGCACACCAACCTCGGCACCCTCGGGTGGGGCGGGATGATCCGGAACGCCGAGGACTTCGCGGACGCGATCAGCGCCTTCTTCGCCGACCTCGGAGACCAGCGCCCCAAGGTCACGCTGGTCGCGCTGAGCGAGTTCGGGCGCCGGATCGCGGAGAACGCGAACTACGGCCTGGACCACGGCTACGGGAACGCCATGTGGGCCTTCGGCGCCGGCGTGAAGGGGGGCTACTACGGCAGCTTCCCCACCCTCCAGAACACGCTCGACGCCGACCTCCTGGTGACCACCGACTACCGCAACGTGCTCGCCGACGTCGTCGAGTCCAGGTTCGCCGCCTCGATCCCGGCCGTCTTCCCCGGGCTGAGCCGCCAGACGGTCGGCTTCATGCTCTGAAGAGCACCGTGAGCCCGGGCCCACCGGGCTTCGAGGCTCAGGCCTGCAGGTCGACCCCGCACTCGTCCTTGGCGTGCTTGTTGATGTTGTCGCCCGCCGCCTGGAACTCCTCGGTGTCAAGCGCCTGGATCTCGTCCATCAGGCCCTGGAGGGCCTCCATGTCCACGCCGTCAGGGATCTGGCCGCTCTGCAGGGTGGCCATGTCGTCGTCGTCGAGACCCGCGCTCTTAAGCGCAGCGACGAGCTTGTCGACTCCGTCGACCAGCGTCTCCCAGTCGTCCTTGATCTCGCTGGGTGCCTCGTCGGCGAGCTCGTGCATCGCGTCCGTGGTCTTCTCGAGGTCGCTGAAGTCGCCGCCCTTGAGCGCGTCGACCTCCTTCTTGGCCGCCTTGAGGTCCTTGCAGTAGTCGCCGCTGCCACCGCTGGCCTTGTCGCCACCGTCGTCACCGCATGCCGTGAGGAGACAGAGGCCGAGGGCCGCCGCTGCCGCGGCGGAAAGGATGCGCTTCACGTCTGTGTCTCCTGGGTCCGGGTCCGGCCTCATCGTGACGAGGCCCTCTGGTGGTGTCAACGGCGGCGCCCGGAGCGGTCCGGACATCAGCACGATGTGACGTGCGGTGGAACCTTACGGCTCCATCTTGGCCCTAACCTCCCCACCCCATGGGGAAAACCTCGAACGGCGCGGCGAACCCGACGCCCATCCGTTGGCCGGTCTGACGCGCGTTGCCCTCCAGGAACTCCCGCGCGTTGAAGTGCTCCCAGCCCAGCCCGTCGATGTAGGCGCGGTGCGCCTCGAGTGAGGCCACCCCGGCCTCGAACGTGTCGGTGGTGTCGACCCCGTGGCCGGAGTCGGGCGAACCGAACGCCCAGACCTCGCGCACGCCGCCCCACGGCTCCAGCCCACCGGCCTCCAGCTGGTCGCGGAAGATCCAGCGGTTGCCGGCGTCGCGCACCGCGTCGACGACCGCCCTGCCGGTCGCGATGTGGTCGGCCTGGTTCAGGTTGGCGCCGCCCCACGTGTCGCGGAAGTTGCCGGTGATCACGATCTCGGGCCGGTGCCGGCGCACGGACCCGGCGATCAGCTCGCGCAGTGCGACGCCGTACTCGAGGACGCCGTCGGGTTGTCCGAGGAACTCGACGTCGTCGACGCCGACGATCCGTGCCGACTGCCGCTGCTCCTCCTCGCGCACCCGGCGGCACTGGTCCGGGTCCATGCCGTCGATCCCGGCCTCGCCGCTGGTCACCATGCAGTAGCCGACGCTCTTGCCCTGAGCGGTCCAGCGGGCCACGGCGGCCGCTGCTCCGAACTCCAGGTCGTCTGGATGGGCCACGACGCACAAGGCGCGCTCCCAGCTCTCGTCCAGCGGGGTCAGGGGCACCGGTCGGTCGGCCATGGCGGCAGCCTGCCACGTTGAATCGGGACTTCTGACGGTTGAGTCGGCCGATTGAACCGCCGTAAGTCCCGACTCAACCGTCAGGAGTCCCGATTCAACGCCTGAGGGTCAGAGCATGACGCCCGTGGACTGCCACTTCAGCCCGGGGAACACCTTGGCGACCGAGGCGTTGAACCGCCTCGAGACGATGTCGGCGAGCACCTGGCGGTAGTCCGTCGTGACCGTCAGGTCGGCGTCGTAGCTGTTGGCCAGCCCGGGCCAGTGGCCGTGGTAGCCGCCGCGCACGCCGGCCCCTGCCACGAACATCACGTTGCCGTAGCCGTGGTCGGTGCCGTTGCTGTCGTTCTCGACCACCCGACGGCCGAACTCGCTCAGCGTCACGAGGGTCACCTTGCTCTCCTGGGTGCCGAGGTCCTGGAAGAAGGCCGCGATCGCCCCGGCGAGCTCTTCGGCATTGTTGGACATCCAACCGCCGTCGGCGCTGCCCATGTCGGTGTGCATGTCCCAGTCGCCCTGGTCGACGGTGATCACCTCGACCCCGACGTCGCCGCGGATGATCTGGGCGGCCGTGGCCAACGACTGGCCGACCCCAGTGCCCGGATAGGTGCTGTGGTTGTCCGCGGCGGCTTGGGCGGGACCGAAGGCGCTGATCGCGTCGAACGTGGTCCGCATGCTGCGGCCGAGCGTCGACTTCTCGCCGTTCCACATGATCCGCAGCGACTGGGCGCGGCGGCCGTCGTCGTCGTTGCCGGGGAGCTCGACGTCGCCGACCCGTCCGGCCGACATCGTCGACGCGGGGCCGACCAGGGACGTCGGGATGGTGCTGGTGCCGGCGCTGAAACCCTGCAGCGGCGAGGAGCCGGGCGTGCCGCTGACCAGCCGGTTGAGCCAGCCCACCCGCTCGCGAGACCCGGGGTCGGCGTCCTCCATCTCCTCCATCGCCGCGAAGTGGGAGCGGTTGGCGACCGGCAGACCGGTGGCGTGCACGGCGGCGACCTTGCCCGCCTGCCACAGGGGCACCAGGTCGGTCATTGCCGGGTGCAGCCCGAACATGCCGTCCTTGAGCAGCAGCCGGTCCGAGGGGACCGCGATCCGCGGCCGGGCCGCGTAGTAGACCGGGTCGGCGTGCGGTACGACGAGCGAGAGCCCGTCTGCCGCGCCCCGCAGCGAGAGCACGACAAGGACCGACGAGGCGCTCTCGGCTCGCGCCGGCGACGCGGTGACGACCGCCCCACCGACCATCGTCGTGGCGCCCGCGAGGGCGAGGGCGCCGCCCAGCAGGCCGCGCCGGGACACGGCCGCGTGCATCGCGGCGTAGTCGTCGCAGCAGTAGCCGTCGGCACGGCGGGGGGTGGTGGGAGTCGTGGTGGTCATCGGTGTCACCGGCTCAAGTGGTCGGGAGAGTCGAGGATGGTGGTAAGCAGCCGCGGGAACTGCCACTTGACCAGGTCGTGGTCCTTGTCGATCGGGTCATAGGGCTTCACGTCGACGGCGGTGCAGCACGCCTTGAGCAACCTCTTGCTGGACTCCTTGTGCAGCAGCTGCTGGCACAGGTGGTCGACCAGCTCGTCGAACCGGGGGTGCCTGCCGGGCAGCCAGCGCTCCGGCTCCCGGTAGCTGGTGGCCTCGTCGGCCCAGCCGGCCGCGGCGCCCATGTGGAACCGCATCGAGGCCAGCAGCCGGGCCGGCGAGGACCAGGACTCGTTGTCGATCGGCTGGCCGTTGGGCGGACCCCACGAGAACGGCGCGATGCCGATCGAGTCGCTCTGCCAGACCAGCGCCTGCAGCGCAGATCCGTCGGCCTCCTCCCCGTTGGGAGCCTTGATCTTCACGCCCAGCACGCGGTAGGTCGCCACGATGTCCTCGCCAGGGTCGCGGACCTTCTTGTCGTGCGCGTGCTGGAAGGAGCGGGAGGCGATGAGCGCACGGAGCACCGGCACGATCGCCGTGTCGTTGTCGAGGTAGACCTTCGCCAGGTGCCGCACCAGCGCCTTCGACGGCTTGTCGTCGATGAACTTGATGCAGAGCTTGTAGGCGAGGTGCTCGGCGGTGTCCTTGTGGTGCGCCAGGTAGCGCAGGTAGGCCGCGGTCGTGGCCTTGCCGATGATCTTGCCGTTCTTGTCCTTGAAGCCCTTGACCTTGACCTTGCCGCGGTAGTGGTCCTCGGAGTTGTAGACCGCCCGCCAGCTCTCCCAGTAGTCCACCGAGTAGCCGGTCAGGATCCGCGCTGAGTCACGGACGTCCTTCTCCGAGTAGTTGCCGGCGCCGACCGTGTGCAGCTCGAGGAGCTCGCGGCCCAGGTTCTCGTTGGGGTGCTCCTTGGTGGACTCGCCGGCGTCGAGGTAGATGAGCATCGCCGGGTGCGTCGTCGTGGCCAGCAGCAGCTGGTCGAACCGGCCCAGGGCGTGCTTGCGGATGGTGTTGCCGTAGTCGACCCGGTGCACGAACTGCGCGTCCCCGACCGCAGCCACGTGCAGGTGGTTCTCGAAGAACTCGGTCATCACCTCGAGCAGCTGCCGCTTCGAGGTCATCCGGCGCATCAACACCCACCGGGCGTAGTCGTCCATGACCTCCCAGCCGCCCTCGACGCCGTCGATCTGGCGCTGCCAGAGCTCGGCGGGGCTGCGGTGCAGGCTCGGCCACCAGTGCGCGATCTTGTCGGTCGGCTTGTCCTTGATCCTCTTGGGGTCGAGCTGACGCTCGAACCAGCGCTGGGCCCCGCCCGCGCGGCGTACGTCCTTGGCGAGCTTGGGCGTGATGCCGTAGGAGAACCGGCTGACCAGGTGCCGGTCCGCCTTCGCGAGCAGCTCGGCCTTGCCGTCGTGCTTGCGCGGCGCATAGCCGTCCAGATCGTCGTCCAGATCGTCCAGATCGTCAGCCGGGTCGGCCGCGGCGCGGCCGGCGGTGCCGGCGAGCGCGGCGGCGACCAGGGCGCCGAGCGCCGCACTCCGTCGTGGCAGCGCGCTGGACGCCGTCGAGGAGGCGTCGGGGCGCGTGGGGGCAGCGGTCATGGGGATGGCTCCCGAGGGTGTGAAGGCGGGGGGTCCTTGCGGACCCTCGTGGGCGGTCACGAGGCTAGTGGTCCTTGGGTGGTGCGGGGGTCTGGTCCGAAAAATGCTGGGGACGACAGGCTGAGCCTGTCGTCCCCGTGTTCGAGCGTTGTCGAGCGTGTCCGGTCGTGAGGTGTTCCAGCGCTTGCGCTCGCCGCGCGCCGAAAAGTCCGTCGCGGCATCAAAGCACGAAAACCGCCATGATGAGGCGCCGGGCTCGGCCGGAAACCTCCGGATGGACGTCGCGACAAGTCAGGAGAACCATGACCGACGCTCGCACCGCGCCTGGCCTCCAGCGCATCGTTGCCCTCGTCGTGCTGCTGGCCGCGGGCATCCTCAGCCTGCCCCTGGCCGCGGCCGCCTTCGACGGCGAAGGCAGCGAGAACTACATCCTGCCCGCCCAGCTCGGCGGCATGGCCGTGCTCGGCGCCG
>Ga0075363_100000753_pt1 | contig 11076 bp, 4 predicted proteins | sample EndMetdeltDD1763_FD_71470 | JGI IMG/M metagenome (GOLD analysis project Ga0075363, IMG submission 71470) | Populus endosphere microbial communities from Tennessee, USA - Endosphere MetaG P. deltoides DD176-3 | ecosystem: Host-associated > Plants > Roots > Endosphere | place: USA: Tennessee...
GAACGGGTCGTAGCGTCGGATCGCCTCCCGGGCTCGTCCGGTGATCGCCCACACGACCGTGTCGGCGGCTCTCACGGGAAGCTCGATTCGGACCCACGTGCGATCGTGTTCGCGTCCAACCTCGACGCGGGGCTCGTGCTGTGCCAATGCCTCACGGACCGCAGCCGCACACGCGGCCTCGCCCCTGTCCTTGCCAGCGGCCGCTGCTGCCGCGATGACTCGTCCGAAGTCGTGGTTGGTTGGTTCGACCCGTACCACTGGAACCCGGTGCCGCTCGGCACACACGGCGCCCATCTCGCGGAGCGTGTCGGGCGAGTCCAGTCGGCGAACGACGACGGCGAGATCGATGGGATGAGTCAACGGACAACCGAACGGCTCGTCGACGCTTCGGCACGGACGATCCGTATCGGGATCGGTGCAGGTCGCGATCTGATGACCGGCCTGAGTGAGAGCGATCGCGACGTCGCGGCCGAGGTGTTGCTCGGATTCGAGGACCAGAAGCTTCATGATCACCATTGGACCGCAGGCGACCCCGCAGGAATAGGGGCGAAGGTCCCCAAGTCCCCATGGAGACGATGTGTACGTGCCTGGAACTGCGCCAAGCGCTACCGTCGTGCTCGCGGCGGCGGCTGCCTGCCGACTCGACCACGCGAGTGGCCGCGGCGAGTCGAGAGGAGCTGCTTTGCCCGACCACGACGGCACCGTTGCCCCGCTTGGCACCCGTATTCGCCGACGCATCCGCGCCGCAGCGCGGCCGGCGATCGAGGTCCTGCCGCCGCCGGAGGGTGTCATCGTCGACTGGAACGTCCCCGTGGTGGTGCGCGACGGCACGACCTTGCGGGCCAATGTGTTCCGGCCGAGCGACGCGGCACCCGTACCCGCGATCATGTCGGCGCATCCGTACGACAAGGACAAGATCGGCGCTCGGACACGCAGCGGGCACGGAGTCAACCCGCAGTACCGTGTGTTCGCCCAGCCCGAGCCGGTGCGCATCTCCGCGTGGACATCGTGGGAGGCTCCTGATCCGGCGTTCTGGGTGCCTCGCGGGTACGCCGTGGTCAACGTCGATCTGCGTGGCGGGGGGACAGCGGAAGGCGAGGACGAGCTGTTCTCCGACGCCGAGGCCACTGACTACTTCGACGTCATCGAGTGGGCGGCTGCGCAGCCCTGGTGCGACGGCAAGGTTGGCCTCGACGGAGTTTCGTACCTGGCGATCAGCCAGTACAAGGTCGCCGCACTGCGTCCTCCGCATCTCCGCGCGATCTGTCCATGGGAAGGCTTCACGGATCTGTACCGCGACTTCGCCCGCCCCGGCGGTCTCCGCGAAGACGGCTTCAGCGTCGTGTGGAGTGCGCTGACCCGCAAGGGCGCGCGCGTTGCCGGCGACATGCGCGCCGAGATCGTTGGGCGGCCCGAGCGAGACTCGTGGTACGAGTCGGTCACCCCGCGGCTCGAGGACATCGAGGTACCGATGCTCGTCTGTGGCTCGTTCTCCGATCACTCGCTCCACAGCCGCGGATCGTTCGAAGCATTCCGGCGCGGGGGCTCGGCACAGAAGTGGCTCTACACACATCGCAGCGGGAAGTGGTGCGAGTACTACAGCGCCGAGGCGAGTGCGGTGCGGGCCAGATTCTTCGACCACTTCCTCAAAGATGCCGACAACGGGTGGGCATCCGAACCTGCGGTGCGCGTCGCCGTGTACGAAGCAGGAGCCACCCCGGTCGCGATCGAGCATGCTTCGGAGTGGCCCCCGGACGGCATCGCATGGACCGAGCTCTTCCTCGCCAACTCAGGTCGCACGCTCGGCCTGGAACCGGCTCCGGTGCACCAGGCAGCATCGATGTCGACGCGGGGAGCCGGCTTGTCATACGTCTGGCAGGTTCCGGAGGACATCGATGTCATCGGCCACATGGCGCTGCGCATCCATGTCGAGCTGGATGGCCTCGACGACGCGAATCTGTTCGTCGGCGTGCGCAAGCTGCGCGGAGATGAGGAGGTGGTGTTCGAGGGCTCGTTCGGTTTCGCGGCCGACATGGTCTCGAAGGGCTGGCAACGAGTCGCCCATCGCCGGCTCGATGCCACCCTCGCCACCGTCGACCAACCGGTGCACACGCACGTCGAGGTCGAGCCGGTCATGGCCGGTGAGATCGTGCCGGTCGACATCGAACTGCGCCCGCACGCGACGCGATGGCGGGCCGGCGAGATGTTGCGTCTCGATGTCCGCGGCAACTGGTTCTATCCACGCGATCCCATCCGCGGTCAACTGCCGACCGGCTACCAGAAGAGCGAGCGAGGCACCTGCGTTGTCCACACTGGTGGCGACTACAACTCCCGTCTGCTGCTCGGCGTACGACCGGTCGTCGCAACAGATGCCACGTGACGCCGGGGGCCCTATGGGAACGTGCCTTGGAGATCGACGAGGATGTCGGCGCTCTGCTGCGTGTAGATGCACACCGAGCCGCCGGTACCGAGGCCGACGATCGCCAGGTTCGGCGTCGGCGCGGACGGGTTGAGGTTGACGTTCGACGCCAGTGGACGCGGTGTACCGCACGGCCACACGGTGACGTAGCCAGCGGCCGCCGCATCGACGCCCGTCACGTTGAGAACGGCGGCCTGCGCCGACGGGTCGACGCCGGAGACCGCTGTGACCGGAACGATCAGCGTCTGCCCTGCGGACGGCGTCGGCACTGGTGCGCGCGTGTCGAGCAGCCGGGTCGGCGTGGTCGGATCGAACTGTGAACCGGCCGGCATGAAACCAACGACGTCGGCCAGCAGATCGGCACCGTTCTGCGTGAACAGGCAGACGTGCCCGTCCGCGCTTGGCTGGACGAGGACGAGGTTGGCGGTCGTCGTGCCACCGCGCAGGTTGAGGTTCGATGCCGTTGGTCGTGCCTGATCGCACGCCCAGACAGTGACGAAGCCGTCCGCACCAGCGTTCACGCCCGTGACGTTGAGCACGACCGCCTCAGCATCGGGCAACACGCCTGCGGTGCCGGCCACAGCGACATCGACCGTCGAGCCGGCATCCGGGCTTGCGCCGCTGTAACCGATCGGTGCGGGAGCACGTGTCTCGAGCACTCGTTGCGGCGCGACCGGTCTGTAGTCGGAGTTTGCCGGGAAATAGCCCTCGATGTCGACCACGAGGTCGGCCGCCTGCTGAGTGAAGACGCACACGGAACCGTCGGCGCCCGTCGGGGTGATCGCCAGGTTGGCGACGATGGCTGATGCGGCGAGGTTGAGGGTCGATGTGGCCGGCCGCGGCGTGCCGCACGGCCAGACCGTCACATAGCCATCCGCTGCCGCGTTGAGCGCCGTGATGTTCAGCGCGACCGCGGTCGCATCGGCCGGCACGCCGACGGGGGAGGTGCCGGCGACGGCCACGGTGACGACCTGTCCCGCCGCCGGTTGGGCGCCGGTGTAGCCGATCTGAACGGGGAGTCGGGTGTCGAGGACGCGATCGGGGACGACGGCGATGTAGTCGCGGTCGAGGTCGATCGTGACCGTCGCGGCATCGACGCCGCCGCGCCCATCATCGGCTTGGTAGGTGAACGTGACCGTCCCTTCGGCGTCTGGTGCTGGTGTGTACACGAACGACCCGTCGATGGCGAGGGTCAACGATCCAGTCGCTGGGCGGGTGAGTACGGACGCCGTCAGCGTGTCGCCATCGGCATCCGAGTCGTTGGCCAGCAGGCCGGGCGCTGCGACGGTCAGCGTGCCAAGCGTGGAGTACGTGTCGGCATCGGCTACGGGCGGACTGTCAGGGATCGTCACGGTGATCAACACCGAGCCAGTGTCGGTTCCGCCCCGTCCGTCGTCGGCCTCGTACGTGAACGTGTCGATACCCGAGGCGCCGGGGTTCGGCGTGTACACGAACGATCCGTCAGCGGCGAGCGCGATCGCGCCGAGTGTCGGCTGCGTCACGATCGAGGCCGTCAGCGCGTCGCCGTCGATGTCGGTGTCGTTGGCGAGCAGACCCGGGACTGCCACGGTGAGCGGTCCGTTCGCCGCGTACGCATCGGCGACGGCGACCGGCGGGGTGTCGGGCGGGATGACGGTGATGGCCACAGTCGCCGGATCCCCCCTGAGCGGGGCGGTCGCAGAGCAATCGGGCGATGGGACGACGGTGTCGGTCCAGCAGTACGTGAACGTGTCGACGCCCACGAAGCCGGCAACCGATGTGTAGGTGAACGAACCGTCGGCGAGGAGCTCGAAGTTGGCGGCATGCGCCGGCCCGTCGACCACCGTCGCGGCTGCCAGCGAAGGGATGTGCAAGTCGTTCGAGCGGAGGCCAGGCGCGGGGACTTGCAGGAGCTGTCCCGTCGTCGCGACATAGAGGTCCACGCCGAGCACCGTGTAGTCGGCATCGAAGTGGATCGTCGCGATGTTCGACAAGCACGGAGGGGTTTGCTCGACAGCGGTGACGCAGTACGCCGCCGTTCCGAGCCCCAGGTACGGCAGTCCCGTCACGGGATCGGGGGAGGAGTGGTAGTAGAGGCCACGGCTGTCGAGCTCGCTGACGCTGACGTCGAACATGTTCGACGTCGGAAAGACCATGAAGCTCGCAGTGGCGGGCACGTTCGTGTCGTTGCCGAGCACGCTCGGCCCGGGCAGGTAGCTGCCGTGATCGACGGGCGTGAACACATAGCTGTCGTCCGCCGCGACCGCTGGCATCACCTCGATCGTCACCGTGATGGGGTCGGCCGACGGATCAGCGCATTCGGAGCCCGGCTCAGGCGCGATGCAGTAGATGAAGGTCTCGGTTCCGGTGAAGTCCGAGGCGGGCGTGTACGCGAACGAGCCATCGGCGCTGAAGGTGAACATCGAGCCGTGGAGGGGAGGGGCGAGCACGACGGGTACTGCGCCCGGGGCGAGGACTCCGTCGTTGGCGAGTACGCCTGGCGTGGGCACCGAGAGCGCCGTCAACGGGATCGTCGCGTACCCGTCGTCAGCGGGGGCAGGTTCGGTGACGTTCAGCGTGACGGTGGCGACCGCGGACATGCAGCTGCCGAACGGATCGGTGTTCAGCGTCAGGCAGTAGGTGAGGGTGTCCGTCCCCGTGAACCCGCTCTCGGGTTCATAGGTCAAGCGGCCGTTGCGCCGCAGGCCGAACGACGACGCATGCTGGGCGGGGACGAGCACCTGCGCGCCGGTCTCGGCCGGCACCGAGTCGTTGCTCAGCGCGCCGGGCGCGGCAACATCGATGGCACTGCCTGGATACACCGTCCACGAGTCGTCGGCGACGACCGCCGGGCCGACGTTCAGCGCGACCGTCGCGGTGTTCGAGATGCAGGGCGCGGTGTCGAACACCTCGGCCAAGCAGTAGCTGAAGGAATCGGCACCGGTGTAGCCGGGCATCGGGATGTAGTCGAACGAACCGTCCGCGCTCAGGGTCAGCGCGCCATGGCCGACATCGGTGATGAGGTCGAGGCTGCTGTTCGGTGGTCGTCCGCCGTCGTTGACCAGAACGCCGGGCGCCGGGGCGGACAGCGTGGGCGGTTGGACGTTGAACGAGTCGGCGACGGCCGTCGGTGTCGCGATCGTCAACGCCACCTCCACCGAGCTTCCCGCGAAGCACGGCGGCGTGTCGAACGCAGCGACGATGCAGTAGTGGAAGCTGTCCGGGCCCGAGTAGTCGGACGGCGGCACGTACGTGAACGAGCCGTCAGCGTTCAGCGTGGCGACGCCGCCGTGGTTCGGCGGGATCGTCTCCATCACGCTCATGCCGGAACGGATCTCGTCGTTGGACAGTACGCCAGGAGCGGGGATCGACAACGGCGTGCGAAAGCCGACGTCGTAGGTGTCTCCGTCAGCCCCCGGGTAGTTGAAGTTCAGGGTCACGTACGAGGTGTTGGTCGCACACGAGGTTGGCGCCGCCGTCGTCGCGACGCAGTACCGGAAGCTGATGACCCACCCGTGAGTGGATGTCACGGGGGGCGTGTAGCTGAACGAGCCATCGTTGTCGACGACAAGGGTGCCGCCGGTGACGTCGGGCTGCTCGACGATCTTGACGACCGAATCGGGTGGCAGCCCGGTGTCGTTGGCGAACAGGCCTGGCGCGTCGACCGCGATCGAGTGATCCCACCATGCGCTGTAGATGTCGCCCGTGGTCGTGCCCGCCGCGGCCGCTGGACGGGTCGCGAGGGCGAGGCCAGTCGCGACCAAGACTGCGGTCGCGACGGTACGGCCGATGCGTGAGGGATGCATTGGGGGCTCCTCGTGTCATGCAGCCGACCGCCGGGTGGCTGGCGTGTCCGCCCGGTCACGCGCCACGCAGCGTACGTATTTGCTCACTATCTGTCAAGATCCAGCTGGTGGATCGCTCGCAACGCCCGCTGATGATCGGGGTCAGCCGAGGGGAATCGACGGATCGCGGCCGTCCGCACTGAGCCACGGATATCGCGCGGTATCGAGCCCCGCGTAGTCGGGATCGAGGTAGATGAAGCAACGTTGGATCAGGAAGTCGCGCACCTCGAACACGTCGCACCACCGCCCCGCGTGGGTGACACCGGCCCGCCACGCACCGTCGTGGTGCTCGCCGAAGCTCGTGCCTTCGCAGGCGAACGTGTCGGATCCGGTCATGATCCAGTTGAAGTTGGCGTAGTCGTGGACGATCTTGTTCAACGTCGCCCCGACCGCGCCGAACATGTGCCCGATGGTCTCCTTGCCGGTGGCGAGCCCCCACTTGGCGAAGTACACCTGGGCGTCGTCGGCGAACAGGTCGAGGATGCTGCCACCCGTCGACGTGACGCCACCGTTGTCGAACGCCTTCAGGTACTCGAGCGCAACCGACTTGCGTTGCTCGTCGGTCATTGCGTGTCGGGTCACGGCCATGTCAACACCCCCATGCTGCATCGGACGATGGCATCGTAGACCCGTCGCCGAGGCCGCCTGAACGGTTCGTCGGGTCGTGCTGCGTCAGGCGGCGCAGGTCCGCCGCGCCCCGAACCGTTACCAGTCGACCATTGCCCGGGCGACGCCGCCGCGCTCGTAGTACTCGACGACGATCGTGTGAACGCCTTGGCCGATCTTGATCTTGACGGACGGCGCTGGCGACGGGTAGCTCTGGTCGTTCCATTGATCGATGACGAGCACGCCGTCGATGTACAACCGCCCACCGTCGTCGGTGCCGAGCTCGAACGTGCGGAACCCGGCGCTGAACGACTCAGTGCGCGTCCAGCGCACGGAGAAGTTCTCGTTCGGAATCACGGCCGCAGGCGAGTCGTAACCCCAGTTGAAGTTGATCGCAGCGTCGTCGCGGCACAGCTTGGCCGGGCCGGTCAAGGAGATGTTCGAGAAGTACTCGCCCTTCCAGCCGTTGACCGTGATCGGGCAGATCGGTGGCGGGGGCGCGATCGTCCAATCGAGAGTTGCCGCGGCCGGACCTGTGCGGTCGTAGAACTCCATCACGATCGTGTGTGCCCCAGCCGTCAACGCCCGGACCACGGTGGGTTGTGGGGTCGGGTAGTTCTGATCCTGCCAGCGGTCGAGGACGAGCTCGCCGTCGATAAAGAGCCGGCCGCCGTCGTTGGTGCCCATCGCGAACGTGTAGGTGCCAGCGACGAACGTCTGCGTGCGCGTCCAGCGCGCCGAGAAGTTGTCGAACGGGAAGGCGAACCACGACGGTCCGAGGTAGCCCCAGTCGAAATCGATCGCGGTGTCGTCCCGGCACAGCGTCGGATTGCCGGTCAGGGCGACGTTGGTGTAGTACTCGCCACGCCACCCGTTGGGGTTCAGCGGGCAACCGGTGGGCACCGATGACGTGACCGTCAGCGCAGCGCTGCTCGTCGCCCGCGCGCCCGTCGCATCGGTCGCGGTGACGACGACGTTCGACGTGCCGGCCGTCGTCGGCGTTCCACTGATCGCGCCCGAGGTCGGGTTGATCGCGAGCCCGGCGGGCAGGCCGCTCGCCGCCCACGTGTACGGCGCCAACCCCCCGCCGGCGACGAACGTCGTGGTCGGGTAGTCGGTGCCGACCTTGCCGGTTGGCATCGTCAGTGACGCCACCGCGAGGGCGGCGCGGATCGTCAGCGGATAGATCCGTCCCGCTGTCGCGCCGCGTGCATCGGCAACCGTGACGCCGACCGTGAACGAGCCAGCCACCGTCGGGTTGCCGGAGATGACACCGGTCGACGGGTCCATCACCAGCCCGGTCGGCAGACCCGTCGCCGTCCAGCCGAACGGTGCCGTGCCACCTGATGGGCTGACGGCGGTCGTCGCGTACGCGAGACCGACCTGGCCTGCCGGCAGAGCGGCGGGACCACTGATCGACAATGCGGGAACGATCGTGACGGTGTACGCAACCGATGACTCGGTCGCGGTCGCGTCGATCACGTTGACCGTGATGGTGAACGGGCCGGACGCGCTGGGAGTGCCCGTCAACCCGCCCGAGCCGGGATCGAGCGTGAGCCCGGTCGGCAACCCGGTGGCGGACCAGGTGTACGGAGCCGTGCCGCCGGTGGGTGCCAGCGTTGTGTCGGGATAGACGACGCCGACCTGGCCATCCGGCAGCGCGGTCGTGCCGACACCAAGAGCCGCGTTGATGATGAGCGCCGAGCTGGTCGTCGCGCTCGCGCCGGCCGCATCGGTGACGGTGACGACCACGTTGTACGAACCGGCGGCGCTCGGCTTGCCGCTGATCGCACCCGTGGCAGGCTCGATCGCGAGGCCAGGCGGCACTCCGGTGGCGGCCCACGTGTACGGAGCGAGGCCGCCGGTCGGGGTGAAGGGTGTGGACGGATAGGCGACGTTGACCTGACCGCCGGGCAACGCGAGGGGTGTGATGGCGAGCGCCGGCCGGATCGTCAGCGGATAGGTCTTGGTCGCGCTGGCCGAGCGTGAGTCGGAGACCGTAACGGCCACCGAGGATGTCCCGGCCGCAGTTGGGCTTCCGGAGATCACACCAGAGGCCGCGTCGATCGTGAGGCCGGCCGGTAGTCCGGTCGCAGCGAAGCGGAACGGCCCGGTTCCGCCCGTGGCAGCGATGGCGGTTGACGGGTAGGTGCGTGCGACCTGGCCGTCGGGGAGCGCTGCCGGGTCGGCCGCGACTGCGAGGCTCGCGGTCAGAGCCAAGGTGTAGGTGGCCGAGCGTGCCGCCGAGGTCGCATCGAGGACGGTCACGACGACGGCAGTGGTCGACGCGGCGGTGCCGGTCGGGCGACCGGACAGAACGCCGGTGTTGGCATCCAGTGTGATCCCCGCGGGCAGTGCCGTCGCCGACCATGTGTACGGGGCTTGGCCACCAGTCGCCGTCAGCGTCGTCGGCGGGTAGTCCACACCGTTCTGTCCGACGGCCAGCGCGGCCGGGGCGACAGCGATCGATGGAATTGGCAAGCCCACGCGCGTCGTGCCCGAGCCGTCGAACCGGACGCCTCGTCCGATGATGCCGCCGATGTTGACGGCGCCGTCGCCAACGACGTTGATCTGCGAGGTCGGCGCGTAGACGTAGCCCTGGTACGAGCTCGCGTGGGGACCGGCAGCGATCGAGATCTGCTGCGCCGTGGCCACCCACACGAGAAGGTTCGAGTACGGATCCGCGGCCGCGGTCGGCGCGGCGAGGTCGACGGTGGCGGTCGCCGCGACGTTGAACGAACCGCCGGCGACGAACAGGAACACGCCCGTTCCGCTGACCGTCGCGTCGGCTCCGATGGAGAGGCCATTGCAGAAGATGTAGCGGCCCGGTTTGAAGGCGACTGACCCGGTGATCGTCACCGCGGTCGGGTAGTGCACGACCGTCGACGGATCGTTGCTGTCGCCGACGGGGCTCGGATTCGTCCCGACGCCGCAATTGGTGGCCGGCGGTACGGTGCCGAGAAACGGGTCGACAACATCGCTGAACGATCGTCGCATCCCGGACTGCTTCAGCAACTCACCGCTCACCTTGATCGGGCTGCGGTCGCAGTTCGATCCGGCGATGACGTCGCCGAGCACGTTCACTTGCCTGGCGCCGGTCACGGTCAGGTTCGGACACGGATTCGTGCCGGTCGGTGCGCTGAGAGCAAGGAGCGGCACGGCCGATGAGTTGGCGGAGGTCGGCGGGTTCTGCTTGTCGGTGCGCAGCGATGCGGTGAGGGTGTACGCAAACGGTGTCTGCGCTTCCGTGCCCGTGAGGGTCACTGCGACCGACGCGGTCAGCGGGCCGCACGAAGGGTCTGGCGCGCAGGTCGCTGTCGCCGATGTGATCGCTTGGCCGAGGGCCAGATCTGTCGGGGTGCCGTCGCTCGGGCAGAATCGCCGAGTGAGGTGGTGGGCGTCGTCGAGCGCGTACGTCACGACATTGCGCCGGCGGTTGGAGACCGTGATGGCGTCGAGCCAGCTGAAGCGGACGACGAGTTTGCTCCCCGCTTGTGCGCAGTCGCTCCACCCGGCGGAGCTCGAGCTTGTCGAGACGCCGAGGCGCGCGTCGGGTTGGGTCGTCGATGGATCGGTCGCTCCGGCTGCCTGCGCATCGCGATACAGAAACGCCGAGATCAGTCCAGCGTCGGTCGAGTCGGCGACAAGCTTGGTGGTCGAGCTGGCGACGTTCAACGAGGTGGCCAACGCGGCGATGACCGCGCCGGCGATGACACCACTGAGGACGACGGCGATCAGCATCTCGACGAGCGTGAAGCCACCATCGCGCGTCCATGATTCGCGGCGTCGCCTGATGATCGTGTGCAGACGCGCGCTCACTGGTTCGTGCTCCACGACTGCACGTACGTCTTCGTCACTTCACCGGACGGGGCTTGCTCGAAGTTGACCTGGGCGCGGATGATGACGGACGAGTCCGTGCATGCCGCATTCGTGTCGACACACGCGGCGAAGATGACGTCGCGCTGGACGAGAACGAGCCCGTCATCGCTGCGGATCACACCGCACGCACTGCGCCAATCGACGCGAATGTTCACCGCGTTGATCCCTGGCGTCCGCGAGACCCCGTCGACCGACCCACAGGCATCGGAGCCGGGGGTCGTGGTTCGTCGGACCTGGGCGATGGCATCTTCGATCGCGGCGTCCGCCGCGTACTGGCGGTCGCGAACACGTTCGAGGCTGCCGCGGTTGTTGACGCTGGAGGTGACGAGAGCCGCCAGCCCGGCGCCG
>Ga0075363_100000754_pt1 | contig 11076 bp, 9 predicted proteins | sample EndMetdeltDD1763_FD_71470 | JGI IMG/M metagenome (GOLD analysis project Ga0075363, IMG submission 71470) | Populus endosphere microbial communities from Tennessee, USA - Endosphere MetaG P. deltoides DD176-3 | ecosystem: Host-associated > Plants > Roots > Endosphere | place: USA: Tennessee...
TCGCCCGCACGGCACACCAGCGTCACGGCGCCGGCGAGCAGGCCGGCGTCGATCGCCTCTTGGATGGATGTCTGGTTACCGTCGAGCTTCATCCGCGCCAGCGTACTGAAGCGCCGGTGACGGACGGTGTCGCGTGTCGCGGACCGAAAAGCGGGTGCTAAGCTCCCCGACAGTTTCGACATCCTTTAAAGAGCCGTCCTGAGAGGCGGAGAAGGAGGTCAGGGTCTTTGGGCGCGCCTGGCACCGACCGGGAACTGATGTCCGCAGCGGACGTCAGCCGGACCATCTCCCGCATGGCCCATCAAATCATCGAGAAGACCGCACTCGACGGTCCCGATGCTCCGTCCGTCATCCTGCTCGGCATTCCTACCCGTGGCGTCACCATCGCCGCGCGGCTCGCCGAGAAGATCAAGGAATTCGCCGATGTCAGCGTCGCCCGCGGCGCGCTCGACATCACGCTCTACCGCGATGACCTCGACAGCAAGCCGCCCCGGCCGCTGGAGGACACCTCGATTCCCGAGGGCGGCATCGACGGCACCCTGGTGATCCTGATCGACGACGTCCTCTACACCGGCCGGTCCGTGCGCTCGGCGCTAGATGCTTTGCGCGACGTCGGCCGGCCCCGCGCCGTGCAGCTCGCTGTCCTCGTCGACCGCGGCCACCGGGAGCTGCCGCTGCGCGCCGACTACGTCGGTAAGAACGTGCCGACCTCGCGGGCCGAGAACGTCAAGGTGCGCTTGACCGAAAACGATCAGGTTGAGGGCATCTGGATCGCACCCCATGGAGGGCCGCAAAGATGAAACACCTGCTCTCGGCCGGTGACCTGTCGCGCGAGGACGCGGTCGCCATTCTCGATAACGCCGACCGGTTCAGCCAGGCGCTGCTGGGTCGCGAGATCAAGAAGCTGCCGACGCTGCGTGGCCGCACCATCATCACGATGTTCTACGAGAACTCCACCCGCACCCGGGTGTCGTTCGAGGTGGCCGGCAAGTGGATGAGCGCCGATGTCATCAACGTCAGCTCGTCGGGATCCTCTGTCTCCAAAGGTGAATCGCTTCGCGACACCGCCCTGACCCTGCGCGCGGCCGGTGCCGACGCGCTGATCATCCGCCACCCCGCATCCGGCGCGGCCCAGCAGCTCGCCGAATGGACGGCTACCGAGCATGGCGGCCCCGCGGTGATCAACGCCGGCGACGGCACCCACGAGCACCCAACCCAGGCGCTGCTCGACGCGCTCACCATCCGCCAACGACTCGGCGATATCGAGGGCAAGCGCGTGGTGATCGTCGGTGACGTCCTGCACAGCCGGGTCGCACGGTCCAACGTGCTGCTGCTCGACACGCTCGGCGCCGAAGTGGTGCTTGTGGCACCACCCACGCTGTTGCCCGTCGGGGTTGCCGACTGGCCGGTCACCGTCTCCCACGACCTCGACGCCGAGTTGCCCGTCGCCGACGCGGTCCTGATGCTGCGGGTGCAGGCCGAGCGGATGAACGGCGGGTTCTTCCCCTCCGCGCGCGAGTACTCGGTGCTCTACGGACTCTCCGAGAAACGCCAGGCGCTGCTTCCGGGCAATGCGGTGGTGCTGCACCCCGGCCCGATGGTGCGCGGTATGGAGATTGCGTTCTCGGTCGCCGATTCACCACAATCGGCTGTCCTGCAACAGGTTTCCAACGGTGTACATGTCCGAATGGCGGTGTTGTTCCACCTGCTGGTGGGCGCTGAGCAGGAAGCGATCTCCGCATGAGCGTCTTGATCCGCGGGGTGCGGCTCTACGGCGAGGGTGACCCGGTCGACGTTCTGGTGTCCGACGGCCAGATCGCGGACATCGGTTCCGGGTTGACCGTGCCCGACGATGCCGACGTCGTCGACGCGAGCGGTCAGATCCTGCTGCCCGGCTTCGTCGACCTGCACACCCACCTGCGTGAGCCCGGCAGGGAGTACGCCGAGGACATCGAAACCGGTTCGGCGGCAGCGGCGTTGGGCGGTTACACCGCGGTCTTCGCAATGGCCAACACCAATCCGGTCGCCGACAGTCCGGTCGTCACCGACCACGTATGGCATCGCGGTCAGCAGGTCGGGCTCGTCGACGTGCATCCGGTGGGTGCCGTCACGATGGGTCTGAACGGCGCTCAGCTCACCGAGATGGGCATGATGGCCAACGGCGCCGGGCAGGTGCGGATGTTCTCCGACGACGGTATCTGCGTGCACGACCCGCTGATCATGCGTCGTGCGCTGGAATATGCGACGGGCATCGGCGTCCTTATCGCCCAGCATGCCGAAGAGCCCCGCCTCACTGTCGGCGCCGTCGCGCACGAGGGACCCAACGCCGCGCTGCTGGGTCTGGCGGGCTGGCCGCGTGCGGCCGAGGAATCCATCGTCGCCCGCGACGCGCTGCTGGCCCGCGATGCCGGCGCGCGCGTGCACATCTGCCACGCCTCCACCGCGGGCACCGTCGAGATCGTCAGATGGGCGAAGGAACAAGGCATTTCAATCACCGCCGAGGTGACGCCGCATCACCTTCTGCTCGACGACACGCGGCTGGCTTCCTACGACGGCCGCAACCGGGTGAATCCACCGCTTCGCGAAGCGTCGGATGCCGAGGCCCTGCGCCAGGCGCTCGCCGACGGGGTGATCGACTGCGTCGCCACCGACCACGCACCGCACGCCGAGCACGAGAAGATGTGCGAATTCGCCCATGCGCGCCCGGGCATGCTGGGCCTGCAGACCGCGCTGTCCGTGGTCGTCGAGACCATGGTGCGCCCCGGCCTGCTCACCTGGCGCGACGTCGCGCGCGTGATGAGCGAGAACCCCGCCCGCATCGTCGGGTTGCCGGATCAGGGCCGCCCCCTGGAGGTCGGCGAGCCCGCCAACCTGACCGTCGTCGATCCGGACGTCACCTGGACAGTCGAGGGGTCGGAGCTGGCGAGCCGCTCCGACAACACGCCGTACGAGTCGATGGAACTGCCTGCGGCGGTGACGCTGACGTTGTTGCGGGGCACGGTCACCGCCCGCGACGGTAAGAGCCCGGCATGAACACCGGAACTCTTGTTGGCTCGCTGATCATGGCCGCGGTGCTGGCGGTGCTGATCGCCATCATCATCCAGGCGATGCTGCGCGGCTGGCGCCGTCGCGCCGAGCGGCAGGCCGAACTGATCGGCACGCTGCCGCCGCTGCCCGACACGGTGGGGTCGGCGATCATTTCCGCCACCAAGGGCCTGTACGTCGGCAGCACACTCGTCCCGCACTGGAACGACCGCGTCGCCGTCGGCGATCTCGCATTCCGCCACAAGGCGGTACTGACCCGCTACCCCGAAGGGATCATGTTGCAGCGCAGCGGCGCAGGCCCGATCTGGATACCCCAAGAGTCGATCACCGCCATTCGCACCGAACGCGGCGTCGCCGGTAGGGCGCTGACCCACGAGGGCATCCTCGCGATCAGGTGGCGGTTGCCATCGGGTACCGAGATCGACACCGGGTTCCGCGCCGACAACCGTGCCGCATACGAGCCGTGGCTGGAGACCGCATGAGCACGGGACGGGCAGTGCTCGTGCTCGAGGACGGGCGCATCTTCACCGGCACTGAGTTCGGAGCGGTCGGCCAGACGCTCGGCGAGGCGGTGTTCTCCACCGGCATGTCCGGATACCAGGAAACGTTGACCGACCCGAGCTATCACGGGCAGATCGTGGTGGCCACCGCCCCGCAGATCGGCAACACCGGCTGGAACCAAGAGGACGCCGAGAGCCGCGGCGACAAGATCTGGGTGGCCGGCTATGCCGTACGCGATCCTTCGCCGCGGGCGTCGAACTGGCGCGCGACAGGCACTCTCGACGATGAGCTCGTCCGTCAGGGCATCGTCGGGATCGCGGGCATCGACACCCGTGCCGTGGTGCGCCACCTGCGCAGCCTTGGCTCGATGAAGGCCGGGGTGTTCTCCGGAGATGCGCTCGCCCATGCCGAGGAACTGCTCGGACGTGTCCGTGATCAGCCGTCGATGCTGGGCGCCAACCTGGCGGGCGAGGTCAGCACCGATGCCACCTACATCGTCGAACCCGATGTGGCCCAGCGCTTCACGGTCGCCGCGATCGACCTGGGCATCAAGACCAACACACCGCGCAACTTCGCCAGCCGCGGCATCCGTAGCCACGTGCTGCCGTCGACGGTCACGTTCGACCAGATCGCCGACCTCAAACCCGACGGAGTGTTCCTCTCCAACGGGCCCGGCGACCCGGCCACCGCCGATCACATCGTCGGTGTGACAAAGGAAGTCCTCGGTGCGGGGATTCCGCTCTTCGGGATCTGCTTCGGCAATCAGATCCTCGGCCGCGCGTTGGGGCGCTCGACGTACAAGATGGTCTTCGGCCACCGCGGCATCAACGTGCCCGTCATGGACCACGCCACCGGCCGGGTCGCGGTGACGGCGCAGAACCACGGTTTCGCGCTCGAAGGTGAGGCCGGCGAGACGTTCGACACCGAATTCGGTACCGCGATCGTCAGTCATACGTGTGCCAACGACGGAGTCGTCGAGGGCATCAAACTGGTTGAGGGGAGAGCCTTTTCGGTGCAGTACCACCCTGAGGCAGCGGCGGGGCCGCACGATGCGAACTACCTGTTCGACCAGTTCGTCGACCTGATGGCGGAGGGGAACCGGTGACGGTCTTTCAACAACCGGCGAATGACCGCTGTTGTACAGAACTTGGCGGCGTGTTGCGTACAAACACGGTCGGTCGCGGCGCAGGGGAGGGTTGCTGATGCCGAAGCGCAGCGATCTCAACCACGTGCTCGTGATCGGCTCCGGGCCGATCATCATCGGCCAGGCCTGTGAATTCGACTACTCGGGAACGCAGGCCTGCCGTGTGCTTCGCGCAGAAGGCCTGCAGGTGAGCCTGATCAACTCCAATCCCGCGACGATCATGACGGATCCGGAGTACGCCGACCACACCTACGTCGAACCGATCACAGCAGCGTTCGTCGAGAAGATCTTCGCCCAGCATGCCGAGCGCGGCAACAAGATCGACGCCCTGCTGGCCACCCTCGGCGGGCAGACCGCCCTCAACACCGCTGTCGCACTCTATGAGAACGGAGCGCTCGAGCGCTGGGGTGTCGAACTGATCGGCGCCGACTTCGAGGCGATCCAGCGTGGCGAGGACCGGCAGAAGTTCAAGGACATCGTCAGCAAGGTCGGCGGCGAATCCGCGAAGTCCCGAGTCTGTTTCACGATGGACGAGGTCCGCGAGACCGTCGCCGAGCTCGGATTGCCCGTCGTCGTGCGGCCGTCCTTCACCATGGGTGGACTCGGATCGGGTATGGCGTACTCGGCCGAGGATGTCGAACGGATGGCCGGCGACGGACTGGCCGCGTCGCCGTCGGCCAACGTGCTCATCGAGGAATCCATCTTCGGCTGGAAGGAATTCGAGCTCGAGTTGATGCGCGACGGCCGCGACAACGTGGTGGTCGTCTGCTCGATCGAGAATGTCGACCCGATGGGCGTGCACACCGGTGACTCGGTGACCGTCGCGCCTGCGATGACGCTCACCGATCGGGAGTACCAGACGATGCGCAGCCTGGGCATCGACATCCTGCGCGAGGTCGGTGTCGACACCGGTGGTTGCAACATCCAGTTCGCCGTCAATCCGGTCGACGGCCGCCTGGTCGTCATCGAGATGAATCCCAGGGTGTCGCGGTCGAGTGCACTGGCTTCCAAGGCCACCGGATTCCCGATCGCCAAGATCGCCGCGAAACTGGCGATCGGCTACACCCTCGACGAGATCGTCAACGACATCACCAAAGAGACGCCTGCGTGCTTCGAGCCGACGCTCGACTACGTCGTCGTGAAGGCGCCCCGCTTCGCTTTCGAGAAGTTCCCCGGCGCCGATCCGACCCTCACCACCACCATGAAATCCGTGGGCGAGGCGATGTCGTTGGGCCGCAACTTCATCGAGGCGCTCGGCAAGGTCATGCGGTCGCTGGAGACCAGTCGCGCCGGGTTCTGGACCAAACCCGACCCCGACCTCTCCGTCGACGACCTGCTCGAGGCGTTGAGGACGCCCACCGACGGACGGCTTTACGACCTGGAATTGGCGCTGCGCAAAGGCGCCACCGTCGAACAGGTGGCGGAGGCGTCCGGCGTCGACCCGTGGTTCGTCGAGCAGATCGCCGGACTCGTCACGCTGCGCGCAGAACTGCTGGACGCGCCGGTGCTCGATGAGCAGCTGTTGCGGCGCGGCAAGTACCACGGTCTGTCCGACCGCCAAATCGCTGCCCTACGGCCGGAATTGGCCGGCGAGATTGGTGTGCGGGCCTTGCGCACCCGGCTCGGCATCCACCCGGTGTACAAAACCGTCGACACCTGCGCGGCCGAGTTCGAGGCCAAGACCCCCTACCACTACAGCAGTTACGAACTGGACCCCGCGGCCGAGAGCGAGGTCGCACCCCAGACTGAAAAGCCCAAGGTGCTGATCCTGGGCTCCGGACCCAACCGCATCGGACAGGGCATCGAGTTCGACTACAGCTGTGTCCACGCCGCCACCACGCTGAGCCAGGCCGGATTTGAGACCGTCATGGTCAACTGCAATCCGGAAACGGTCTCGACCGACTACGACACCGCCGATCGGCTGTACTTCGAACCGCTGACCTTCGAGGATGTGCTCGAGGTGTACCACGCCGAATCCGCCTCCGGCGCAGGAGGTCCCGGTGTTGTCGGTGCGATCGTGCAACTTGGCGGGCAGACCCCGCTCGGGTTGGCGGAACGCCTGGAGAAGGCCGGTGTGCCCATCGTCGGCACCAGCCCCAAGGCGATCGACCTGGCCGAGGACCGCGGCGCGTTCGGGGAGGTGCTCAACACCGCCGGTCTGCCCGCACCTCGGTTCGGCACCGCGACCAGCTTCGAGCAGGCCCGCCGGATCGCCGCCGACATCGGCTATCCCGTGCTGGTCCGACCGTCCTACGTCTTGGGCGGCCGTGGCATGGAGATCGTCTACGACGAGGAGACGCTGCAGGGCTACATCACCAGGGCCACCGAGCTCTCACCCGAACATCCGGTGCTAGTGGACCGCTTCCTGGAGGACGCCATCGAAATCGATGTCGACGCCCTGTGCGACGGCACCGAGGTGTACATCGGCGGCGTCATGGAGCACATCGAGGAGGCCGGCATCCACTCCGGCGACTCGGCGTGCGCGCTTCCGCCGGTGACCCTGGGCCGTAGCGATATCGAGTCCGTACGGCGCGCGACCGAGGCCATCGCCCACGGTATCGGCGTCGTGGGTCTGCTCAACGTGCAGTACGCGCTCAAGGACGACGTGCTCTACGTGCTGGAGGCCAATCCGCGCGCCAGCCGGACAGTGCCGTTCGTGTCGAAGGCCACCGCCATCCCGCTCGCGAAGGCCTGTGCCCGCGTCATGTTGGGCACCACCATCGCTCAACTGCGCGAAGAGGGCGTGCTGGCGGCCACCGGTGACGGCGCGACGACCGCGCGCAACGCTCCGGTCGCGGTCAAGGAAGCCGTATTGCCGTTCCATCGCTTCCGGAAGGCCGACGGATCTCAGATCGATTCGCTGCTCGGTCCCGAGATGAAGTCGACGGGCGAGGTGATGGGCATCGATCACGACTTTGGCACCGCCTTCGCCAAGAGTCAGACCGCGGCCTACGGGTCGCTGCCCGCGGAGGGCACGATCTTCGTCTCCGTGGCTAACCGAGACAAGCGCTCGCTGGTGTTCCCCGTCAAGCGGCTCGCCGATCTGGGATTCCGGGTGCTGGCCACCGCGGGCACCGCGGAGATGTTGCGACGCAACGGCATTCCGTGCGACGAGGTGCGTAAGCACTTCGAGCAGCCAGGGGAGGGGCGGCCTGTCTCGTCCGCGGTGGACCTGATCAAGTCCGGTGAAGTGGACATGGTGATCAACACCCCGTACGGCAACTCGGGGCCCCGCATCGACGGCTACGAGATCCGCTCGGCCGCAGTGTCGATGAACATCCCGTGCGTCACGACCGTGCAGGGCGCCTCGGCGGCGGTGCAGGGCATCGAGGCCGGGATCCGCGGAGACATCGGTGTGATGTCACTGCAGGAACTGCACAGCGTGCTGGGGCCGTGACGGGTTTCGGTGCCCGGCTGGCCGAGGCAGTCGCCGTCCGCGGACCGCTGTGCCCCGGTATCGATCCACATCCCGAGCTGCTCATCGCCTGGGGACTGACGGTCGATGCCGACGGGTTGGCGCGGTTCAGCGACATCTGTGTTGAGGCGTTCTCCGGTTTCGCGATCGTCAAACCACAGGTGGCGTTCTTCGAGGCGCACGGCGCAGCGGGATTCGCGGTGCTGGAACACACGATTCGCGCACTTCGTGATGTCGGTGTGCTGGTGCTGGCCGACGCCAAGCGCGGGGACATCGGCTCCACGATGGCCGCGTACGCGAATGCGTGGGTGGGTGGTTCGCCGCTGGCCGCCGACGCGGTGACCGCATCGCCGTATCTGGGCTTCGGGTCATTGCAGCCGCTGTTCGACACCGCGGATGCCAACGGCCGCGGTGTCTTCGTTCTCGCCGCGACATCGAATCCGGAGGGAGCGACGGTCCAGCGCGCCGAGACCGGCGGACGAACGGTGGCGCAGTCGATTGTGGACGCCGCGGCCGCGATCAACCGTGATCGCTTGTCCGCGCCGGGATCTGTCGGTGTCGTCGTCGGCGCCACCCTCGCCCAACCGCCGGATGTCAGCGCATTGGGCGGCCCCGTGCTCGTGCCCGGCGTCGGCGCCCAGGGTGGACGGCCGGAGGCGCTGGGCGGTCTCGGGGGGTCCCACCGCGGCCAACTGCTTCCGGCGGTGTCGCGCGACGTGTTGCGTGCCGGCCCCGACGTCGCCGCGGTGCGCTCGGCCGCCGAGAAATTCCGCGACGCCGTCGCGTATCTCGCATGAGCGCATATGACTTGGCGGCGTGGACCGACTTCGCGAACACCGTCGCCGGGGGAGCGGCCGCGCTGGCGGGCCTGCTGTTCGTGGGGTTGTCGCTGAATCTGTCCGAGGTCCTGCAGTACAAAGGTGTGCCGTCGCGTGCCGCGGCCACGCTCGGTCTGACGGTGGCGATCCTGCTCACCGCGATCTTTGTTGCGACGCCGGGGCAGAGCAGGCACGCGCTGGCGATCGAGATGGCGGTGCTCGGCGTCGCGACTGCTGCGATGGTGTTGGAAGCGATGCGGCATCAGCGAGCCAGCCCACATCGGGGTCGGGTGCTGACTTCGATGCTGATGCTGCTGCTGCCCGCGCTGCTGCTCGTAGTTGCGGCGGTGTCGCTCTCGTGTCAGCGCGGCGGCGGTCTTTACTGGGTTACCGCCGCTGTGACAACGGGTTTCGTGGCGGCGACCGCCAACGCGTGGGTGCTGGTCGTCGAGCTGAAACGCTAGCGCTTCAGCGGTTTTCGCGGCAGGAGTCGCGTCAGCAGCACAATCGTGACGATGCCTCCGACACCGAGCAGCCCGAGCAATATCAGGTAGGTCACGTCGCCGCGGTCGCGGGTGCGGTAGATGACCTGCTGGAAGGGTGTGTCCGAGGACGCCTGCTCGAATATGTAGTCACCCTCGATCGCCGCCGGATCCCAGATGGTGTTTCTCCACCTCGTCAAGAACGCAGCGTCATCGACGTAATCGGCCAGTGCGGGGGACGCGCCGCGATCGATCTGGCCGGCGAATTCGAGCGTCGGCTTGTCGCCCGGCACCGGAACCGCCGACGGATCCATTCGATGCTGCGCCAACACGTACAGGTCGATGTACTGCGACATCGTCGCCGACCGCGACAGTCGCATCGGGTAGACGACCGTGTCGGAGGCGAACGAGAGTCGCAGCGGCTGAAGGGATCCCGTCAACGAACCCCCCGATTCCGCGGGGACCAGTTGAACCGCGACGATCTCCCAGCCATCGGCGACGTACGGTGCGAGATTGGCGTCCAGGCCGGCGGGATGGGGGAATCCGTTGTCGCTCAACCACTTAGCCAACACGGTCGGATCGTCGGCCGCTAGCCGCGTGACGTCGAACGGTCCGAGGCGCTGGCGGTCGAGCACACTGACCGCACCGGACGGTGCGCCCGCGGTGTCCGACGCCGACCCCGCCCACACGAGCCAGGGCACGGTCGGCCACCAGGAATCGCGGTACTCGATGCGCGGTGCGGTGAGCTTGGCGAGTTCCTCGAACACCTCGGTCGCACCGAGCGTGATGCGCGCGGCGGACGGCACCGGCATGACCCAGGCGGCCTTGTCGGATGACCCCGTCACCGACAACGACATCAGGATGTCCTCGGTGGTGCCGTCCCAGGCGATCAATGCGCGCTCGTCGGCCACCGAGGAGCCGGGGTTGTCGGGAACGTAGGCCCCGCAGCCACAGGCCCACGCCGGGCTGGCGACGTTGAACAGAGCTGCCCCGGTCACCAAAGCGAACACCAGGGCGATGGATCGACAGACGCCAGCGACCACGACGACCTCCTCGCGGCGAATCCTAGTTTCCCACCCGGCCTCCGACGGGTGTTCGAGCAGCGAACAACATTGGTAACACAAGCAACTTTTGCCTCACTGGATATCGCCTGTCGCGCCCGCTACGCGATTTTTGAATCCATGTCATGTATTGACGCTCGCGTAGTGGATCTAACTGGTCCGTCGAGCGGCTGCGACACGCCCGACATGCGGTGACCAGGCAAAATTTTCTTCCCTGCCCTTCGGCGGCCGTCCAAGTGTGGTCCAGGCCACAGGTCAAGTCGGTCGGTGAGGCAGCCTGTGAGGGTCGAAATGCCTTGATATGCAGGCGAATCCAGCTCATTCACAGCTGAAATCGGCGCTTTCGGGCCGATTTGGGCGCTTCGGCTCTCGCGACGGCACTGCCTTACACGCTGGGCTTTTAGTGTCAGAACCAGGGGGTGGGGTTCGCTTTCATCAGGTTGCGTGGGTACGGTCGTCGTCGCTGGCTGTTGTGGAATTTTTCATACCGGCCGATAAGAAAACAATGATGGTGTGAGAGACGGAGGAACCCGTGGCCCTTCCCCAGTTGACCGACGAGCAGCGCGCGGCAGCGTTGGAGAAGGCTGCTGCCGCACGTCGCATACGTGCC
>Ga0075363_100000756_pt1 | contig 11058 bp, 9 predicted proteins | sample EndMetdeltDD1763_FD_71470 | JGI IMG/M metagenome (GOLD analysis project Ga0075363, IMG submission 71470) | Populus endosphere microbial communities from Tennessee, USA - Endosphere MetaG P. deltoides DD176-3 | ecosystem: Host-associated > Plants > Roots > Endosphere | place: USA: Tennessee...
CGGCCACCCAGGGGCCTCAATTCGTGGCGCGGATCAACGACAGCTGCGCACACTGCCCCGTGCGCTCGATGTGCCCGGCCCAAACGCGCGCAGGAGGTCAGCAGTGAGTCCGCGCTACAGCCCCGACGAACTCGCCTCGGCCCTCGGCCTTTTCGCCCCGACCGACGAGCAGGCAGCCGTGATCGCCGCGCCGCCCGGACCGCTGGTCGTCATCGCCGGCGCCGGAGCGGGCAAGACGGAGACGATGGCGGCCCGGGTGGTCTGGCTCGTCGCCAACGGCTACGCCACACCGGGCGAGGTACTCGGACTCACGTTCACCCGCAAGGCGGCCGGGCAGCTGCTGCGCCGGGTGCGCACCAGGCTGGCCCGGCTCGCGGGTGCCGGCCTGGTGCCCACCGGCCCCGGCATCCCCGACCTCACCGACGACCCTGCGACCGTCAGCACGTATCACGCGTTCGCAGGCAACCTGCTGCGGGAGCACGGCCTGTTACTGCCGGTCGAACCCGATACCCGACTGTTGAGCGAAACCGAACTGTGGCAGTTGGCTTTTCGGGTCGTATGCGAACATCCTCAGCACCTCGACACCGACAAGACCCCCGCCGCCGTGACGGCGATGGTGCTGCGACTGGCCGGACAGCTCGCCGAACACCTCGTCGACACCGAGCAGTTGCACGACACTCACGTCGAGCTCGAACGGCTCGTGCATACCCTGCCCGCCGGCCCCTATCAGCGTGACCGTGGGCCCAGTCAGTGGCTGCTACGCATGCTGTCCACCCAGACCGAACGCACGCAGCTGGTTCCACTGATCGATGCGCTGCATCGCGCGATGCGCGAGCAGAAGGCGATGGACTTCGGCATGCAGATGGCGTCGGCCGCGCGGTTGGCATCGGGATTCCCGCAGGTCGGCGAACAGTTGAGAAGCCGTTATCGGGTGGTACTGCTCGATGAGTACCAGGACACCGGGCACGCGCAGCGGGTCGCGCTGTCGGCGCTGTTCGGCGGCGGGGTCGACGACGAGTTGGCCCTCACCGCTGTCGGTGACCCCATCCAGTCGATCTACGGCTGGCGCGGTGCGTCGGCCACCAATCTGCCACGGTTCGCGACTGACTTCCCCCGATCCGACGGCAGCCCGGCCCCCACGCTGGAATTGCGTACCAGCTGGCGTAATCCGCCGGGGACCCTGCACCTGGCCAACGCGGTGTCCACCGAGGCGCGACGCCGTTCGGTGGCGGTCCGGGAGCTGCGACCCAGGCCGAATGCGGCCGAGGGCACCGTCAGCTGTGCGCTCTTGTCCGACGTTGTCGCCGAGCGTAATTGGATGGCAGACCATCTGGCACGGATCTATCATCAGACGCGCGGCGACGGGGTCGCGGCACCGACGGCTGCGGTGCTGGTGCGTCGCAACGCCGACGCCGCACCCATCGCCGATGCGCTCACCGCACGCGGTGTACCGGTGGAGGTGGTGGGACTTGCCGGGCTGCTCGGCGTCCCAGAGGTCGCCGATGTCGTCGCGATGCTGCGGATGGTGGCCGACCCCACCGCCGGTGCGGCGGCGATGCGCGTCGTCACCGGGCCGCGCTGGCGGCTGGGCGGTCGTGACGTCACCGCGTTGTGGCGTCGCGCCGTGGAGCTCGATGACGTCGGCAGATCAGCTGAGGGTGCGCTCGCCGACAGGGTCGTCGCGCAGGCCGCGCCGGACGCCGACACTGCCTGCCTGACGGACGCCGTCGGCGACCCTGGGCGTGCCACGGCGTACTCGTCGACGGGGTATGCCCGAATCGTCGAGCTAGGTCGCGAATTGACCTCTCTTCGAGGTCATCTCACCCACCCGCTGCCTGAGTTGGTGGCTGAGGTGCGACGGGTACTCGGGGTGGACACCGAGGTCCGAGCAACGCGCCGGGTGTCGGCAGGCTGGGTGGGCACCGAACATCTCGACGCGTTCGCGGACGTGGTGGCCGATTTCGCGAGCCGGCCCGGCGCGTCGGTGTCTGGATTACTCGCATACCTCGATGCCGCCGAGCAGGTGGAGAACGGCCTTGCACCGGCGGAAGTCTCGGTCGCCGACGACCGGGTTCAGATTCTGACCGTGCACGCGGCCAAGGGATTGGAATGGCAGGTCGTCGCGGTGCCTCACCTCAGCGGCCGGGTGTTTCCCTCCACGGCGTCAGCCCGGACATGGCTCACCGACCCAGGTGACCTGCCGCCGCTGCTGCGAGGTGACCGGGCCACGCTGTCCGAACATGGGGTTCCGGTCCTCGACACCTCGGATGTCAACGATCGAAAGAAGTTGTCGGACAGGATCGCTGAGCACAAGGACAGCCTGGCGCAACGCCGTGTCGATGAGGAACGACGGCTGTTGTACGTGGCGATCACCCGCGCGGAGGACACGCTGCTGTTGTCCGGTCACCACTGGGGAGCGTCGGAGTCCAAACCACGAGGTCCGTCGGCGTTTCTCGAAGAGCTCAAGGAGATCATCGAGTGCGCGGAGACCGCAGGCGAGCCGTGCGGTGTCGTCGAGCAGTGGGCCCCCGCTCCCGCCGACGGTGAACCCAACCCGTTGCGCGACAACGTGGTCGAGGCGATCTGGCCTGCTGACCCGGCGGGCTCGCGCCGCGACGATGTGGGTCGAGGTGCGGCCCTCGTCGCCAGCGCGATGTCAGGTGCATGCGGTGGTGCACCCGAAGACGGTGACGAGGGATGGGCGTCCGATGTCGACGCCCTGCTCGCCGAACGCAACCGGGCCGACGAGCGACCGGTCCCGCCGCTGCCTGCGCAGCTGTCGGTCAGCACACTGGTCGAACTCGGCCGCGATCCCGATGCCGTTGCGCAGCGGCTGCGACGCCGGTTACCCAGCCGGCCTGATCCACATGCCCTACTGGGCACCGCTTTTCACGATTGGGTGCAGCGCTTCTATCACGCTGACCGACTCTTCGATCTCGACGATCTTCCCGGCGCGGTGGACAACGACGCAACGGTCACCGACGAACTCGCCGAACTGCAGGCCGCGTTCGCGGTGTCGTCGTGGGCGGCCCGCACACCGGTCGAGGTGGAGGTGCCTTTCGACATGGTGCTCGGCGGTCGGGTGGTCCGCGGCCGGATCGACGCGGTCTTCTCCGACGACGACGGCGGTGCCACCGTCGTGGACTGGAAGACCGGCGACCCGCCGGTGACGCCGGATGCTAAGCGGCAGGCGGCCATTCAGCTCGCGGTCTATCGACTGGCGTGGGCCGCGTTGCAGGGTTGTCCCGTCGACTCGGTTCGCGCGTCGTTCCACTATGTGCGCAGCGGCCTGACCGTCACGCCCGACGACCTTCCGGGCGATGACGATCTGCTGGCGCTATTGGGAACTACTGCGGCTTAGTCGAGCGGTAGATCTTCAGGGCCTCGGTGATCATCGGGATCTGCAGCGGCAGGCGGGCGATCGCTCCGATGCGCATCGGCAGCGGCTTGTCTTTCCACAACCTGACCATGTTGACGTTGCCCGGAAACACGCCGATGTACAGCGCGATGGCGGCCAGCGCCCCCAGGCGGCGCGTCTTGGGTGCCAGCAGCAGCGCGCCCACGCCCAGCTCGGCGACACCGGACGCATAGGTGTAGAAGCGCGCGCTACCGGGCAGCTCCTCCGGAATGATCGTGTCGAACGGCTTGGGGGCCACGAAATGCAGCACGCCCATGCCGAGGAGACCGGTGCCCATGAAGACGGCTCGATTCGGATTGGCGATCTGCTGCAGTTCGGCCGGTGGTGTGGTCATGGTTACATAATGGCGTGCGCCAACTCCTCTGCGATGGCGGGTCTTGATGGCTAAGGGCAGATTGCGACGTCGGCTCCGTCGTTTCGATCAGTCGCTGGCCGATCAGCCGGTCCACGCGCTGACCGAAACGGTGCAGATCCCGACCGAAGAGGTCAGCCCCGCGCGCCGTATCACCACCCGGGTCTTCTACGCCCTCGGCGCGCTGCTCGCCGCGGTCCTGATCGTGTATCTGGACCGGCATGGCTATCGCGACGTGGAGAGCACCCCGGATGCCAACAATCCGCTGACATTCCTGGACTGCGTGTACTACGCCACGGTGTCACTGTCGACGACCGGCTACGGCGACATCACCCCGGTCACCCCGTCGGCCCGGCTGGTCAACGTTCTGGTCATCACGCCGCTGCGGATCGCGTTCCTGATCGTGCTGATCGGTACCACGGTCGAAACCCTCACCACGCAGTCGCGGCAGGTCTACCAAATCCAGCGATGGAGGAACAAGGTGCGCAACCACATCATCATCGTGGGATATGGCACGAAGGGCCGGACCGCGGCCGCCGCGATGGTGGGCGACGAGGTCGCGCCCGCCGACATCGTCGTCGTCGACGAGGATCCCGCCGCACTCGAGCGCGCCAAGAGTGCCGGGCTCGTCACCGTCCGCGGGAGCGCGACCGACTCGGAGATCCTGCGGCTCGCCAGCGCGCAGCACGCCAAGGCGATCATCGTGGCGGCCAACCGCGACGACGCCGCCGTGCTCATCACGCTGACCGCCCGAGAGTTGGCCCCCAAGGCCAAAATCATTGCTGCAGTGCGGGAAGCCGAGAACCAGCACCTGCTCGAGCAGGCCGGCGCCGACTCGACCGTCGTCACCTCCGAGACTTCGGGCCGGCTGCTGGGCATAGCGGTGCAGACCCCGAGTGTTGTGGAGATGATGGAAGATCTTCTGACGCCGGACGCCGGATTCGCGATCGCCGAACGCGAGGTCCGCCCCAAAGAGGTGGGCGGATCGCCGAAACACAACACCGACATCGTGCTGGGCGTGGTGCGCGAGGGGAAGCTGCTGCGCGTCGACGACGAGCAGGTCGACGCGCTGGAGAACGGTGACCGGCTGCTGTACATCCGCAACGCGGATGACGAGCGGTGATGAGTGCTTGCGCGAAGAACGGATTGCGATGACGGGCGGTTTCCAGCTCCGAAACGTGCCGCTGCTGTCGAGGGTCGGTGCCGACCGTTCCGACACGCTGCGCACCGACGTCGACGCCGCACTGGCCGGCTGGCCGGATGCGTTGGTGTTGCGCGTCGACCATCGCAACCAGGTGCTGATCTCGCAGGGCAAGGCGGTGCTCGGGAAGACGACGGGCCTGGGGGCCAAGCCTCCGGAGAACGCCGTCTTCCTCGGACGTCTGGCCGACGGCACGCATGTGTGGGGAGTCCGCGCCGCGCTGGAGGGACCTGAGGACCCGCACATCGAGACCGAGGTCCTCGATCTGCGCCGTGCGGGCCCGATCTTCGACGACGTCAGCGCGCAGTTGGTCGCGACCGCCACGGCCCTGCTGAATTGGCATGACAGTGCGCGGTTCAGCGCAATCGACGGTGCACCCACCAAGCCGATCAAGGGTGGCTGGTCCCGGGCGAACGCCACGAACGGTCACGAGGAATTCCCGCGCATCGATCCGGCGGTGATCTGCCTCGTCCACGACGGCCACGACCGCGCGGTGCTGGCGCGGCAGACGGTGTGGCCCGAGCGGCTGTTCTCACTGCTGGCCGGATTCGTCGAGGCGGGGGAGTCGTTCGAAGCGTGTGTGGTCCGCGAGATCGCCGAGGAGATCGGCCTACACGTGACCGACGTCCAGTACCTAGGCAGCCAGCCGTGGCCGTTTCCACGCTCGCTGATGGTCGGCTTTCACGCGATCGGTGACCCCGAGCAGGAGTTCTCGTTCAACGACGGTGAGATCGCCGAGGCCGCGTGGTTCACCAGGGACGAGGTCCGCGCAGCCCTCGCCGATGGCGACTGGAGCAGTGATTCTCCGTCGCGACTGCTGCTGCCGGGGTCGATCTCGATCGCCCGCGAAATCATCGAATCGTGGGCTGCGCTGGACTGATGTCGCCGCCGAGCGGCTCCGCGGACTAGCGCGCGAGCTTCTTCTTGACGTCCTTGATGCTCGGGTTCGTCGCAGTGGAGCCGTCGGAGTACTTCACCGTCGGCACGACGTGGTTTCCGTTGTTGACTGATCCGACGAACTCGGCGGCCGATGGGTCCGCCTCGATGTCGACCTCGTCATAGGCGATGCCCTCGACCTGAAGCGCCTTCTTCAGACGGACGCAGTAGCCACACCACGATGTGGTGTACATGGTCAGCTCAGCACTCATAACGCTGTCAACGTAACCGATGGGCCGAACATGCCCGCGGCTTGCCCCGGTTTTGTCGGTCGACCCTGACAAGATGGTCCGCATGTCGGTAGAGGTCGTGAGCGCACGCATCGTCGACGACCTCGATGACGAACAGCGTGAGGCCGTCCTCGCCGCGCGCGGCCCGGTGTGCGTGTTGGCAGGCGCGGGCACCGGCAAGACCCGCACCATCACGCGCCGCATCGCCCACCTCGTGTCGTCAGGACACGTCGCGCCGGGGCAGGTGCTCGCGGTGACGTTCACTTCTCGGGCCGCCGGCGAGATGCGTGCCCGGCTGCGCGGCCTCGATGACGGCGTCGGCACCGCTTCGGTGCAGGCGATGACGTTCCATGCCGCAGCACGCCGCCAGCTGGCGTACTTCTGGCCACGGGTCGTCGGCAACACCGGATGGGAACTGCTCGACACCAAGTTCGCCGTGGTCGCACAATCGGCCAACCGCGCCGGACTGCAGGCCAGCACCGACGACGTCCGCGACCTCGCGGGCGAGATCGAATGGGCCAAAGGATCTTTGATCAGTCCGGAGTCCTATCCGGCGGCCGTCGCGAAGGCAGGCCGCGACATTCCCTTCGACGCGGCGAAGGTGGCCGCGGTGTACGAGGTGTACGAGTCTCTCAAGGCCCGCCGCGACGGGACGGCGCTGCTCGACTTCGACGATCTGCTGCTGCACACCGCCGCAGCGATCGAGAACGACGCGGCGGTCGCCCAGGAGTTCCGTGACCGCTATCGGTGCTTCGTGGTCGACGAGTACCAGGACGTGACACCGCTGCAGCAGCGCGTGCTCGACGCGTGGCTGGGCGAGCGGGACGACCTGACCGTCGTCGGCGACGCCAACCAGACCATCTATTCGTTCACCGGTGCCACGCCGCAATACCTGCTGGACTTCTCGCGGCGCTTCCCCGACGCCGCGGTGGTCCGCTTGGAACGCGACTACCGGTCCACCCCTCAGGTGGTGTCGCTGGCCAACCGCGTCATCGCCGCCGCTCGCGGCCGGATGGCAGGCAGCAAGCTACATCTGGTCGGCCAGCGTGACCCGGGTCCGGCACCTTCCTTCGCCGAACACCCCGACGAGGTGGCCGAGGCCGCCGCGGTTGCCAAGAAGATCAAGCGACTCATCGAGTCGGGCACTGCGGCCTCGGAGATCGCGGTGCTGTACCGCATCAACGCGCAGTCCGAGGTCTACGAGGAGGCGCTCACCGAAGCGGGCATCCCGTTTCAGGTCCGCGGTGGCGAGGGGTTTTTCAGCCGCCAGGAGATCCGCCAATCGCTGGTGGCGCTGCAGCGCGCAGCTGACCGCGACATCGACGGATCGCTTCCGGAAATCGTCCGTGCCGTGTTGGAACCGTTGGGGCTGACGGCCGAACCGCCGCCCGGTACCAAGGCGCGCGAGCGGTGGGAGGCGCTGACCGCACTCGCCGAACTGGTCGACGAGGAAGTCGCTCAGCGCCCGACGCTGGATCTGAACGCGCTGCTGGTCGAGCTTCGACAGCGCGCCGACGCGCGGCATCCACCCGTTGTCCAGGGCGTCACCCTCGCCTCACTGCACGCCGCGAAGGGTCTGGAGTGGGACGCGGTGTTCCTGGTCGGCCTGGCTGACGGCACCCTGCCCATCTCCCACGCACTGGCGCACGGCCCGGACAGCGAGCCGGTCGAAGAGGAACGTCGTCTCTTGTATGTCGGAATCACAAGGGCACGAATGCATCTGGCGCTCAGCTGGGCACTGGCCCGCGCCCCCGGTGGGCGTCAGAGTCGTAAGCCGTCGCGGTTCCTCAACGGCGTCGCCCCGCAGGCGTCGGCCGACAGCAGTCCCAACAAGCCCCGTCGGGCCAAGGGAGCGACGCCGCGGTGCCGAGTGTGCAATGCGGCGCTGACGGCGCCGGCGGCCATCGTGTTGCGCCGATGCGAGGGCTGCCCGTCCGACATCGACGAAAACCTGCTCGCGGAGCTCAAGGACTGGCGACTGCGCACCTCAAAGGAGATGAGCGTGCCGGCCTACGTGGTGTTCACCGACAACACTCTGATTGCGATCGCGGAGACGCTGCCCGGCGACGATGCGGCGCTGGTCGCGATCCCCGGAATCGGTGCGCGCAAGCTCGAGCAGTACGGCGCCGACGTCCTCGCGTTGGTCAAGAGCCGCCAATCCTCGTAAAGATCGTGCCAAAACCGCAGGTCAGAAAATCAGTTGTCAGTTTCGCCTGTTACGCTTAGCCTCAAGATCGCACACACCAGCCGTGTGATTTGTCGTGTGAAAGGAGGGTCCGAAGAACATGTTGAACATGAATGCCTTTAGCGGCGTACGCGTTTCCGGCGGTTCGTGGACCTTCCATGTCCCGGCTGCCGCCGTGGCGCATCTCGCATACCAGGCGCACGCCGCCGCGGGAGCCGCAGCTGCCATTACGCCGCAGCCCAAGCGCCGCCGCACCGCCGCCGCGACTGGAACGTCCGTGAATCGGGGCACCATCTAGGAAAGCCCACGATTTCGCCCCAAAAGGCCACGGACCCGCAGTCACCGGATCCGTGGCCTTCGTCATTCGGACCTCCGAAAGACCTGGTCAGGATCCATCGAAAAGACCGATGAGATACGAAACCAACGACCAGGAAGCAGAGGACTGGACATGTCACTCGGGACATGCCGACAACGGACGAAGCTTGCGGTGCCCTGTCATCTGAACGATCCCGACATGTGGTTCGCCGAGAGCCCCGTCGAACTCGAACGCGCCAAGTCGCTGTGCGCGGATTGTCCGATCCGTCGCGAGTGCCTGGCCGCCGCGCTCGAGCGCGAGGAACCGTGGGGTGTGTGGGGCGGCGAGATTCTCGACCGCGGCACGGTCATCGCGCGCAAGCGTCCGCGTGGACGGCCACGCAAGAACTCCGAGGGGAGCCCGGCAGCAGCGTGAGCGCTGTCGGGTTCCTCCCGGCCCATGCGTCGCTGTGAAACCTAGGCCGCTTCTTCAGCGAATCCCGGAATCAGTTCCGTCGCAAGCGCTTTGGCCGGAATGTGGGCATCCAGCTGACACGAGATGGCGACGTTGGACGCGATCACCCGCATCGGAATCGCCAGCTTCGCCGGAATGTCCATCTGGCGCGCGGCCTTGATCTGGCCCGCCGCGCGTTCGGGTCGCATATTCGCAGCGGTGATCCGCTGCAACCACTTTCGCGTGTAGTGGAAGACCTCGACCTCGAGCGGCTCCACGTACTGCTTCATCATCTCGTCCATCTCGCGGTGCGAAACCTGCTCACCCTTCTGGATGAACCCGATGCGTTGCATGGCCGCCTGCAGATTCTCGTAATCGTCGTGCAGCGCGTAGCGCGTGGCCAGGCCGATGTCGACCGGAATGCCGCCGGGCATCGGCGCGACCGCCCCGAAGTCGATGACACCCATCTTGTTGTCGGGCAGCAGCATGAAGTTCCCGGGGTGCGCGTCGCCGTGCATCATCTCGAGGCGCTTGGGGGCGTCGTACGTCAGCTCGAACAGCCGCGTCCCCATCAGATCGCGCTGCTCCTGGGTGCCCTCGCGGATGATGACCGACATCGGGATGCCCTCGATCCACTCCTGGATCACGACCTTGGGTGCGCTGGCGACGATGCGCGGCACGACGAAACGTGGATGTCCCTCATAGGCTTTGGCGAACGCGCGCTGGTTGTCGGCCTCGAGCCGGTAGTCGAGTTCCATTTCGGTGCGCTCGATCAACTCGTTGACCACACTGTCGACGTCGGCGCCGGGGGAAAGCTGCTTGACGACCCCGATCAGGCGCTTCATCGTCTTCAGGTCGGCCCGCAACGCCTCGTCGGCACCCGGGTACTGGATCTTCACGGCGACCTCACGGCCGTCGGACCACACCGCCTTGTGTACCTGACCGATGCTGGCCGAGGCCACCGGCTTGTCGTCGAACGAGGTGAACCGTTCGCGCCACTTGATGCCCAGCTGCTGGTCGAGTACGCGGTGCACCTTCGGGGCGGGCAGTGGCGGGGCTTCCCGCTGCAGTTTGGTGAGCGCTTCGCGGTAGGGCTTGCCGTACTGCTCGGGGATGGCGGCCTCCATGACCGAAAGCGCCTGGCCGACCTTCATCGCGCCGCCCTTGAGCTCACCGAGGACGGTGAACAGCTGCTGCGCCGCCTTGTCCATCAGCTCGGCGTTGACCTCGTCCTTGGACTTGCCCGTCAGCCGCTTACCGAGACCCAGCGCGGCCCGGCCCGCCATACCTGCTCCCAGACCGGCGATCTTGGCATTGCGCGCGGCCCCGCCCCGTTTGATCTCGCTCACCAGTCCATCATCCATGACATCCCTGAACGTCCCGCAACGACTTGCCTACATACGTTGTCAGCAGGGGCAATGCGGATGCCGGGACCAGCGGCGTGCCACGACCGAACCCACATTGACGTCGAACTCGAGCGTCGCGTCCAGCGTGGGCGGCGGCTCGGGGGAACGGGCCATTCCCAACCCGTCTCGCACGGCGGCTATCACGCGGTCGATCTGATTGAGCGCCAACGCCGCCGTTGCCAGCACCGTCGCGCGGTCTGCGCTGCCGACGGTGTCGCGCAATTGCGCGGCCAGCGCCGGCCACGCCCCATCGCGGTCGCTGCGGTGCAGGTCAGCGCACGCCAGACAACTGGTCACGCCGGGAATGACCAACGGCCCGACGAGACCGACGCCGTCGCGCACCCGCACCGGTAGATGCGGGACCCCGGCCGCGTGCAGGTCGCGCACGACCCGCGGGTCGGACACCAGGAAGTCGGTGAGCACCGCCAGATCGGTCGACTCCGTCGGCGCCCCGGCATGGGTACGGCTGCTGAGCGTGATCTGGGCGCCCGAACAGCGCAACGCCCCGCCGAGCAGGTCCGACAGCGGGCCGCGCCCATGGATCCGGATGGACGCCGCGCGGCTACGCCGGCGCGCCGTGGC
>Ga0075363_100000757_pt1 | contig 11055 bp, 10 predicted proteins | sample EndMetdeltDD1763_FD_71470 | JGI IMG/M metagenome (GOLD analysis project Ga0075363, IMG submission 71470) | Populus endosphere microbial communities from Tennessee, USA - Endosphere MetaG P. deltoides DD176-3 | ecosystem: Host-associated > Plants > Roots > Endosphere | place: USA: Tennessee...
GCGAGCGCGTTGGCGACGGCATAGGACTGGCCGAGCTTGCATTTGAACTGGACGAAGAAGGGAACCATCGTTGTCGTCTCCGAAAAAGTTGGCCCAATAGGCCAAAAACGACGCCCCAAGGCAAGCCAGCTTGCTGCCAATGGCGGGGCGCGCTAGGACAAGCCATGGCCCTGAAACCCGCATTTTGACGAGACTTTGATGACGACGCCGATCGCGCTGACCATCGCCGGCTCCGATTCCTCGGGCGGCGCCGGCATCCAGGCGGACCTCAAGACGTTCGCTGCGTTCGGCGTCTACGGCGCTTCCGTCATCACCGCGCTGACCGCGCAGAACACCACCGGCGTCAGTGGCATCCACCAGGTGCCGGCGGAGTTCGTCACCGCACAGATCGATGCGGTGTTTTCCGATCTCGATGTCGGTGCGGTCAAGATCGGCATGGTGGCACATCCGCCGGTCATCGATGCCATCGTCGCCGGGCTCAAGCGCTGGTCGCCGAAGCATGTCGTGCTCGATCCCGTGATGGTCGCGACCTCGGGTGATCGGCTGCTCGCTTCTGAAGCCGTCGATGCGCTTCGCACCAGGCTCATTCCGTTGGCATCGGTGATCACGCCCAATCTGCCGGAAGCCGCGGCGCTGCTCGACGAAGCCGTCGCGACGGACGAAGCCGCCGTCGAGAACCAGGGTAGACGATTGCTGGCCTTGGGGTGCAAGGCGGTGCTGATCAAGGGCGGTCACGGGGAGGGCGCCGAGAGCATCGACTATCTGATCGATTCCTCCGGAGTCATCGTACTCGCCGCACGGCGCGTCGCCACGAAAAATACCCACGGCACCGGTTGCTCGCTCTCCTCGGCGATCGCCGCGGGACTGGCAAAGGGCGAGGACATGGAAACCGCAGTGCGCAACGCCAAGGCCTGGGTCAGCGCTGCGATTGCAGCGGCAGACCGCTTCAGCGTCGGCCACGGTCATGGCCCGATCCATCATTTTCAGAAGTTCTACTAGCCGTTGCTGCCGCGAACGCGCTGCGGTTCATCCGTGGCATCGCGGAAATAGTTAACGTTCAAGATCTCGAAGTGATGGTCCTTGCGCTGCGCGCGACTGCGCATCTGATAGGGACAAGTCGAGATGTTGCCTCCCCAATGTCGCTTGCCTGTCGCATGGCGCTGCTATCCGCGGAGACAGGGGCGCGGCATTGATTCTCGTGGGGTTTTCGTTCGCGTGATCAGTCATCGCCCTGTCACAAAAATCTGTCAGGTGAACAGGTATGGGTAGTGACTCCTTGAGTGAAGACAGCCCGGAACGGCGTTTTCGCACTTTGTTTATCTCCGATGTCCATCTGGGAGCCCGCGGCTCGCAAGCCGATCGTTTGCTGGACTTCCTCAGAATCCACGACGCGGATACCATCTACCTCGTAGGTGATATCGTCGATGGCTGGGCGTTGAAGTCGAGCTGGTACTGGCCGCAATCGCACAATGACTTCGTGCAGAAGATGCTGCGCAAGGCGCGCAAGGGCGCCAAGGTCATCTACGTGCCGGGCAACCACGACGAATTTCTGCGCAACTATTACGGCACCCATTTCGGCGGCATCGACGTGGTGGAAAACACCGTTCATGAGGGTGTCGACGGCAAGCGCTACCTCGTCATCCACGGCGACATCTTCGATCTCGTGGTGCAGAACGCGCGCTGGCTCGCCCATCTCGGCGACAAGGCGTATGACTTCGCCATCCAGATGAACCGGCTGGTCAACTTCTTCCGGCGGATGTTCGGCGTCCCATATTGGTCGCTGTCGCAATGGGCGAAGCTGAAGGTCAAGAACGCCGTGAACTATATCGGCGCTTTCGAAAAGACCTTGGCCGGCGAGGCGCGGCGGCACGGCGCCGATGGCGTGATCTGCGGCCATATCCACTACGCCACGATCCGCGACGAGCACGGCATCCGCTACATGAATTGCGGCGATTGGGTAGAGAGCTGCACCGCGCTCGCCGAGCACGAGGACGGACGGTTCGAGATCATCACCTGGACCGATCCGCAGCGCAGGGCGGCGCCCGTTCCCCGCGTCGCGGCGCGCGCCGCATGACGCATATCCTGGTCGCGACTGATGCGTGGCATCCCCAGGTCAACGGGGTCGTTCGGACGCTGACCATGATGGCGGAGGCGGCGAAGGGATTTGGCGTCGAGGTGAGTTTCCTGACACCGCAATCGTTTCGTACCTTTGCGATGCCGAGCTATCCCGATTTGCGCCTGGCTCTCCCGTATCCGGCAAAGATCAACAAACTGATCGAGGCGGCAAAGCCGGACGGCATTCATATCGCGACCGAGGGCCCGATCGGACTGTTGGTGCGACGCTATTGCCGCAAGCGCGGCTTGCCGTTCACCACGAGCTTTCACACCCGTTTCCCCGAATATGTTTCCGCGCGTTCGCCGATTCCGGAATCCTGGGTGTGGCGAGCACTGCGCCGCTTCCACCGGCCGAGCCGGGCGGTGATGGCGGCAACGCCGGCGCTGGCGGCCGAATTACGCTCGCGCGGCTTTCGCAACGTGGTGCTGTGGTCGCGTGGTGTCGATACTTCGCTGTTTCACCCGCGCAGCGCCGATCTTTGCCTGCCGATGCCGGTGTTCCTCTGCGTGGGACGTGTCGCGGTTGAAAAGAACCTCGAGGCCTTCCTCGACCTCGATCTGCCCGGCACCAAGCTCGTCGTCGGCGATGGGCCGGCCCGCGCGGCGCTGGAGCGGAAATATCCCAAGGCCGTGTTCCTGGGTGCCAGGCACGGCGAGGAACTCGCCGAAATATACGCGGCCTCCGACATTTTCGTGTTTCCCAGCAAGACCGACACATTTGGCTTGGTACTGCTGGAGGCGTTGGCCAGTGGTTTGCCGGTTGCCGCCTTTCCGGTCAGCGGTCCACGCGACGTGATCGGCTCGGCGCCGGTCGGGGTCCTGAACGAGGATTTGCGCACGGCGTGCCTCGAAGCGCTGCAGATTTCGCGGGAAGATTGCGTCGAATTCGCCTCCGGGCACACCTGGCAGGCTTCCGCCCGGGTTTTTGTCGATCATGCCCTGAATCTTCGCCCGGTCGAGCCGGAAGGCGAGGTGGCCGGGTTCGGGGCGGAAGACCCCATTTTGCCGCCTAGAAGTCTTCCGGTCTGACTGCATCTAAAGCGCCACCAAGTTCACGCTAAATCGTCTTGCCCGCCCGCTGGCGCCCGCGATACAAATCGCGGATGCCAGAACCCATCCAAAATCCACCCATTGGCGCGGCCGATATCGAGGCCGCTGCCAAGGTGGTCGCGCCCTTTGCGGTGCGGACGCCGCTGCTGTCCTTTCCCGTCCTCAACGAACGCGTCGGGACCAAGGTATTTCTGAAGCCCGAAATGTTGCAGCGGACCGGATCGTTCAAGTTCCGCGGCGCCTTCAACAAGCTGGCCTCGATCCCGCAGGACAAGCGCGGTGGCGGGGTAGTTGCGTTCTCTTCCGGCAATCATGCCCAGGGCGTGGCGGCGGCAGCGCAGATCCTGAGCATGCAAGCGACCATCGTGATGCCTTCGGACTCGCCGGTCACCAAGCGCGAGCGCACCAAGGGCTACGGCGCCGAGGTGGTGCTGTACGACCGCGACAAGGAAGACCGCGAAGCTATTGCCAACGGCATTGCCGCAAAGCGTGGCGCGACGCTGGTGCGCCCGTATGACGATCCATTTGTCATCGCCGGACAGGGCACCGCGGGCCGTGAGATAGCGGAGGACATGACGGCGCTCGGGCTCGTCCCCGATATCGTGGTGGCGCCGGCATCCGGCGGCGGACTGATCGCCGGCGTTGCGACCGCTGTGAAGGCAAAGTTTCCGCAAGCGCAGGTGATCGTCGCCGAGCCAAAGGACTATGACGATCATGGCCTGTCGCTGCGCGCCGGCCATCGCGAGGCCCATCACGCCGCCGGCCGCACCATCTGCGATGCACTGATGGCGGCGATGCCGGGCGAACTCACCTTCTCGATCAACAGCAAGCTGCTCGCGAATGCCGTGACCGCATCCGATGAGGAAGTCGGCGCAGCGGTCGCCTATGCCTATCGGGAATTGAAGCTGGTGGTCGAGCCCGGCGGCGCCGTCGGTCTCGCGGCCTTGTTGGCCGGCCGCATCGACGCGAAGGGCAAGAACGTTGTCATCGTGCTCTCCGGCGGCAATGTCGATGCGGACCTGTTCGCCAAACTAGTCGCCTGATCGTCCCGTCTCAAATGGAAACGGGCAGAGCATGTGCTCTGCCCGTTTTTCGTTGTACGGAGTTTTGGTTGGAGTCAGCGCCGCCCGAAGCCGCCACCGCCGAAGGAGCGGCCGCCGCCGAACGATCCGCGGGCGAACGACATGCGCGACGGGCCCGAGGCGAAGCGCTGGCTGAAACCTCCGCCGCCCATCCCGCCGCCGAAACGACGTGGTCCGCCGTTGAACATATGCTTGTTGCCGCCACCCATTGGATTGCTGTTCATCCTGCCCGACATTCTCGAGAACTTGCCATGGTTGCCGGGATTTGCGTTGAACTTGCCGGGAAGCTTCGCCATTTTTCCGCTGTTGCCGAAATTGCCTGACTTGATTGGCGTCATGCCTTTCGCCGGCATGGTTACGACCTTCGACGACGGGGACATGTTGGCGTGCGCTCCAAAATTGCCGGGCCTGTGGCCGAAGTTTGCCGGTTTGTACATCGGCGATTGTTTGGCGAGATGCGTGAACTGCATCAGCGGGACGGCCTTCGGTGCACCCAGCAACTTCAGCGCAGCCGGAGCGTAGAGGCTGTTGGAATGATTGTCGTAGAATGTCTTGTAGGCGAAGGGTGAATTCGCGAGCACCGCCTTGTGCCACGCATTTGCCACCCGCAAATTATAGAGCAGCACGCGAATGTCGTCGCACAGCGGGTCGTGCGGATAGAGCCGGATGAACTCCTCATAATATTCGGGAGAACCTTCGGACACCACGTAGTCGTAGGCCTGCCGCACCGAGCGTGAGGGCAGGTTCGCCGCGGCTTGCATGATCGGGGTGCGATCCGGCGCACGGGTTGCGGCAACCGCCGTATCGCCGAAGAAATAGAAATCGGAGGTCAGTGACGAGCTTTCCCATGGCGTCTGACGGCCGTTGGTCGCTGTGTTCACCTGGAGCCGGACGCGCTTGAACAGCTGCTCGATCGGCAGGTTCGGCACGCGCGCGGTATCCAGGAAAGCCGTCGTATAAGGGCTGTGGTTGCCGTCGCCATCCTGGGCTTCCATGCCTGGCGCGGTCGAGTAGCCGACGATCGAGCCGTTCGGCGCGTCCACGACGGCAAGGCCACGTCCGGTGTCGCTGACCTCGGGGAACGGATTGTTGCGGCAGGCGTCGAGCACGACGATGTTCATCCGGCTCTGGATCGATTCCAGTGTGCCCATCACGTCCACCAGCCGAACCGAGTTGCCGTCGAGATCGGACGGGGAAGCGATCTTTGCATCGACCGGAAGCAGATAGTTCTCGCCCGCCACCTGCACGCCGTGACCGGCATAGTAGATCATGGCGACAGTGGCAGGACCGCGCTCGGCGACCTTGGCCGAGAAATCCTGCACGACCCTGACCATGTCGCTGCGCGTCAGGTCGGTCGCTTGGGTGACCTCGAAGCCGGCCGAGTTCAGGAGCTGCGCCACCGATTGCGCGTCGTTGCCGGGGTTGGCGAGCTTTGGCGCGCTCTGGTAGTTCGAATTGCCGATCACCAGCGCTATGCGTTGATCAGTCGGCGGCGGCGTTTGCATGCCGGTGCGGATATCGGCACTGGGGGCTTCGGCGAAGGCAGCGCCGGTAAAGCCCAACAGGCCTGCCAGCAAGCTGGCAGATAGCAGCAGTGACTTGAAACGGGACATGGCGATGCTCCTTCTCTCCGGAGATTTGAGCAGCACGCTAGGTTCAGGCGGGCGTCGTTGTACGTGACCGCGATCACGTTGTTGCGGGAGGCGCTGCAGCCCTTGCCGCCATTCGGTGCAACTGACAGTCTTGGGTTGCGGGAAACTGGATTGCGGGAAGATCGAAGGAGCCCTGGATGGGAAGCTTCGGGCTACAGATCACGACAGGAATCGTCGCGGCGGTGCTGGCCGTCGCGGCGTTGGGGCAGGCAAGCAAGGTATTTGCGCCGCTTGCGGCGGCGATTTTTATCATCGCCGTCGTGTGGCCGGTCCAGAAGCAGTTGCAATCGTGGATGCCGAAGCTGGTCGCGCTCGCTATCACCGTCATCGCCACGGTGGCGATATGTCTGGGCTTCGCCTCGATCGCGGCCTGGGGATTTGGTCGCGTCGGACGATCGCTGGTCGCGGAATTGCCGCGTTATCAGGCCCTTTACGCGACCATGGTGAACTGGCTGGATGGCCACGGCATTTCGGTCGCCGGACTGTGGGCTGAACATTTCAACGTTGGCTGGCTGCTGCGCACGACGCAGTTCGTCACTGGGCGCGTCAACACCACGCTCACGTTCTGGGTGATCGCACTCGTCTACGTCATGCTCGGGCTGCTCGAAGTCGATAACATCAGGCAAAGGATCGAGCGGCTGGATAATCGCACGGCGGCGCGTGTGCTGCTCGACGGCAGCGCGGCAACCTCAGCGAAATTTCGAAAATTCCTGCTGGTGCGGACCAAGATGAGCGCGGTGACCGGTCTTCTGGTCGGTGGTTTCGCTGCGATCGCCGGCTTGCCATTCGCATTCGAGTGGGGCGTGATTGCCTTTGTGCTCAACTATATCCCGTTCATCGGCCCTTTCGTCGCGACGCTGTTCCCCACCTTGCTGGCGATGACGCAGTTCGATAGCTGGCCTGCGGTCCTTGGCCTCTTCGTTTGCCTGAACATCATTCAGTTCGCGGTCGGCAGCTACATCGAGCCGCGGGTGGCCGGCACGATGCTGTCGATCTCGCCTGTCATCGTATTCTTTTCGATCTTCTTCTGGACGTTCCTCTGGGGCCTGTTCGGGACCTTCATCGGCGTGCCGATTGCACTCGCAATTCTGACCTTCTGCGCGGCGCACCCGTCAAGTCGCTGGATCGCCGATCTGCTCGGCGGGCCGGAGTCCGCGAAGCCCGGCTAGCCGTCTTTCTCGCCGGCTATCTCAACGCGCTCCGGGGGCGGCAGACCAAGCCGTCCGCCCGGGCCGGCGGTCAGCGTATGGATATAGAAATGCGTCGGCTCATCGTCGGTCGCATCCATGACCGGAGAGGGCGCCGAGATGATCTTCAGGGAGCCGCATGTGCCGATCCAGTCGATATGGCGGTGGCCATGCATCACGATGGCCCGATCTGCCAACGCTGCCAGCCTGCGGACGAACCAGCTGCCGTTGACCAACGCCGTTCCGACGCGCTCGGAAAGCGCCTTCACAGGCATGGGATATTCGACCACGTGGTGGTGCAGCGCGACGATCCACCGCGCCCTCGGAAAATGCGCGGCCGCGCTCTCGAAGCGACGGGTCTGTTCAAGGGACACCAGTCCGAGTGCGTTGGTAAAGGAAAAGTGGGTTTCCGCATTGGAGTTCAGGATCGCTATTCCGAGGCCGTCATCGGTGTCCGGCGGCAGGATCATCGGAAACAGATCGTCGAAGAGGTGTCGTAGCGACGCAGCGCGACGCGGGCCGCCGTGCTCCGCCAGGGCCACGATCGCATCACGGTGCGGCGCCAGCGCCTGATGCAGCGTGGCGCCGGGCTTTCCAGTGGCATCGACGACGTGTACGCGATCGCCCTGTATGGCCGCGAGTGCCGACAGGGTGCGAAGCTGGCGCAGACGCTTGTTCGGACTGAACGGGAGGTCGAGCCGGGCCGGATTTGCGCGGTCGACGATGTTTACGTCGTGATTGCCCGGCAACAGGATCGTGCGAGCGGCAAGTTCAGGATGAAGCGCCATGGCGTCGAGAAATGCGGCCCATTCGCCGGCGCGGCCGGCGTCGGTCATGTCGCCGGTGATCAGGATATGGTCGAGCGGATCGGCTGCATGAATGGCGGCAAGATGCGCAAGGACTCGCGCGAGCCGGCCGTTGCCGCGTGGGCCCGAGCGTCCGCTTTCGATGCGAAAGCCATATCGTTCGCCGATCACGTGAATGTCCGACAGATGCGCCACGCGCCAGCTGCGGCATCCAGGGGACAGGGTATCGAACGCGGCGAGATCGACGGGTTGCGGCATGCTGGCATCCGCAAATCCCCAAACCAGCGATGCCGCCGCCAGATATGCGGACAGCAGCACGACAGCATTCGCAAGCGTCGGCACAGCGAGGCGATGCAGCAAGACCAGGTCGTTCCAGCTGCCTGTCCAACGTGAGGCTGGCCAGGCCGCGAGCGCGATCAGCACCGCGCATGCCGACAAGATGACGGCGGCGCCGATCGAATTGGCGCTGCGCAACCGCGCCCGGCCGGCGGGGGTCAGCTTCTTGCCCCACATCCGCTCCGTCAGGTGACGCAACGCCTCGCGTGCGAACGCGTAGCCGGGCTGCACGGCGAGTGCGTTGAGCGACCAGAAACTCGTTTCGGCGATCCGGAACAGCGGGCGCCATCCGAACCACCCCAGCGCGGCGATCACGATCAAGGCGAGGGCTGCGTAGATCTCGCCCAGTGCGGCAAGACGTTGCGATAATTTCGAAAACCAGGCGGATGCCAGCAACGGCGCCAGACCGAGCAGTATCGCCGGCAACAGCAGCAACATGGTCCAGGCGAACAGCAGCTTCGGCAAACTGATTTCGACGAGCAGACTTCCGGCGATCGCAAGCAGCGATCGCTGTCCGGGACTGGCAGCATCGTCTTCGATATCGCCGTGGCGCGGATCGATCAGCATGCGGTCTTCAATGCTGACAGGATCGCGCTCCACGGTCGACTTACCCCAGTTGGCCGCGGCTACTTAGGCGGCGTTCGTCTTTGGCGGCGCCTGCTCGGTGCTTGCCTTCGCAAGCGCGTCGCGAAGCTGCTGTTCCTTGGTGTCGTCAAGCGATGTCTTGAGCACGGTGCCTCCCATGTCCTGAATCTCCCGCAGCACCTTGTCCGGGGTCATGTTCTTGATGAGCACGAACAGCGCCGCGTTGCCGGGCTGCATTTTCCCCGAGAGGTCCTTCATGAAGGCATCGTCGATGCCGTAGTCCGACAGGGCGCCGCCGAGTGCGCCCGAAGCCGCACCGAGGGCCACACCAAGGATGGGATTGAGGAAGATCACGCCGATCAGAAGCCCCCAGAAGCTGCCCGATACGGCGCCCACGGCTGTCGTGTTGACGAGCTGGTTCAGCTTGACGGGACCGGCTTCCGTTTTCACTGCAATCACAGCGTCGCTGATTGTGATCAGATATTCCTTCTGCAGTTTGAACAGGCGCTGCCGCACCTCTTCGGCCTTTGCTTCGGATGGATAGATGATCGCGACTAGATCTGACATCTGCGTATCCTCCAGCTCGATATGATGGGTATGAAGCAGGCCGTGCAGGGCGCTCTTGACGGGTTAACTCCCTCGGCTGCGCGGCGCACGTCGCTGCCGGCAAGTTCGTCGGCGGCAAACGCCCGGCTGGAACCACCGACCTGTCGGCGGCAACCGGCCGGCCGCTCGATGGCCGTGCGGCGCAAACCTTAGGCTATCCCGGCCTGCCAGCCAAGCGATCAGGCCTGGCCGATCGCAGAGCCCGGTTAAGTTGGATTTCTAATTCGCCAAGATTTGTTGATGCGTCGCCCGCGTCGCGCGATTTGTCACAAAGTGTTGTGGTCGGCCACATACGCCGCAAACCGACTTCAAGGTTGTGCGGTTGACTCGATGCACTCCAAAGCACTACGTTCATTGCGGGTCATAAGAAAACTGAGCGATCGTTGGAGATCGTTTCTCGGGATATGATTTATGTGCCGTTGAACGGCCCGACAATCTCCAAAAGATATCGTTCGAGCCGCCTGGAAGGGTCCAATGGACTTTCCTTCGATCGCAGAGCAATCGGACCGGCCATATATTTCGACGCGACGTCTGCCCGAGCATGAGATGGTAGCGAGGTCGGTGTCCGATACGCACCGACGGTTCCAATCGAATGGCGACGGGAACAGTTCACAAGTCTGTCCGGCGCTGCTCCGGCTCCCCGAGGTCTATTCCGCGCGAAGCGCTGACCGGTGACCGACAGATTGGAGATTGATTCAAGCGCGCAAACGAGGCGAGGAGAGGGTATTCGGCCAGGGAGGAAGTGACATGACGACATATGACAGCAGAGCGGGTGCCGGTAGCCGGCCTGCGCCGTCGGTCTGGATCTGTGTTCTGCTCGGACTCGTGATGATCGGGGCCGGGATTCTGGTTCTTGGCGACATCATGCTGGTCACGCTCATCAGCACCATGTTCATCGGCTGGGTGTCTATCTTCACCGGCGCCTTCGAGATCATCCACGCGTTCTGGACCAAGGGATGGGGCGGTTTTGTCTGGCAGGTGTTGCTCGGCATCCTGTACATCGCAGTGGGTGTAGTGCTGGTCAGCCAACCGGTCGCCAGCGCGCTGATCCTCACCTACGTCCTTGGCCTGGCGCTGCTGATTTCAGGCATCGTTCGTATCCTGGTCGGTATCAGCCATTGGCGCGAAGCAGGCTGGATCATGCTGCTGTCAGGAATATTCGGCGTATTGGCCGGCCTCGTGATCCTGACGGGATTTCCGATGACGGGACTGTGGGTCCTCGGATTCCTGCTCGGCGTCGATCTGATATCTCATGGCATCGGGTGGCTGGCTTACGCGTGGCGCCCGACGGCGAGGGCGGCGGCGAGCACGTAAGCAGATTTCGGATTCCGGAGCGCTGTCAGCGACGACGCAGAAGCGTCTACGAAAAGAACGCGATCTTCTCGGCCTGGCTCATGCGCCGGATCGGCGCCAGCGGGTCGTTGGCGGGCGTGACCGGCTTTCGCAGCATGCCGCTCGCGATGAGGGTCGAGCCGAGCGACACTTCCACTGCCGGCACAGGCGCCGGTGCGGCTGCGGGCGGCGGCGGTTGCACCGTGTGCTGAACCGGTGGCGGCGCAGCGACGGGTTTGGGCGCTTCTGCGACGACAGCTGGGGCGATCGGTGCAGGCTCCGCCATGCGGGCCTGCTCAACTGC
>Ga0075363_100000759_pt1 | contig 11043 bp, 12 predicted proteins | sample EndMetdeltDD1763_FD_71470 | JGI IMG/M metagenome (GOLD analysis project Ga0075363, IMG submission 71470) | Populus endosphere microbial communities from Tennessee, USA - Endosphere MetaG P. deltoides DD176-3 | ecosystem: Host-associated > Plants > Roots > Endosphere | place: USA: Tennessee...
AACCCACCGATCGGCGTTGGTACACCTACGACCGGCACACCGAGTTGATCAGCCGGGTGCTCGGGAGCCTCGATCTGCATGAGGCGATCGTGGTGGTCCAAGACTGGGGTGGTGCGATCGGTCTGCGGTGGGCTGTCGACAATGCCGATCATGTTGCCGCCCTGTCTATTTCGAATACGGGCTTGTTCACGGGCCGCGTCTCGAAGGGCTTTCTCGCGTGGCGTGCGTTCGCAGAGAAGAACCCCGACCTGCCGGTGGGGTTCGTGATCCAGGGTGCGACGGCAACCGAGGTGCCGGAAGACGTGATCGCCGCGTATGAGGCACCGTTCCCGAATGTGGCGTCCAAAGCCGGTGCCGCGCAGTTCCCGTTGTTGGTGCCGACGTCGGAGGATGCCGTAGGTGCCGATGTTATGCGCGCGGTCGCCGACCAACTGTCGCGGTGGCAGAAGCCCGCGCTGGTGGCGTTTTCAGACCAGGACAGTATCTTTCCGTACCCAAAAGCCGGCGAGGTGTTCTGCGATCTGATCGCGACCGCCGGTAAGCAGGTGAAGATTGAGGGGGCGTCGCACTTCCTTCAGGAAGATCGTGGTGAGCGCCTTGCTGAAGAGGTGCTCGAGCACCTCACTGCCCGCTAGATACCGAACTTTGCCTTGATGTCCCTTGTCTGGAAGTGCTCGACGATGATGCCGACCAGCGGGATGGTGCCTGCCAGCAGCACGCCGATGGTCTTGGCGATCGGCCAGCGCACCTTCACCGCGAGGTTGGCGGTGAACAACAGATAGACGAAATAGACCCATCCGTGCACGACCGCGATCCAGTTCAGGCCTTCCACGTTGTAGACGTATTTGGCAACCATCTCGTAGCACAGCAGGATCAGCCACAGGCCGGTAGTCCAGGCCATCACGCGATAGCCGACCAGCGCCTTGCGGATGGACTCGACGGGGGTGGTCGGTACGGGGGTATCGGTCACGGTTCCTTGTCTTTCTCGGCTAGGTCGGCAAGGTAGGCGTTGTACTCCCGCATCGCGGGATCGTCGTCGGATCGTGTTGCGGGCTTGGGTCGTTCGGGCAGCAGCCCGGTAGGGATCTCGGTGACGGCGTGGCGGTTCGCCGGTTCCGGCGGAGCGTCCTCATACCGGACGAACTTGTAGTAGCCGTAGACACAGAATCCGGCGAACAGCGGCCACTGCAGGGCGTAGCCGAGGTTCTGGAAGGTGCCCGACGCGGACTCGAAGCGGGTCCATTGCCACCAGGCCAGCACCAGGCAGCCAGCGGCGGCGACGGCCACCAGCGCGATGAGCGCCGGTCTCCTACGCCGTGTAGTGGACACCGTTCAACGGTACCGCGATACCCTTGGAGCGCTCACGCGCGAGTGGCGAAATTGGCAGACGCCCGGGCTTTAGGTGCCCGTGTCTTCGGACGTGGGGGTTCGAGTCCCCCCTCGCGCACCCCTTTTCCAGTGCGTCCTCAATTGATGGCGCGTTTGAAAATCGGGCCGTTCGGCAAGATCACATATATGAAAAAGATCGTTCGACGTATTGCGTCCGTCGCCGCGGCTGGGATCGCTCCGCTGGCGTTCGTAACCGTGATCTCGCCCGCCGTCAGCCATGCGGACTGTGCCCCTGGCACAGAGTGGTGGGATCCGATCGCCAACGTGTGCCGTCCGACCGGTGCTCCCATGAAGAACTGCTTGCCTGACGGCTGGTGGGATCCCACGATCGCCGACTGCCGTTCGTTTGCGCCAGAACCCTATTGATCGACGGGTAGTCGAGCTAGTCGACCTTTATCTCGCCCATCTCGCCCCACCCGTCGGCGTCGATCTCATGACTGATGATGCGTGGGGTCGATGACAGCAGCGCCGGGGCTCCGCCGACGAACTTCTTGAAGTGCCCGCTGGTGACGTGTGCCTTGCCTGCCTCACCATCACGGAACCCTTCCACGAGAACATATTCCGACGGGTCGTCCACACCGCGGGACCACTCGAAGAATAGATTGCCCGGCTCGCTGCGGGTGGCCTGTGTGAACTCGGCGACCTCGTCGGTGAAGTTCTCGACGTACTCCGCCTTCGGCTTCCACTTGACAACGATGAAGATCATCTGGGTGCTCCTTACGGCGTGAGGATCGCTCGGCCCCGGACATTACCGTTGTCGAGATCATCTATCGCGCAATACAACGTGCAAGTTCCGCGCGAACGCCGCTGAGGGTCGGCCGTCAAGCGGCCGGCTGTGCCTCGCGGTCCTCTGCCTGCTTCGCAAAACAGATCAGGCTGCCGACGAAGGCGGTCACGGCTGTCACGCCTGCGATCGATGCGATGACGGCATCGGAAGCGCCCCAGCTGGCGAGGCTCACCGCGAGGGCGATCACCGAGGCGATGTTGAGGAAGAGCCCCGTCGTCGCGATGGCCTCGGACGCCGGTTGGTCAGAAGGAGCGAGCCGCTCGTCCACGAAGGTCCCCCTGGTGACTAGCCGAACATGACGATCAGGTGTTGCCCCGTTTCGGCGGAAACGAAACTAACAGCCCGGTCGCCGTCGTGCGGCGAGTTCAGGTGCTTTGGACCGGAAACCCGTTTTGTTCTGCTAGTTCACGCAGTTGCTTGAGCGCGTGCCGACGGCCGCGGCCTGCTTCGGGTATCAAAATGCCTGCCCACACGCCCTCGGCCCCCTGTGTCTTGCAGGCTTCTCGAGCGCAGGCCCAGCGACGGGGGCATGCGCGGCACAGCGCCTTGGCGCCGTCATCGGCCGTGGTCGTCCACCGATCGGGATCGCGTGTACATGCAAAGGTCGACGGTTCGTCGATCAGCATGGGGTACATGGACGTGAACCTCCCGACATCCTGTGAGCGGCAATACGCTTGTATCGTAGACACGATACATTTGTATTGTCTACTCTGAGCGTGTGACCACTGATTTCGGTGAACGATGACCCTGCTGCCGGAGGCCGACAGAGTCGGCGCGGTAGAGCTCACGACCGTCGAGCGAATCCGCAATGCGGCATTGCGAATGGTTGCGGTTCAAGGCGTCTCAGGTACATCGCTACGTGCGGTGGCCGCGGCCGCAGGGGTGTCCCTCGGTCTGGTGCAGCACCACTTCGCCACGAAGGCAGGCCTGATCAAGGCTGTGGACGACTACGTCTTCGCGGCGGTGATCAACCAGATCACGCAGCCGGTCCCAGACACCGCGTCGGACTCGGTTGCCGAGATCAGTGACCGCGTCACCGCGATGATCTCCCAGAATCCCGACGTCACCAACTATGTCGGCCGCGCATTGATCGACGGGCGACCTGTCGGATACATGATCTTCGACGCCCTGCTGAATTCCGGCACGGCGCGGTGGAATCAACGAGGGGAACGCGGCGAAACCCGCCCGGATATCGATCTGACGTGGGCTGCCGTCAACTCGCTCGTGCTGGCTCTTGGCACCTTCATTCTGCGTGGCCACATCGAGCGCAACCTGCCCGAGCCGTTGACCAGCCCCGCGCAGCTTCAACGATGGCACTCTTCTGTCACGATGCTGCTGCGCGAAGGACTGTTCCGCCACCCCGATTAGACGTCGACCAACCGGTGTCAAACCTTCTCGCGGGCAACCCTTTTCCGGTACGTCGACGGTGTCTCCCCGCTGAATTGCGTGAAGGCACGGGTGAACGAGCTGAGGCTGTCGAAGCCAACCGCGGTCGACGTTTCCTGCACCGTCTGCCCGGGTGAGGCCAGAAGCGCCATCGCCCGCAGCATCCGCGCGTGCAGTAGATAGGTCCGCCAGGACAGGCCGAGCTCGTCATGAAAGAGTCGGCGAAGCGTGCGCTCCGAGACCGCGACCGCGCGGCTCACCCGGTCGGCGCTCACGGACTGCAGGTGCTTCTTCGTGAAGGCCATCGCCGCGTCGACGATTGGATGCTCGGAGGTTGGAAGGCTCAGTGGCGCTTCGTGATCCAGGGCCTCGACAACCAGGTCGGCAAGCGTACGGAAGAATGCGTCGGAGATGTCGTCGCCCTGCGGGCGATCGATCGGCCACCGCAGCGCATAGATCATCATCTCCCGAATCAGCGGCGATACGGCTAGGATTCGGGCCCGGTCACCGCCGGTGGGAATCATCTGCGCATCGAACATCACCGCGACGGTTCGCACGCCCGGCGCCATCGTCGCCTGGTGCTCGAGCCCGGCCGGAATCCACGCCGCCTGCTGAGGTGGCAGCAGATAGTGCGCAGAGGCGGTCTCGACGTCGACGACTCCGCCGATCGCGTATTCGATCTGGTGCACCTCGTGGCTGTGCCAACCGGTGATCAGACCCTCACCCTCGTAGAGATAGCTCCCGCCCAACGCCCGGCCGCCGCGGCGCAGTTCGATCACCCGGGGGACGTCCAGTTGGTCATTGGCCGGTTGGGCTAAACCTCTGTCCGATAGCGCAGAGACGGTCACACCGCTAGACGGTACTACTGAACTATGCAGACCGACGACCTGATCTTGGTGAGCATCGACGACCACGTCGTGGAGCCGCCGGACATGTTCCTCAACCACGTGCCCGCCAAGTACAAGGCCGAGGCGCCGATCGTCGTCACCGACGACAAGGGCGTCGACCAGTGGATGTATCAGGGCAGGCCGCAGGGCGTGAGCGGGCTGAACGCGGTGGTGTCGTGGCCGCCCGAGGAGTGGGGGCGCGACCCGGCCGGCTTCGCCGAGATGCGCCCCGGCGTGTACGACGTGCACGAACGCGTCAGGGACATGAACCGCAACGGCATCCTCGCGTCGATGTGCTTCCCGACATTCACGGGATTCTCCGCCAGGCACCTCAACATGCACCGCGAGGAGGTGACGCTGGTGATGGTCTCGGCCTACAACGACTGGCACATCGACGAATGGGCGGGCAGTTACCCGGACCGATTCATCCCGATCGCGGTCCTGCCGACGTGGAACCCCGAGGCGATGTGTGCCGAAATTCGCCGCGTCGCCGCCAAGGGCTGTCGCGCGGTCACGATGCCGGAACTGCCTCACCTGGAAGGGCTTCCGAGCTATCACGACGACGAGTATTGGGGGCCGGTGTTTCGCACCCTTTCCGAGCAGAACGTAGTGATGTGCCTGCACATCGGGACGGGCTTCGGCGCGATCAGCATGGCGCCGAACGCGCCGATCGACAACTTGATCATCCTGGCGACTCAGGTGTCGGCGATGTGCGCACAGGACCTGCTGTGGGGGCCGGCGATGCGCAACTACCCGGATCTGAAATTCGCGTTCTCCGAGGGCGGCATCGGCTGGATTCCCTTCTACCTGGACCGCAGCGACCGGCATTACACCAATCAGAAGTGGCTGCGCCGCGACTTCGGCGACAAGTTGCCAAGCGATGTGTTCCGCGAGCATTCACTGGCCTGCTACGTCACCGACAAGACCTCGCTGAAACTGCGCCACGAGATCGGCATCGACATCATCGCCTGGGAGTGCGACTACCCGCACTCCGACTGCTTCTGGCCCGACGCGCCCGAACAGGTGCTTGCCGAGCTCAACGCCGCGGGCGCTGACGACGCCGATATCGACAAAATCACCTGGCAGAATTCCTGCCGGTTCTTCGGCTGGGATCCCTTCGCGCGCACGCCTCGCGACCAGGCGAACGTCGCTGCACTGCGCGCGAAGGCCATCGATGTCGACGTGTCGATCAGGCCGCGCAAGGAGTGGGCGCGGCTATACGAACAGAAACAGCTCGCTAAAGCGTGATTTGGGCGTGATTTGTTGCGCTGAGCGCCACTAATCACGCCGAAATCGCTAGGCGTCGACGACGATGGTGAGTTCGTTGCCGTCCCGCTCGACCCGCATACCCGCACGCCTTGCGATGGCGGCCACCTTGGCCGCGTCGTCGGGTTCGGCCCTGCTGCTGACAAGCGCCCGCGCGAGCCTGCCCTTGTGCGCCTTGTTGAAGTGGGTGATCACGGTGCGGCGGCCGTCGGCGTGTTCGGAGACCACGTCGGCGCGAACGGCGGCAGGCAACCGGCCCAGCCCCGCATAGGAGCCCGACCGCAGGTCGACCACGAGTTCCTCGACCGCTATCTCTGCGAGGACCGGTTCCAGCACGGGCCGCCAGCGCGACGCCAACGTCGGTTGGCCGGGAAGTTTTGACGACGCGGACAGCCGGTACGCCGGTATCGGATCGTCTGCACGCACGAGACCGAACAGCGCCGAACCGACCGCGAGCCTGGCGTGTGCTCGGGATTGCGCTGTGCCGCGCAGGGATTGGATGTCGAGGGCGTCGTACAGCACGCCGGTGTACCTGGTGATCGCGGGCAGGGTCGGCGCTGTGGCGAGCGCTAGGTTGCGTTCGATCTCGTGATCCTGGGATGCAGAGATTCCGAGGGCACGCCGACACGCCGGGGGATCGGCCGCCAGCGTCATCAGCTCGTCCACGAGCGCGGCGCGCAGCGGCAGCAGCGCCGGGAAGCTCAAGGACTCCAGGCGCAATGGCGGACCGTCACCTCCGGCCCGTTTGGTCTCCGACGGTGGCAGCAGCACGATCACGAGCGAAAAGGTTATCGGTAGCCGCCCGGGTCGTATCTTTACGAAGATGCGGATCATTGACGCCGACGGGCACGTCGCCGAGGGTGCCTCCCTCGCGGTCGAGGCGATGCAGCGCTGGCCGGACTACATCGAGCCGCGCAAAGATGTGCCTGGCCTGGTGATCGAGGGCCGCAACTATCCCGAGTCCAGCGGGCCGGGCGCCGGCTGCCCGACCGAGCACGGCATCTCCGCAGCGGAGGGCATCAATTGCAGGTCTCCCGAAGGCGTGCTCGGCGACGCCGATCGCGACCAGATCGACACGATGGTGCTCTACCCGAGCCTTGGGCTGTGCACGCCGACGCTCGAGGACCCGGTTTTCGCCGCGGGCTTCGCCCGGCTCTATAACGAGTGGATCGCCGACTACTGCGCATCGTCCGCGGGGCGGCTGCAGGGCATAGCCGTCACGCCGATCGAGCACGGCGACGTGGCAATCGACATCATGTGCGAGGCACGCGATCTTGGATTAGTGGCCACCCACATCCCGCCCGCGTTGAAGACCCGCAACCTCGACCACCCGGATCTGGACGCGTTCTATGCGGCAGCGGTTGACATGCAGATGCCGCTCGGCATTCACGGCGCGCCGGGCGTCCATCTTCCGAAGATCGGCGTCGACCGGTTCACGAACTACATTCAGGTGCACTGCGTCAGTTTTCCGTTCGACCAGATGACGGCGATGACGGCCCTGGTTTCGGGTGGGGTCTTCGACCGCCACTCCGCCCTGCGCGTGGCCTTCCTCGAAGCCGGTGTCGGCTGGGTGCCGTTCTTCATCGACCGGCTTCACGAGCATTTCGAGAAGCGTGGCGACTGGATCGACGGCGGGTGGCAGCGAGACCCGCAGGAGTATCTGGAGGCCGGGAACATATGGGCGACGTGTGAGCCCGAGGAGCCGATCCTGCCCGGTGTCATCGACGTGCTGGGCGACGACTTCATCATGTTCGCCAGCGACTACCCGCATTGGGACGGCGAATGGCCGGAGAGCACAAAGCATTTGCGCACCCGTCCCGACATCAGCGAGGAAACCCGCGCGAAGATCGGCGGCCGCAACGCGCAGCGCTTCTACGCGCTCAGCTGATTCTCTGGCTGCTGATCGACCCTGCAGGTCTCGCGTCGGTGGACGCCGCTCTTCGCCCGTCTTGCTATTTTTGCTATTTTAGAGGCCGGGCCACCGACGAGGGGTGAGCAAGTTGGCGAAAGTGGACTGGACACCGCTGGCGGTGCCATGGGCGGTCCAGTCCGTGGACAGGGTCCCCAAGCAGCGGTACTACGACCCGGAGTTCTATGCGCTGGAGACCGAGCTCTTCTGGCCGCGGGTCTGGCAGATGGCGTGCCGGCTGGAGGAAATCCCGACACCCGGCGACTTCGTCGAGTACGAGATTCTCGACCAGTCGATCATCGTGGTGCGGGTCGACGCCTCCACCGTCCGCGCCTACTACAACTCCTGTCGCCACCGCGGGATGAAGCTGGTGGAGGGCAGCGGGTCCCGCCGTAGCTTCGTCTGCCCGTTCCACGGTTGGTGCTGGGGTCTCGACGGCAAGAGCACCTTCGTGCTTCGCTCCGATGAGTTCGACCAAGACAATCTCTGCGCCGACGATCTCGCACTCGCGCCTGTCCGCTGCGACCTCTGGGGCGGCTGCGCGTGGATCAACCTCGACGACGACGCCCCGCCGCTGCGCGACTGTATCGAGCCGTTCGCCTCGAGGCACGACGAGTTCAAGGTATCGGCGCTGCGCACCGAGTGGTGGAAATCGTGTCTGCTGCCGGTGAATTGGAAGTTGGCGACCGCGGCCTTCATGGAGGGCTATCACGTGCCGCAGACGCATCCGCAGCTGCTGCCCGCATCCTTCCGGCCGGACTCGTCGACGGTGAACCCAATGATCCAGGCCAGTCTGTACTTCATGCGGACCCTCGGCTCGGGCATGGGTGGGATGACCCACGAGAACGACATCCGGATCGCCGAGGGGCTACAGCACATGTCGCTCCCCGACGATCCTGCTCAGGCGATGGCGACCTGGCGGGGGGCGGTCAATGACGCGGTCACCAAATGGCACCGGGCCCGCGACTGCGACTTCCCCGACCTGAACGACCTGGAGCGCCGCCGCGTGATCGATCCGATCGGATTCGCGTTCCCGCACTACTTCCTGCTACCGCAGTACAGCAGCGCCTCGTCGTACCGGATCCGCCCGCTCGGGCCGGAGCAGACCCTGTTCGAGGTGTGGTCGCTCACCCGGTACCCGAACGATCAGTCGCAGGGCAGGCCAACGGTGCCGGAACCTCTGGCGCCCGATGACCCGAGCTGGCCGACGATCCCCGCGCAGGATTTCTCCAACCTGCCCAAGCAGCAGAAAGGCCTGCACGCCAAGGGGTTCGAGTACATGCGGTTGTCGGACAAGATCGAGGGGCTGATCTCGAACTTCGAGCGCGTCATCGACGGCTTTCTCGCCGGCCTGCCCCACGAGCGACTTGTGCCCGCAATCCAAGCCACCAACACCACCATCGACGTACCCGTCGCCGATCTCGGGCTGACCGAAACAGTCCCTGCCTCATGAAGTGGGACAAGACTGTCGATCTGCTGATCGCGGGCAGCGGCGGCGGCGGAATGGTCGCCGCACTGGCGGCCATCGACGCCGGGATCGATCCGCTGGTCGTCGAAAAACAAAGCCTCATCGGTGGTTCCACCGGCATGTCGGGTGGCATGGTCTGGCTGCCGAACAACCCGCTGATGCGCGCCCAGGGCATACCGGACTCGCATGAGGACGGGCTGGCCTACTTCGACGACGTCGTCGGCGACATCGGCGCTGCCTCCTCGCCCGCCCGCCGCGAGACCTTCCTGACCGCCGGCTACGAGATGATCGACCTGCTGTTGCGCAAGGGAGTTCGGCTGGTTCGCTGTCCCGGATGGAGCGACTACTACCCGAACCACAAGGGGGGCAACGCGGCAGGCCGGTCCGTCGAGGGGGTCCCGTACGATTCGGCCGCGCTCGGCGACTGGAGCGACAAGGTTCAGCCGTCGATGGCCAAGAACTACGGGTTCGTGGTCAAAACCAATGAGCTGCGGTCGGTGCAGTATTTCAACCGGTCACCGAAGGCGTTCGCCGTCGCATTGCGGGTCTTCCTGCGCACCAACATCGCCAAGCTCCGGCGACGCGACCTGATGACCAACGGGGCGTCGTTCATCGGTCAGATCCTGAAGGTGATCATCGACCTCAGGGGCGATCCGCCGGTATGGACCAACGCAGCAATGGAAGATCTCATCGTCGAAGACGGGCGCATAGTGGGCGCGCGTGTCAGCCGTGACGGCTCGTCGATGAACATCGAGGCGCGGAAGGGAGTTCTGCTTGCGGCCGGCGGCTTCAGCCGCAATGCCGATATGCGGCGTCGCTACAGCGCCGACCAGCCCAACGACGGATCCTGGTCGATCGCCAACGCCGGCGACACCGGCGAAGTCCTTCAGACGGCGATGGATCTCGGCGCGCAGACGGATCTTCTCGACGAGGCATGGTGGCTGCCGATGGTTTTCATTCAGGATCCCGGCGCCGCGTCGCTCGGGTCCGGGCGGCAACGCCCCGGCGCCATCTACGTCGACGGCGCAGGCAAGAGGTTCTGCAACGAGTCGAACTCGTACGTCGAGGTGGGCAAGGCGATGTATGCCGCCAAGGCCGTGCCGTGCTGGCAGATCTTCGACGAGGGATACGTCCGCCGGTATGTGTCCGGCGCCAACCCGTTGAAGAAGCGCACGCTGTCCGAAGCGCTCATCGAGCAGGGAGCGGTCAAGCGGGCCGACACGATCGCCGACCTGGCGCGCCAGATCGAAGTCCCGCCCGCCGCGCTCGAGGAAACCGTCAACCGTTTCAACGAATTCGCGGTCAAGGGCCTCGACCCCGACTTCGGACGCGGGCAGTCGGCGTACAACGACTGCCTCGGCGACCCCGGATACAAACCCAATGCCGCGCTCGGCCCGCTGCACCGGGCGCCGTACTACGCCACCAGGGTGCTGCCTGCCGATGTCGGCACGTGCGGGGGAGTGATCACCAACGAGCACGCGCAGGTGCTCAACGAGCGCGACGAGGTGATCGAGGGCTTGTACGCGACCGGAAACATCACCGCCACGGTGATGGGGCGCAACTATCTTGGTGCAGGCGGCAGCATCGCCAACACGATGATCTTCGGCTACGTCGCGGCCCTGCACGCCGCGCGCCGCTAGCGGTTACTCGCCGGGAGCAGTCTTTCCGTCGGCGACGAAATCCCTTGGTTTCAGGCCGGATTCAATGAGCTGACGGCGCCGCTCCTGCACATCGGACGCCGCGCCGACCATGTTGGTCATGACGTGGCTCATCTGCAGGTGCACGCGCATGCCCATCAGCTCCCACGCCCGCTTCACATTGCTCTTCACCGCCATCAACGTCGTCAGCGGGATCTGGGCGATCTTGCGTGCCATTTCCTCGACGGTGTCCTCGAGTTGGTCTTTCGGCACAACCTTGTTCAGCAGACCCCACTCGAGAGCCTCCTGCGCGG
>Ga0075363_100000760_pt1 | contig 11039 bp, 7 predicted proteins | sample EndMetdeltDD1763_FD_71470 | JGI IMG/M metagenome (GOLD analysis project Ga0075363, IMG submission 71470) | Populus endosphere microbial communities from Tennessee, USA - Endosphere MetaG P. deltoides DD176-3 | ecosystem: Host-associated > Plants > Roots > Endosphere | place: USA: Tennessee...
GTCGCCATCACCGACGCCTACGCCTCCCCGACCATCGCCTTCGACGCGGCCACGTACGCGAAGAAGAACGGTGACGCGGCCTACTCCAGCGGCCAGCTGAAGCAGGTCCTGCCGAAGAACTACACCAAGACCGAGGAGTGCGGGGCGTCCGGCTGGTACGGCGAGGAGACCCTCGACGTCGAGGCCGTGCACGCGGTCGCGCCGGACGCGAACATCACGTACGTGGGTGCCGCGTCCTGCCTGGACGACGACCTGCTGGACTCGCTCAGCAAGGTCGTCGACAACCACCTCGCCGACATCGTCTCCAACTCGTGGGGCGACATCGAGGCCAACCAGACGCCGGACCTCGCGGCCGCCTACGACCAGGTCTTCCAGTTCGGCGCGGTCGAGGGCATCGGCTTCTACTTCTCCTCCGGCGACAACGGCGACGAGGTCGCCAACACCGGGACGAAGCAGGTCGACACCCCGGCCAACTCGGCGTGGGTGACGGCGGTCGGCGGTACCTCGCTGGCCGTCGGCAAGGGCGACAAGTACCTGTGGGAGACCGGCTGGGGCACCGAGAAGGCCACGCTGTCCGCGGACGGCAAGAGCTGGACCAACTTCCCCGGCGCGTTCACCTCCGGTGCGGGCGGCGGCACCAGCAAGACGGTCGCCGAGCCCTTCTACCAGAAGGGTGTCGTCCCGGACGCGCTGGCGAAGGCCAACAACGCGGCCGGTAACCGGGTGGTCCCGGACATCTCCGCGATCGCCGACCCCAACACCGGCTTCAAGGTCGGCCAGACGCAGACCTTCCCGGACGGCTCCGAGAAGTACAGCGAGTACCGCATCGGCGGCACGTCGCTGGCTTCGCCGGTGATCGCGGCCGTGCAGGCGCTGGCGCAGGAGGCGCGCGGCGGTAAGGCGATCGGGTTCGCGAACCCGTCGATCTACGCCAAGTACGGGTCGAAGGTGTACCACGACGTCACGGACAACCCGACGGGGTCGGGGCTCGCGGTGGCTCGCGTGGATTTCGTGAACGGGTATGACGCGACGGACGGTCTGGCGACATCTGTGCGGTCGCTTGGTAAGGACAGCTCGTTGGTCGCGGTGAAGGGGTATGACCCTGTGACCGGCGTGGGTACGCCTGCGGGCGGTTACGTGGAGTCGTACAAGCGGCGATAGGTCGTCTTCCGGCTGCGGCTCCGTTGTGGCTGGTCGCGCAGTTCCCCGCGCCCCTAGGGGCGTCTGTGTGAACGGGGTGGTGTGGGTGCCCAATGCCCACGCCACCCCATCGCGTCTCTCTGACGATTACACTGGCTTTCGTGCCTCCACTGAACTTCTGGTCGATTTATCAGCACGGGTTCGCGCGTGTCGCCGCCTGCACGGGTCACACCGTCATCGCCGATCCGCCCGCCAACGCCGACGCGGTCCTGCGCCATGCGCGTCGGTGCTCGGACGACGGGGTCGCGGTCGCGGTCTTTCCCGAGATGGTGCTGTGCGGGTACTCCATCGAGGATCTGCTGCTCCAGGACGCGCTGCTCGACGAGGTCGAGGCGGCGCTCGCGACCGTGGTGGCCGGGTCCGCTGGTCTGCTGCCGGTGCTGGTGGTGGGCGCCCCGCTGCGGCATCGCAACCGGGTCTACAACTGCGCGGTGATCGTGCACCGCGGCCGGGTCCTCGGCGTCGTACCGAAGTCGTACCCGCCGAACTACCGCGAGTTCTACGAGCGTCGGCAGATCGGTGACGGCGCGGACGAGCGCGGCGGGTCGATCCGGGTCGGCGGTGCCGAGGTGCCGTTCGGCGTGGACCTCCTCTTCGAGGCGTCCGACGTGCCCGGCCTCGTCCTCCACGCCGAGATCTGCGAGGACATGTGGGTGCCGGTGCCGCCGAGCGCGGAGGCGGCCCTCGCCGGGGCGACCGTGCTGGTCAACCTGTCCGGCAGCCCGATCACGGTCGGACGGGCCGAGGACCGCAAGCTGCTGTGCCGTTCGGCGTCGTCGCGCTGTCTGGCCGCGTACGTCTACGCGGCGGCCGGGTCGGGCGAGTCGACCACCGATCTGTCCTGGGACGGCCAGACGATGGTCTACGAGAACGGCGTGCTGCTCGCGGAGACGGAGCGGTTCCCGCTCGGGGACGAGTACGCGGTGGCCGACGTGGACCTCGATCTGCTGCGGCAGGAGCGGCTGCGGATGGGCACGTTCGACGACAACCGCCGTACGCACGGGGCCCGGACGGGTGACTTCCGCACGGTCGACTTCGAGCTGGACCCGCCGCTCACCGACCTGGGGCTGCGGCGGCGCCTCGAACGCTTCCCGTTCGTGCCGGCCGACGCCGCCCGGCTCGCCCAGGACTGCTTCGAGGCGTACAACATCCAGGTCCAGGGCCTCCAGCAGCGGCTCGCCTCGATCGGCGGCTCGAAGGTCGTCATCGGTGTCTCCGGCGGTCTGGACTCCACCCACGCGCTGATCGTCGCCGCCCGCGCCATGGACCGCGCCGGGCGCCCGCGCAGCGACATCCTGGCCTGGACGCTGCCCGGCTTCGCCACCAGCGACCACACGAAGGACAACGCGCACAAGCTGATGAACTCCCTCGGCGTCACCGCGGCCGAGCTGGACATCACGCCGACCGCGCGGCTGATGCTGGCGGAGATGGGGCATCCGTTCGCGTCCGGCGAGCCGGTGTACGACGTCACCTTCGAGAACGTCCAGGCGGGCCTGCGCACCGACTATCTCTTCCGCCTCGCCAACCAGCGCGGCGGCATCGTGCTCGGCACCGGTGACCTCTCCGAGCTGGCGCTCGGCTGGTCGACGTACGGCGTGGGCGACCAGATGAGCCACTACAACGTCAACGGCGGCGTGCCGAAGACGCTGATCCAGCACCTCATCCGGTGGGTCATCAGCAGCGGCCAGTTCGGCGAGGAGACCGGTAGGACCCTCGCCGCGATCCTCGACACGGAGATCAGTCCGGAGCTGGTGCCGGGTGAGGAGATGCAGTCGACGGAGTCGAAGATCGGCCCGTACGCGCTGCACGACTTCACGCTCTTCCACGTCCTGCGCTACGGCTTCCGCCCGTCGAAGATCGCCTTCCTGGCCTGGCACGCCTGGCGGGACGCCGAGGCCGGCGCGTGGCCGCCCGGGTTCCCCGAGGCCAAGCGGGTGGCGTACGAGCTGCCGGAGATCGCCAAGTGGCTGGCGGTCTTCTGCCGCCGCTACTTCGGCTTCGCCCAGTTCAAGCGCTCGGCGATGCCCAACGGCCCGAAGGTCTCGGCGGGCGGCTCGCTGTCGCCCCGCGGTGACTGGCGTGCGCCGTCGGACAGTTCGGCGCGGGCGTGGCTGCGGGATCTGGAGCGGTTCGAGGAACTGGCAGCCGATCGCTGACACTCAGAGCAGTTCCCGCGGGGCGCGCAGCGCGTGCCAGAGGCCGGCCGCCAGGGACAGGACGACCACACCGAAGAACAGCCAGAACAAGAACTCGGCGCCGCTTGCGAGTTCGTAGGTGGTGCCGTCCTCCCAACGGCAGTACGCCCGCGGTGGAAACACCGTGGAGACGCCCCTGACGGCCCCGTCGCCCAGGATGCCCTTGCGCATGGGCTCCCTGGGGCACGGGGCCGTGTCGGGGAAGAGGACGGCGTCGTCCGCCGTCACGACGACCAGCCACGTTCCCGCCGCGAGCGGCGCCGCCCAGAAGACGGCGCTGCGCACGGCCCAGGGCAGCCGGGGCAGCGCGAGCCAGCCGCGCAGGGCGACCTGGCAGACGACGAGGGTCACGAAGACCACGAGTAAGGTCACGTCGCCGTCCGCCCGGGGCGCGTTGCTCGCTGCATCGGCTCACCCCATCAGCACCGGGACCGGCGAGCTGTGGCGGAAGCCACTCCTCCGGCCACAGCCGTGTCACAGCCGGCGAGGCACCGGCCGCCCAGCCTCTCGCACCCGCGCTGCGCGTCGGGGGTACGACGGCTCAGTGCCGCAGCAGTTCCGCGGCCTGCGGCAGATGCGCCGCCACGACCCGCTCGCGTACCGCCACCGGCATCCGGCGCCGGTCCACCGCGTACGCCACGCCCGCCACCGCGAGCCCCAGCACCGCCAGCACCGCGCCCGCCAGCGCCGGGGAGGTGACCCCGAACCCCGCGGCGAGCGCGAGGCCGCCGATCCACGCACCGCCGGCGTTCGCCAGGTTGAAGGCGGCCTGGTTGGCGGAGGAGGCCAGCGAGGGGGCCGAGGAGGCCTTCTCCATGACCATCAGCTGGAGCGGCGAGCCGGTGACGAAGGCGGCCACGCCGAGCAGGACGACGCCCGCGGCGGCGCTCACCGGCGTGCTCATCAGCAGCGGGAAGGCGCCGAGGACGACGACCAGCGAGACCAGGCCGCCGAACAGGGTCGCCCGCATCGCGTGGTCGGCCAGCCGTCCGCCCAGCAGGTTGCCGGCCGTGGCGCCCACGCCGAACAGCGCGAGCAGCAGCGTGACGCTGGTGTCGGCGTACCCGGCGGAGTCGGTCAGCATCGGCGTGATGTAGCTGTACGCGGAGAAGAGCGCGCCGAAGCCCGCGACGGTCGTGCCGAGGGCCAGCCAGACGGGGAGGGACTTCAGGGCCGCGAGCTCACCGCGCAGGCCCCCGTGCGCCGGCGCCGGCTTGTCGTGCGGGATCAGCGCCGCCAGGGCAGCGATCGCGGCGAGGCCGATGGCGCTCACCCCGAGGAAGGTGGCCCGCCAGCCGAGGTGCTGGCCCATGAGCGTGGCGACCGGCACGCCGGCGATGTTGGCGACGGTCAGCCCGAGGAACATCAGCGACACCGACCGGGCCTTGCGCTCGGGCGCGACCATGGTCGTGGCGACGACCGCGCCGACGCCGAAGAAGGCGCCGTGCGGCAGGCCGCTGGCGAAGCGGGCGAGCAGCAGCCAGTGGTAGTCGGGGGCGAAGGCGGAGGCCGCGTTGCCGGCGACGAACAGGGCCATCAGCGCGATGAGGACCGTACGGCGGGACATGCGCGCGGTGAGCGCGGCGAGCAGCGGGGCGCCGATGACGACGCCGAGCGCGTACGCCGAGACCAGGTGGCCGGCGGTGGGGAGGGAGATGTTCAGGTCGTCGGCGACCTCGGGCAGCAGGCCCATCATGACGAACTCGGTGGTGCCGATCCCGAAGGCGCCCACGGCGAGGGCGAGCAGGGCGAGGGGCATGGAGGTGCCTGTGCCTTTCAAGGTCAAGTTCCGCGGCGCTTATGTTCAGCTACGGAACAAAGCCTTTCGGGCCCAGTATTCCATACGGTCAGGACGAGGTGTCGACCGTCACACGGGCCGCCACCGGGAGATGGTCGCTGCCCGTCTCCGGCAGGGTCCACGAGGTCTCCGGCTCGACGCCCTTGACCAGGATCTGGTCGATCCGCGCCATCGGGAACGAGGCCGGCCAGCTGAATCCGAACCCGCTGCCCGCCGCGCCCTGGGTGGAGCGCAGCTGGGAGGTGACGGCGTTGAGGGCGCGGTCGTTCATCGTGCCGTTGAGGTCGCCCAGCAGCACGACCCGCTCCAGCGGTTCGTCGGCGATGGCCTCGCCCAGCGCGTCGGCGCTCTTGTCGCGCTGCCGGGCCGTGAACCCGGCCTCCATCTTCACCCGCACCGACGGCAGATGGGCGACGTAGACCGCGACCTGCCCGGCGGGCGTGGTCACCGTGGCCCGCATGGCCCGGGTCCAGCCGAGCTTGATGTCGACGGGCTTCACCCCGGTCAGCGGGTACTTGCTCCACAGTCCGACGGTGCCCTGCACCGAGTGGTACTTGTACGTCCCCGCCAGCGCCTTCTCGTACGTCGGGACCGCGGCGGAGGTCAGCTCCTCCAGGGCGAGGACGTCGGCGCCGGACGCGGCGACGTCGCGGGCGGTGTCGGCCGGGTCGGGGTTGTCGGCGTTGACGTTGTGGGTGGCCACCGTGAGGTCGCCGCCGGAGCCGGCCTTGTCGGTGAGCAGCCCGCCGAAGAGGTTCAGCCACACGACCGCCGGGAGCAGGATCGCGATCAGGGCGGTCGCCGACTTGCGGACGACGGCGAGGACCAGCAGGACGGGGACGGCGAGGCCCAGCCAGGGCAGGAAGGTCTCGGTGAGACTGCCGAGGTTGCCGATGCGGTTGGGGATCCGTGAGTGCATCAGCATGACCAGGGCGATGAGCAGCGCCAGCGCGGCGAGGACCAGTCCGCGCCGCCAGATCCGCGGGTCGCCCCGCCAGCCGCCGAGCAGCGCGTCCCGCAGGCGTCGGAGCCTGGATCCCCGGCGCTCGGGCCCCGAGCCTCCGTTGTCCGTCTCCTCCATGTACGCCTGCTGAGCCATACCGTGTCGCCTCACTGCCTGCCGTGCATCCGTCCGTCCCCCCGGTACCTCAAGACCCTAGGGGATGATCGGTTCTGATCCCGCCGTCCCATGACGGCCGTACCCGCACGAGGACGTACAAGTCACCGTCCGAAGTTCCGAACACGGCCGGGGAAAGCGCGGTCTGTGACGAAACGCGCACACGAGGGTTACGGGGTCGGCGAACTGACGGGCGGTGAGCTGACGGGACGTAGCCCTTCGAGGATGGTGTCGACGATCTGCTCGGACAGCCCCTCGGGGAGGTCGGCGTCCGGGCGCATGAAGGTGCGCACCAGCATGGGGCCGACGAGCATGTCGTTGACGAGTTCCAGGTCGACGTCGGCGCGGAGTTCGCCGTTGTCCCGGCCGCGGCGCAGGACCTCGATGCCGACGCGGCGCCGGGGGGCGATGGCGGCGTCGTGGTAGGCGCACCAGATCTTCGGGCTGCTCTTCATCTGGGCGTGGACGTTGTGCAGGATCGCCGAGGTCCGGCGGACGAGCCCGCGCTGCCGCAACGACTCCAGCAGCACGACGAGGTCGTCGCGCATGGAGGTGCCGGGCAGCACCGGGTCCGGCGGTTCGGCCGTCCGTACGACGTCGACGAAGAGCTCCTCCTTGCCGCTCCACCGCCGGTAGATCGCGGCCTTGCCGACCCCGGCGGTACGTGCGATGCGCTCGATGGAGAGCTCCGCGAGCGGCACCCCTTCCTCCAGCAACTTCATCACGCCCTCGACGATGGCCCGCTCCACGGCCTCACTACGGGGCCTGCCGCGGGTGGGCCCGGCCCCCGGGACGCCCGGCCGCCGGGGGGCTCCCGACCGGGCCGGGGCGCCTTTGGCGTCGGCGGGGCTGGTCACGTCGGTGGTCCCTTCTGTGGTGTGGGGCGATTTTCCCCCGTACGCACGCGCGCCGTGCCCCGGTCACTCCGCCGCGGTGACCAACTCCCGCCCCTGCGCGTCCTTTTCGTCGGTGGGAGGCTTGCCCGGCAGGAACACGGCGACCACGACCGCGCCGACCACGGCGACACCCGCGCCCCACAGGGCGGTGATGTGCATGGCGTGGAGGAAGGCGTCGTGGGCCGGGCCGACCAGGACGGCGCCCTTGGGGCCGAGCTTCTCGGCGACGCCGAGGGTCGCCTCGATGGACTCGCCCGCGGTGTGGCGGGCGCCGGCGGGGAGCAGGCCGAGCTTGTCCTCGATGCCGCTGCGGTACGCCGTGGAGAGGACCGAGCCGAGGACGGCGATACCGAGGGCGCCGCCGAGCTGACGGAAGGTGTTGCTCAGCGCGGACGCGGAACCGGCCTTCTCGCGCGGCAGGGCCTGCATGATGACGACACTGACCGGGGTCATGATGTGCGCCATGCCGGCACCCATGAGGAAGAAGACGACCTCCAGGACCCAGATCGGCGTGTCCGACTCGAACCCGGCGAACGCGGCCAGCATCGCCGCGATGACCAGCAGTCCGGCCGTGGTGGTGGCCTTGTTGCCGAACCGGTCGACGACCAGCCGGGCCCGCGGCGCGAAGATCATCTGCGCGGCGGCCAGCGGCAGCATCAGCAGACCGGTCTGAAGCGGTGAGTAGCCGCGCACGCTCTGGGTGTAGAAGACGGAGAAGAACGTCACACCCATCAGCGCGAAGAAGACCAGCGCGATGGCGGCGATGGCGGCCGAGAACACCTTGTTCTTGAAGTAGGTGACATCGATGGACGGATGGTCGCTGCGCTTCTCGAACACCACGAACGCGACGAGTACGGCGAGACCGGCGCCGATGGTCGACAGCACCGCCGGGTCCGTGAAGTCGGCGAGCTGGCCGCCCTTGATGATGCCGTAGACCAGGAGGACCAGTCCGACGACGGACAGCACGACGCCGATCGGGTCGATGCGGCCCGGGTTGGGGTCACGGGAGTCCGGCACCAGCCACAGCATCAGGGCCAGCGCGAGCAGCACGATCGGCACGTTGATGAGGAAGACCGAGCCCCACCAGAAGTGGTCGAGGAGCACTCCGCCGGTGATCGGCCCTATGGCGATGGCGAGGCCGACGCCGCCGGCCCAGATGCCGATGGCCTTGGGCTGCTCCTCGCGCTCGAAGACGTTCATGAGGACGGCGAGGGTGGCCGGCATCACGAACGCGGCGCCGAGACCCATGACGGCGCGGAAGGCGATCAGCTCGGTCGGCGACCCCGCGGTGGCGGCGAGCGCCGAGCCGATGCCGAAGACGGCGAGCCCGCCGAGCAGGACCCGCTTGCGGCCGAGCCGGTCACCGAGGAGCCCGGCGCTGAACAGAAGGCCCGCGAAGACCAGGGTGTAGGCGTTGATCGCCCACTCCAGCTCGCTCTGCGTGGCGCCCAGGCCGGTCGGAGCGGGGGTCGAGATCGTCTTGATCGCGACGTTCAGGATCGAGTTGTCGAGCACCACGATCAGCAGGCTCAGCATCAGCACGCCGAGAATCGCCCAGCGACGCCGGTGCACGGCCTCGGGAACGGTCGGGCCGGGCGCGGCGTGGTCGGCAGGAGAGGTCATGCCGTCGAGCCTAGGCGAATTCCGATACGGAACCGTCTCGTATCGAATTCCTTTACGGAGACCTTAACCGCCTTTACGGAGTCCTTGCCGCCGGACCTAGGGCGACGGACGTAAGTCACTCGACGCGTGACTCATGTCCCGCCACCCGCTCTGGCCGCGCGTGGCACGAGGTGCCACCATGGAGGGGATCCGGGGACGCCGTCAGGGCGCCTCGAGATGACGAAGGAGCCGTTGCCATGACGCAGCTTTCGGCTGCCCAGACCAAGCCCTCCGACGGCAGCAAAGCGCTGTACGGGGGGAAGGGCACCCGCCGCCTCACCGTCCGGGACCTCGCCCTCGCCAAGGAACGCGGCGAGAAGTGGCCCATGCTCACCGCCTACGACTCGGGGACCGCGTCGGTCTTCGACGAGGCCGGTATCCCGGTCCTGCTCGTCGGGGACTCCGCGGGCAACGTCGCGCTCGGGTACGAGTCGACCGTCCCCGTCACCATGGACGAGATGACCATGCTGTCGGCGGCCGTGGTCCGGGGCACCTCCCGCGCCCTGATCGTCGCCGACCTCCCCTTCGGCTCGTACCAGGAAGGCCCTGTCCAGGCCCTGCGCTCGGCCACCCGGCTGATCAAGGACGCCGGGGTCGGTGCGGTCAAGCTGGAGGGCGGCGAGCGGTCGTACGACCAGATCCGGCTCCTCGTCGAGTCCGGCATCCCGGTGATGGCCCACATCGGCCTCACCCCGCAGTCCGTCAACGCCATGGGCTACCGCGTCCAGGGCCGCGGCGAGGAAGCGGCGGCGCAGCTGCTGCGCGACGCGAAGGCCGTGCAGGACGCCGGTGCCTTCGCGGTCGTCCTGGAGCTGGTCCCGGCCGAGCTCGCGGCCGAGGTCACCCGCACGCTGGCCATCCCGACGGTCGGCATCGGCGCGGGTCCGGAGACGGACGCGCAGGTGCTGGTGTGGACCGACATGCTCGGTCTGACCGGCGGCCGGGTCCCGAAGTTCGTCAAGCAGTACGCCGACCTGCGCACGGTCATGGGCGACGCGGTGAAGGCGTTCGCCGAGGACGTGGTCGGCGGGACGTTCCCGCTGGAAGAGCACAGCGTCCACTAAGAGCCACAGCGGTACAGAAGCAGCCCGCCGACTTCCCCCATCGGCGGGCTGCTGGCTTTGTAGGCGGCCTGTAGGCGGCTGTCGGTGACCTGTAGGTCGTTTGTCGGTGGGCCCTGGCACCGTTCTCGGCATGACGCGAATCGACAACAACCGCAGCGGCGCCGACACCGCCGTTTCCGTGCGGGGACTGGTCAAGCACTACGGCGAGACCAAGGCGCTGGACGGCGTCGACCTGGATGTGCGCGAGGGCACCGTGATGGGTGTGCTCGGGCCGAACGGCGCCGGCAAGACCACCCTCGTACGGATCCTGTCCACCCTCCTCTCCCCCGACGCCGGCCGCGCCACGGTCGCCGGGTACGACGTCGTACGGCAGCCGCGGCAGCTGCGCCGGGTGATAGGGCTCACCGGGCAGTACGCCTCCGTCGACGAGAAGCTCCCCGGCTGGGAGAACCTCTACATGATCGGCCGGCTGCTCGACCTGCCCCGCAAGGAGGCCCGCACCCGGGCCGACGAGTTGCTGGAGCGGTTCTCGCTCACCGAGGCCGCCAAGCGCCCGGCGAGCACCTACTCCGGCGGTATGCGCCGCCGCCTCGACCTGGCCGCCTCCATGATCGGGCACCCCGCGGTGCTCTTCCTGGACGAGCCGACCACCGGCCTCGACCCGCGCACCCGCAACGAGGTGTGGGACGAGGTCAAGCGGATGGTCGGCGACGGTGTCACCGTCCTGCTCACCACCCAGTACATGGAGGAGGCCGAGCAGCTGGCCTCCGAGCTGACCGTCGTCGACCGCGGCAAGGTCATCGCGGGCGGCGGTATCGAGGAGCTGAAGGCGAAGGTCGGCGGCCGGACGCTGCGGGTACGGCCCGCCGATCCGCTGCACCTGCGCCCGCTCGCCGGTCATCTCGACGGCCTCGGCATCACGGGCCTCGCCACCACCACCGTCGACCCCGAGTCCGGCTCCCTGCTGGTGCCGATCCTCAGCGACGAGCAGCTGACCGCGGTGGTCGGCGCGGTCACCGCGCGCGGCATCACCGTCTCCGCCATCACCACCGAACTGCCCAGCCTGGACGAGGTGTTCCTGTCCCTCACCGGCCACCGTGCCAGTGC
>Ga0075363_100000761_pt1 | contig 11035 bp, 9 predicted proteins | sample EndMetdeltDD1763_FD_71470 | JGI IMG/M metagenome (GOLD analysis project Ga0075363, IMG submission 71470) | Populus endosphere microbial communities from Tennessee, USA - Endosphere MetaG P. deltoides DD176-3 | ecosystem: Host-associated > Plants > Roots > Endosphere | place: USA: Tennessee...
CTACCCGCTCTATGCCAAATGCGTCGAGCTCGACATTCCCGTGCGCATCTACGCCGGCATGAGCTATGCGAACGATCGCGCCTATGACCTGGGTCATCCACGTCATCTCGACCGGGTCTGCATCGACTTTCCGGAGCTGCGCGTGGTCGCCGGCCTCAGCGGCTGGCCCTGGGGCAACGAGATGGTGGCCCTGATGCGCCGTCACCCGAATCTCTATTGCGATACCGCCTCGCACCGCCCGAGGCACTTCAGTACGCCGGGCGCCGGCTGGGAAACGTTCATGCAGTTCGGCAACACGCTGCTGCAGGACAAGGTCATGATCGGACTGTCGCGCGAGACGTTCGGCGTGCCGTATGAGGCGTTGATCGCCGAGTATGAGGAACTGCCGCTGAAGGACAGCGTCAAGGACAAGTGGTTCTATCAGAACGCGGCCCGTTTCTTCCAAATCGGCTGAACCACATCGTCACTGTGGCGAGCCGTTCGACGGCATCGCCACAGTGAGGTGGCCATCAGGGCGCGCGACAAATCACGTTGAGCAGCGCCTGTCTGCCGCCGCGCACTTCCTTCAGCGCACGGGCGATGGCGGCGGGAAGCGCGGCCGGGTCCGTGACGCGCTCGCCGTAGCCACCCGAGGCCTGGCAAACCTGTTCGAATGCCGGCAGGCCCGCCAGCTCGCTGATGAGCGACGCGTTCGACCGCGAGGCCGCGCCCTCCGGATAGACCATCGTCGTCGCCTTGCGCACGGCGTTCCAGCTCCCGTTGTTCATCACGATGGTGAGGATCGGCAGGTTGTTGTCCGACGAGGCGTAGTGACCGGTCACGGGATTGGCGAACAGGTAGGACCCGTCGCCCAGCGTCGCGATCACGGTCTTGTCCGGCGATGCAAGCTTGCCGCCGAGCGCCGCGCCCATGCCCCAGCCAAGGCCCGATGCCGAACTCGACGCGAAGAAGGTGCCGGGCTTGTTGAACGCGCAATGATCGATGTTGAGCGTGTATTCGTTGAAGACCAGTGTGTCGTCGTCTTTCGCTTCCGAAATGCAATGGGCGACCCAGGCCGGGTGAATGGGCGTGAGGTCTTTTGCCCTGGCGATGACATCCCTGCGCTTGCTGTCGAGCGCGGCGCGTGCGTCCGCGGCCGATTTGCGCCGACGTTCGATCTCTTCGGTCTTGACCTTGCCATTGAGCAGGCGTGTGAGGTCCTGGATGAAGGCGAGCGGCATGCCGGTCAGCGTCAGGTCGCTGGGAAAGCCGCGGATCGGGATGTGGCTGAAGTGGGGATCGGCCGCGACGTGAATGACTTTTGCATCGGCGCGGAGCGTCACGGACTTGGGGACCCACGGAACGTCCGCATCGAGGACAATGACGAGGTCGGCGTCCTTGAGAAAAGGACCGGGCTCGTATCCGACATGCATGGGATTGTCGGCTGCGAGCGCAAGATAGCGCCCCCGTGACTGGACGACCGGTACGCCGAACCGCTTCGCGAACACGCCGAGCGCTTCGGCCGCCGCGACCTCGCGGCCCGAATTGCCGGCGATGACGAGCGGCGACCTTGCGGCAAGGAGCAGCCTGGCGGCGTCCTCCATCCCGGCTTCGTCGGGCCGCGCAGGCCTGGCCGGTGGACGTCTCGGCTCCTTCATGACCGACGCCGGGACCGGCTCGGCCAGCACCTCACGCGGCAACGTCAGATAGACCGGTCCTTTCGGCTCGGTCATGGCGATGGAGATGGCGCGATCGATGACGGTCGCGGCCTGTCGGCCGGAGCGCAGCTCGTAGTCCCACTTCACGACCTCGCGCAGCATGCCGGCCTGGTCGAACATCTCCTGGCCCCAATGGATCGCGCTGTCGCGCGAGCCGAGCGTCGAGTCCTCGTAGACAGGCGTGCGACCGGCCGTGAACAGGATGGGGACATTTTCGCGATTGGCGTTCAGCACGCCGCAGATGCCGTTCGCGGTGCCGACGCTGACATGGACCATCACCGCGGCGATCTTGCCCGACACGACGGTGTAGCCGTGCGCCATCGACATCGCGAGGTTCTCGTGCGTGGCAACGATGGGCTGCGGCAGCTTCATGCCGTCAGCCGCGCCCTGGGCGTAGGCCTCGACGATCGGCGCGAAATCCGTGCCGCCGTTGGCGAAGATGTACTCGATGCCGCGATCGGCGAGCAGCGCCAGGTAGGCGAGGGCGGTGCTGGTACTTTTCTCGGAGGACATCTTTGCTCGCGCTGCTGGATCGGCGTTTGATGGCAGGAAGCCATCCTATCTTTAGCATCATAATGTGATGTACGATCCGTTGCGAATGCAAAAGCGGTGTGCCGACGGTCGGCGATTGCACGTGTGGCTGATTGCCTTCCAAGTGTGCAGCCTCAGAGCGTTGTTTGGTCACGACGCGCAGCGCGCAGGAGAGAGCGTGCCGCCGCGGAACAATTCTGTCGCTGTTCGAGCGCTCAAACGATAGGATGTCGACGGCTTCCAGTGAGAGTGAGGTCGCCGATATGGCGCTTGGCAACGATCCCCGAAAACAATGGACAACCTTGTCGCAGGCGGAGCGCGATGCGGCCTATGACAACAACAAGGCTGTTGCGAGCAGTCCGGCCTTGATCGAGGAGCGTAACCGGGCTTCGGCCGCGTTGCGCGCCAGTCAACGAAGCGTGCTCGATGTCCCTTACGGGGCGCGCGAGCGAACGAAATCCGATCTTTATCCGGCGGCCGACAAGACCGCGCCCTGTCTCGTCTTCATTCACGGCGGATATTGGCAGCGCAACTCGCGCGAGCTGTTTGCGATGATGGCGGAAGGGATGTCCGCGCACGGCTGGTCTGTCGTGCTGATGGGCTACACGCTCGCGCCGGAAGCGACCATGACGCAGATCGCGGGCGAGACGCGACAGATGCTCGACTGGCTGGCCAAGGATGGCCCGTCCCACGGGATTGCCGGTCCGATCGTGTTGTCAGGCTGGTCGGCCGGCGCACAAATGGTCGCGATGGCGCTCGATCATCCGGCGGTCGTCGCGGGTCTGGCGATTTCGGGCGTCTACGACCTTGCGCCGATCCGCGACACCGGCCTGAATGCGGCGCTGCGCCTGACCGATGACGAGATAAAAGCCCTCTCGCCGTTGCTGCTGCCGGTGGTCCGGAAGCCGCTCTCGATCGCTTATGGTGCCGATGAGTTGCCGGCCCTGGTACACGACGCGCTGAACTTTCACGCGAAGCGTACGGCCGCGAATGCACCGGGAGAGCTGATCGCCGTCGAAGGTGCAAATCATTTCACCATTCTCGAGACCCTGCGACGTCCCGGTGGCGAGCTCGTTGCCGCTGCGCGGCGCCTCGTCGATCGGCCTTGAGCAGTTGCTGGACGACTATTCTGCCGTCCGCGTGATTGCATCGGCGTCGACCCAGACGTGGCTGTCATCATGACGGATCGGATAGCGCCGCAACCCGCGGCAGTCCCATCCGGGCGAGACCTCGCCTGTGACCAGGCTGAAGGACGCGCGGTGGTGCGGGCAGTGAAGTCGGCCGTCGGCGACGTGACCTCGGCTCAGGTCGGCTTGCTCGTGCGGACAGGCACGTTCGCAAGAAAAGATGTCATGACCCTCCTGGACGACCAGGATCGCGGTGCCTGCGACTTTGCCGCAGACGATCTTCTGCTCCAGGAGATGCTGGCGGGTACAAACGAGCACCCATCTGTCGTCGTTATCCGCCAAGGTAAGCCCGCCGAACGTGCTCGTTTGCGATCAGCTCGGTACCGGACCCTGCGAGAACCACGCGGCCGGACTCGAGCAGATAGGCATAGTCGCACATCTCGAGCGCGGCGAACGCGTTCTGTTCGACCAGAAGCACGGTGGTCCCGCTGTCGCGTATGGCCTTGATGATCGCAAAGGTGCGCTCGACGATGTTCGGTGCAAGACCGAGCGACGGTTCGTCGAACATGATCAGGCGAGGGCGCGACATCAATGCGCGACCGATCGCCAGCATCTGCTGTTCGCCGCCGGAGAGAGTGCCGGCGGCCTGTTTGCGGCGCTCGGCGAGGCGCGGAAACTCCGTGTAGATCCGTTCGCGGTCGGCGGCGACTTCGGTGGCGTCGTTGCGCAGATACGCGCCCATGTCGAGATTTTCCGCCACCGTCATGTGCGGAAAGACGCGGCGGCCCTCCGGGCAATGCGCGATGCCCTTGATCAGCACCCGTTGGGCGCCGACGCCGGTGATGTCCTCGCCCTCGAAGATCATCTGGCCGGAGCGGAAGGGGACGAGGCCGGAAATGGCGCGGAGCGTCGTGCTCTTGCCAGCGCCGTTGGCACCGATCAGGGCGACCAGCTGGCCGGCCTTCACGGAGAGCGAGATGCCCTTGAGCGCGATGATCTGTCCGTAGGCGCAGACCATGTTGCGGATCTCAAGCATGGGATGCGACCTTGTTCGCCGCGTCCCTGGCGCTCTGGCCGAGATAGGCCTCGATCACGGCGGGATTGGCGCGGATCGCGTCGGGCGGGCCCTCGGCAATGATGCGGCCGTAGTTCAGCACCACGATGCGGTCGGACACGCTCATCACCATGGGCATGTCGTGTTCGACCAGGAGGATGGTCACGCCGCTGTCGCGGATCTTGCGGATCAGCTGCACGAATGTATGGGTCTCCGATGCATTCATGCCGGAGACCGGCTCGTCCATCAGCAGCATCTTCGGCTGCGCTGCGAGCGCAATGGCGACGCCGACCAGGCGCTGTTCGCCATAGGACAGGGAGCCCGCGAGGTCTTGTGCGCGTGCCTCGAGCCCGACGAGGCGTACCAGCTCAGCTGCGCATTCGCGCAAACGCCGTTCCGACGCCCGCGCGCGCGGCAGGCGGAGGATCGCCTCGATCAGCCCGAGCTTGCCCTGGCGATGAAGACCGATCAGGACATTGTCGAAGACCGTGTCGTTCGGGAAAACGCTCGTGCGCTGGAACGTGCGGATCAGGCCGAGATCGGCGATTTCGTGCGGCCTTAGCCCCTGCAGGTCCTTCCCGCAATACCTCACCGCACCTTTGCTCGGTTTGAGGAAGCCCGTCACGACGTTGAAGGCGGTGGTCTTGCCGGCCCCGTTCGGCCCGATCAGGCTGACGATCTCGCCCTGTCCGACCTGGAAGTTCATGTCGGAGATCGCGTGCAGGCCGCCGAACTGCACGCCGACATGCTCGATGCTGAGAACCGTCTCGGCCACTACGGGCGCTCCTCGGCGGTGCGTTCACTCGCGATGACCGGCTTGGGCTTTGCCAGCCGAAAGGCGAATGCGAGTTTCGGCGCCAGCGACGGCACGATTCCGCGCGGCAGGACGAACAGGATGGCGACCAGCACGAGACCATAGGCGATCCACTGTGCTTCCGGCGCCATGATCGGCCGCAGGAACACCGGCAGCAGACCGAAGATCACGCCGCCGACGACAGGGCCGGCCAGCGAGCCTTTGCCTCCCGAGACGACCATGATCACCATGGTGACGGTGGAGATGAACGCAAATACTTCTGGATCAATGATGCGGATATAATGCGCATAGAGGCTGCCGGCGGCGCCGGCGATGGCTGCGGAGATCACGGCGGTGAGTGTCAGCGCCCTGGTGACGTCGATGCCGACGGACACCGCCAGCGTTTCGTTCTCCATCAATGCGCGCATCGCACGGCCATAATGCGAATGCACCAGACCATAGATCAGCAGATAGGCGATCCCCGCGATCGTCAGCACCAGATAACAGTTCTGCAGCTTGGTCTTCAGAGTGAGATAGCCGAGCCCCGGCAGGCCGATCGTGATCGACGGGATGTTTGTCAGCGCCAGCGGACCCTGCGTCAGCTCGACCCAGTTCAGCGCGATCAGACGCACGACTTCGGCGAAGGAGATCGTGACGATTACGAAATAGGCGCCGCGGACACGGAAGGACAGGCGGCCGACCAGATAGCCGCACAGTCCGGCGATCACGACGGCCAGCGCAAAGCCCGCAACCGGCGGATAAGGCGCGTGGACCAGACGATATCCGCCGAAAATCTCGGCATCGAAGCCGAGCGACGTCAGTGCGCTGACATAGGCACCGATCCCGAAGAAGGCGATATGGCCGAGGCTGAGCTGGCCGGTGAATCCGAGCAGAAGATTCATGCTCATGGCGCCGATGATGAAGATGCCGGTGGTGATCAGCGCGTTCAAGAGATACGGATCCTGCAGCCACAGCGGCACGGATGCGAAGGCAGCGAAGCAGAGCAGCGGGACGATCCGTCTCATCCGACGCGCTCCGCGCGGGCAAACAGGCCGGTCGGCTTGAACACCAATACGGCGATGATGATGAGGAAGCCCATGGCGTCGCGATAGCCGGACGACACGTAGCCGGCCCCGAGCTCTTCGGCGAGCGCAAGGATGAAACCGCCGATCACCGCGCCGGTGATGTTGCCGAGGCCGCCGAGAATGACGATGGCGAAGGCCTTCACCGCGGCGAGATCGCCCATCTGCGGAAATACGACATAGACCGGGCCGAGCAGCGCACCGCCCGCGGCCGCAAGAGCCGATCCGATGGCGAAGGTGGACGTATAGATCAGGCTGACATTGACGCCCATCAGCGCGGCGGTGTCGGAATCCTGAAAGGTCGCGCGCATCGCCTTGCCGAGTTTTGTGAGATTGATCAGGGAATAGGTCAGCACGATCAGCACCCCCGCGGCGCACAGCACGAACAGCCGCAGCCACGACACGGAAACCGGTCCGATCACCAGGGGTGCTTCGGGAAAGGGATTGTCGATGGACTTGGCGACGCCGCCCCAGATCCAGAGCGCGCCGGATTGCATGGCGATCCAGGCGCCGATCATCACCAGCATGGTCGTGTCGATGTCGGAGCCGCGCAGTGGCCGCAGCAAGGTCAGTTCGATCAGCGCGCCCAAAAGCCATCCCGCGACGACAGCCGTCGGCAGCGCGAGAAAAAAGTTCAGGCCGAACTGGTGAACGACGATGAACATCATGTAGGCGCCGAACGTGTAGAGGATGCCGTGGGTGAAATTCACCACGTTCATGATGCCGAAGATCAGCGTCAGGCCGATGCCGAGCAGGGCGTAGGTCCCGCCAAGCACGAGCGTGTTGACCAAATGTTGCAGGAGCTGATCCACGGTGTCCTCTGTGGCCATTCCGGGAGTCGTGGCCGCCGGCGACGACACCCGGAATTTTGAAGCGATGGTCTCCTCGCCTTCAGGCTCGCGCGCGGCTAGCGCGGCGCGCGCCCCGGAACGACGTACGGTCGATCAAAGGTCCTTCATCGCGATCTTGCCATCGACGATTTCGACCAGATAGACGTTTGGAAAGCTCTGGCCGCTCTCCTGGCCGGTGGGGCCCGACTTCTTGAACAGGATGTCGCCGTTCAGGCCTTTGATGCTGACGTCCCAGAGGGCGGTCTTGATTGCCGCAGCCTCGGCCTTGCCGGCCTTCTCGATCGCCGCAGCGATGGTGCGGATGCCATCATAGCCGCGGAAACTCTCGGTGCAGCCGGCGAAATCGAAGCCACGCTTCTTCCACTCGCTGATGAAGTAGGTGGTGGCTTCCGGATTCGGCGTCTTGTCCGGGAACCAGGGCAGGAAGGTCGTCAGATGCATGGTGTTGTTGGCCGCGGCACCCGCCTGCGCGATGATCTGATCGGGGTTCTGCGAACCGCCGGTGGTGATGATGCGTTTCTTCAGACCGAGAGCCGCGGCCTGCTTGAACAGCAGCGTCAACTGATCGACCGCTGCGGTGATGATCACGGTTTCCGAATCGGACGCCTTGATCTTGGAAAGCTGCGCACTCATGTCCTGCGCGGACTGGTCCATCGTCTCGACCAGGCCGATCGCGATGCCTTTTTCCTTCATCATCTTGCTGAAATCCTCGGCGGTGCCGCGGCCCCAGTCGTTGTTGATGACGAGGAAGTCGACCTTCTTCAGCGCCAGCTTGTCGACGATGTTCTTGAATGCGGCGGCTTCCACCGCCGAAGGCGGCGAGATGCGGAACACGTAGGGATTTCCCGAGGTGGTGATCTTTCCGGCCGACGAGGTCTCGACGACCATCGCGGTCTCGTATTCCATCAGTTTTGGCATGACGGCCAGCGTCAGGCTCGAGCCCCATGCGCCCATCATGACGGGCGTCTTGTCGCGGGTGATCAGTTTCTCGGCGACGGCCGCAGCTTCGGTCGGATTGCTCTTGTTGTCCTCGATGACGAGCTCGATCCTCTTGCCGAGGATGCCGCCCTTGGCGTTGATTTCGTCGGCGGCGATCTTGGCGCCGTTGACGACATAGGTGCCGGAGGCCGCGAAAGCGCCGGTCAGCGGCTCGTTGACACCGATCTTGATGGTCTGCGCATGCGTTGTGCCGCCGAGCAGGGCGAGCGCAAAAGCGGTCGCAGTGGCAGCCTTCAATGTCCGTAGCATGTGTCCTCCAATGGTTACGCCGATGAAATGTGGGCCGTCCAACCGACGCTCGCGTCGTGCCGTGAGTGTCGATCCCTCGGAGCGCTCCCTCAGCGCCGGATCAAGCGTTGCAACATTCGTTCCGCCCGATCCCGCAACAGGCCCAGGATGAGCGATATTCCGTTCAAATCTTCTGCAGCGGCGGGAGAGGATGTCGTGCCGCCGGACAGCTGGCGATCGAGATTGCGGGCGAACTGCGCGACAAGTCGGGTTGCGAGATCGCGGACCAGCCCGCTGCGGCCGACCTGCGCCAGCACGCCGGTGAGGCTGTATCCAATGGCGAGCTCGACGCGGGTCGCCGTGCCGTCATTTTCGGGCACTAGTCGATAGCGGATCTCGCCCTGGGTGGTGGACCGGCTGCGCTGGTCGTTGCCGATGCCGAGGATGCGCCCGGCGAGATTGCGCTCGTCGCGTTCGACGCGCGCTGCCCCGTTGAAGCTGGCGGCGATCGGTCCGATCTTCACCTTGATGGCGCCTTCGACGCGCTCGGGCCGGGGCTTGCCCGACAGCGTCGCCCCCGGCAGACACGCCGCGACGGCGGCGATGTCGTCGAACAGCGCGAAGACTTTTGCAGGCGGATGCGCGACGATGAACTGCTGCTCCATCACGGTGGATGGCGTGAAGTCCGGAATCTGCAAAGGAGCGACAGCGGGAGCCTCTTCGGCCAGGCTCCGCTTCACCGCCGCAGGCTCCTGCGAAAACGTGCAACCTGCGTGACCGGAACCGGCGGGGCCGAGCGTCGTGCGCCCGGCATTCGGCTCGGCCGCAATGTCGCGGGCGCGCCGTTCGGCGATCACCGATTTCACGGCGCGCACGATCCCGACGTAACCTGTGCAGCGGCACAAATTGCCGCTCATGCCGATGCGGATCGCCTTCTCGTCGGAGGCGGGCAGGCGCAGAACGAGATCCCGGGCAGAGACGAGCATGCCGGGCGTGCAATAGCCGCACTGCAACGCGTGCTCGCGGGTGAAGGCGGCGCGGAGTTCGGTCGTTATCTCGTCGCCGTCGAGGCCTTCGATGGTTGTTACGTCGGCGCCGTCGCAGGCAACCGCGTAAGTGATGCAGGAGCGCGTCGGCATGCCGTCGACAAGGATTGTGCAGGCACCGCAAACGCCGTGCTCGCAACCGAGATGGGTGCCGGTGAGATCGAGCGTATCGCGCATCATGTCGGCAAGACTGGTGCGCGGCTCGACGGCCTCACGAACGCGGCGATTGTTGACCGTGATTTCGACCGTGGTCATGCCGCCTCCGTGACGGCTCTGCGCAGGACGGTGACGTGCATGTGCCGATCCGCAGCGTCATGCATGCCGGCGTCGTTCAGCAGCTTGTCGGCGACCCTTGCATCGAAACGCGACTTGAACTCGCCGTCGATCCTGCCGCCGAACAGCTCCGAAGGCTGCTCGACGACCACGGGAGCAGCTTCGACCGCGCCGATGACGATGCGTGCTGTGCCGGCCTCCGGATCGATCAACACTGCGCCGATGGCGTGGGCGAATTCGCCGGGCTTGCGGCAGCTCTTCACGTAAGCCCAGCGGGATGATTTCGGCATTGAGGGGACGTGCACGGCGTCGAGCATTTCGCCAGGCGCCATGACGCTTTCCAGCGCGCCAATGATGAAGTCTTTCATCGCGACGCGCCGTGTGCCGTTTGCGCTGCGCAACGACACGGATGCGCCAAGGGCAGTGAGGGAAGAGACCCAGTCGGCGGAGGGATCGGCGTGACTGAGCGAGCCGCCGATGGTGCCGCGGTTGCGTACGGCGCGGTAGGCGATGTTCGCCGCGACGCGGCGCATGGCGCCCCGCGTGACGTCAGGGACACGGCCATCCTCGATGTCGGCATGGGTAATGCAGGTTCCGAGCATCAGCTCGTTCCCGTCGATTTCGGCGCCCTTCAAGTCGGCGATGCCGGTAATGTCGAGGATCGTATCGGGTGCGACCAGGCGCAGGTTGAGCATCGGCCCAAGCGACTGGCCGCCGGCGATGATCTTGACCGTGCCTTCGGCGCTGTTCATCACCGACAGGGCCGAGGCGACGTCGCGCGGACGCTCATAGCTGAAGGGTGCCGGTTTCACGCCGCAGGCCTTTCCGCGCCTCGAGCCGCGCAGACGGCCTCGACGATCCGATGCGGCGTGATCGGTGAGTGGAGCATTTCGATGCCGAAGCTCCTCAGCGCATCGTTCACGGCGTTGCCAATGGCCGCCGGAGGCGCAATCGCACCGCCTTCACCGATGCCTTTGACGCCGAACCTGGTGTAGGGCGAGGGCGTCTCCATGTGATCGAGCCACGGCTCCGGCACTTCGGTCGGGCCGGGCAGCAGATAGTCGGCGAGCGTCGTGTTGAGCGGCTGGCCGGACCGGTCGAACGGCATCTCTTCATACAGCGCGGTCCCGATGCCTTGCGCGAGGCCACCGTAGATCTGGCCGTCGACGATCATCGGATTAACGAGCACACCGCCGTCTTCGACGATGGCGTAGTCGAGGATCTCGACATCGCCCATATCGGGATCCACAGCGACGCAGACCGCATGCGCGGCGTAGCTGAACGTGCCGGTATCGTGCTTGGGCTTGTAGCCGGATGTTGCTTCCAGGCCGCCGGGATCGACATCGGCGGGAAG
>Ga0075363_100000762_pt1 | contig 11035 bp, 6 predicted proteins | sample EndMetdeltDD1763_FD_71470 | JGI IMG/M metagenome (GOLD analysis project Ga0075363, IMG submission 71470) | Populus endosphere microbial communities from Tennessee, USA - Endosphere MetaG P. deltoides DD176-3 | ecosystem: Host-associated > Plants > Roots > Endosphere | place: USA: Tennessee...
GGGCAGGTGTGGCGGAGTGCTGTCCGTAGGCGTTCAGTCCCGTCGTCTGGACGACGAGGCCGTCGCGCGGCTCGCCCGGGCCGTCCCAGCCGTGCAGGCCGGCCAGCGCCGAGGTCAGGCCGTCGGCGCGGCGGGCCACGACCCAGCCGGGGCCGGCCTCCACGGTGCAGGGGGTGTCGTCGTAGGCGAGCGACCACCCCGTCTCGCGCACCGCGGCTCCCGCCCCGGCGTGCACCAGATGGACGCGGATCTCCCAGGCGCGATGGACCGCGCTGACCGTGGCGACCGATGCCGGCGCCCCGGGCGCGGTGCCGTCGTCGGTGTACCAGGAGGCGGCGAGAGCACCGTCGGCGGCGCCCAGCCGGTGTATCCGCCGCCGCCGCGACACCGCGGAGGCGTCGAGGACGGCGATGTGGTGGTCGATGGTGGTGGCGTGGCCGTCGGGCGGGGTCTGCGGCGCGGTCGCGGTGGAGTAGGCGAGCCGGGAGTAGTGCGGGCTCTCGGGCTGTTCGTCGGGGGTGGGCGACCGGCGGTCGCTGCCGTGGTTGACCAGGCGCACGATCCCGTCCGCGGCCGTGCTGTGCAGCAGCCACCCGGGGCCGGCCAGGGCCAGTACCGTGTCCCGCGTCTCGACCGGTCCCGGCTCCTCGGTCGCCGTCCACACCGGATGCGTGTCGGGCAGCAGCAGACCGAGGAACGCCTTGGCCGCCCAGTACGGCGAGGCCGGACCCGAATAGGGCTGGGTGACGGGCAGGTAGGGGTGGTACCAGCCGAGGCTGAGCAGACCGTCGGGACCGGGAACCCCTCGGTCGGTGAAGTGCTTCAGCGCACCCGAGGCCAGTCGGCGGGTGCGGCCCGGGGGCAGCGGGGTCGCCCCGACCAGCGCCCCGGCCCACAGGGCGGCGGCAGTGCCGTACCGGTAGGTCAGCGAGCGGCCCTGGTGCAGGGGGGCGCCGTCGGCGCCGAAGAAGTACTGGTGTGTCTCCAGGAAGGCGCGCAGGCGCTCACGGTGACCGGCCGTCAGGGACGGGTCCGCTCGCTCGCCGGCGATCCGGGCCCACAGGACGGGATACAGGTGCAGGGCCCAGGCGTTGTAGTAGTCGAACTTCTGGCCGTCGCCGTCCGTGTACCAGCCGTCGCCGCGGTACCAGTCGTCGAGGCGGGCGAGTCCCGCCTCGATCTCGGAGCGGCGGTGGGGCGCGCCGACAGAGGCGAGGAACTCCTCCACGACCACTTGGAACAGGCGCCAGTTGGAGTCGTTGGCGGTGGCGCCCACGAAGTCCGCGAGCCAGTCGACGACGCGCCCGCGGACCTGGTCGTCGAGCAGGTCCCAGAGCCAGGGCCGGGTTTCGTGCAGGGCGATGGCCACGGACGCGGCCTCCACCATGGGCTGCGAGCGGTCCTTGATGGGGGGCCAGTGCTCGGGGTGGCCCGGGTCGGTGCCCGCGGTGAGTCCGGCCGCGTACCGATCGATGAGCGGGGCCAGTCTCTCCCGCTCCCCCGGCCGGGTCGCTCCGGCGATGCGGAACGCGGCCAACAGGAAGGAACGGGCGTAGCCCTCCAGGCCGTCGGCCTGTTCCCCGGAGTAGCCGGTGCGGCCGGGCAGCCGGTACTGGGCCAGGCCGGGTGTGGCGTAGGGCCGAAGTGCGTCGAGGAGTCGGTCGGCGGCGGCTTCCCAGTGGGCCCGGGTGTAGCCGGTGAGGGGCGAGAGGCGGTGGTCCGCGGGCAGCGGGCCGGGCGTGGTGACCGAAGGCGCGGTCATACGGGGGTGTTTCCTCCGTTGGTCGGTGGGTGCGTCAGCAAGCCGGTGCGGGCCCGGCGAGGTGGGGTGGTGGCCTACGTCGGCGCCTTGGTGCGGGCGAGGGCTGTTCGTCGATTCAGCGGGCGCCCACGGACGGCCGGTCGTCGGCTTGGCGTGCCGGTGCGGCCACGCTGTCGCGTACGACGATGTGGGAGCCCAGGACGAGCGGGGCGCCGTCGGTGTCCTCGGGGTCGCGCAGCGCCAGGCGCATGCTGGCGCGCCCGAGTTCCTCGGCGGGGGTACGGACAGTGGTCAGGGGCGGGTTGAAGTCCTCGGCGAGGGGGATGTCGTCGTGTCCGACGACGGAGATGTCGTCGGGCACGCGCAGCCCGGCCTCGGCGACGGCGCGCAGCGCTCCGGCGGCGACCATGTCGTCGCCGGCGAAGACGGCGGTGAAGTCCCGTCGCTGTCCGAGGAGTTCGGCCATCGCGCGCCGCCCGGCGGCGCGGCCCAGTCCGCAGTCGACGACATGACCCGCCTCGGGGGGCAGTCCGTGTTCGGCGAGGGCGGCGCGGTAGCCGCGGACCCGGGCGTCCAGGGCGGTGTTGCCGGGCAGGCCGCCGAGGAAGACGATGCGCCGGTGCCCGGCGGACAGCAGATGGCCGGTGATGGCATGGGCTCCGGCCTCGTTGTCGAACATCACGACCTGCACCGGGAGTTCGGGGTCCGGGGAGGGGCGCCCGCACAGTACGAGGCGGGCCCCGGCCGAGTCGAGGGCGTGGGCGTAGCGGGCGATGCGCTGCCGGTAGGCGTCGTCCTCCACGACGCCGCCCACCAGGATCACCACCCGGGTGCCCTCCTCCCGCATGAGTTGCACGAAGTCCAGTTCCCGCTGGGGGTCGCCGCCGGTGGTGCCGACCATGCAGAGCCAGCCGTTGGCCGACGCCTCCGCCTCGACGCCCTCGGCGACATGGGCGTAGAACGGGCTGGTCACTCCCCGCAGGACGACGGCGACCGTCTTGCGGCCGGCCCCGACCAGGGCGCGGGCGTGCGGGTTGGCGACGTAGTCGAGCGCGCGGGCGGCCCGCAGGACTTTGGCCCGGGTGGTGTGCGGTACCGGGTAGTTGCCGGTGAGCACCCGCGAGACCGTGGCCACGGACACGCCGGCCCGCTCGGCCACCTCCCGGATCGTGACGCGTCCCATCAGGTCCGCCTTTCTTCGCACGAGAGCGATACGTCGGTGCAGTGCGCCCGCGCCGGTCAGACGTTCTGGGCGTACTCCGCGGCGTATTCCTCCGCCATCTTGTCGCCTCCGCGCGAGCGCCAGTTCTTGACCACGGAGTCGAGTTCGGACAGCGGGGAGCGGCCGGCGACGACCGCCGTGACCGTGTCGTTGAGCAGCGCGTCGAGCGTGGCGCCCTGGGCGGTGTTGGTCGGTGACTGGAGGCCGAAGGCGGGGTTGCGGATGGCGACCGGCACGACCTTCCGCTGCCAGGCGTGAAGGGATCGCACCACGTCGGGCATGCCGGGCACGAACAGCACCTGGGGGCCTTCGGCGAGGTAGCGGAAGGGCAGGTTGGTGATGTTCTCCACCTCGCCCAGCTTGGTGGCCTGCGGGGAGCCGTCCTTGCCGCGGGTGAAGTGGACGCCCTCCACGCCGTAGTGGAGGAGTTCGTACTCCTTGGTGCCGAAGGGGGCCGCGAGGTAGTCGAGGACGCGCAGCAGGAGCTGGACGCGCTCCTTCTTGGCCTTCTTCAGGATGGTGTAGCCGAACGAGCGTCGGGCCCCGACGACGCCGCCGGGGGTGCCGTCGACGCTGTACGGCAGCGCGAGCGCCGGCGTGATCAGACCTTCGGCGTCGGAGAACAGGGTGGTGTAGGCGCCGAAGCCGTTCTGCAGGGAGCCGACCGTACCGTTGAGGAACAGGGTCTGGAGGTCGGGGGTGGACAGGGAGGTGGCGTCGGGGTGGTAGGAGCCGTTCTTGCGCAGCTGGGCCTGGAACGCGACGGCCGCCTTCCAGCGGTCGTCGGTGCACGCGGCACGGAAGGTGCCCCTGGAGTCGACGGACCAGCCGTTGGGGGCGTTGTGGGCGGCGTTGTGCACGGCGTTGCCGAACATGGAGCCGGTCGCCGCGCCCAGCGCGTACCTCTTGCCCGAGGTGGCCTTCTTCGCCACGGCGGCGAAGTCCTCGGAGGTCCAGCCCTCCTTCATGCCGGCGCCGTCGAACATGGTCCGGTTCAGGTACAGGGTGGAGCCGGGGACGGGGCGTTCCAGCGGGATGCCGTAGATGCGGCCGCCGATACGGCCCATGTCGTGCCAGGCGTGGGTGGGGAGGTTGGCGAGGTTGGGGTAGTCGGCGATCGCGTCGCCGGACAGGTGCACGGTGAGGTCCTCGCCGAGCTTCTGCACGAACTGGGCTTCGCGGGGCAGGGTGTAGCCGGCGAACATGTTGATGATGTCGGGCAGTGAGTCGGGGTCGCCGGCCATCACGGTGGCCATCTTCTTCTGGTAGTCGGTCTGCGGGACGACCGTGTACTCGATCCTGACGCCGAGGGCCTTCTCGACCGCCTTCCAGTACTGGTTCTGCGACTCCGCCTTGGGCGGGGTGCCGAAGCTGACCGACATGACCTTGATGGTGGAGCCGTCGCCGGGGGTGCGGGCGACGGAGCTGGTGAGGGACGCCGGGTAGGCGGTGTAGCCGGGCTGCACGCCCTCGGCGGTGGCGGCGAGGTCCGGCTTGGCCGCGGCGGCGGGCTTGTACGTGGGCCACGGGGCGAGCTCCTTGCCGGTGTTGGACACGCCCTCGCCGCCGGAGTCGGTGGAGCAGGCGGTGAGCAGACCGGGCACGGACAGGGCGGCGCCGGCCATGGCGGCGGAGCGCAGGACGGTGCGCCGGGAGACATGGGACATGGCGAAGTGCCTTTCGTTGTGCGGCTCGTGAAAGGGGCTCAGCTCTTGATGGCGCCCGTGAGCACGCCCTTGGTGAAGTACTTCTGGAGGAAGGGGTAGACCAGCAGGATCGGTACGGTGGCGATCACCAGGACGGCCATCTGGATGGTCTGGGGGGCGTTGACCGCCCCGTCGCCGAGGGTGGTGTCGGTCATGCTGACGCCCGAGATGACATACGTGCGCAGCACCTGCTGGAGCGGCCAGTGGTCGCTCTCCAGGTACAGGGAGGCGTAGAACCAGGAGTTCCAGTAGGCCACCGCGTAGAAGAGTCCTACGACGGCGAGCGCGGCCTTGGACAGGGGCAGGACGACGGTCCACAGCACGCGCAGGTCCCCGGCGCCGTCGAGGCGGGCGGCCTCGTACAGCTCCTCGGGTATGCCCTGGAAGAAGCCGCGCAGGACCACCAGGTTGAAGACGTTGATCAGCACCGGCAGGATCAGCGAGGCGTAACTGTCCAGCAGGCCCAACTCCTTGACCAGCAAAAAGTTGGGGATCATGCCGGGCGGGAAGAGGAACGTGAACAGGATCAGCAGCAGCGCGGGCCGGCCGCCGAAGACTCCGGGGCGGGCGAGCGCGTAGGCGAGGGTGACGGTGCAGGCGAGGCTGAGCAGGGTGCCGACGAGGGTGACGCCGGCGCTGACGCCGAGGGCGTGGGTGACGATGCCGCCGTCGAGGATGTCCCGGTAGGCCTGCAGGGTGGGCTCCGTCGGCCACAGCACCCAGCCGCCGCCTGCGACGACCTCCCTCTGCGAGGCGAGGGAGGTGGAGACGATGACGAGGAAGGGCACGCACACCAGGAGCACGACGGTGAGCAGCGCCAGCACCTTCGCTGCCTGGGTCAGCGGCTTCGGCTTCTCCATCCAGCCGGGCCGGACAGTGGCACTCACTTGTAGACCCCCTGCTCGCCGAGGCGGTGCGCGACCTTGTTCGCCGCGTAGACGAGAACGGCGCCGATGACGCCCTTGAACAGGCCTGCCGCGGCGGCGTATCCGTAGTCGCCGCCGACGATGCCCTGGTAGTAGACGAAGGTGTCGATGATCTCGGCGGCCTGCGGGCCGACGGCGTCACGCTGGAGCAGCATCTGCTCGAAGCCGACGGAGAGGATGTCTCCGAGCCGCATGATCAGCAGCAGGATGACGACCGGGCGGATGGCGGGCAGGGTGACGTGCCAGAAGCGGCGCCAGGGGCCCGCCCCGTCGATCGCGGCGGCCTCGTACTGCTGCTCGTCGACCTGGGAGAGCGCGGCGAGGAAGATGATCGTGCCCCAGCCGGCGTCCTTCCAGATGACCTGGGCGACGACGAGCGGCTTGAACGCGTCCGGGTTGCCGATGATGTCCGCGCTGTGCAGTCCGGCGTCGCCGAGATAGCTGTTGAGCATCCCGGTGTCGCCGAGGACCTGCTGGAACAGGGCGACGACGATGACCCACGAGATGAAGTGGGGCAGATAGGCGACGGACTGCACGAAGCGGCGGACGCTGCTCCAGGTCAGGCTGTGCAGCAGCAGCGCCAGGGCCAGCGGCACGGGGAAGTAGAACACGAGCTGGAGCAGGGCGATCCAGACGGTGTTGAACACCGCGTCCCAGAACGCCTTGTCCTCCAGCATGCGCTGGAAGTTGCCGACGCCCGTCCAGGGGCTGCCCCACAGTCCCTCGAAGGGGATGTACTCCTTGAACGCGATGACGTTGCCGACCAGCGCGCCGTAGTGGAAGAGCAGGAAGTAGGCCAGGCCGGGCACCATCAGCCAGAACAGTGCCACGTTCCGGCGGTCGCGAAAACGTATTCGCTCGGTCTTGGCGCCTGCCGGGCGACGGAATGAGCGTTTATCCGTCGGTTTGGCAGGGCGCTCACGCAGCAACGCTGCCACGGAGCCTCCTTCGGGGAGGTAGGGAGTGAAGGGAAGTTAAAACGTTTTCAGAGACGGGTCAATGCTTGGGACGAGATGCGTCGATCTGAAGCCGGGCCCGCGCCCGAAGCTAGGCCCGCAGATGGGCGGAGGCCGCCAGCACGGCGTGCAGCGGCGCCAACCCCGCGGCCAGGCGCCGGAGTTCGTCGACGACGAGGCGCCCCATGGCCCGTCGTTCGGTGCCCACCGTCCCGGCGACATGCCCGGTGAGCAGGACGTTCGGCAGGGCGTAGAGGGCCGAGTCCGAATCCGGGGGCTCGTCTCGGGTGACGTCCAACACGGCGAACAGGTCGGGCCGTTCGGCGAGGACCCGGAGCAGGGCCGCCTCATCGATCACGGCTCCGCGCGCGGTGTTGATGAGGGTCGCCCACGGGGGCAGCAGCCGCAACAGGTCTCCCCCGACGAGGTTCTCCGTGCGGCCCGCGATGAGCGGCGTATGAATGCTCAACACCCTGGACCGCGTGACCAGTTCGGACAGCTCGGCCACCCTGGTCACGCCCTGTGCCCGGAACGTGTCGTCGTCCAGGTACGGGTCCCAGGCCAGGATCCGGGCGTCGAGCCGGTGCAGCCGTTGCGCGGTCTTGCGGGCCACGGAGCCGAACGAGACCAGCCCGACGGTCTGTTCACGGATGCCGGGGACGCCGTCCAGCGGGGGCAGTGCCCGGTCGGCGACGATCCGGCGGGAGCGTCGGTGCACGTCCTTCAGCGCGAGGACGGTCTGGGCGTACACGTACTCGGCGACCGGCTCGTTGTTGGCGTCGGCCGCCGACACCACGGTGATCCCACGCTCCCAGACCGCGTCAGTGACGATGCGGCGCACGGACCCGGCCGCGTGCAACATGGTGCGCAGGCCGGGTAGTTCGGCGAGCAGCCCGGCGGTCAGCGGAGGCGCACCCCAGGAGGTGACGAGGACTTCGACCTCGCGGCGCCGCGGGTGTACGGCCAGGTCGGCGCCGTGGGAGCAGTCGGCCACCAGGTCGACGAGGTCGGTCAGTTCCGCCCACTCGGCCGGGCCGAAGACCTCGTCCCGCAGGGTCCGCGAGAGCACCACCCCGGCGCGCGGACGCGAGGCGCGGGAAGACGCGGCCGCCGGGCGCGCGGCGCTAGCCAACCCGGACCAGACCGGTCCAGGCAGCGGCCAGTACCTCGTGCCCGCGCGAGGTGAGATGCACCCCGTCCTCGCTGATCAGCGTGGGGTCCCCGGCCTCCCGCGCCGCCTGGTTCAGCAGCCCGTCCGCCGCCAGCAGGGCCGCGTCGAACTCGGCGGCGAGGCGCCGGACCACGTGGATGCGCGGATCGAGATCCTGACGCCAGGCCCACTGCTCGCGCCGTACGGGAATCAGGAACGGCTCCATCAGCACCAGCCGGGTGCCGGTTCCCTGGAACGGGAGCAGCAGTTCGCGGTAGTCACGGGCGTAGTCGGCCGTCGACGTGGGGTCCTGGGCGTCGTAGCGCCGCCAGGTGTCGTTGATGCCGATCATCACGGACAGCACGTCCGGTTTGAGGTCGACAGCGTCGCGTTCCCAACGAATGCGCAGGTCCGCGGTGCGATGGCCGCTGACGCCGCGGTTGAGGATGTCCGGCGTCGCGCCCGAGGCGGCGAAGTGCCGAGCCACGGCGGCGACATAGCCGTGCCCCAGGCTCAGACCGTCGGCGGGATCGCGGCCGGCGGCGGTGATGCTGTCGCCCTGGAACAACAGCCGGGCGGACGGGGAAACGTCGAATGGCATGGGTCTTCCCTGACAGGAGGTTGCGGGGAGAGGGCACATGGAGAAACGGAACCTGCGGGCCCTGCACAGATTGAACAGGCGAGATGGGGAAAGGGCCAGCATTCGTTCCTGTTGCTTCACTTTGCTGCAACCGGCCCCTCCCAGTACGCCGTTCGCCCCGGTTCGCCGCGCACCGGCTGTGAACCTCGGCGTCAGGTCTGGTTCATCCGATCCAACTGGTGTAAGCATGTCCACCGTCAGCCGGCCGGAGTCGGATCGAGCCGCAAACGATTCCACTCATGGCCCGCAAGGCCTTCCCCCGTATTACCTCTCGTAGCTTCGCCACCCCCGCACGTATGCACTGAAAACGTTTTAAGCGACACGGTCCTGGCACGCCCTCTCACCCCTGCCCTCAAGGAGTCGCACACCGTGGTTCACCTCAGTCGACGCACCCTCCTCGCCTCGGCCGCGGCGAGCGGTGCCACCGTCCTGCTGGCCTCGCAACAGGGAACGGCACACGCCGCACCCGCGGCGGCCAGCGACGTGGCCCAGGCCGCCGACCTCACCGGCCATGACCCGGTGACCCTGCGCTGGCTGGAGGGCGGCACCCCCGCGGAGCTCGCCGCCGGAACCACCTGGGGCGTCCCCTGGCCGCGCGGAGCCTTCGCCGCGGACCAGCCCTTCTCCCTGACCAGCGACTCCGGCACCCAAGTGCCCGTGCAGACATGGCCGACCGGCTGGTGGCCGGACGGTTCGGTGAAGTGGACGGCCCACGCCGTCGCCGACTCGGCGCCCCGCGGGGAGACCTACCGGCTGGAGGCGGGCAGCCCCCAGGCCCCCGAGAAGCCGGTACGCGTCACCATCTACAGCGGCACGGTCGTCGTCGACACCGGCGTCGTCCAGGTCACCTTCGGAAAGTCCGGCAACGACCTGATCAAGTCCATCAAGCGCGCAGGCACCGAGATCGCCACCTCCGGCCGGCTCATCGCCTCCCGGCAGGACAGCGCGCCCGGCGAGTCCAGCACCGTCAGATCCGAGACGTTCACCAGCACCGTGAAGGCCGTGCACGTCGAGCAGGAAGGTCCCGTCCGCGCCGTCGTCCGGGTCGAGGGCAAGCATCGCAAGGGCCTGCGCTCCTGGCTGCCGTTCACCGTCCGCTTCTACCTCTACGCCGGGTCGGACGCCATCCGCGTCGTGCACACCTTCGTCTTCGACGGCAACGAGCACAAGGACTTCATCGACGGGCTCGCGGTGCGCTTCTCCGTCCCGATGCGCGGCGAGCTCCACAACCGGCACGTCCGCTTCGCCGGTGACGGAAAGGGCGTCCTCGCCGAGGCGGTCCAGGGCATCACCGGCCTGCGCCGCGACCCCGGCGCGGCCGTACGCACCGCCCAGTACCAGGGCAAGGCAACCCCGGACGCCTCGACCTGGGACACCCGGGTCACCAGCCGGCTCCAGTGGATCCCCGCCTGGGGCGACTACCGCCTCTCCCAGCTCAACGCGCACGGCTTCGAGATCCGCAAGCGGACCAAGGCGGGCCACTCCTGGATCCGGTCCGACGGCGGCAAGCGCGCCGAGGGCCTGGCCTACGTCGGCTCCCCCACCGGCGGACTCGCTTTCGGCATGCGCAACTTCTGGCAACTGCACCCCACCGAGCTGGAGATCACCGGCGCGGCGAGCGACACCGCCACCGCCACGGTCTGGATGTGGTCGCCCCGCGCCGGGGCGATGGACCTGCGCTTCTACCACGACGGCATGGGCGAGGACACCTACGACAAGCAGCTGGACGCCCTGGAGATCACCTACGAGGACTACGAGCCCGGCTTCGGCAGCCCCTACGGCGTCGCCCGCACCACGGAGCTGACGTTCTGGGCCCTGGACGCCACACCCACCGCGGAGCGGTTCTCCGAGCTCGCCGCCGCCAACGCCACCCCGCCCCTGATCGTCAGCAGCCCCCAACACCTCCACTCCGCGGGCGTGTTCGGCTCCTGGAGCCCGGTCGACCGCTCGACGACCGCCAGGAAGACCATCGAGGACCGCCTCCAGCAGATGCACACGTATCACCGCGAGCAGGTCGACCAGCGCTCCTGGTACGGCTTCTGGGACTTCGGCGACATCATGCACACCTACGACGGCACCCGGCACACCTGGTGCTACGACATCGGCGGCTACGCCTGGGACAACTCCGAGCTGTCCACGGACACGTGGCTGTGGTACCACTACCTGCGCACCGGCGACGCCACCGCGTTCCGCTTCGTCGAGGCGATGAGCCGGCACACCAGCGAGGTCGACGTCTACCACCTCGGCAAGTACGCCGGACTCGGCACCCGGCACGGCGTCATGCACTGGGGCGACAGCGCCAAGCAGGTCCGCATCAGCAACGCCGCGTATCGGCGCTTCCACTACTTCCTCACCGCCGACGAACGCATCGGCGACATCCTGCACGACCTCGTCGACTCCGATCGGACCTTCCTGGTCCTGGACCCCGGCCGCAAGATCCGCGAGGGAGCCTACGAACCCGACCCGGCGGCGCTGGGCATCAGCACCACCACCGACTGGGGGGCGCTGGCGATGGCGTGGCTCGCGGAGTGGGAGCGAGGCGGCGACCCGATCGCCAAGACCAAACTGATCAACAGCGCCACCACCATCGCGGCCCTGCCCAACGGCTGGGCGCAGGGCGGCGACATCCGCTACAACCTCGCCGACGGCACGTACACAGGACCCACCGAGAAG
>Ga0075363_100000767_pt1 | contig 11019 bp, 9 predicted proteins | sample EndMetdeltDD1763_FD_71470 | JGI IMG/M metagenome (GOLD analysis project Ga0075363, IMG submission 71470) | Populus endosphere microbial communities from Tennessee, USA - Endosphere MetaG P. deltoides DD176-3 | ecosystem: Host-associated > Plants > Roots > Endosphere | place: USA: Tennessee...
GCGCCGATGAGGATGATGAAGCCATAAGGCTCCAGCTCGGAGAGGGGATTGGCGAGCGCGCGCGGCAGCATGCTCACCAGAATGCGTCCACCGTCGAGCGGCGGCAGCGGGATCAGGTTGAACAGCGCCAGCACCACGTTGATGATCAGCGCGTTCTTCAGATTTTCCGCCAGCCACTGCGCCGACGTCGCGGGAAGATAGCCGACCATGTGGAAGGCGAGGCTCGCCGCCACCGCCAGGGCAAGGTTCATCGCAGGCCCGGCGGCGGCGACCAGCGCAATATCGCGACGCGGCTTGCGCAACGCCCGCGCATCGATGGGCACGGGTTTCGCATAGCCGAACAGGAACGGCGCGCCCGAGAGCAGCAACAGGCCCGGCAGCAGCACTGTGCCGAACGGGTCGATGTGCCGCAGCGGGTTCAAGCTCGCGCGGCCGAGCCACCAGGCGGTGTGGTCGCCGAGAGCGTGCGCAGCATAGGCATGCGCTGCTTCGTGGAAGGTGATGGCGATGATCGCAGGCAATGCCCAGATCGAGATCAGATAGATGATGTTCCCTGCCACTGTCCGCCTCCCGCGTGGCGGCGTGAAGAGCCGCCACGATCGTTCGGGCGAGAAGCGGATCGAGCGACCCGCTCCTCGCGTTGGTTTAGCCGATCGGCACGGCAATGAACCGTGTGGCTTCCGCCGTCTTCACCTGCATCAGCACGTTCTTCCGGCCGTCGCTTCTGGCGTCGGTTAGCGCCTTGCGGATGTCGGCTGCGTTGCTGACGGCCTTGCCGCCGACATTCAGGATGACGTCGCCGCTCTGGACGCCGCCGCCCGCGGCGGCGCCGTTGGCATCGACGCTCGTCACAACGACGCCCTTGTCGCCGGAGCCGGCGACGTCGGTGGCCGGCGCGACATTGAGGCCGAGATGCGGGACGTCGCGGCCCTGCGCCGGCCGTTCGTCGGTGCCGGCATTCGCCTGCCGCTCGTTCGGCATGGTGCCGAGCGTCACGGTGAGGGTCTTGCTCGCGCCGTCGCGGATCAGGTCCAGCTTCACCGAGCTGCCGGGTCCCAGTGCTGCGATCTCGCGGGCAAGCTGACGCGAGTCCTTCAGCGTCTTGCCGTCGACCGCGGTGATGACGTCCCCCGACCTGATGCCGGCCTTTGCAGCGGGGGTGTTCGGCTGAGCGTCGGCCACCAGCGCGCCTGCGGCGTTCTTCAGGCCGAGGCCTTCGGCAACGTCGGCGGTAACCGGCTGGATCTGCACGCCGAGCCACCCACGCGTCACAGAACCCTTGTCCTTGAGCTGCGCGATCACTGACTGGGCGGTCTGTGCGGGAACGTCGAAGCCGATGCCGACCGATCCGCCGGACGGCGAGTAGATCGCGGTGTTCACGCCGACCACGGTGCCGTTCATGTCGAAGGTCGGACCGCCGGAATTGCCCTTGTTGATCGGCGCGTCGACCTGCAGATAGTCGTAGGCGCCGGATCCGATGTCGCGGCCTTGCGCCGAGACGATGCCGGCCGTGACCGTGCCGCCGAGCCCGAACGGATTGCCGACCGCGATTACCCAGTCGCCGACGCGCGGCGAGCCGCTTGCGAAGTTGACGTAGGGGAAGTCACGCTTGCCCTCGACCTTGATCAGCGCGATGTCGGTCTTCGGATCGGTGCCGATCACTTTTGCCTGATACTTCGTGCCGTCGTCGGTCGTGATCTGCACCGATGTTGCGTGGTCGACGACATGATTGTTGGTCACCGCATAGCCGTCCGCGGAAATGAAGAAGCCCGAGCCGACGCCCGTGACCTTTTGGTGCTGCTGGCGCTGACCCGGCGAAAGCTGGTCGAACTGCTGAAAGAACCTGTCGAAAGGCGAGCCCTGCATGAACGGCTGCGGCCGCTGCTGCGTTTCGCCCTCGTCCGAGCTGGCCATGCCGACCGTTTGATCGATGTCGACGCGGACCGAGATCACCGCGGGCTTCACCTTTGCGACCAGATCGGCGAACCCGGCCGGGCCCGGCTGGCTCTCCGCGGCATGCGCTGTGGGAAGCCAGGAATGGCCGCTGGACGCCGGGGCCTGCAGCGGTCCGCCGAAGGCGACCGCGGCGCCAACCAGCGCCACCGAGCCGAGCAGCGCGATGCGCCGCGCGGATAACCGTTTATGCACCTGGCGGGGCGCCGGGTTGCTCTCATCCGTCATGTTGAAATCTCCGCAATTGTTCGCTCGCCCCGCGAGCTGAGAGTTAGCGGGTCAACATGAATTCATCCTGTCGAGACGATTAACGATTGGACATCCGCACCGGCCTCAGCCCGTCAGTACCGGAAACTTGATCGGATTGACCTCCGCATAGCGGGCCGCCGCGCGCAGCACGAGCGCATCGCGGTAGTGACCGGACACAATCTGCAGGCCGATCGGCAGGCCTTCGCTGTTCAAGCCGCACGGCACGGAGGCTGCGGGATGGCGGCTCATGTTGAACTGCGGCGTATAAGGTAGCCACATCATGTTCGGCTTGCCGTCCGCGCCGAGCGGCGCGTTGCGCCCGGTCTCGAATGGCGCGACCGCCACCGTCGGCGACAGCAGCAGATCATATTTTGCAAAGAACAGGTTCCAGGCGATCGCCAACTCGCGTCGGGTCACCTGCGCGTTGATCACATCCTGCACCGTGTAACGCTTGCCGACCTCGGCGCCGGCGAGCATGTTGGGGTCGAGGTCCTTGTGTCTCTCCTCCGGGAACAGCTGCAGCACGCGCTGCAGGCTGGAGAGCCAGTGCACGATGAACGCGCGGCTCGCCTCCGGATAGGGGTAGGGCGCCTGCACCTCCTCCACCTTGCATCCGAGCTTTGCAAACTCCTTTGCCGCGCGGGTGACGAGCTCGGCGACTTCCGCATCGAGCGGATGATCGCCGAAGCGCAGCACAAACCCGACCTTGAGCTTCTTCAGGTCGCCCTTGAGCGCGCGCAGATAATTCGTGTCGTCGTCGGGCAGGGCGCCGGCGTCGCGCGGATCGGGGCTGGCGATCACATTCATCATCAGCGCGCAGTCCTGCGCGGTGCGGGCCATCGGTCCGGTGTTGGCGAGGTCGCCAGTCATCGACGGCGGCCAGGCCGGGACGCGGCCGAACGTCGCCTTCAATCCGACAAGTCCGCAGAAGCTCGAAGGAAGACGCACCGAGCCACCACCATCGGTGCCGATGGCAATCGGTCCGAGGCCGGCAGCGACGGCGGCGCCCGCGCCGCCGGACGAGCCGCCGGGCGTGCGTGCGAGATTCCAGGGGCTGCGCGTGATGCCGTTCAACGGCGAGTCGGTCACGCCCTTGTGGCCGTATTCCGGGCTCGTGTTCTGGGCGAACACGATCGCGCCGGCCTCGCGCAGCCGCGCCACCGCCGGAGCATCCTCCTCAGCCGGCGTCTTGTCGGTGAGCTTGCTGCCCATGGTCGAGGCAAAGCCCTTGATGCGCACCAGCTCCTTGATCGAAACCGGCACGCCGTCGAGCGGCGACAGCGGCGCGCCCTTCTTCCATCGCCGCTCGGATGCACGCGCGGCCTTCAACGCTCCATCTTCGTCCACCTGGTGGAACGCATTGAGCTTCGGGTTGAGCTCGGCGGTCCGGGCCAGCAGGGCCTTCATCGTCTCGACCGGCGAGGCCTTGCCACGGCGATAGAGTGCGGACAGTTGTTCAGCCGTTTGCTGCGTCAGATCGTCGGCCATCGGTATTCCCTCGGCAAGGATCCGGAGCTTTCGCGCTCCGGCATTGATGCCGCAGTATCGCGAGGCGCTGAAGTCAGATCAATCCCGCGACGGTCGATTGCGCTGTTGCATTTGCGGGCAAAGCACGTCAACGGCGGCCGCCGGCCAGGGCGGCTTACATCCCGGCGTGAACGATTGTCTTGTCGATCATGCAATGAATGCCCTTTGAGCCATTGACGGTCTGCGTCACGCGCAGATCAGCGGCCAGGCTGCAGAGCGTATAGGCGTCCTCGCGCGAGAGATTGCGCTTCTCGCCGAGCAGCACGATCATGTCGCGCAGCGCCTTCACCGCGCACTGGTCGAGGTCCGGATCCATCGCCATGGTCATGTAGTGCGTCGCGGTCTCCGCGCGCGGATAAGTGAAGCGCAGGTCCTTGCGCAGACGGAAGATGAATTTCCCCTGCAGCGCGGTCTCGATTGCCGTGACGCAGACTTCACCGTCGCCTTGAGCGCCATGCCCGTCGCCGCACGAAAAATTGCCGCCGGGAATGAACACCGGCAGGTAGAGTTTTGCGCCGGGCGTCAGCTCCTTGTTGTCGAGATTGCCGCCCATGGCCCTTGGCACCAGCGAGGTGATGCGGCCCCAGGCGAGCGGCGGCGCGGTGCCCATCACGCCGAAGAACGGCGCCAGCGGAAGATCGAGACCCCAGGGCAGCTTGCCGACCATCTTCTCCTTGTCGAGCGGGATGTTGAGCAGGCGCAACTCGTGGAAGTCGTCCGGCAGCGTGCCCATCAGCGGGCGGATCATGTTGTAGCCCCAGTTCTGCCGGAGCTTGATGTCGAGGATCTCGACCTCGAGCACATCGCCGGGCTCCGCGCCTTCGACAGCGATCGGCCCGGTCAGGATATGACCGGGCACCATGCGTTCGCATCTTGCGTGCACGTCCTTCAATTCGGGAAGGACCTCGAACTCCGCACCGCGAGGGATCACCTCCGGCGGGCCGCTGATGGTGTCGATCGTCACCTCATCGCCGCTGGCCACCGTGAGCACGGGCTTCAGCGTGCCGTCGAAGTAACCCCAGTGGCAGGTTTCCGGACTGGCGTGCAGATGGTGCCGTTTCATGACGATCCCCTCGCTGGTTCAGGTTGCAGGCTCCGTATCGACGCGTTCGCGGCGACCCCGGCGGCCATTGTGTTGCACCACGTAGATGACGGCTGCGACGACGATGATGCTGCCGACGGCGGTGCTGACCGACAGTCGCTCGGAGAACACCAGGTAGCCGACGATGGTCGACGTGATCAGGCGGAAGAAGTCGAGCGGCGCAAGTGCTGCCGCGTCGCCCATCTGATACGCCTTCGTCATCAGCCATTGTCCGACGGCGCCGACGCTGCCGATGAACAGCAGCAGCAGCCATTCGTCAGCCGTCGGCGGCGTCCACCACAGAATTGTCGGCACGCTCAGCGCCGCGAGCAGGATCACGGCCTGGTAGGCAATGATGGTCGCGGTGCGCTCGCGCTCCGCAAGGCGGCGGACGGTAATCGTCAGGGCCGCGCCGAAGATGGCGCCGAGCACCACCAGCAGGCCATAGAGATTGAGGTTGTCGCCGCTCGGTTTCAGCATGACCATCACGCCGACGAAGCCGGCGCCGATCGCCGTCCAGTGCCGCCATCCGACGGCCTCGCCGAGGAAGATCACGGCGCCGATGGTGACGAACAGCGACTGGCTGAAGCCGATCGCCGTCGTCTCGGCCAGCGGAATATGGATCATGGCCGTGAAGGTCGTCAGCATCGCCCCGAGGCCGAACAGGCCGCGCTGGATCTGCAGACCGAGATGTTTTGTGCGGAATAGCTGCGGTCCGGTGCGGACGAACAGCGGCAGCATGACGGCGACGACGATCAGCTGACGGATCGTCAGCACTTCCGCGAGCGGCAGCCGCGTGCCGATCGCCTTGATGCCCGCCATCATGCCGGCGAAAAACACGAACGCTACGATCATGCAGATCGAGCCGCGCAGGTTGCGCGGCGCATTGCGCCACCATGACCGTGCGTGTCGGTGACGGGCCTTGATGCGAAGGCCCTGCGCGCGGCCAACGGCGCGCCGGCCGGATTGCCCGGCTGGCGGCAGGTCGTTGCTGGCATCCGCTCCGGCGACTGCGGAAGGCGGCGGTGGCGGCATCAAGCCGCCTTGGCGACGGCGAACGAGGGCCGGCGTTCGGGCAGTTTTGTGGCAGCTTCGAACGCTGCGCCGATGCCGAGCACCGTCGGCTCGTCGAAGGCGCGGCCGACGATCTGCATCGACAACGGCAGCCCCGACGCGGAGAATCCTGTCGGGATCGACATCGCCGGATTGCCGGTGACGTCGAACGGCATGGTCTGGATCGGGAAGTTCGGCGGGCTGTTCGGGTCAGCCTCTGAGAATGCCGGCGCGGGTGCCAGTGTGGAAGCGGTGATCAGGGCATCACAGCCCTTCAGCTTCGCATTGACGGCTTGCGCGAGCTCGCGCCGCAGCCGCATGGCCTGCGTCAGGTCGGTGGCCGACACGAACGCGCCCATGGTCATGCGGAGATAAGTGTAGAGCCCGTAGTCCTGCGGTCGCGTCTGGAAGTCCTTCTCGTGGATCGCATAGGCTTCCGAGAACATGATCACGCGGCCGCAGGCATTGTAGAGCTCGTAGTCCGGCAGCTCGATCTCCTCGATCGTTGCGCCGAGCTTGGCCAGCGTCTGCGCCGCGTCGTCGATCGCCTTCAGCGTCTCTGCCGACGCGCCATCCGCGTTGACGAACCATCCGCGCGGCAGGCCGAGCCGCAACCCCTGCACGCCCTTGCCGAGCTTGCCGCGGAAATCCGGAACCGCCACGTCGGCGCTCGCCGGATCGAGCGGATCGAAACCGGCAATGACCTCCATCGCGATGGCACTGTCCTCAACCGTCCACGACAGCGGGCCGCAGTGGTCGAGCGTATAGGAGAGGGGAAACACGCCGCGGCGCGACACCAGTCCGTAGGTCGGCTTCAGCCCGATCGTGCCGCAGTAGCCGGCCGGCCCGCGGATCGAGCCGCCGGTGTCGGAGCCCATGGCCATGCGCACCAGGCCCGCAGCCACTGCTGCGCCCGAGCCGGACGAGGAGCCGCCAGGGATGCAATCCGGATTCCACGGATTGCGCGCCGGCGGGAACGGCAGGTCGAATGACGGCCCGCCGAGCGCGAACTCGTGCGTTGCGAGCTTGCCGAGCATGACGGCGCCCTGCGCCTTGAATTTTGCGGCGACGACCGAATCTTCTTTCGGAATATTGTCGAGTAGCAGTTTGGAATGGCAGGTCGTGCGAATGCCCGCCGTTCCGTAGATGTCTTTCAAGGCATGCGGAATGCCCTGCATCGGTCCCTTGTCGATGCCCTTGGCGAACGCTGCGTCCGCCGCCGCGGCATCCGCGAGCGCGCTCTCCTTCGTCACCGTGATAAAGCTCGAGATCAGCGGATCGACCGACCTGATGCGATCGAGCGCGTGCTCGGTCAGGGCCATCGAGGTGACCGATCCGCTGCGGAGCATCGCGCCGGCCTCGGCGATGGAGACGTCGTGCAGTGCCTTCGCCATGTCAAACGCTCCGCGTCACGCTGAGAATGGAGTATGCGCCGGCAGGTTCGGCAGCGGCCGTGCGCGGCTGGCGCATCAGCGCCGTCATGCGCTTGAGATCCTTGTAATTCTGCAGAAGCGCCGGCCTGCGGCCGGCAAGGATGGGAAGGCCCGCGCGCTTTGCGAGGATGTCGAATTCGGCTGCGAGTGCCGGATCGTCGGTTGAAGAGTCTGCCATGGCGCGTGCGCTCTCGATCTTGTTGATTTGAGCCAATTGTATCCAAACGGATCGCTCCGACAACAAATGCGCGCACACAAATTATAGGCACGCGGTTTCACGAATCTTCGCTTGCACAGGTGCTTGCGTGTGGTCGGAAGACGGAAAAAGCATTGGCCCGAATGATTTGGATTGTATGCATATTCGGCATGCAGCGTGGTCGCGCGTTTGCACAAATTTCTCACAAGGACAGGCGAGCTGCGGTGCCTGCGCGAAACGAAGACGACGATCGTCGCAGCATATTCGCGTGTTGGCGTGTGATTTGAGTTTCGATTCCGCCGCCGGCGGTGTGCGAAAGCCCTTGGCACGTTGGATGCATTGCCTGTGCGCGAACAGAGCGAGGGCAAGATGCACAAGGTCGACATTCCGCAGGCGGTGGTGGCTCGTGTCGTCGAGCGATGCGGCACGGAACATCCGCACGCGGCGCTCGATCCGCAACGCACGGCACTGATCGTCGTCGACCTGCAGAACGGCTTCATGATGGAGGGTGTCGCGCACGCCCTGTGCAAGGAAGCCGTCGACATCGTTCCCAACGTCAACCGCCTGGCGGCAGCCGTACGGCGCAGCGGCGGCAAGGTGTTCTGGATCCAGAACACGCACGATGATGCCTGCATGGAAAGCTGGTCGCACATGCACGAGATGGTGAAGCCGGAGAACAAGGCGCGTCGCGTGCGGTCGATGTCGGAAGGGACCCTCGGACATCAGCTGTGGGCCGGTCTGGAGGTGAAGGCGGAGGACGAAACGCTGCAGAAGCGGCGCTTCAGCGCGCTCATTCAGGGATCGTCCGATCTCGAGGCGAGGCTCCGGGCGGGTGGCTATGACACGGTCCTGATCACCGGAACCGTCACCAACGTCTGCTGCGAGTCGACTGCCCGCGATGCCATGATGCTCAACTTCCGGACCGTCATGGTGAGCGACGGCAATGCTGCCGCAAATGATGCGGAGCATAACGCCTCCCTGATCGCGTTCTATCTGACGTTCGGGGACGTCATGGATACGGACTTCGTCATTCAGTGCCTCGAGCGTGGCGCGGCGGTCAGCCTGGCTGCCGAATAGCATGGCTGCCGGGCCTTCAGCGACGCAGGCGCGCACCGACGTGAGCAGTGGCGAGACGAACGTGCGTCCGCGCGATCCGCGACGTGGCCTGGTGCTGATGTTCCTCGGGCTGGCGCTGTTTGCGATCCTCAATGCGGTGGTGAAGGCGCAGGCCCAGACGTTCCCGATCAACCAGATCGTGTTCTTCCGCAACGCCGGCGGTGGAATTGCGCTGGTCGCGGTCCTGGCGTGGCTGCGCGAGCCGCTGCAAATGCGGTTTCAGCATCTGCCGATGAACCTGCTGCAGATGATCGTGATGACGAGCGGCATCCTGATGACGTTCACGGCGTTCCACCTGATGCCGCTCGCCGACGTGATGGCGATCGGCTTCACGCAGCCGATCGTCATCGCGCTGGCATCGGTGCTGTTCCTGGGCGAGCGGATCAACCGCTATGGCTGGGCGGCGATCGTGCTCGGCCTGCTGGGCGTCCAGCTGGTCGTGCTGCCGTCGGCGTCGGGATCGGGCCTTGGCCTTGGCGCGCTCGCCGCGGCAGCGGGCATGACCTGCAGCGCGGCTTCGATGCTGCTGCAGCGGACGCTCACGGCGTACCAGTCGCCGATGCTCATCACAGTCGCCTACATGACGCTGTCGTCGGTCGCGCTGCTGCCGAGCCTGCTGTTTTCCTGGGTCGCGCCGGATGCCTGGCAACTGGCCGGGCTGGTCGCGATGGGGCTTGCCTCGGGTCCCCTGCAACTGGTGATGGTCAGCGCGCTCTATCATGCGAGCGCCGCAACAGTTGCGCCGACGAGCTACACCAACATGCTCTGGGCGGTTCTCATCGGCTATTTCTGGTTCGGCGATGTGCCGACGATCCCCGTGCTGGCAGGTTCCGCGGTCGTGATCGCCGCGACCGCATTGCTGGTTCGCTCGATTCAGAAGCCGGCCTCGTGCATACGCCCCGGTAGATAGCGGAGAAAGGAACGTCATGGCGACGCGGGCAATCGAGATCCAGAGCAAGATTCGCGAAGGCGTTCTGAACGGCGATTTCCCGGGCGGCATGCGCATGAACGAGGTGGAGCTTGCGACGTCGCTTGGCGTGTCGCGAACGCCGGTGCGCAATGCGCTGTCGACGCTGGGCGCCGAGGGGCTTCTGGATTACACACCGAACAGCGGTTACGTGGTGCGGTCCTATTCGGCCAAGGACATTGCCGACATCTACGAGGTTCGCGCGGTGCTCGACGGCCTTGCGGCGAAGACGCTGGCCGAGCAAGGCATGACCGACGCCCGCCGCGGCGCCATGCACAAGGTCATCACGGACGGCGCCAACCTCGTCGCGCTCGGTCGCTGGTCGGACGACATCTGCGCGCGCTGGATCGACATCAACGAGCAGTTCCACAGCCTTCTCATCGACGCGACCGACAACGACCATCTGCGGGCGATGTTTCGCAAGGCCAAGGATATTCCGCTCGTCGCGGAGTTGCGCTTCCGCTGGTTCGACGGCAGCGACATGAACCAGTCGCAAAGCGAGCACAGCGAGATCTTCGACGCGATCGTCAACCGGCAGGTGATCCGCGCCGATGGGCTCGCGCGCGAGCATACGTATCGCTCAGGGCGGCGCATCGTCGAGAACTGGCGTGAGGTCGAAACGAAGCGGCGGGACTTGCCGTCCCGCCGCGACGTTGCCTGACGGAGCCGCGCGCACTAGCCGTCAGGCCAGCATTGGCGGCAGCTTCCGGTGATGGTCGGTGCTGCACTGGAAGGCGTCGGCGATCTTCAGGATCGTGCCTTCCGAGAACGGCCGGCCCTGAATCTGCAGGCCGATCGGCAAGCCGTCCTGGTCGAGCCCGCACGGCAGGCTGACGGAGGGCACGCCGAGATAATTCATCGGCCGCGTGTTCACCGACAGATTGTTGAAGTACTCGACCGCACCCTCGGTGCCGGCGTCCACGTCCGCTTGCTTCAGCGTCGGCACCTTCATCCTGATGGTCGGGCAGATGAAGGCCGTAACCTTGCTGAACACGTCGTCGGCCACCGCCTTCAGAAGCTCGCCACGGCGCGCCAGCGCCTCGAGGTAGGCGGTCGCAGGGATGCCGTAACCGGCATAGAGGCGTGCGCTGAGGTGGATCGCGTAATCCTGCGGCCGTTCGCGCATCCACTGGGCGTGGATGGTCGCGCCTTCGACGCGGGAGAGGACTGATCCATAAGTCGCGATCGCATCCATGTTCGGAACGGTGACCGGCACGATGATCGCGCCAAGCTGCTTCAACGTCTCCTGCGCCGTCTGAAACGCCTTGAGGACCTCCGGGTCGACGCCGTCGAGGAAGTAGTTCGTGGGGACGCCGATTGTCATGCCGCGGATGTCGCCGGTCAGCGCGGCCTCATAGTCCGGCACCGGCTCGGTCGACGACGTCGGATCGCGCGCGTCGTGGCCGGCGATCGCGCTCATGATGCGCGCGCAGTCGCGCGCCGA
>Ga0075363_100000768_pt1 | contig 11015 bp, 10 predicted proteins | sample EndMetdeltDD1763_FD_71470 | JGI IMG/M metagenome (GOLD analysis project Ga0075363, IMG submission 71470) | Populus endosphere microbial communities from Tennessee, USA - Endosphere MetaG P. deltoides DD176-3 | ecosystem: Host-associated > Plants > Roots > Endosphere | place: USA: Tennessee...
GAATAGCAACGCACGCAGCAAGACGGTTCGCAACAGCAACGAAGTCAAAAACGCAGTACCAGAAATCAACGAGGAGACACACATGAAAGCATTGAGCAATGCGGCCCTGGCCGTAGCCGTCGGCCTGGCCCTGGGGGTGAGTTTTAACCCGGGCGCCGCGCACGCCCAGCAAACCGTCAATATCCCGAACGTGATCGAGCTGTCCGGCGCCGGCGCGGTGTCCGGCACCAATTTCCGCGACGGCTCCATCCTGGCGATCGACGAAATCAATGCCAAGGGCGGCATTCTCGGCCGCAAGATCGTCTCGCCGGTCACCGATACGCAGAGCAACCCGGGCGTCTCGCGCGCCCAGGTGCAAAAGGCGATCGACAGCGAGCCCTACGCGATCCTCGGGCCGGTGTTCTCCGGCTCGGTGAAAGTGAACATGGCGCTGGCGCAGAAGGCGGAGATTCCGCAGTTCACTGGCGCCGAGGCGGCCGACATCACGCAGATGGGCAACCCCTACATCTTCCGCACCTCCTTCGGCCAGCAGATGAGCATGCCGAAGATCGCCAACTACGTGCGCGACGGCGTCAAGGCCAAGACCGTGGCGGTGGTGTGGGTCAACAACGACTTCGGCAAGGGCGGCCGCGACTCCTTTGTCAAGGAAATGGCCGCGCGCAATATCAAGGTTGCCGCCGACATCTCCACCGAGTCGGGCCAGGTCGATTTCGCCGCCGACGTGGTGAAGGTGAAAGCCGCCAACGCCGACTGCATCTTTGTCTACACCAATGAAGAGGAAAGCGCGCGCTTCCTGCGCGAGGCGCGCAAGCAGGGCATCAAGACCCCGCTGCTGGGAGAGACCACGCTGCTGGGCCAGAAGGTGATCGAACTGGCGGGCGACGCGGCCAACGGCGCGCGCGGCCACGTCGGCCTGTCGGTGGACATTCCGGTCAAGGCGGTCGAGGAGTTCAAGAACAAATTCAACAAGCGCTTCGGCTACGTGCCCGACCACAACGGCATCAAGGGCTACACCGCGGTCTACGCCATCAAGTACGCCACCCAGAAGATCGGCAAGTTCGACAGCAAGCTGCTGGCCAAGACCATGCACGGCCTGACCATCACGCCGGCGGAGGAACCTGGCATTCTGATCGAGACCACCTGGGACAACAACGGCGACATCGATCGCATTAGCTTCCTGGCTGAGGTGGTGGACGGCAAGCAGAAGATCACCCAGACCCTGCCTAAGCTGAACAAGTAGGCACTGCTTACTGGAAGGACCTTACTTAGCAGGTCCCCTCCCTTTCAAGGGGAGGGACAGGGTGGGGATGGGGTATACGCAGCTTCGGTGTAACTCTGTTCCAGTACCACGCTAACCCCATCCCCCTCCTGTCCTCCCCCTTGAAAGGGGAGGGACCCTTCGTTGTGACTCGGTAGAGCACTCATGCAGTTATTGCAAATCCTCATTTCCGGCCTCGCCACCGGCGCCATCTACGCGCTGGTGGCGGTGGGCTTCATGCTGCTCTGGCAGACCTCGCAGACCATCAACTTTGCCCAAGGCGAGTTCGTGATGCTGCCGGCCTTTTTCGTGCTGGCGGCGATGAAGTTCGGCGGCTTGTCGTTCGGCTGGGCAATGCTGGTGGGGCTGATCGCCTCGCTGCTGATCCTCGGCCTGATGTTCAAGAAGCTGCTGGTCGACCCGATGCTGCGCCACGGCGTGCTGCCGCTGGTGATCTCGACCATCGCCTTCGCGCTGTTCCTGAAAGAGGGCGTCAAGGAGTGGTATTCCGCCGAGGCGCAGCCCTTTCCGGCGGTATGGGCGACGACCAATATCGAAGTGGCCGGCGCGGTGGTGTCGGTGCAGAACTTGGTGATCATCGCGGTGGCCGTGGTGGCGGTCGGCACCCTGCAATGGTTCCTGGCCGGCACGCGCACCGGGCGCTGCATGCAGGCCACGGCGCAGAACCCGGGGCTGGCGCGCATCCTCGGGGTGCGGGTGGACCGCATGATCCTGTACACGTTTTTGATCAACGGCGCGCTGGTGGCGTTGGCTTCGTTTTTGATCAGCCCGATCTACCTGGCCAAGTTCACCAACGGCGAGACCCTTGGCCTGGCGGCCTTCATCGCGGCGATCGTCGGCGGCTTCAACCAGGTGCGCGGCGCGATTGCCGGCGGGCTGATATTGGGTGTGGTGGATAACCTGGCGGCGGCGTACATCTCCACCCAGTATCGCGGCGCGATCCCGCTATTCCTGCTGATCGCGGTGATCCTGTTCCGGCCGCAGGGCCTGCTGGGGCGTGCCGAGGAGCGCTCGGTATGAAGCGGCTGCCGGCGGTACTCGGGCTGATCGTACTGGCGGGGCTGCTGATCGCCCCATTCGCTCTCAAACCCCACGGCATCTACCTGCTCTCGATGTGGGCGGTGATGAGCATCGCCGCCATCGGCCTGAACCTGACCTTGGGCTACGCTGGGCAGATCTCGCTGGCGCAGGCGGCGTTCGTCGGCATCGGCGCGTATTGCACGGCGATCCTCACCACCAAGTTCGGCTGGTCCTTTCCCGCCACCTTTGTTCTGGGCGCGGTGCTGTGTTTCGTGGTCGGCTGGTTGCTCGGCTATCCGGCCCTGCGCGTGCAGCATCATTACCTGGCGTTCGTCACCCTGGCCTTCACCACCCTGGTCTACCTGGTGCTGCGCAATGAAGAGAAGATCACCGGCGGCACCTACGGCATTTCCGGCATCAAGCGGCCGGTGCTGCTGGGCTGGGCCACGCAGGGCGCGCGCGACTACTACTTCCTGTGCCTGCTTGTGCTTGCTGTTGTTGCATTCGCCACCTGGTGGCTGGTGCGCTCGCCCTGGGGCCGCGCCTTCATGGCGCTGCGCGAAAACCCGCTGCGGGCCTCCTCGCTGGGCGTCGATACGCGGCGCTATACCCTGATGGCGTTCGCCATCGGCTCGGCCCTGGGCGGTGTGGCGGGCTCGCTATACGCGCCGCTGGTCGAATTCATCGACCCCTCGCCGTTCGCGCTGGGGCTCTCGCTCAATCTGCTGCTGATGGTGATCGTCGGCGGTTCGGGTTACTTCTGGGGGCCCTTTCTCGGCGCGATCGTCTCGGTGCTGCTGCCCGAATGGCTGCGCGTCGCCGACGGGCTGTATCTGATCATCTATTCCGTGGCGGTGATGGTGCTGATGGTGTTCTGCCCGTCTGGATTGCTGGGGCTGGCCGAGCGGATCTTCAAGCGGCCCAAGGCTGCCAACGCTGCCAAGGTAGCAACATGAGCGCGGTGCTGGAAGTGCGCGGGCTGTCGAAAGCCTTCGGTGGCATCAATGCAGTCGAGGACGTGTCCTTCGAAGTGAACGAGGGCGAGATCCTCGGCATTATCGGGCCGAACGGCTCGGGCAAGTCGACGCTGTTCAATTGCATCCTCGGCCAGCTGCTGCCCAGCGCCGGCTCGGTGCACGTGGACGGACGCGCCGTCACCGGCATGCGGCCCTGCGACCTGAACCGGCTCGGCGTCAGCCGCACGTTCCAGTTGCTGCAGGTGTTCCCACAGATGTCGGTGCGTGAAAACCTGATCCTGGCCGGGCAGGAGCATCAAGGCGCGATGTGGTCGCGGCTGTTCGGTCGCCGCGACGCGGGCCTCTCGGAAGCGGCGCAGCGCATGATCGATTTTTTCCGCCTCGCTCACGTGGCGGAGGAAAAGGCCGGCGGCCTTTCCTACGGCCAGCAAAAGCTGCTCGATGCGGCTATGGCCTTCATGGCCGGGCCGCGCCTGGTACTGCTCGATGAGCCGGCGGGCGGGGTCAATCTCACCATGCTGGCCGACCTGCGCGAGCGCCTGCGCGCGATCAACGCCGAGCAGAAGGCGACGTTTGTCGTGATCGAACACAATATGGAATTCGTGATGGCGCTGTGCACCCGCATCCTGGTGCTGGCCGAGGGCCGCATTATCGCGGCCGGCTCGCCCGATGAAGTGCGCCGCGACCCCAAAGTGATCGAGGCCTATCTTGGCCACTGAACTTGACGCCGTGCCCCCGGTTGCGGTAGCCCCGATCCTCGAACTGCACAGCGTCGTCGCCGGCTACGGCAAGATGATGGTGCTCAAGGGCACCACCTTCGAGGTGACGCGCGGGGCCATCACCACCATTATCGGCCCCAACGGCGCGGGCAAGTCCACGGTGTTCAAGGCGGTGTTCGGCCTGCTGCCCGTGAGCAGCGGCAGGATCGTGTTCGACGGCCGCGATATCACCGGCATGGAGCCGCGCGCGCTGCTGGAGGCCGGCATCTGCTACGTGCCGCAAGGCCGCAATATCTTCCCGGAGCTGTCGGTACGCCACAACCTGGAACTGGGCGGCGTGGCGGCGGGCCAGGGCATCAACCTGCCCGAGCGCGTCGAGGCGATGATGCAGCGCTTCCCGATGCTCAGGGACAAGGCACACGCGCAGGCCTCGACGCTTTCCGGCGGGCAGCAAAAGCTGCTGGAGATCGCGCGCGGGCTGCTGCTCGACCCCAAGCTTATTTTGATCGACGAGCCTTCGATCGGCCTGTCGCCGCTGATGGTGCAGGAGACCTTCGGCATCCTCAAGGAACTGCGCGCCAAGGGCGTCACCATCCTGATGGTCGAGCAGAACGCGCGCAGCGCGCTGCAGCTGTCGGACTACGGCATCGTGCTGGAAGTCGGCGAGACGCGCATCCAGGATCGCGCATCCACGATACTGGCCGACCCGCGCATCGGCGCATTGTTTCTTGGTGGAGCGTTAAAGGAAACCGCCTAGGAGCGGTCCGCCAGCGCGAAGCGGAATTCCGCGCCCTTGCCGGTCTCGCCGCTGGCCCAGATGCGCCCGCCGTGGCGCTCGACGATGCGGCGGACGATCGCCAGGCCGACGCCGTTGCCCTCGAACTCGCCGGCATGGTGCAGGCGGCTGAACATGCCGAACAGCTTGCCGGCGTGCTCCATGTCGAAGCCGGCGCCGTTGTCGCGCACGAAATAGGCGCCGTCCTCGTAGCCGATCTCGATCAGCGGCTCCGCCGTGTTGGCGGTGTACTTGAGGGCATTGGCGATCAGGTTTTTCCACACCTTGCGCAGCAGGGCAGGGTCGCCGTGGCGGTCGGGCAGGACGCCGATGCTGATTTTCACGTTGCTGTCGCCAGGCAATTGTTCGGCCAGCACCGCGCGCACCAGCGCGGCAATGTCGACGCGGCGCAGGTTCAGCGCCACCTGCGACTGGCGCGAGAAGTCGAGCAGGCCGTCGATCAGCTTGGCCATGCGCATGGCGTTGTCGCGGATGCGCTCGATGTGGGTGGTGCTGACCTGCGCTTTCGCGTCGGCCAGGTCTTCGAGGTGCAGGGCGGCATAGCCGTCGATGGCGCGCAGCGGGGCGCGCAGGTCGTGCGAGATGGTGTAGGTGAAACCGGCCAGTTCCTGGTTGGCGGCTTCCAGGTCCTCGATGCGCTGCGAGCGCTCCTCGTTCCAGCCCTCCTGGCGCTGCGCCGACCAGCCGTAGATCGCCACGCTGCCGGCGAACATCAGCGCGAGCAGCAGGTAGGTGAACCAGACGTCTTCCCACCAGCTGCCGAGCAGGTTGATGCGCGGGTTGCGGTAATAGAAGGTGAGCGGATAGTGTGTCAGGCGGCGAAACACCAGCAGCGAGCCGCCGGGGATGCCGGAGTAGCTGCCGTCGCCGAGTACCGCGCCGGCGGCGGGAAAGTGGTTGGCCGTCAGGAACTGGATCAGCGCGCCGCGCACCGGCTGCGAATAGACTGCCGGCTGCGCGGTTTCCTCGGTTACCGGGTAGCGCGCCACCAGGAAGCCGTCGTCGCGGATCAGCGACAGGGTGGCATTGCCGGGGATGGGCGCGTCGCGCCAGAAGCTCAGGGTCTTGGTCAGCGGCAGGCCGGCGCCGATGATGTAGAGCAGCCGCCCCTGCGCGTCGCGCACCGCGTAGCCCAGCGGCGTGACCCAGTTGCCCAGCAGCGCGGAGCGGAACGGCCGGCCGATGATCATGGTCTCGCCGGCCAGCAGGCGCCGGCGCGTCTCGATGAAATGCGCCTCGCCGGACTGCTCGCGCAGGGTGGCCACGGGACCCTCGCCGCTGGCGGCGAGGATCTGTCCGTCGGGGCGCATCAGGATGGCCGCTTGCAGGTCCGGATTCTGCTGCCGGAAATCAGTCAGCAGACGCAGCGCCGCCGCCTCGCCGCCGCGCGCGGCAACTTGCCGGGACAGCACGCCCAGCGAGCGTTCGATGCCCAGGAAATACGCGTCCAGCGCCTTGCTGCCGATTTCCACTGCCGTTTCCTGGGCAGCTTGCTGGGAGCGGGATTCGCTTTGCCAGGACAGCCAGGAATAGGCGGCCGCCGTCGCCAGCAACAGCAGCGTCGCCAGGCCGAGCACGATCCGGCGCAGCGACGGCGCGGTCCGCAGGCATTTTTCTCTTTGCAGCATGGGGGATGTCGAAAATCGGCGCAGCAGCACCGGCGGCCGGGCTTGGCCAGCCGACGCAACGCAACACCTATGTATTCAACACCGCTAACGGCGACAAGTTCAGGAGGATTGAGGGGTTTAACAAAATGTCACCAAACCCCGCCCCGATTTTGCAAATTAGAGGCAAATACCCAGGAAAATGCTTGCCTTTGCGGCTGCCCGCGGTGGCTGTTCCGGCCGTCTTATGGCGCGCCGGCGGTGGCGTTGGCGCCGCGCTCGATCACCACTTCGGTGTCGATCAGGCTGCGCGAATGGTTCAGGTCCGATTGCGCTATCAGTACCGCCAGGTCGGTGCCGCGCAGGCCGCCGATGACCTCGGCCAGGCGCTGCGAAAGCGCCGGCGCGACGCCTTCGAAGGGCTCGTCGAGCAGCAGCAGGCGGGTGCCGATGGCGAGCGCGCGCGCCAGCGCCGCCAGCTTCTGCTGCCCGCCGGAGAGCAACAGGGCGCGGCGCGCGCGCATGCCCTTGAGTTCGGGCAATACGCTGTAGATGAAATCGAGCCGCTCGTTGGCGGCGCCGCGATTCTTGCCGGCCCAGATCGGCACCAGGATGTTCTCCTCGACCGTCAGTTCCGGCACCAGGCCGCGGTCTTCCGGCATGTAGCCGATGCCCAGCGCGGCGCGGCCGTGGCGCGGCAGGCGCGCCAGGTCCTGGCCATCGAACGTGATGCCTCCCGCGCCCAGCGGCAGGTGGCCCATCACGCTGCGCATCAGGGTGGTCTTGCCGGCGCCGTTGCGGCCGATCAGGCCGACCATGCGTCCGGCCGGCACTTCCAGCGAGAGGCCGCGCAGCACCTGCACGGACTGGATGGTGACTTCGATGGTGTCGATGTTCAGCATGGTCAGCGCAGCGTGCCGGTGACGTGGCGCCGCACTTCAGCGTCATCCAGGGTGGCGGCGGGCGCACCGTCGGCGATCACCTTGCCACCGGCGAATGCCACCACGCGGGTGGCGTAGCGCAGCACGATATCCATGTCGTGCTCGACGAACAGCACGGTCATCTCCTGCTGGCCGAGCGCCTGCATGACGCGGTCCATGAGGGGAAATTTTTCCTCGGCCGAGACGCCGCTGGTGGGCTCATCGAGCAGCAGCAGGCGCGGGCTGCCGGTCAGCGCCATGGCGATGTCGAGCAGCTTGCGCACCCCGCCCGGCAACTCGGCGACGCGGCGCTGGGCGTGTTCGGCCAGGCCAAAGCGCTCGAGCAGCGCGCCGGCCTGCGCCAGCGCGGTGGGGCGCCGCGCCGGCCGCCAGAACGACAGGCCGCCGGCCGCGCAGGCGCTGGCCACCAGCATGTTGTCGAGTACCGTCAGTTCGGTGCACAACTGCGGAATCTGGAAGGAGCGCGCCACGCCCAGGTGGGTGATGGCGCGCGGCTCCAGGCGGGTGATGTCGCGCTCCCCCAGGGTGATGCTGCCGGCGTCCGGCTTGAGGTAGCCGGTGATCATGTTGACAAAGGTGGTCTTGCCCGCGCCGTTGCTGCCGATCAGGCTGACGCGCTCGCCGCTATCGATGCTGAGGTTGATCTCGCTGGCGGCGACCACCGCGCCGAAGCGCTTCTCCACCCCGGTGGCGCGCAGCAGGGGTGTGCTCATCGAATCTCCCCCTTCAGGCGCGCGCGGTCGATCCACAGCGAGCCCAGGCCGCGCGGCACGAAGCGGATCACGATGAGCAGGAAGATGCCGAGCGCCAGCTGCCAGGTGTTGGGAAAGTAGAGATTGGAAAACGAGCGCACCACCTCCAGGATCGTGGAGGCGAGGAACACCGCGAACACGCTCTGGTAGCCACCCAGGATGGCGACGAACACGAATTCGCCCGAGGTGGTCCAGTAGCTGAAGTTGGGGTCGATGTGGCCCAGCGCCATCACCGTCAGCGCGCCGCCGACCCCGCCGATGAAACCGGCCAGAGTGAAGTTGATCGCCTGCGCCTGGCGTACCGAACTGCCCAGGTACTCGACGCGCAACTCGTTCTCGCGCATGGCCAGGGCTACCAGGCCGCGGGTGGAGTCGAAGAACACGCGCGATGCGAGGGCCAGCACGCCGGCCACTCCCAAGGTGACCGAGTACATCACATAGCCCACCGAGGCATCGGCAAGCTTGAAGCCGAGCAGGGTGGGGCGGCCCATGTTGAAGCCATCCGAGCCGCCCAGGGTATCGATCTTCGACAGCAGGCCGAACAGCACCATCGACAGCGCCAGGGTCAGCATGGCGAAGAAAATGCCGCGATAGCGCGCCAGCAGCACCGAGGCCGGCAGCGCTACCAGCCCGGCAATCACGCCGCCGGCCAGTGCCAGTAGCAACGCATCGGTGACACCGGCCTTGCCGAACAGCAGGGCGGCGGTATAGCCGCCCAGGGCAAACACCAGGCCCTGGCCGAAGGAAACCACGCCGCCGCGCATCAGCACCACGATGCCCAGCGACACCAGCCCGTGCGAGGCCGCCATGGTGATGAGGAAAGTCAGCCATTTGGGCAGCAGCGCGCCGCCCGCGATCAGCAGCACGATCAGCACGATGCCGCCGCCCAGGGTGCGGCCTGTGGAAGCCCGGGCCATCAGATCTTGCGCGCCTGGATGCGCTGGAACAGGCCTTCGGGCCGGAACATCAGCACGATGGCCATCACGATATACACCGAGAACAGCTCGGCCACCGGCCAGGTATGCACGGCCAGCGAGCGCGCCAGGCCGACGATCAGCGCGCCGATCGCCGCGCCCTCGATGCTGCCCAGCCCGCCGATGATCACCACCGCGAAGGAGATGATGATCACCCCCACCGAGACGCCCGGCTGCACCGAGATCATCGGCGCGGTAAACGCCCCGCCGAGTGCGGCCAGGAAGATGCCCAGCGCGAACGCCAGGGTGTAGACGCGCGAGATGTTCACCCCCATGCTCGAGGCGATCTCGGCGCTGTGGATCACCGCCAGCACGATCTTGCCCGTGCGGGTGCGGTTCAGGCCCCACCACACCGCCGCGCCGACGACCACGGCGACCGCCACCAGCGCAAAGTCGTAACCCACCCAGGTCTGGGTGCCGATGCTGACGTTGCCGAACAGCGCGTAGGGCTCGGTGACGTAGTAGGGATTGGCGCCCCACACCAGCTTGGTGACGTCTTCCAGGATCAGGAACAGCGCGTAGGTCACCAGCACCAGCAACACCTCGTCGCGGCCGTAGAACACGCGCAGCAAGGTGCGCTCGATCAGCGGCGCGACCAGCACCGCCACCGCCACGGCGGCCAGCAGCATCGCCACCAGCAGCAGCGAAGGTGACACCTTCATCGCCGTGGCCCAGCCGACAAAGCTCGCCGCCGCGTAGGCACCCAGGGCGTAGAAGCTGCCGTGCGCGATATTGAGGATCTTCAGCACCCCGAACACCAGCGTCAGGCCGAGCGCGACGATGAACAGCCAGGACGCGTAGGTAATGCCGTCGATCAGGATGGTAAGCAGTGCGAGCATGGGATCGGGCGGTTGCGGGGTGTCAATAACGAAGCATCAAGGGCGCATCAACGGGCGCGCGCCCCTTCCTTGCGGGAAGAGGCGCTGCCGTGCGAACGCAAGGTGCTGGTGCTGGAATGCGAAACGTGGCGAAGAGCGCCGCTTCAATCCGCGCTCAGCACTTCGCGCCGGGGAAGCCGGCCTTGATCCAGTCTTCCGACTTCATGTTCGCCGGCGGATTGACGCAGTCGGCCGGGAAGCGCTGGATGTCGTCCAGCACCACCATTTTCTTGGCGGCGTCGTAGCGGGTCTTGCCGATCGCGGTTTCCTGCACCGCCTGGTGGCCGTCGCCCAGCGCCATGCGGATCTTGCCGGCGGGCGAGTCCCATTCCATCCCGGTGAGCGCGGCGGCGATCTGTTCGCCGGTCGGCTTCTTGCCGCCGTTGGCCGCCATCGCCTTTTCCACCGCGAGTTTCAGGCCGAGCAGGGATTGCGCCATGCGGTAGGGGGCCTGCACCGGGTAGACCTTGTTGGCTTTTTCGTAGATGCCCCACCACCAGTCGTTGAGCGCCGACTTGGGCGACAGCAGCCCATACGCACCGCGCGCGCCGAGGATGGTGCCGTCGGGCATCTTCTCGCCCAGGCCCGGCAGCACGTGGTCAGCCGCCGAAAGCACCACCTGCGAGCGCTTGAACACGCCGCGCGGGCCGGCCTGCAGGATGAAACTTTGCAGGTCGCCGCCCCACAGGCTGGAGTGGATCAGGTCGGCCGGCTTGGAGAGCAGTTCGGAAATCTCGGTGCCGTACTGGCCCGCGCCGAACTTGGGCAGCAGGTCGGCGCCGACCTTGGTGCCGGGGTAGAGGTTGCCGATCGACAAGGTGAAGTCCTTGCGCGAGTCCTGGCCCCAGGCGTAGTCCTGGTTGATTAGGTTCAGCGTCGAGACCTTGACGTTGCGCGCCTTCAGGTAGCGCGCCAGGGCGACGTTGTCCATGGTGGCGTGCGAGGCGGTGCGGAATACGTACTTGTATTTCGCGTCCTCGAAAATGCGCGGCGTGCCGCAGTCGTAGAGGATCAGGAACTTCTTCATCTCCTCGGCCACCGGCGCGACCGCCAGGCAGTCGCCCGAGCCGACGTA
>Ga0075363_100000769_pt1 | contig 11011 bp, 13 predicted proteins | sample EndMetdeltDD1763_FD_71470 | JGI IMG/M metagenome (GOLD analysis project Ga0075363, IMG submission 71470) | Populus endosphere microbial communities from Tennessee, USA - Endosphere MetaG P. deltoides DD176-3 | ecosystem: Host-associated > Plants > Roots > Endosphere | place: USA: Tennessee...
CCGGAGTCGAAGATCCCGATCGGGTCGTCGACGGACGCGCGGGGGTCGGGCGTCACGGGTGGCACGACCAGCAAGCCTAGGCGCGGCGCTGGCCCTGCGCACCGTGTCGTCGCGCACGTCACGTCGCGACTTCTTCGGCCAATCTCGGGACAGACGGGCCAACGGGGGTGGAAGGTGGGGGTGTGGCGGACTCGCTGCAGGCGCTGTTCGAAGAGGCGCTGGCCAACAGGGACACCGCGGAGGATGCCCTCCGCGATCTGCAGGCGCGCGTCGACAACGCCCAGCAGCTCGCCAACATGGGCGACTACGACTGGGAGATCTCCACCGACACCAACACCTGGTCGGACCAGCTGTTCCGCATCTACGGCTACGAGCCGCAGGAGTTCTCGCCCAACTACGAGCGGTTCCTGTCGATGATCCACCCCGAGGACCAGGAGCGGATCCGGGGGATCCACCAGGCGGCGTACGCCTCGGGCGAGCCCTACGAGATGATCGAGCGGATCGTCCGCCCCGACGGCGAGGTCCGCTACCTGTCCTCCAACGGCCAGGTCGTCACCGACGACAACGGCAACCCGCTGCGGATGCGCGGCACCTGCATCGACATCACCGACCTGGTGCGCGCCGAGGAGGAGCGCGAGGCGCACGCCGCCCGCGTCCACGAGGAGCAGACCCGCCGCCAGGCCGCCCTCGAGATCAACGACTCGGTGGTCCAGGGGCTCACCGCCGCGCTCTACGCCCTCGAGCTCGAGGACACCGACTCGGTCCGCGACTACGTACGCCGCACCCTCGACTCCGCCCGCGCGATCATCACCGACCTGGTCGGCCCCCTCGAGGGTCCCGTCGCCCCCGGCGACCTGGTCCGCACCTCGCCGTCGTCCCTGCCGGACTGACCAGCTGCGCCGGTTGCACCGGCCCACGTGGCAGTGCGCTCCGGCGACCGTCAGTCGAACAGCCGCGGCTGCGGCGGGCCGTGGGCCGGGTCGACGCCGTCGAAGAGGCTGCTCACCGACTCGCCCGCGTGGATCCGCTCGATCGCGGCTCCGAAGAGCCCGGCGACCGAGCGGACCTGCAGCTCCGGCCAGTCCGTCGGGGCCGGCACGGTGTCGGTGGTGACCACCTCGGTGATCATCGGGTGGTCGCGCAGCCGCTCGATCGCCTTGCCCACGAAGAGCCCGTGCGTGCACGCCACCGCGGCCGACGTACATCCTCGCTCGGAGAGCCGCTCGAGGAGCTCGAGGATCGAGCCGCCGGTGGCGATCTCGTCGTCGAGGATGATCGCGCGCTTGCCCTCGACGTCACCCACGATCTCGTCGATGACGACCCGGTCGTCCGCGAGCCGCTTCTTCGAGCCCGCGGCGACGGGCAGCCCCAGCAGGCGGGAGAACTGGGTGGCGGTCTTGGCGTTGCCGAAGTCCGGTGAGACGACCACGGCGTCGGTGAGGTCCTGGCCCGTGAAGTGGTCGGCGAGGACGCCGAGCGCGGTGAGGTGGTCCACCGGCACCGAGAAGAAGCCGTGCACCTGCGGGGCGTGCAGGGTCATGGTGATCACGCGGTTCGCGCCGGCGGCGACCAGCATGTCGGCGACCAGGCGCCCGCCGATCGAGAGCCGGGAGGCGTCCTTCTTGTCCGACCGCGCATAGGCGTAGTAGGGGATCACCGCGGTGATCTGCTGGGCCGAGGCGCCTCGGGCAGCGTCGAGCATCAGGAGCAGCTCCATGAGGTGCTCCTGGGTCGGCGGCACCAGCGGCTGGATGATGAAGACGTCCCGCTGGCGGCAGTTGGCCTGCAGCTGCGCCTGCAGGCAGTCGTTGCTGAACCGGGTCAGCTCGACCGCGCTGAGGTCGACGCCGAGCGACTCGCAGACCGCCGAGGCGAAGGGGCGGTGGGCGCTGCCGCTGAACACCACGATCTCGCGCAAACTGCTCTCCCGGAATCGGGCGGGTGGGGGCTACTCGACGTCCGGACTGTAGCCGCGGCCCATGAGGTACGCCATGGCACGTCCACGCGGCGTTCGGCTGTTCAGCTCGTGGATCGTCGGGAACGGGTTGAACCGGCACCCCTGGAGCCCCTTCGACTGCTGCTGCATCACCGGCGCCAGCCGGCCAGGCCCCGGGCAGCTCGCGTGGTGCAGCCCGAGCCAGTGGCCGGTCTCGTGGTTGACGACCATGTGCCGGTAGTCGCGCAGCGCGAGGTGCGCGGCGTTCCAGGCCGGTGAGGCGTGCTTCCAGCGGTCCTGGTTGATGATCACGAAGCGGCCGACCCGGCAGCTCCACATCGAGCTGCACTGCGACGAGAACGACGGCACCCGGCTCGCCTGCGCGAGGACCAGCGTGAACGCCCCGCCGTGGGCCACCGGCACGAACCGGATGCCGGCGCCACGCCAGCCGCGCGGGTCCTCGTAGGTCTGCTGGGCCTGCGCCTTGAACTGCTCGAGGCTGGTCGTGATCCTTCCGCGGGTCTCGACGTGGTAGCGGACCGTGCGGCGTACGTCGACGCGGTGCCGCACCTTCGGCGTCGGCTCCGTGACCAGCTCGAGGGGCTGGTAGCCCGGGGAGAGCACGGTCAGGAGCACTCGCAGCCGGAGCCCGACGTCCTCGGGCTGGACGGCGTACTTCTTGTCGGTGGCGCCGGCGACCGGCTGCCTGCCCCGCAGCCACTGGTAGGTGACCTTCGACGGCGTCGCGACGTAGCGGCCGGGGTGCGCGTCGAGGGTGTGCGTGAACCGGGCGACGCCCTTGACGACCTGTCCGCCCTTGGCCTTCAGCACGGCCCTCTGCACCGGCATGGTGGGCGCGGAGGTCGCGGCCCCCGTGCCGCCGAGCCCGTCGGAGGCGGTCACGGTCACCGTCAGCGCGTGGCCGAGGTCGTCGAGGCCGGGCCGGTACGCCGCCGCCGTCGCCTGCGGGACGGGCTGTCCGTCGCGGAGCCACTGGTAGGCGTAGGCCGTCGCGGCCGGGGCCCACTGGCCCGGGTTCGCGGTCAACGTGGCGGCATACTCCGGCGTGCCGCTGATGCTCGGCGCCACGACCGGCGTCAGGGTGTCGGCCCGGGCCGGCGTGGCCAGGAGCGTGGTGCCGGCCAGGGCCAGGACGAGGGCGAGCAGCAGGCGTCTCATCGGGACACGACGATAGGCCCGGTGGGAACTATCCGGCGCCGCCAGGGATTGGGGAGACACGCCCTAGGCCCAGAGCTGCCCCTCCAACGCCTCCTCGGCCTCGTCGACGGTGCCCTCGTAGGCGCCGGTGGAGAGGTACTTCCAGCCCCCGTCGGCGACCACGAAGGCGATGTCGGCCGGCTCTCCCGCCTGGACGGCCTTGGCGGCCTGGGCGAGGGCTGCGTGCAGGATCGCGCCCGTCGAGATGCCGGCGAAGATGCCCTCGAGCTCGAGCAGCTCACGCACCCGCCGGACGGCGTCGCGCGGACCGACCGAGAACCGCGCATCGATCAGGTCGGCGTCGTAGAGCTCGGGAACGAAGCCCTCGTCGAGGTTGCGGAGGCCGTAGACGAGCTCGCCGTACCTCGGCTCGGCGGCGATGATCCGGACGTCCGGCTTGGCCTCCCGGAAGAAGCGCGAGACGCCCATCAGCGTGCCCGTGGTGCCGAGGCCACCGACGAAGTGGGTGACGCTCGGCAGGTCGGCCAGGATCTCGGGACCGGTGCCCTCCTGGTGCGCGAGTGCGTTGGCCTCGTTGCCGTACTGGTAGAGCATCACCCAGTCGGGGTGTTCCTGGGCGACCTGCTTGGCGACCCGCACGGCCTCGTTGGAGCCACCTGCGGCTGGCGAGGTGATGATCTCGGCGCCCCACATGCGGAGCAGCTGGCGCCGCTCCTCGGAGGTGTTCTCCGGCATCACGCAGACCATCCGGTAGCCCTTGAGCTTGGCCGCCATGGCCAGCGAGATGCCGGTGTTGCCGGAGGTGGGCTCGAGAATGGTGCAGCCGGGTCGCAGCAGCCCCTCCTTCTCGGCCTCCTCGACCATCCGCAGCGCCGGGCGGTCCTTGATCGAGCCGGTCGGGTTGCGGTCCTCGAGCTTGGCCCAGAGGCGTACGTCGGGCCCCCCGCGGTTCAGGGGGGCAGACAGCCTCGGCAGCCCGACCAGCGGCGTGCCGCCGACCGAGGCGAGGAGGCTGTCGAACCTCGTCATGGCGCCCGATCAGCCCCCGGCGACGGCCGGGAGCACCACGATCTGGTCGCCGTCGCTCAGCGTCGCCTCGAGGCCGCCGAGGAACCGCACGTCCTCGTCGTTGACGTAGACGTTGACGAACCGGCGCAGGTCCGCCTTGCCGTCCTTGACATCGATCAGCCGTTCCTTGATCCCGGGGTGGTTGCTCTCCAGGTCGTCGAGCAACGCGCTGAGGCTGGCGCCCTCACCGGTGACCGACTTCTCGCCCTCGGTGTAGGTGCGCAGGATGGTGGGGATCCGGACCTCGATGGCCATCAGGGGGTGCTCCTAGCAGTTTCCGTGGCAGGTGTGTGCGCGGCTGGTTGCGCGACGGGGTCGTCGGCGATCTCGACAGGTTCCTCGGTCACCTCGCCGTCGACGATCCTGTACGACCTGAACTCGACGGGACCGTCGTTATTCCCGTGCTCGCGGGTGCTGACGAGCACGTAGTGGGCGTTCGGCTCCATCGCCAGACCGATGTCGGTGCGACTCGGGTAGGCCTCGGTCGCCGTGTGCGAGTGGTAGACGACCACCGGCTCCTCGTCGTTGGCGTCCATCTCCTTGTAGAGCTGGAGGAGGTCGGAGGAGTCGAACTCGTAGAACGTCGGGCTGCCCGCGGCGTTCACCATCTCGACCAGCCGGGCGGCGCGGTCGCTGCCCGCGGGACCCGCGACGACGCCACAGGCCTCGTCGGGGTGATCCCGCTTGGCGTGCGCGACGATCGCGTCGTAGGTCGCCTGGTCGAGTCTCAGCACCCTTCAAGGGTAGGGGTGCCGACCCGTCCGGCCGGGTATCGCCCGACGTCCGGACGCCACGACCGACGGTCACCGGGACGAGAGGGCCTGGACCAGCGTCTCCTGGAGGTAGCCGACCCAGTCGTAGATGTCGTGGGCCTGGGCGCGCGGGTCGTCGTCGGGCAGCGAGTGCCAGTAGTCCTCGTCGCCCTCCTCCACCTCGAGCCGGGTCGCGAGGGCCAGCCGCAGGTCGGTGAACGACCGCATCCAGGTCTCGGCGGTGGGCTGGTCGAGCTCGACGTCGATCATCAGCCCCTCCTCGGTGAGCTCGGGCGGCAGCCCGGCGTCCTCGAGGCCGTCGATGATCGTGATCGCGGCGTTCGCCTTGCCGTCGCGCAGCGTCCCCTCGGTGAAGCGGCGGAACTCGGCCGCCGATTCCTCGTCCCGGGGGTAGGCCGTGGGGAACAGCCGCGCCAGCACGGGGTCGTCGGGTTCGGTGGTCGGCCCGGAGAAGTCCATCATCGCCTCGAGCGGGTCCACGTCGTCGCGCGGCACGGCCGCCTCGTTGCGCAGCAGCTCGACCAGCTGGGCGGCCAGCGAGCGCAGCAGGTCGGCCTCGAAGCCGGTGAAGGTGGCGATGAGGAGCTTGCTGCGGCGGTGGCGCGTGAAGCCGGACAACGGCGTCAGCTCTGCTTGTCCAGGGTCGCCCAGAGCCCGTACTCGTGCATCGCCTGCACGTCGCGCTCCATCTCCTCGCGGCTGCCGCTGCTGACCACCGACTTGCCGTCCTCGTGCACCTCGAGCATCAGCTTCTCCGCCTTCTTCTTGTCGTACCCGAAGTACTTCTGGAAGACGTAGGTGACGTAGGACATCAGGTTGACGGGATCGTTCCACACGATCGTGACCCACGGGACCGCCAGCACGGTGATCTCGTCCGGGGTCCTCGTCGGCTCGACCTCGACGGGGGAAGCGGCGGACACAGCTCCATCGTGGCACAGCCCCAGGACCCTAGGCTTCGTCCGTGGCATCCACCGCGCTGCTCACCGACCACTACGAGCTCACCATGCTCCAGGCCGCACTCGCGGGCGGTACGGCGCAACGCCGGTCCGTCTTCGAGCTCTTCGGGCGGCGGCTCCCCGAGGGCCGCAGGTATGGCGTGGTGGCCGGCGTCGGCCGGGCGCTGGATGCGATCGAGGCGTTCGCCTTCGACGACGAGACGATCGCCGCGCTGGAGGGCGTGGTCGACGCACCGACCCTGGAATGGCTGGCGGGCTACCGGTTCTCCGGTGACGTCTGGGGCTACGCCGAGGGCGAGATCTACTTCGCGCACTCGCCGCTGCTGATCGTCGAGGCGAGCTTCGCCGAGGCGGTGGTGCTGGAGACACTGCTGCTCTCGATCTACAACCACGACTCGGCGATCGCCTCCGCCGCCTCCCGGATGACCCTGGCCGCCGGCGACCGGCCGTGCATCGAGATGGGCTCACGCCGTACCCATGAGGAAGCGGCGGTGGCGGCCGCGCGGGCGGCGTACGTCGCCGGGTTCGCCACCACCTCGAACCTCGCTGCCCGGCACCGCTACGGCGTGCCGACGGCCGGCACGAGCGCGCACTCGTTCACGCTGCTGCACGACACCGAGGAGGATGCGTTCCGCGCCCAGGTCAGCTCCCTGGGGGTCGGCACCACGCTGCTGGTCGACACCTACGACGTCGCCGAGGCGGTGCGGCTCGGCGTCGAGGTGGCCGGCCCGGAGCTCGGCGCGGTCCGCCTCGACTCGGGCGACCTCGGCCTCCTGGCCGAGCAGGTGCGCGCGCAGCTCGACGAGCTCGGCGCCCACGACACCCGGATCCTGGTCACCAGCGACCTCGACGAGCACGCGATCAACGCGCTCGCCGCGGCACCGGTGGACGGCTACGGCGTCGGCACCCAGCTCGTCACCGGGAGCGGTCACCCGACGTCCGGCTTCGTCTACAAGCTGGTCGCCCGCGAGAACCGCGACGGGGTGCTGGAGTCGGTAGCCAAGAAGAGCGTCGACAAGATCTCCGTGGGCGGCCGCAAGTACGCGCTCCGGCGCCGCGACCCCGACGGCGTCGCCGAGGCGGAGGTGATCGGCGTGGGCACGCCCGTCGAGAACGACGGCGACGACCGTGAGCTGCTGGTCCCGCTGGTGCGGGCCGGCGAGGTGGTCGGCCGCGAGCCGCTGGATGCGGCCCGCGACCGGCACGCCGCGACCCGCGCGGAGCTGCCGCCCGCGGCCCAGCAGATGTCGCGCGGGGAGCCGGTCATCCCCACCATCTTCGAGGGAGACCACTGATGGCACTGGTGACCTGTGACTTCTTCTCCGAGTCGCTGATGATGGGGACGTCGGTCTCCGTCGTGCTCCCCCAGCAGACGGAGGAGCAGATCGGTCTCGTCGACGAGGTGCGGGAGGGGCCGCCGCCGGTCCTCTACCTGCTGCACGGCCTGTCCGACGACCACACCGCCTGGCTCCGCTACACCTCGATCGAGCGCTACGCCGCTGCCCGCGGCCTCGCGGTCGTGATGCCCGCGGCAGGGCGCAGCTTCTACGCCGACGAGGCGCACGGCCACCGCTACTGGACCTACGTCTCCGAGGAGCTGCCGCGCGTGGTGAGCCAGTTCTTCCGGGTCTCCCAGGAGCCCGCCGACACCTTCGTGGCGGGGCTGTCGATGGGCGGCTACGGGGCGCTCAAGCTCGCCCTGACGCACCCCGGGCGGTTCGCCGCGGCCGCCTGTCTCTCGGGGGCCCTCGACCTGGTGGCCTTCTCGAAGCAGCCCGACCGGGACGAGATCATGGGGCGCGTCTTCGACCACCAGGTCAGGCCGGAGGACGACCTGTTCGAGCTGGTCGAGGCGGCCGAGGACGTCCCGCCCCTGCACGTCTCCTGTGGCACCGAGGACTGGCTGCTGCCGGCGTGCGAGCGGTTCGCCGCGGCCGCGCTGGCCGCGGGGGTCGAGGTCCTGACGGACTTCCGCCCCGGCGACCACGAGTGGTCGCTGTGGGACCACGTGATCCAGGACGTCATCGCCTGGCTGCCGATCCGAAACAGCTGACGGTCACTATGGTCGGAGGGTGAAGACCGCGCTGATCGTCGTCGACGTCCAGAACGACTTCTGCGAGGGCGGGTCGCTGCCGGTGGCGGGCGGCGCCCAGGTGGCCGCAGACATCGGCCGACTGCTGCACGAGCGGACCGCGGGTGAGCCCGACGCGCCGGCGTACGACCACGTGGTGGCGACCAAGGACCACCACGTCGATCCGGGCGACCACTGGGCCAGGGAGCCTGACTTCGTGGCCTCGTGGCCCGTCCACTGCCGGGTCGGGACCGAGGGCGAGGCCTTCCACCCCAACCTCGACCCGCAGCCCTTCGACGCGATCTTCCTCAAGGGCGAGCACGGCGCGGCCTACTCCGGCTTCGAGGGTGCCCATGACGGGCAGTCGCTCGCAGACTGGCTCCGCGCTCACGACGTGAGCCGGGTCGACATCTGCGGCCTCGCCACCGACCACTGCGTCCGGGCCACCGCACTGGACGCCGCCGGCGAGGGCTTCGAGACGACCGTGCTGCTCGACCTGTGCGCAGGTGTGGCGCCCGCAACGACCGAAGCAGCACTGGACGCGATGCGCGAGGCAGGCGTCACCGTTGCTGGAGACTGACGACCTGCTCGTAGATCACCGCGCCGACGGAGCGCTCTGGTTGACCTTCAACCGACCGGAGGTGCTCAACGCGTTCAGCGGCGAGCTCTCCGTCGCGCTCGCGGAGCGGCTCGAGGACGCCGCCTCGAACGACGAGGTCCGGGTGGTCGTCCTCACCGGCACCGGCGCGGCGTTCAGCGCCGGCGCCGACATCTCTGGTGAGGACGCGCACGAGCGGTTCGACGTCCGCGCCCTCGACGCGGCGAACCGGATCATCCGGGCGGTCACCGGCTGCCCGAAGCCGGTCGTCGCGGCGGTGAACGGCGTCGCCGCGGGCGTCGGCTGCTCCACGGCCCTGGCCGCGGACCTCGTCGTCGCGACCGAGTCCGCCAGCTTCCTGCTCGCGTTCGCGCGGATCGGGCTGATGCCGGACGGCGGCACGTCGGCGACCGTCGCGGCCGCGATCGGCCGGGCCCGGGCGATGCGGATGGCGCTGCTCGCCGAGCCGCTCACCGCGCGGGAGGCCTACGACGCCGGGCTGGTCAGCCACGTCGCGCCGGACGCGGACCACCCGGCGCTCGTGGGCAAGGTCGTCCGGCGGCTCACGCAGGGCGCTCCCCTCGCCCAGGCCGCCACCAAGAAGGCGGTGAACGCGGCCACGCTCGGCCAGCTCGAGCCGGCCCTGGAGCGCGAGCGCACCGGCCAGACGGTCCTGCTGCGGACCGCCGATGTCGCCGAGGGGATGCGCGCCTTCACCGAGGGTCGACGCCCCGACTTCCGCGGGGAATAGCTCCCCAAGAACTGTTTGACGGTCGCATCGGGCGAGTGCCAGACTCACTCCCCAACAGTTCTTGGGAGGTCGACATGTCCGACGTGAGCTCCCTGCGCGCCGTGGCTCACCCGGTCCGGCTGCGGATGCTCTCCGTGCTCACCGGCACGGCCATGAGCGCCGCGGACCTGGCCCGCACGCTCGGCATCAGCCACGCCAACGCGTCCTACCACCTCCGTCAGCTGGCCGACGCCGGCGAGGTGGTGGAGGCGGGTGAGCAGAAGATCCGCGGCGGGACGGCCAAGCTCTACCGCTACCCCCACGAGGCCGAGGCTCCTCGTCACGATGCCACCAACGAGGACCGGTTGGTCTACACGCGCGCCGTCGCCGCCGAGCTCGAGCGCCGCATCGCCGACCGCGTCCCCGGTCACGGCGGCCTGCTGTCCGACCTGGAGGGCTGGGTCGCCCCCGAGGTCTGGGAGCACGCATCCGCCCTGCTGCGCGAGGCATCCCTGCTCCTGCACGACGCCAACCAGCGACCCCGATCTCCGGACACCGTCCACGTCAGCTTCACCGCCTGGGCCTTCCGGATGGCCGGAGGCGGGGAGTGACCGGCCGCGGCGCGGCTCTCGCCACGCTGCGCGAGCCGAACTTCCGCGCCTACTTCCTCTCCAGCCTGGTCAACGGCGCCGGCTCGACCATGGGTGGCATCGCGCTCGCCTTCGCGGTGCTGGAGGTCAGCCGCTCGCCTTCCGCGCTCGGCATCGTCCTCGCGGCCTACACAGTCCCCGAGGTCCTGCTCCTGCTGGCCGGCGGGGTGATCGCCGACAGGTTCGGCCGCACCCTGACCATCCAGCTCTCCAACGTCATCGCCGGTCTCACCCAGCTCACGATCGCCGGCCTGGTGATCAGCGGCGGGGCCCAGCTGTGGCAGCTCGGCGTCCTCAGCGCCGTCAACGGCGCCGCGTCCGCGATCGGTTTCCCGGCACTGGCCAGTGTCATGCCGCAGCTGGTCCCCCGCGACCAGCTGCAGGCGGCCAACGTCCTGAACTCGATGCGGCGGGGCGTCCTCAACGTGGTGGGGCCGACCGTCGGCGGCATCCTGGTGGTGACCGTCGGTGCCGGGTGGGCCGTGGCGATCGACGGCGTCACCTACTTCGTCGCCGCTGCGATCCTGCTCCTGGTCAAGATCCCTCCGCCGCTCCCCCGCAGCGACCAGGCGACCATGCTCGGAGACCTGCGAGAGGGCTGGCAGTACTTCCGCTCCACCACGTGGCTGTGGGCGGTCGTGCTGGCCTTCGGCGTGCTGAACGCGCTGCACAGCGGCTTCAACACCCTCGGCCCGGTGATGGCGGTGACCACCGACATCGGGGAGGCGGGCTGGGGCCTGGTCCTCTCGGCCGGAGCCGTCGGCCTCCTGGTCACCACGGTCGTGATGCTCCGCGTGCCGCTGCAGCGCCCACTGCTGTGGGGGATGCTCGGCTGCGCGCTGTACGGCGTGCCGATGCTGGTGCTGGGGCTCCACCCCAGCCTGGTCGCCGTCATGATCGCGTCGTTCGTCGGCGGGGCCGGGATCGAGGTGTTCAGCCTCGGCTGGAGCCTGGCGATGCAGGAGCACGTGCCCGACGAGATGCTGTCTCGGGCGTACTCCTACGACGCCCTGGGTTCCTTCGTCGCCATCCCGGTCGGCCAGCTGGCCG
>Ga0075363_100000770_pt1 | contig 11010 bp, 7 predicted proteins | sample EndMetdeltDD1763_FD_71470 | JGI IMG/M metagenome (GOLD analysis project Ga0075363, IMG submission 71470) | Populus endosphere microbial communities from Tennessee, USA - Endosphere MetaG P. deltoides DD176-3 | ecosystem: Host-associated > Plants > Roots > Endosphere | place: USA: Tennessee...
CAGCAACCCGCGCTTGAAACTCTGATGCGCGAGATACAGCAGCGGCACCAGGAATCCCAGTACCACCGGCAGCAGGCAGGCTGCGAATGCGAGACCGCCCTTGATGCCGGTAAGCGGCGTCCGCTGTGTCAGCCGCGGACTTTCAGCGGAAAACTCCGTCGTAACGTTACGCCGTCCGTAGCGCTCAATGGCGATCAGGCCGGCCACGATCGCCAGCATGAAGCAGGACAACTGCGCGGCGCCGGCAAGGCTGCCGCGGTTCAGCCAGGTCGTGAACACCGAGACCGTGAGCGTGCGGACGCCGAGATATTCGCTGGCGCCGATGTCGTTCAGCGTTTCCAGTGACACCAGCGCGACACCGACGGCGAGCGCCGGTCGCGCCATCGGCAGCGAGATACGCCAGAAAGTGGTCCAGCGCCCTGCGCCGAGCGTCTTCGCGGCCTCGGCGAACTCTGCGCTCTGGAACTGGAACATGGTGCGCGCCGAAAGATAGACGTAGGGGTAGAGCACCAGTGCGATCACGATGATGGCACCGGGCAGCGAGCGCAAACTCGGAAGCATGCGCACCGCGTCCGGCAGCGGCAGCCAAAGCGCGAGTGTCTTGTGGACCAGTCCGAGCGGCTCGAACAGATCGACATAGACGTAGGCCGCGAGATAGGTCGGGATCGCGAGCGGCAGCGGCAGCAGCCACAGCAGCAGCTGCCGGCCACGAAATTCATGCAGCGAGATCGCCCACGCCGTGCCGGTGCCGATCGCGAGTGACAGGGCGCCGACACCGCCGAGCAGCAGCGCGGTGTCGAGAAGGCTGCGCGGCAGCACATATTTGATCAGCGTCTGCCAGACGTCAGGCGCCGGCTGCATTGCCAGCGCGATGATGGAGATGACGGGAGCTGCGACAAGAATGGCGGTGGCGACCGCGATCGACGCGGCGATCCGCCCCGCATGCGTAGTTCGGGTCACGCCAACTCACATCGGCAAGGAGCCGGAAGCCCATGCAGCATTATGCCCTCTCCCGGGGAGGGAGAGGGCATGTTGGCGGAAAACCCGTCGCGACGTGGTGCGATCAATTATCGAACCCGACCTTGTCGACCAGCGTCGAGGCCGCCTTGCGGTTGGTGACGATCTTGGCGATCGGCGTCGGATCGGCGGTGAGCTTGCCGTACCCCGCGATGGTCGAATTGACGGCGACTCCGGCTTTGATCGGGTATTCGTAGTTGGCGTCGGCATAGATCTGCTGCGCCTTGTCGCCGGCGAGCCACTCGATCAGCTTGACGCCGTTGGCCTTGTTCGGCGCGTTCTTGGCCAGCACGACGCCGGACAGATTGACGTGGGTGCCGCCGCCTTCGAAGGTCGGCAGAATCACCTTGGTGGCTTCCGCCCACGGCTTCTTCTCGGGATCGTTGTTCATCATCAGCGCCCAGTAATAGGTGTTGCCGATGCCGATGTCGCACTTGCCGGCCGCGACGTCGCGCGCGGCTTCACGGTCGCCGCCCGACGGCTTCTGCGCCAAATTGGCTTTCACGCCCTTGAGCCATTCCTCGGCCTTGGCCTCGCCGTACTTGGCGACATAGGCCGCGAACAGGCCGTTGTTGTAGATGTGCTGGCCGGAGCGGATGCAGATCTTGCCCTTCCACTTCGGATCGGCGAGCTCTTCGTAGGTGATCTTGTCCTGCTTGACGCGGTCCTTCGAGGCGTAGATCACGCGCGCGCGCATCGAGATGCCGGCCCACTGTCCATCCGGGTCGCGGTACTGCGCCGGCACGGTCTCGTCGATCACCACCGACTTGATCGGCTGGGTGACGCCGGCCTGCACGGCGTCGTCGAGACGGCCGAGATCGACCGTGAGCAGCACGTCGGCGGGGCTGTTGGCGCCTTCCGCCTTCATGCGCTGCTCGAGACCCGAACTTGCCGAGACCACGTTGACCTTGATGCCGGTGTCCTTGGTGAAGGCGTCGAACAGCGGCTGGATCAGCTTGGTTTCGCGATAGGTGTAGACGTTGACCTCGCCGTCGGCGGAAGCCGGCGAGGCTCCGAATGCGGTCAAGCAAAGCAACGCTGTGGTTGCGGCGGTAACGCGAAAATTGGTCATGGAGGCTGCCCGGCAAATGATGGAGATGCCGGTCTCAGTAGCGCAGCGGTTGGTCGTGTCGTCAGCGACGTGATGTCGCGAATGGCATGATTTAGAACGATTCCAGCACTTAGTTTAGATTGATTCCAAAATGAGGCGGGTCATCTCGTGGCTCAAGGCCGCAAACAGTCCGGAGTTGTCTTCAGGACGAGAGCTCGAAATCATCAGCAGCGGAGTTGTCCCCGCCGCTGATGATGCGGTGCTCTAGCGTCAGGTCACCTGCTTCGCCAGCGTCGGTGCCGTCTCATCGCGCTTGAGTTCTTCCAGGCTGCGATGCCGCGGCTCGATGCCGAGTGCCCAGACCGTTATGATCTGCACCACCAACAGCCCGATCATCAGCGCCATCACGCCGGCGACGCCGCGGGCCTCGAACAGCATCACCACCAGGAACGGCGTGACGATGGTAGCGCCGCGGCCGAGCGTGTTGACGATCCCGGACGCGCGCAGGCGTACTTCGGTCGGGAACAGTTCGGGGATGTAGACCCCGAACAGCAGCGCGACCAGCACATAGATCGGCACGGTCAGCGCGAAGCCGACTGCCGGCAGCAGCATCGGATCCGTTATCATCGGGTAGATGATGCCGAGCACCACCGAGATCAGGGATGCGCCGATGATGGTCGGCTTGCGGCCCCAGCGGTCGGCGGTCAGCGCGCCAATGGCCGAGCCGATCGGTGCGCCCAGCGCCATCACCAGCGAATATCCGAACGACGTTGCAATGGTCAGCCCTTGCTTGATGAAGAACACCGGCAGCCAGGTCACAAAGCCATAAAGCAGCGTGTTGATCGTGATCAGACAGACCGAGCCGACGATCATGCGCGACAGCAGCGGCGCCGTGAACAGCGTGGCGAGATCGGGCGATGCCGGAATGGTCGCCGCCGCAGCGGGAGCCGGCAGTGGCTGCCCCTGGGCTGCTTCCTTCTCGATCGACTGCATCAGCGCCTCGGCCTCGTCGGTGCGGCCGACCGCTTCCAGCCAACGCGGCGATTCCGGGAGCGACTTGCGCAGGTACCAGACGACCAACGCGCCGACGCCGCCGAGGATGAACATCGCGCGCCAGCCGAACTCGGGAACCACCAGTGATGCGACCAGCAGCGATACCGGCAAGCCCGTCACGACGCAGACCGCCATCAGCCCGAGCCATTTGCCGCGCGTTTTCGCCGGCACGAATTCGGTCATGGTCGAATAGCCGACCACGTTCTCCGCCCCCAGCCCGAAGCCCATCACGAAGCGGCAAGCGATCAGGATGGTCATGTTGGGCGCGAAGGCTGCCGCGAGTGATGCGAGGCCGAATACCAGCAGGTTGAACTGGTAGGTGAAGCGTCGCCCGTAACGGTCGCCGAGAAAGCCGGTCGCAAACGAGCCCAGCATCATTCCGACGAACGTCGCCGAGATGAACATCGCATTTTGCGGCAGCGTGGAAAATCCGGTCTTCAAGGTCACGCCGAGCACGGTGCCGGCAAGATAGATATCGAAGCCGTCGAAGAACATTCCGATGCCGATCAGGAACATGATGCGGCGGTGGAACGGCCCGATCGGCAGCCGATCCAGACGGCTGCCTGCGTTTACCGATGTCGACATGAATCGCTCCCCTTTTACTGTTTGTTCGTTGATGCCGCCTGCCGCCTTCTCTGGACGGTTCGCCGGCTGTTGCTGGCTAGTTCAATCGTCGCTGGTTCGCCGTGTCGCGATACCAGTCGAACGGCTGGTCGTGCGTCGCGACCATCACGCTCTTGGTGTTGAAATGATCGTCGAAACTTTCGGTGCCGCACTCGCGCCCGATGCCTGAATCGTCGACGCCGCCCCAGGGCGAGGCCGGGTCGAGGCGGTGATGGTCGTTGATCCAGACGATGCCGGCCTTGACGGCCGCCGCCACGCGATGCGCGCGGCCGACGTCGCGGGTGCGGACCGCCGCTGCCAGCCCGAACGGAGAATCATTGGCGAGCCTGAGCGCGTCCGCTTCGTCCTTGAACGGCGTCACCGAGGTGAAGGGGCCGAACACTTCTTCCTGGAAGATGCGCATGTCGGATTTCACGTCGGCGAACACGGTCGGCTCGACGAAATAGCCGTTGTCATGACCGGGCACTTTTGCGGCAACACCACCCGTCACGAGGCGCGCGCCCTCTTCATGGCCGAACCGCGAATAGGTCAGCACGCGATCGCGCTGCCGCGCCGAGATCACCGGTCCGAGCTGGGTGTTTGGATCGAAGGGATCGCCGATGCGAATGGTCTGTGTCTTGGCCTTCAGTTTCTCGACGAATTCGTCGTAGATCGAGGCCTGGACGATATGGCGCGAGGCGCAGACGCAGGTCTGGCCCGCGCCGATGAACGCCCCGAACGCGGCGTAGTTGACGGCGCGATCGACGTCGAAATCATCGAACACCATCACCGGCGTCTTGCCGCCGAGCTCCATGGTCTGGTGCGCGAACACCTTTGCGGCCGCGCCGCCGGCGATGCGGCCGGCCTCGGTGCCGCCGGTCAGCACCAGCTTGTTGATGTCGCCGTGTTCGGCCAGCATCTTGCCGGCGCTTTGGCCGAGGCCGAGGACGATGTTGAACACGCCGGGCGGCAGGCCCGCTTCGGTGAAGATCTGCGCCAGCTTCAAGGTCGTCAGCGGGGTGTATTCCGACGGCTTGACGACGGTGACGCAACCGGTCGCCAGCACGGCGGCCAGCGACTTGCACAGGATCATCAGCGGATGATTGAACGGGGTGCAGTTGGCGACGATCCCGATCGGCGTGCGCAAGGTGTAGTTCAGGTATGAGCCTTCGACGGGGATGACGGAGTCGCGACGCGCCAGTGCCAGGCCCGCGTAGTAGCGAAAGAAATCCGGCAGCCGCGACAGCTGTGCGCGGGTCTCGTTGACCGGGCGGCCGTTGTTCAGCGTTTCCAGCCGGTACAGCGTGTCCAGATTGGCCTCGAAGGCGTCAGCGAGGCGATTGACGAGCCGCGCCCGTGCGCGCGTATCCATGCCGCCCCAGGCCTTACCCTCAAAAGCAGCGCGCGCACTTTTCATGGCGCGGTCGATGTCATCAGCCGTCGAATTCGGAATCCGCGCGATCACGTCGCCAGTTGCGGGGTTGCGGACGTCGAGCATCTCGCCGGAGCCGGCTTCGACCTCGCGGCCGTCGACGAAATTACCATGGATCTCGACGTCGACGACGCCGGGCTTTGAGGAGATGTTCATGCTTCCCTCGCATCGACGATGACGGCGTTGCGCTTGAGCGCCGGCAGCACGCGTTTTTCGGTTTGCGCGATATGCGCCTTGATGAGACGGGCGGCCGTGCGCCCGTCGCGCCGCTGCATCGCCTCGATCAGCGCGACGTGTTCGGCAACGAGCTTCGCCGGATCGTGGCCCTTCAGATTGGCGACGCTGACGCGCACCAGACGGTCGGCCTGTCCGATCAGGTCGCACAGCGCGGCAGCCATGCGGCGGTTGCCGGAGGCATGTGCGAGCGCCGAGTGGAAGGCGCGGTTGTAGGCGATGAAGTCTTCGTGGTTGCCGGAGAAGCGGCGGAATTCATTCAGCGACTTCAATGTGTCGTCGCTCGCGCTCTCGATCGCATCCATCACGCAGGCCGGCTCCAGCGCAAAGCGAAAGCGCAGCAGGTCGCGCGCATCGGCCAGCGAGATCGGATTGACCCGGTAGCCCTGGCGCGGCGTCACCGTGACGAGATGCTCGCGTTCGAGCCGCAACAGCGCCTCGCGCACGGGTTGGCGGCTCACGGCGTAGCGCTCGGCGAGGTCCTGTTCTCGCATATCATCGCCTGGCGCGAAGTGACATGTGAGGATATCAGATCGGAGATTTTCGTAGACATTATCGCGCAAAAGCATAGAAATTCCTTCAGATGCCTCCCATAGATAGGCATCTGTGAAATATCACGTCAAGGCCAGAAAGCCCAAAATGACACCGATTTTAATCTGGCGATCGGCAGTCCGGCGCGTCAAAAGTGGGCGCTCGAGGACATATGAAAGAGAGAACGGGATGGATCGGCTACTTGCTTCAGGAACCGTCAACGCCGCGCAGTCGGGCGATGGGCCGCCGTTGTTTCTGTTCCATTCGCTGCTGTCGGACCGCGCGAGCTTCGATGCCATCGTTCCCGAATTATCGAAGTCGTTTCGCGTGATCGTTCCGGAATTGCCGGGGTTCGGCCAATCGCACGCCGTGGCAGGAGGTCTGGCAGCCGTCGCCGACCGGATGGCCGAGGCGGTCGGGGATGCAGCCGGCGGCGAAGCGGCGATCGTGCTCGGCAACGGCTATGGCGGGTTCGTGGCGCTGCAGATGGCTATCAGGCATCCCGGCATCGCGACCAGGCTTGTCCTGGCCGATTGCGGCGCGGCGTTCTCGGCGCCGGGGCGCGAAGCTTTTCGCAACATGGCGAGCGCGTCCATGGCAAAGGGGCTGCCGGCGATCACGGACGTAGCGATGCGCCGGCTGTTTGCGCCGGAGTTTCAGGCCGCGCATCCGGACTTGATGCAGGACCGCCGCGAGGCTTTCCTGCGCACCGATCCGGAGGTGTTTCGCGCCGCCTGCGATGCGCTGGCGGCGCTCGATCTGCGGCCGGAGCTTGGCAAGGTGAGGGTGCCGACCCTGGTGCTGGTCGGCGAACATGACGAGGCGACACCGCCGCCGATGTCGCACGAACTGGCCGCAGGCCTGCCGCAAGCCGATCTGAAAATCATCCCGGGCTGTGCCCATGTGCCGCAATTGCAGTCGCCCCGGCTGTTCCTGGATGCCATCGGTGACTTCCTGCCGGTGACGAGCGCCGCACCGGCTTGAGAATCTTCAACTGCCGACAATTTGAGCATCGAGCCCCGGCTTACCGTTCGACCTTGGCACGATGAGTGCCTAGTCTTGGCGGATATGGAGACGATGCCGATGCGCGCGATGCTGGACTATTGTGACGGAGCAACCAGGCGGGAGGTGGCGGCAGGCACGCTCGTGCTGCACGAGGGCAGCAAGACCGGACATCTGTTCGTCCTGCTCGAGGGACGGCTGGAAGTCGTCAAGGGCGACAGCATTGTTGCCGTCGTCAGCGAGCCGGGGGCGATGTTCGGAGAGATGTCGGTGCTGCTCGATCAACCGCATACCGCGACCGTTCGGGCCGCGTCCGATTCAGTGGTCTGTGAGTTCGACGATGCCGCGGCGTTCCTGCGCGACCAGCCGGCGGTGGCGCTGCTGATCGCGCGATTGCTGGCGCAGCGGCTCAACGTCGCGACCACCTATCTCGCCGATCTCATGCATCAGTATGGCGGTCAAGGAAACCATCTCTCGATGGTCGGCGAACTGCTGCAGAGCATGATCAACCTGCCGCCGTCGCAGGTCTCGCCAGGCTCGGATCGGCAATCCGACTCGCGACTCTAGCCGCACTCGGCTAGCGGATCTGTCCGAACAGTTTCTTCGCCTGTTCGATTTCGCAGAGGTCTTGCCCGGTATCGAGATCGATCAGGGCTCGGCTGATCACGTCGAACCCGGCCGTTTCTCGACCGTTGTTGATGAAAAGATGCGCAAGCCCAAGCGCGCTACGCAATTCGAAAGCTTTCGTCTGCTGGCCCCTCGCTATCTCAAGGGCCCTCTTAAAGGCGCCCTCTGCCTCGCAGAAATTGGCCGGATCGCGGCGCAATAGCAGCTCACCGCGAACACGATGCAACTCGGCATCGAGCCAATGCTGACCTGTCCGTTCCGTCGTGGCGATCAACCCGCGCAAGATCTCCAGCCCGGTATCCGTTTGTCCCACCGCTGCATTCGCCACGGCGATCTGCATTCCCCAGAATGGCTCACAAAGGTAGCAGTCATTTTCGTGCAGCAAGGTCCAGCCTCGACGCATTTCCGCAAGCCCGGCTTCACGGTCGCCGGCGCGCCACTTTGCAAGACCAGTTAGGTATGTGCCCGCGGCGACGTACAACGGCATGGTGTGGTCGCGGGCGAGTGCGAGCGCAAGGATCGTCTCTGTCTGCTGTAACGGCCCGCCGCATAATCCATCGAAGACCGCCTTGTGCACCAGTGCATTGGCCTGTGAGAGCGCTCGCTTTTCTCCCGAGCAGCGCACCGCATCAGCGGCGAGCCGGCGGGCGCGATCGATCTGACCCATCGGCCAAAGCACCAGGGCAAGAAATCTCATGATGACGAACGGCAGGTCCAGGGTTGATGCCCTGAAAGTCTCCAGATTTGGTTCAGCACCGTAGCTCGCGAGCGCCTGCTCAAGATGCGTTCTCGCGTTCAAATAGTCACCGCCGAACCAGCATGTCGCCCCGTTTGTCCAATGTGCGACGACTGCGGCGACCGGTGAGTCCGGCCGTCTATTGGCGGCGTTCATTGTTGCATCCGCCAGTTCCCACATCGGCCCGATCTCGCCGTGCGTCAGACTGGCATTGAACAGGCCCGAATAGATCGGCGCCAGTTCACGCGGATCGTTGATATTGGCTGCGAATTGCCGGGCGCGCGTCCACGCAGCGACCGTCTGGGGAGCGCTGTGCCCGAGGTTGCCCCGCAGCGCGCGGCTATAGGCGACTTGAAGATGAAGCCGGTGGATGGTGTGGCTCGGGTCATCCGGCAGCCCATCGGCAATCGCGACCGCCTTGCCGAGATGTGCGATTGCCTCGGTATAGGCGGAACGCTTCAGCGCCTGCTGGCCTGCCTTGCACCACCAATCGAGGGCACCCCCGTCGAGCCCCGCCTCGGTGAAATGATAGGCCACGACTTCCGGTTCGGTCTCGGCGATGGCCGGAAACTGTTCGCGCAGGACATCGCCGATATGTCTGTGGAGCAATTGCCGTCGGCTCCTGAGCAGGCTCTCATAAGCCGCTTCCTGCACCAGCGCGTGCTTGAAACTGTAGCTCGCTTCGGGCGGCGTTCCTCGGCGCAAAAGCAGTTCGGCTTCTTCCAACTGCCTGAGCGCGGTGTTCAGTGTCAGATCATCGCGCCCTGCCACACTCCGCAGCAATGTGTATGAGAACTCGCGGCCGATGGCAGCGCCGATCTGCGCGACTTCCTTGACCGGCGCCAGCCGGTCGAGGCGGGCCATCAGCGAGTCCTGCAGCGTCGCGGGAATGGCGAGCGGCGGCAGCGGGCGATCGAGGCGAAGGCGGCCGGCGTCTTCCACCAGCAGCCCGGACTCCAGAATGGTCTTGGTCAATTCCTCGACAAAGAGCGGGATGCCATCCGTCCTGTCGATGATCTGCTTCATCATTTCGTCCGGCAGTTCTCGACCGATGGTCACCTGTTCGACCAGCGCGCGCGTGTCTTGCCGGTCAAGCCGATCGAGCCGCAGCAGGCTGGTATTGGAGAGCCCCGTCCAGGGCGGTTCGTACTCGGGCCGGAACGTCATCAGCGCAAAGATCGGTAACCCCCTGATCCGGTCGACGGCGAGATCGAATAGCTCAAGCGTGGTGGCATCGGCCCAATGCAAGTCCTCGCAGACGATCAGCACGGGTAGCTGCCGGGCCAGACCCTCGAGCTGGTCGAGCAAGGCGGCGAAGGTCTGTCGGCGCTGCTGCACCGGATTCAGACCGAGCGGCGGATAGCGTTCGCCCGTTGCAATCGAAAGAAGCGCTGCGATCAGCGGCGCCGCGTTGTCCACCTGCTGCGTTCCAAGTGCAAGCATCGCCTCGAGCTTGTCGAGCTTCTGCTCGGGCGTGTCCTGTGAACGGATGCCGGCGGAGCGCTCGAGTTGGGCGACGAAGGGATAAAGCGCGCTGTTGGTATGGTAAGGTGAGCACTGAAACCGCACCCGGCAGTGCGCGCCCAGCTCGGGGTTTTCGCAGAGCATCGCGACCAGGCGCGACTTGCCGATCCCGGCTTCCCCGGAAATCAGCACCGCCTGGCCCTGACCCTGCCACGCCAGTTGTTGGCGCGAGTTCGCGAATTCGATCTCTGCCTTGCGGCCGACAAAGCCCATCGAGCGAGCCTTGCGCACCGCCTCAAAGCGGCTCTCCGATGTTGCGCCACCTTCGACCGCCCAGGCCGCGATAGGCTCGGAAATGCCCTTGATCTCGCGGAGGCCGAGATTTCGGAACGTGAAAAGACCGCCAAGCAGCTCGCGTGTCGAAGCCGCCACGACGACCACTCCGGGCTCGGCAAGGCTTTGGAGGCGAGCCGCGATGTTAGGCGTGTCGCCGACCATTGCCTGCTGCTCCGACGCGCATCCGCTGATGAGATCGCCAACCACCACAAGCCCGGTCGCGATCGCGATCCGCACCTCAACCCGTTCGGCGCGCGTTTCGAGCCGCTTTATTGCAGTAATCATGTCGAGCCCGGCTCGCACGGCGCGCTCGGCGTCATCCTCGTGGGCGCGGGGATAGCCAAAATAGGCGAGCACGCCATCGCCCACGAACCGGGCGATGTTGCCGTCGTAAATGGCAATGACGTTGGCGCAGGCGGCCCGGTAGGCGCGGATCACCTCCCACATGTCCTCTGGATCGAGGCGAGCGGAGATCTCGGTCGAACCTACCAGATCGCAGAACATCACGGTGAGATGGCGTCGCTCGGCATCGTGCCGGTGAGCCTGCTCAAGTGCCGGCTCTGGTCGGTTGAATTCGGCGATAGCGCGAAGCATCTTGCGGCGATGGCCGAGCAGGACTCCTAAACGATCGAAGTCCTGGTCCGTCAGTTCGGGAAGCACGCTTAGATCGATGCCATTCTCGGCAAAACGCAGCGCGTATTGCTCGAACCCCAACTTCTCCAGCCAGCCCGCAATATCTTGCATTGGCTTCACCGACGGTCAGTTGGCGGCTTGCCGAATTCTGGATTACTGCGGCCGGGATGCTATGCCATTTTTTCCCGAATGGCACGTTTCGTTTTTGCGCGAGGCGTTCGGCGGTTTCCGAGTACCGAATCGCAGCGTTGCGCAACCAAGCCGATATGATCAACGCCAACGACTAATTGG
>Ga0075363_100000773_pt1 | contig 11001 bp, 8 predicted proteins | sample EndMetdeltDD1763_FD_71470 | JGI IMG/M metagenome (GOLD analysis project Ga0075363, IMG submission 71470) | Populus endosphere microbial communities from Tennessee, USA - Endosphere MetaG P. deltoides DD176-3 | ecosystem: Host-associated > Plants > Roots > Endosphere | place: USA: Tennessee...
GTCGTGTCCGTCGACCGGGACAAGGACCACGGCTTCGAACTGAAGCTGGACTCGGGGGAATTGTTCAGCGCCCGCGCGGTCGTCGTGGCCACGGGGCTCTCGGGCCTCGCACACCTGCCCCCCGAGCTCACGCTCGCCGACGGCCCCAGCCCGACGGGCCCCGTCTCCCACAGCTCCCAGCACCACGACCTCAGCCGCTTCTCGGGCCGCGACCTGATCGTCGTCGGCGCGGGTCAGTCCGCGCTGGAGACGGCCGCCCTCGCGGCGGAGGCCGGCGCCCAGGTCAGGGTCGTGGCGCGCGGCCGGGGCAGCGTCGCCTTCGGCGCACCGCCCTGGCAGCAGCCCCGGCTGCGCCCGGAGTCGCCGTTCGGCCGCGCCTGGTCGCTGTGGGCGCTCAGCTACTACCCCCACCCCTACCGCCATCTCCCGGCCCAGGCCCGCCACTACCTGGTCCGCCGGGTCCTCGGCCCGCTCGGCGCCTGGTGGCTGCGCGACCGCTTCGAGGGCAAGGTGCGGGTCAGCGAGGTCCGCCGCGTCCTCAAGGCCGACACCGCCGACGGCCACCCGTCCCTGTCCGTCCTCACCCCGACCGGCCACACCGAGCGCCTCGCCGCGGACCACGTCATCGCCGCGACCGGCTACCGCGTCGACCTCGCCGCGATGGACTTCCTCGGCCATGAGCTGCGCACCCGGCTCGCGGTGAGCCGGGGCGCGCCAAGGCTCGGCGCCGGGTATGTCTCCTCGGTGCCGGGCCTGTACTTCACGGGCCTCCCGTCGGCGTCGTCGTACGGGCCGGTGATGCGCTTCGTGTGCGGCACGGAGTTCGCCTCCCCGAGGCTGGCGAAACACCTGGCGACGGCCCACGGCTAGCGCCGGTCGGGCATGGGGCAGCGCCGGTCGGGCACGGGGCAGCGCCGGTTGGGCACGGGGCAGCGCGGGTCGGGCACGGGGCTGGCGCCGGTCGGGCACGGGGGCAGCGCCGGTCCGGCACGGGGGCAACACCGGTCCGGCACAGGGATAGCACCGGCCCTGCACAGGGCTGGCGCCGGTCCGGCACGCGGGTAGGGCCGGCCAGGCCGGGGATCAGATCTCCCCGGCCGCCCGCTGCCACGCCATGAACTCCTCGACCAGCTCCGGCGGATTGGCGTACTCCGTCGCGTGTGCCTCCCAGCCGGGGCAGTCCATGTCGAAGACGACGACAGGCAGCGGGCGCCCGAAGGTCTTCTCGATCACGCCGTCGGCGTGGAGATGGCGGGCGAGGTCGATGACGGCGTCGTAGAAGTGCAGGCGGAGGAGGTCGGTCCGGGCGCTGAGGTCGTCGTCGTCCAGCACCCGGTCGAGGTCGAACTCACCGTCGTACCAGACACCGAGCTGCCTGACCTCCTCCACATACACCCGGCTGCCCACCGGGTCCTCGGGGATGTTGCCGAGCATCTCGAAGCCGTCGAGGAGCCAGTAGGCGTAATTCCAGCGGACCTCGCCCTCGTCACCCGGGTACCTTTCCCGCTCGTACTGGCTCTCGGTGTTGTAGCCGATGGCCACGTACGGGTGGCGGTCGTCGGCGTCGACGCGCCAGATGCGGAAGGAGAGGGCGTACATCTCGGGCTTGAGCCGCTCGGGAAAGCGTTCGAGGACGCCGACCGCCGCCGCCCGCAGATGGTTCAGGAAGGTCTCCGGCTGACCCGTTCGATCCGTTCGATCCGTCACCCCGCGAGGATCTCACCCACACCGACAGGAGCCCACCGTGGGGACAGCCCTGTCAGTGCCCTGTCAGTGCCCTGACGGCGACTACGACCGGTACCGCCCCAGCGTCCGCAGCCCCGGCAGCGCCCGGTCCTCGAAGTCGAACAGGGCCAGGTTCTCCCACGCGTTGCCGGACGTCGGGTCCTCCGGGTTCCAGCCGCTGCCTGAGCGGTAGGTCCAGGCGCCCTCCCAGTAGCAGTGGCCGAGGCCCTGACCGCCGGGGACTGCGGCCATGAGGTCGGCCACCGCGCGCAGCCACGCGGCCTGGCCCTCGGGGGTGGCGGGGAAGCCCGGGGTGAGCTGGGAGGGGCTGTTGAGGATGTCGTTGACGTCGTCCTCGCTGCTCAGCGTGAACGGGTACGCGGTCTCGGCGATGACGACGGGCTTGCCGTAACGGGCGGTGATGTCCGCGAAGTTGGCAGCGGCCGCGTCAAGGCCACCGTGCCAGAAGGGGTAATACGACTGGGCGATGATGTCGAAGTCGAGGCCCTGGGCGACCGCGTTGTCGAACCACCAGCGGGACGTGCCGTTGTCACCGCCCGCGGCGAGGTGCAGCATCGTGCGGATACGGGGCTGGGTGTCCCGCGCGGCGCTCAGCCCGGCCTTCAGGAGCAGGGCGAGATTGCCCCAACCCCCGCCGTCACTGCCCCAGTTCTTGCCCTCGGGCCACAGCATGCCGCCGTTGATCTCATTGCCGACCTGGACGAACGCGGCCGGGGTGCCCTGGCGCCGCAGTGCGCCCAGTACGTCGGCCGTGTGGTCGTACACCGCACGGGACAGGCCCGTCACGTCCAGGTCCGCCCACGCGGCCGGCTTGCTCTGGTGCCCCGGGTCGGCCCACGTGTCGGAGTAGTGGAAGTCGACCCAGATGCCGATGCCGGCCCGTCGCAGCCGGCGGGCGAGGGGCAGGATGTGCGCCTTGTTGTTGTAGCCGTCGACCGGGTTGACCCACACCTTCAGCCGGGCGTGGCTGATCCCCGCGCGGGCGAGCAGCCGGACCGGGTCCTCGCGGCGGCCGTCGGCGGTGCGGTACACGGCGCCGTGGTCCTCGTTCTTGGGCAGCGAGGAGATGTCGACGGCCCGGATCTCCAGGCGGCGCCCGCCCGTTGAGGCCGCGGCCGGCACCGCTCCCAGCACGGGGACGGCCAGCGCGGCGGCTCCCGCAGCGGTGAGCACACTGCGTCTACGCATGTCAGGGTCCTTTCACAGAGCAAGAGAAAACGCCCCCGCGTCTGTGAGCGTGCACATACTTCAGAGAGGGGGACACCCGCGAGCAACAGTAGGAAACCCGACGGACCCTTCCTTGACAAGAGGGTGAAATACTTCGTTCTCTGTGCACGCTCACAGAAACTCACGGACGCTCACGGATCCGTGGCCACGTCCCGCGGCCTCAACGGGACGCGGGCCGGCTCTTCGAGGACCCCAACTCCCCTGTCGTGGTGCGGGATTCCACTGGGGCGCCAACCGGAGCCGACGTCAACGGATGTGAAAGGTGCGGCCGTCCGGTTCGCGTCGAGTCGGCGGGGGATTCCATCCGTATTCTCTGATCATGGCCGCACCCACCGCATATTCACTCGTCGCCACTGACCTGGACGGAACCCTCCTCCGGGGCGACGACACGCTCTCCGACCGCTCGCTCGCCGCGCTCGCGCGGGTGGCGGCGGCCGGGGCCCGGCATCTGGTGGTGACCGGCCGACCGGCCCCCAGAGTGCGGCCGCTCCTCGACGACCTCGGCAGCACCGGCCTCGCGGTGTGCGGGCAGGGCGCGCAGGTCTACGACGCCGGCGCGGACCGTCTGCTGTGGTCGGTCACCCTGGACCGGGAGCTGGCCGAGACCGCGCTCGGCAAGATCGAGGCCGAGGTGGGGCAGGTGTACGCCGCCGTCGACCAGGACGGGGTCGACGGGCTCACGCTCATCGAGCCGGGCTATCTGATGCCGCACCCGACCCTGCCCGCCGTGCGGGTGGGCCGCCGCGACGACCTGTGGTGCGAGCCGATCAGCAAGGTGCTGCTGCGCCACCCCGCCCTGTCGGACGACGAGTTGGCGGCGACCGCGCGCGGAGTCGTCGGTTCCCTCGCGACGGTGACGATGTCCGGCCCCGGCACCGTCGAACTCCAGCCATGCGGCATCACCAAGGCGACGGGCCTCGCACTGGCCGCCGAGTACCTCGGCCTCGGCCCGCGGGACACCCTCGCCTTCGGCGACATGCCCAACGACATCCCCATGTTCGACTGGGCGGCCCATGGTGTCGCGATGGCCAACGCCCACCCCGAACTCAAGGCGGTGGCCGACGAGGTGACCCTGTCGAACGAGGACGACGGCATCGCCGTCGTCCTCGAACGGCTGTACTTCTAGTAGGCGCCCCAGACGTTGTCGATCGACCCGTACCGCTGCGCCGCGTAGTTGCAGGCCGCGGTGATGTTCGCGACCGGGTCGTAGGAGTTCCACGAGGTGCCGGCCACGTGGTACGCGTTGAAGGTCGGGTCGATCACCTGGAGCAGGCCCTTGGAGGGCGTGCCCGCGATCGCGTTGGAGTCCCAGTTGTTGATGGCGTACGGGTTGCCCGAGGACTCACGGATGACGTTGCGGTAGATGCCGTCGTAGCTGCCGGGGATCCCGTTCTGGGCCATGACCTGGAGCGAGGCGCGGATCCAGCCGTCGAGGGTGTCGGAGTAGCCGAGCGAGGTGGCGGTGACCGTGGTCGTGGTGGCCGCGGACGCGGTGGTCGCGCCGACGACGGGGAAGGCGAGTGCGGCGACGGCGGCACCGGTGACGGCGAGCTTGCGGGACAGACGCATGACGAAGTTCCTCTCCGGCGCCTGCGAGGTGAGCTGTCGGGTTCGGGCGGGAGCTGCCCGGCCATGCCGAAGTAGGCATGACTTCACCCCAAGCCGTACCGGAATGTCCGAAGACGTCCGGTACGGCGACTTACCTGGTTCCCCCGCTCCTGCCGTGAAGTTCTCTGTGTGAGCGGTCTACGGGTGGCGGCAGGATTAGGCGTCCACCCGGGCCGGGAACGTATGCGACTGCACATGTCCGAAACAAGTACCGGATTCACAGATCGCACCTGTTGACCTTGGTGCGTGGATTGTGAGGCCCGGAATTACGGGGATTCGGGGCGTGGAAGCGTGAGGCATGTCACCGCCGAGCACGAGAACGGCAAATCGGGCAATCGCGCCCAACTGGCGTTTAACCGGCGGTCCGTGGAATCCGCTTCTCCCAGGTCCGATGGAAGACCACCTCGTCGCCCTCGGTGCAGATCACCTCGTTGGAGGTCAGGAACACAGCCGCCTCACAGGTGATCTCCGAGCGGGTCCGGACGGTCGTGTCCCAGCCCAGCTCCGGCCGGTGCAGCCGGATCGACCACTCCGAGCGGGCACGGGCCGACAGGGGATCCGTCTCGTCGACCGTGTACGTCTCCAGCGCGTCCTCGGTGAACTCCAGGCCGTCGGGATAGACCCGGGTGCCGCCGTACCGCGGATCGACCTCAAGACGCCACTCGCCCTTGGCGACATCCCGGACGACCAGCCGCTCGGGGCGGGGTTCGTCGAGGGTGGCCGGGAAGTTGACGCCCAGGGGTGCGGACTGTTCGGGCTCCTCGAAGCCGATGTCGGCTGCCAAGTCATGGGTCCTGACCGGCAGTTCGAGGAAACTGCCCGCCGGGTCCAGCGTGAAGCCGGCCTCCGACTCGGGCTGCGGCCAGATCCACGGCCAGTAGGCGGAGGAGACCGCGAGCCGGATGCGATGACCCGGCGGGAAGACATGCCCGATGCCGTTCAGCTCGAAGACGACCTCCCCGGTCGCCCCCGGCTCCCACGGCACCGCCCGGTCCCGCCCGAGCCGCGCCGACAGATTCAGCACGCCCCGGGTGACCAGCGTCGACGCGCCGTCCGGCGCCACATCGCACAACCGTGCGATCACCTGCCCGCGCGGCACCTCGCACGTCACCCGCAACCGCACCCGGGGCCGCCCCAGCACCCAGGTCTCCTCACCCACCGCGAACTCGAAACAGGCCGAACGGGCGTCCTCCTCCCGCTGGTCCGGCGGCAGATCGGCATCGTTCCCGAACGGGAAGAAGCGCCCGGCGTCCACCCCCGTGTGCTGCGGGGAGCGGACGAGGACGGGGGCGCCCTGGAGGCCGTACGAGATGGTCGTGACGTGCGGGGAGGGCCAGGTCGGCTCACCGACCCAGCGGCCCGGAAGGGTGTCGTAGGCCGTGGCGGGGCGGTGCGAGTCGCTGACGTAGGCCCGCAGAAGGGGCTCGCGCATGACGCCGGTGTCGACGCCCTTCAGGTGCTGGTCCCACCAGCGCAGGGTCTCCTGGAGGAAGCCGATCGCCGGGCCCGGCGGCAGCCCGCGGTCCGGGTACTGGTGGGACCAGGGACCGACGATCCCGCGGACCCGGTCCGGCGGCAGATGCTCGACCAGACGGAGGACCGTGTCGCGGTACGGGTCGTGCCAGCCGCCCACCGCCAGGACCGCCGCGTCGATCGCGCCGTAGTCCTCGCAGACGCTGCCGTGGCGCCAGTAGGCGTCGCGGGTCTGGTGGTCCAGCCAGGTGTGGATGAACGGGTCGACGTGCTCCAGGCGTTCGAGCCACAGGTCCCGCCAGCCCGGGCCCGCATACCGCGGATCGGGTGGCCGGGAGACGAAGGCCAGCATGGTCGCGGCCCAGGCGTGCATGTCGACGGCGAGGACGGAACCTCCCATGTAGTGCACGTCGTTGTCATAGCGGTCGTCGGTGGAGCAGACCGTGACGACCGCCTTGAGCGGCTCGGGCGCGAGGGCCGCGATCTGGAGGGAGTTGAAGCCGCCCCAGGAGATGCCGAACATACCCACCCGGCCGTCGCACCAGGGCTGCGCCGCCAGCCAGTTGACCACTTCGACCCCGTCGGCCAGCTCGGTCGCCGAGTACTCGTCCGTCGGCAGCCCCTCGCTGTTGCCGTGCCCGCGGACGTCGACGCGCACGGAGGCGTACCCGTGGCCCGCGTACCAGGGGTGGCGCTGGAAGTCGCGGGGCGCGGTCCAGTCGGTGAGCCGGTACGGCAGGTATTCGAGCAGAGCGGGTACCGGTTCTTCGGTGAGCGGTCGCCACACGCGCGCGTACAGCCGCGTCCCGTCCGGAAGCGGGATGCGGAGGTCCTCGTGGGCCGTCTCGTAGGGGAAGGACGTACGGATGTGCAGGCTCATCGCTGTGACCTCAGTGGACGGGGTGCATGGTGCGGCGCAGCCAGGGCGCGGCGGCCATCACCGCGAGACCCGCGGCCACCGCGATCGCGCCGTTGACGCCGAAGTAGGCCGGGTGGGAGACGTCGTCGTAGAGCTTCACCGTCTGCGCCTGGATGCCGTTGGCGAGGGCGAGGGAGAGGAACCAGAGGGACATGGTCTGGCTGGAGAAGGCGGCCGGGGCCAGCTTGGTGGTGGCCGACATGCCGGAGGTCTCCAGGAGGACGTCGCCGAGGCCCAGGAGCAGATAGGAGCCGACGATCCACCAGACGGACATCAGGTAGTCGTCGCCGCTGTGCCCGCTCGTCGGCACGACCATGAGCAGGAACGACAGACCGCCGAGTACGACCCCGATGGCGATCTTGTTGGAGGCGTGCGGCTGGCCGCGGCCCATCCGCACCCACAGCGCGGCCACGACGGGCGCGAGCCCGACCTCGAAGGCGCCCAGCGCGGAGGCGTACCAGCTGGCCGGGAAGTCGAAGCCGAGGATCGTCGTCTCGGCGTTCGTCGAGGCCAGCAGCATCATCGTCGAGTAGGCCTGGAAGAGGATGAAGTTGAAGACCGTCGAGGCGAGGAAGAGCACGATGTACGGCTTGAGGCGGCCGCGTTCCTCGGCGGTCACCCGGGGGCTCGTGAACATCACCGTGAAGTAGACGACCGGCGCGATCACCGAGACCAGCGTGAGCAGGTCGACGAACCGGTCCATGGTCAGCCAGCCGGCCAGCGCGAGCGCGGTGGCGACCAGGCCCACGACCACGACACCCAGCACGATCAGCCCCACCGCCCGCCGCATCGGGCCCCGCGCCAGCGCGAACTCCGCGGCGTGTCTGCGCCCGGCCAGGTGACGGCGCCCGGCGACGTACTGGACGAGCCCGAAGGTCATGCCGATCGCGGCGGCCGAGAAGCCCCAGTGCCAGCCCTTGTGGTCGCCCAGCCAGCCGGTGATCAGGGGGCCCGCGAAGGCGCCGATGTTGATCGCCATGTAGTACAGCGCGAACCCGGCGTCCCGCCGCTCGTCGTCGGTCCGGTAGAGCTTGCCGACCATGGTGGCCACGTTGGGCTTGAGCAGCCCGGTGCCGGCGCTGATCAGCCCGAGGCCCACCCAGGTCATGGTCGCGGTCGGCACGGCCATGGAGTAGTGCCCGCAGGCGATCAGGATGCCGCCCCACAGCACCGCTCGGTACGAGCCGAGCATGCGGTCGGCGAGCCAGCCGCCGGCGACGGAGACGAGGTAGACGAGGGTGCCGTAGGCAGCGGAGACGGAGGCGGCGGTTCCGGCCGACATGCCCATGCCCTCGTTCGCCACCGAGTCGGCGAAGTACAGGACGAGGATGGCCTGCATGCCCAGGAACGAGAAGCGCTCCCAGACCTCCAGACCGGAGAGGGTGAGCAGGCCTTTCGGCTGGCCGAAGAAGGCGGTGTCGTCCTCGGGGGGTGGCTGACTTCCGGGCTCTACGTCGACACTGGTTCCAGACACACTCCGCTACTTCCGCTTAAGTCGATAGATATCCGTTCTTTTCAGGTGATCAGAAACATACCGGCCGTGATCCGATACCGCCCGCGCTGCACGGGTGGGGGGCGACGGTGATCGAAAGGTGACCGGATACGCTGACTTGAGTGAAGGCAGCGACCTATCGACAAACCGCGTAAGCGCCAGTAGACACCAGCAGACAGGAGACCCCTCGTGACCGTCGTCGGGCCGTTCGGGCTGAGCGTGCGGGACCAGGCTCTCGAAGCCGATGTCCAGGCCGGATTGGCTGCTGTCGAGGAGGGTTTGCTCGAAGCGACCAAGAGCGAGGTCCCCTTCATCACGGAGGCCGCACAGCATCTCGTCCGCGCGGGCGGCAAGCGCTTCCGGCCGCTGCTCGTGATGCTCACCGCCCAGTTCGGCGACCCCTACGCACCCGGTGTGGTGCCGTCGGCGGTGGTCGTCGAGCTGACCCATCTGGCGACGCTGTACCACGACGACGTGATGGACGAGGCGACGGTGCGGCGCGGCGTCGACGCCGCGAACACCCGCTGGGGCAACTCCGTCGCCGTCCTCACGGGTGACTTCCTGTTCGCCCGCGCCTCACAGATCCTCGCCGACCTAGGGCCCGAGGCGGTCCGTATCCAGGCCGAGGCGTTCGAGCGGCTGGTGACCGGACAGATCCTGGAGACCGCCGGGCCGGTGGACGGCCGGGACCCGGTCGAGCACTACCTGGATGTGCTGGGCGGCAAGACGGGGTCGCTGATCGCGGTGGCGTGCCGGTTCGGCTCGATGATGTCGGGTGCCGACGAGACGGTGGTCGACGTGCTGACGCAGTACGGGGAGCGGCTCGGCGTCGCCTTCCAGCTCGCGGACGACGTGCTCGACATCGCGTCCGACTCCCATGAGTCGGGGAAGACGCCGGGGACGGATCTCCGCGAGGGCATTCCCACGCTGCCGGTGCTGCGCCTGCGGGAGCGGGCGGCGCGGTTGGGGCTGGCGGAGGACGTGGCCCTGTGTGAGCTGCTGGACTCCGATCTGAGCGATGACGCGCGGCTGGCGGAGGCGTTGGAGGCGTTGCGGACGCATCCCGCGCTGGAGCAGGCTCGGCGGGACACGGTTCGCTACGCGGAGGAGGCGCGGGCTGCGCTTGCTCCGTTGCCGGAGTGCGACGCCAAGGCTTCGCTGACCGAGCTGTGCGACGCCGTGGTGCATCGGGCGGGGTAAGCCTCGGGGCTTGCTGTTCTGGTGCCCGGTGGTTCCCCGTGCCCCTGGGCGGCGTCAATGTGATGCCGCTCACATATTTGGGCTGAGTCCAGGCTGGATCTGTCCCGTATGTCTCCACGGAAGTCGGCGCAGGGGGTGCCGGCTCCGGGAGACGGGGAGACACGTTCATGCGTAAGAGGCTGATCGTCAGCGCTGTCGCCGTGGCCGCCGTGGCTGTCCCCACGTCGGCCTCGGCCGTCGGGAACACCACCGAGACCCCGACCGTCCTCGCCGCCAGTCTGCGGGGGGCCAACGAGGTCGGCGTGGGGGACTCGGACGGGGCCGCGTTGGAGTTCGTCAAGGTCGACGGGGACCAGGTCTCCGTCGCCGTGAAGTGGCGGGGGCTCGACCGGCCCACCGCGCTGCATCTCCACCAGGGTGCCAAGGGGGCCAACGGCGACGTCAGGGTCGACTTCGGCAAGGTGCTCGGGAAGGGCAGGGGGCACAGCGCCACCGGCACGGTGACGGTGAAGGACGCGGCACTGCTCGACGCGCTGAAGTCCGATCCCGGGTCGTTCTACGCCAACCTGCACACCAAGCAGTTCCCCGGTGGAGCCGTGCGGGGGCAGTTGCACCAGGTCACCGTCGCCGGGTTCGGCTTCCGTGACGCGCTGAAGAACCTCCAGGCGTCCGTGGTGAAGGGCGAGCAGATCTACGAGTGCAAGGCGGCCACGGGCGGCGGGTACGCCTTCGCCCAGCGGGACGTCAGCGCCGTCCTCGGCGGCCGTATCGCACACTCGTTCGTGGCCCCCAACTCCGGCACCCCGCAGTGGGTCGCGCCCGACGGCAGCGCGGTCACCGGCGCCGTCCTGTCCCGGACCCCGAACGGCGACGGCAACATCCCGGAGCTGGACCTGAAGGCCACTCAGTCCGGCAGGCAGCACGGCCTGCTGGCCCGTACGACCGAGATCCTGCGGCTCAACACCGTCGGCGGAGCAGCCCCGTCCGGCTCCTGCGCGCCGGGACAGATCGTCGCGGTGCCGTACCACGCGGACTACGTGTTCCTGCGCGGCTGACCAGCACGTCCGGAGCGGCGCCTTCCGTGCGACCCCTACGGGTCGGGGGAGGCGCCGCCTCCGTGTGTCATACCCCAGGTGTACGCGGAGTTGAGCCCGCGGGCTGACGCCCCGCCGCCGCCGATTTGGTCAGATGGGAACCACGGGAAAACACCAATCCTCACCGATTCGGGTGAGAATGGCGGCTACGGGTTGGACGTGGGGGGCACCTCCCTGGGCAGGGAGAGCGCTTCAGAGGACGCCGCCGCCGACGACGGAGGTAGGGCACACATGGCACCGTA
>Ga0075363_100000774_pt1 | contig 10999 bp, 9 predicted proteins | sample EndMetdeltDD1763_FD_71470 | JGI IMG/M metagenome (GOLD analysis project Ga0075363, IMG submission 71470) | Populus endosphere microbial communities from Tennessee, USA - Endosphere MetaG P. deltoides DD176-3 | ecosystem: Host-associated > Plants > Roots > Endosphere | place: USA: Tennessee...
CAAGCTCGGCGACAAGCAGCGCCGCGAAATCGCCGAGTCCGTCACGTCCGGCCGCAAGTCCGGTGCCGAGATGGCGCGGCTCTACGGCGTCAGTGAACCCACCGTCTCGCGCATCGTCGCCGCGCACCGCCAGCAATTCAGTCAGCAGCAGAGGGAACAGGCATGAAGCGTGGTCACGATCTGTCCGGCGTCATGAAGTTCGCCACCTCGCCGGCCTGGGGCGAGCATCTGGGCGAGGCGCTCGGCGATCATCTCGGGCTGGCGATGGAGGAGTTCGACTTCGAAGCGGACGAGCTGGCGGACATCGTCGGCGATCATTGGGCCGGCGTGTTGTGGGGATGCGCGTTCGAGGATCTGCTGACGCGCACCATCCAACCCGACCGGAACATCGTCGATGACTATATTCGGCGCCGGGGCTGGAATGAGAGCGGCCCGACCAAAATCTACCTGCGTGCCCTTCGATCGTCAGTGATGAGCCTCCACGAGGTCAGCGAGGTCGAGCCCGGCAGCGGCTTCCTCGTGCGCGACCTGATCCGGGGCGGCGAGCCGCTTCGAGTATCCGAGCGCAGCGCCTCGCAGACGCTGAAGCAATGGGACAGGATCGGTGCCCGCGTCGTGCAGGTCGGAGGCAAGCACCTCCTGTCGGGCGGCGTGCTGTCGTTCACGATGGAGGCGGCCGAGGCGCTCGTCGCCGATCTACGGCGCTCGAAGGGCAAGCGCAGCCCGCGCACCGCGTTGAACCTAGACGCCGACGATCTGGCTGCACTTCCGGCCCTCATCAGCACGGCATGGCTGTTCGATGTCGTTCCCAAGACCATGGGACCGGCGCCCATCCCCACGCTGCACAACATTGATGGCGAGGAGGTGATGTTCCACCGCGTGCGCTTTCCCTTCGCACGCGGCGTGACCCAGGCGCTGGTCGGCGAGCGGCTTGATACTGTCCCTGCGCTTCAGCGGGAAACCACGCACTTTTGGAACTGGCTGGGCGAGAAACCGAACGGAAAAGCGAAAAGCACCGGGCGCATGGCGTGGGGTGTGACGATGGCGGACGGCACCCCGGTGCTCGGCAATGTCGAATTGAAAGGCCGCGCCCTGATGCTCGCCGTCACCTCGGCCGAGCGAGCGAAACGCGGCACCGCGCTTATCAACGATGCGCTCGCCGGGTTGGTCGGCTCGCCGCTGACCACGATTGAGACGGTCGAACAGGCCATGGCGGCGCGGGCCGAGGGGCTGACATCATCCGAACCGGCACCCGCCATTGCGCCAGAGGTTGCAACCCCGCTCATCCATGCCATGCTCGACCGTCAGTACCGCGCGACGCTCGATGAACCCGTCGGCATGCTCGGCGACATCACCCCGCGCGCAGCCGTTCAAACTGCCGCAGGCCGGCACCGAGTAGCCGGGTGGCTCAAGCATCTCGAAAACCGCAGCAGCAGCCAACTCGACGCGAACGACCCGATGGCCACCTACGACTTCACTTGGATATGGCGCGAACTTGGCATCGAGAACCTGCGCAAATAGTTCGCTACCCCTGACGTCGATGCCTACCGTGAATCCGTGTCCCTACAATGCACAGAGGCCAGAATGGCATCAGAGACACAAACCTTGGGATCACCGCTCTGAAGCATCGACTCCGGTGATCCCGAGCAGGCCGCGAGGGCCGCCAGCCCAACTATGCAAGCGATGTTCCGTGTTCGCATCTGTGCCTTCCCCCAACACAAGCTATTCGCCCATTTACAACGGATCGCCTTAGGCCATCTCGACGGTACGGGGACAAGCCACCTGACTATTCAGTCGCGGTCGACCGGCCGACCGATCCCGACCGCCACCATCGTATCGAGGACGCGCTGGAGCAGGCTGGAGGGCAGGAAGCCGTAGCTGGTGGACGGCTCGCGCCCGGGGATCGGCCGCGTGTCGTAGCCCGGCCACGCATAGCGGTTCCACTCGCTGACCACGATCCACGACCGCTCGCCGGAAAGCCCGAGCTGCCGGCGAACAGCTTGCGGCATCTCGATCGCGACGTCGTCGGCGCCGGGCTCCTTGGTCGTGAAGGGAACGACATGGACGAGGGGAAGACCATCGCGGCTGACTGTCATCAGCACGACGGCGACAGGTCGGTCCTTGATCCCTTCGTCGCGACCCTCGCGATACTCACGCTCCCAAAGATAGCTGTAGTTAGGGTCAGGACTCGTTGATCACAGCCAGAAGATGACGGTGGCAGCGAGGGCGATGGCGGAAAAGAAGGCGGTTGGGCAGCGGTCGTAGCGGGTGGCAACGCGGCGCCAGTCCTTGAGGCGGCCGAACATGATCTCGATGCGGCTGCGGCGTCGATAGCGCCGCTTGTCGTATCTGACCGGCTCGTTGCGTGAGCGCCGGCCCGGGATGCAGGGCTGGATGCCCTTTGCTTGCAGAGCGTCCCTGAACCAGTCGGCATCATAGCCGCGGTCGCCGAGCAGCCACTGCGCCTTGGGCAGGTCGTCGAGCAACGCTGCGGCGCCGGTATAGTCGCTGACCTGGCCAGCGGTCATGAAGAAGCTCAAAGGGCGGCCGTTCGCATCGGCAACAGCATGCAGCTTGGTGTTCATGCCTCCCTTGGTGCGGCCGATCAGGCGGCCGAGATCCCCTTTTTTACCCGCAGGCTCGATGCCGTGCGGTGCGCCTTCAGGTAAGTCGCGTCGATCATGACCGTATTCGGTTCGGCATCCGCTGCAGCCAGACCTTCCATCATTCGCGTGAACACGCCTCGCTCTCCCCAGCGCTTCCACCGGTTGTAGAGCGTCTTGTGCGGCCCGTAGGCGCTCGGCGCATCGCGCCAGCGCAGGCCGTTGCGGTTCACGAACACGATGCCGCTCAACACCCGGCGATCATCAACCCGAGGCTTGCCGTGGCTCTGGGGAAAGAATGGCCGCAACCGCTCCATCTGCTCGTCCGTCAGCCAAAACAGGTCGCTCATCCCGGTCTCCTCGCGGAGCCTGAATCAGATCGCCACGCTCGCATCAATGGGTCCTGACCCTAGGGCGATCGTCTCCTTCGATCGCGCATACGTCCCTGATGAGCGGGCATCCTTCTTCGAAATCGTGCCGCTCATCAGGCCTCCAATCCAGCGCGCCAAGGTCGGCGAGAAAAATAAGTTAGGACGCTTGTCATAAGTGGGCGAATGTCCTAATTGCGTGGCTGGCGCCCGAGCGAGGCGACGACACTAGGGGGGAAAACGATGATTGCAACGCTGGCAGCGAGTGCGCGGTTCAGGGGCGCCTGTGCGGCGGCATTGGCGCTTTGCATGGCGGGGACGACGCTGGCCGCCCCGGCGACGCCGGCCGAGCTGCCGCGTCCGGAGCTGCTCCTTCGCTGGGAAGGGGATGCGCAGGTCGAAGGCTATCGCAACATCGCCAAGATCTTTCCCACCCACGCCGTGGCCCGTGGTGCGAAAACATATGAGTTGCCGAGAGCCAAGCGAGAGATAGCGCCCAAGTACACGCTCGAGAAGGAGCGTGGATCGGTGGCCGAATATATGAAGAACAACCGCACCGCCGGCCTGATCGTCGTCAAGGACGGCAAGATCGTCCTGGAGCGGTACGGGCTGGGCCAGACGGACAAGAGCCACTGGATCGCGTTTTCCATGGCAAAGTCCGTGACCTCCACCCTGCTTGGCGCGGCCATTGCGGATGGCAAGATCGGCAGTGTGGACGAGCAGGTTGTCAAATACATCCCCGAACTCAGGGGAAGCGCATATGACGGTGTGACGATCGAGCAGGTTCTCCAGATGCGCTCGGGCGTGGCCTGGAACGAAGACTATGCGGATCCGAACTCGGATGTGGGTCGCCTCGGCGCGGCGCGCGGCTCCGATCGGGGCGTGGCGCTCGTGGAAACGATGGCAACGCTGAAGCGCGCCGCCGAGCCGGGGAGCCGCTTCAATTACAGCACCGGCGAAAGCAATCTCATCGGCGTGATCTTGAAGCGCGCGATCGACGAGCCGCTTGCGTCATATCTCTCCCGCAAGGTCTGGCAGCCCTTCGGAATGGAGAGCGACGCGACCTGGGTGACCGACCAGAGCGGCCAGGAGTTCGGCGGCTGCTGCGTCAATGCGACTTTGCGGGATTACGCGCGCCTTGGGTTGTTCGCGATGCAGGGCGGCGTTGCCAACGGGCAGCGGGTCGTGCCGGAAGGCTGGTTCGCCAAGGCGACGCACCCCGCCACGCCAAACGCATGGGATGGCTTGGGATACGGCTATCAGTGGTGGCTACCCTCGGCCGGCACATTCCAGGCGATCGGTGTCTTTGGGCAATCCATCTACATCGACCCGGCACGCAACCTCATCATCGCGGAGTCGAGCGCCTGGCCGGAGGCGGGCTACCAGAAGGGTTACGAACGGCAGTATGCGTTCCGCAAGGCCGTGATCCAGGCGACGGACGGCTCCGCCCCCCGCTAGGGCGCGCACGAGCGCTCCACGCAAACTCCCAAGGACGTTTTCGTCCTTCCCCAAGTATATCTTCGGAGTAGTTGTCCGTGAACAATAAGTCCTGTGTCGCTTTGCTGTTGGCAAGCGCAGCCTGGCTCACGTCTCCAGCCCAGGCACAAACCGAGCCATCGCAGACGCCCGAGGCTGAGCCCGCCGCAGTTCAATCCGAACAGCCCGATGTTCCATCCGGCGATATCGTGGTGACGGCGAACCGCCGCGCCAGCCTCGTCTCCGACGTTCCCATCGCGATCAGCGCATTTACGCAGAGCACGCTCGATCAGAAGGGCATCAGGGACGTTTCCGATCTGAGCCGGATCGCCGCGGGCGTGACCTTTACGCCGGGATGGGGCGGATCGACGAATATCTCCATTCGCGGCATCTCGTCGTCGGTCGGTGCGGGTACGACCGGCATCTACATCGACGACACGCCGATTCAGGTCCGCGCTCTGGGCGCAAGCGACACCGCTACAAACGCCTATCCAGCCGTCTTCGACGTTGCCCGGATCGAAGTCCTGCGGGGGCCGCAGGGTACGCTCTTCGGGGCGGGATCGCAGGGCGGAACGATCCGGTTCATCACGCCGGAACCTTCGCTCAGGGAGACGAAGCTGTATGTCCGCTCCGAGGCGGCAGTCACCGAGGGCGGGGATCCAAGTGGTGAGATCGGTGCCGCGTTGAGCGTGCCGCTCGTCGAGGATGTCCTGGGATTGCGCGTTACCGGGTACGCCCGGCGCGACGGCGGCTGGATCGACCGCGTCGACTATGGCTCGGGCGCAGTGACGGACGAAAACTCCAACGCAGCGGATACACGATCGCTTCAGGCGAGCCTTCTCTTCAAGCCTACCTCCACGCTGACGATCAGCCCGTCGGTATATTATCAGCAGAGGAAGCAGCGCGACGCGAGCCTCGTCTGGCGGGAGTTTTCCGATCCCAGCGCGGGCGAGTTCAAGAGCGGGCAGGCGCTCCGTCAGCCGACCGAAGACAGCTACTATCTGTACAGTCTGAAGGCTTCACTGGACTTGGGTGGCGTGTCGATCTTCTCCAACACGTCGTACTTCGACCGGGACAACAATCTCGCGCTCGACTATTCGAATTACACTGCCGAGCTGCTCGGGGGCGACTATCGCGTTCCCTATCAGATCGGCGTCACGTCGGTTGCTACCGTCGCCAATCGGCAGAAGGTATTTTCTCAGGAGCTACGACTCCAGTCGAACGGCGATACCCGTCTGACGTGGGTTGTCGGCGGGTTTTACCAGTCCGCCAAGCAGTCCGCCCGTCAGGTTTCGGCCACGTCCATCCCGGATGTTCTCCCCCTCGCGCTCTACGGATTGACGACGGAGGAACTGTTCGGGCTTCCAGCGCTGCAGCCGGGCAACATCAACTATTTCGGCAACGACGACGCGCGCGATCAGCAGATCGCCGGCTTCGGCCAGCTTGACTATCATCTGACGGAACAACTGACCGCCACGCTCGGCGTCCGCGTTGCCCGAACCACCTTCACTTCAAGCAATGCGCAGGGCGGGCCCTTCAACGGCGGCCCATCCAGTGCGACGGCCCGCCAGGTCGAGACGCCGGTCACTCCTAAGATCGGTCTCCAGTATAAGCCCGACCGCGATCTGATGTTCTATGCCTCGGCATCGAAGGGTTTCCGTCCCGGCGGCGGCAACAACCCGGTGCCGGTAAATCCGTGCGCCGCGGATCTTCAGGCACTTGGCCTCACGCGTGCTCCGGCGACCTACAAGTCGGACTCGGTGTGGAGTTATGAAGTGGGAGCGAAGGGCTCGACTCTCGGCCGAAAGATCCAGTTCGAGACGAGCGCATTCTACATCAACTGGAGCGACATCCAGAACGCCGTCAACCTCGCGAATTGCGGCTTCGCCTATATCGGCAACCTGGGCAAGGCGCGGAGCAAGGGCTTCGACGTCCACGTGACGGCCTATCCCGTGCAGGGCCTGACGCTCGACGCCGTCGTTGGCTATACGAGCGCGAAGTTCCTGGACACCGTTCTGGGCTCCGCTATCCCCGGTGGTGGCCAGGCCATCATCACGGCGGCGGGTGATCCGCTCGCGGTGGCGCCATGGACGATCGCGCTGTCGGGCGATTATTCGTTCGGCATCTCGGCAGGCGAACAGCTGGACGGGTATATCCACGGCGAGTTCAACCATACCTCCGGCTATTCCTTCGGTGGCGAGACCACTGCGTCGTACGACCCGTTCGTCACGCGCCGCGACATGACGAACTTGGCGTCCATTCGACTGGGCGTGAGGAAAGACGAGATCGACGCCTCCATCTTCGTCAACAATGTATTCAATTCGCAAGACCGGCTAGCAACGACGCACAATACGGTGGAGTCCGGTCTCTTCCGGGACGCGTATTTCAGGGCCAGGACCGTCGGCGTGACGGTGTCTTACCGCCGGTAGAGCTTTCAATTCGGGATCACGGCAGCTCTGGCCGAGCTGCTGTGATTGCTACTGGGTATCCGTCAGCAGCTAGGGTCAGGACTCGTTGATCACAGCCAGAAGATGACGGTGGCAGCGAGGGCGACGGCGGAGAAGAAGACGGCCGGGCAGCGGTCGTAGCGTGTGGCGACCCGGCGCCAGTCCTTCAGGCGTCCGAACATGATCTCGATGCGGCTGCGACGCCGGTAACGGCGCTTGTCGTACCTGACCGGCTCGTTGCGCGATCGCCGACCCGGAATGCAGGGTTGGATGCCCTTCGCCTGCAAAGCGTCCCTGAACCAGTCGGCGTCGTAGCCGCGATCACCGAGCAACCACTGCGCCTTTGGCAGGTCGTCCAGCAGGGCTGCCGCGCCGGTATAATCGCTGACCTGGCCAGCGGTCATGAAGAAACTCAGGGGACGACCATTGGCGTCGCTGACGGCGTGAAGCTTGGTGTTCATGCCACCCTTGGTGCGGCCGATCAGGCGGCCGAGACCCCCTTTTTTACCCGCAGGCTTGAGGCCGTGCGGTGCGCCTTCAGGTAGGTCGCATCGATCATGACGGTCTTCGGCTCGGCGTCCACTGCGGCTAGCCCTTCCATCATGCGGAGAAACACGCCCCTCTCGCCCCACCGCTTCCATCGGTTGTAGAGCGTCTTGTGCGGCCCGTAGGCGCTAGGCGCATCACGCCATCGCAATCCGTTCCGATTGACGAACACGATGCCGCTCAGCACCCGGCGATCGTCGACCCGGGGCTTCCCGTGGCTCTTGGGAAAGAACGGCCGCAGGCGTTCCACCTGCTCGTCCGTCAGCCAAAACAGGTCGCTCATCCCGATCTCCTCGGGGAGCCTGAATCAGATCACGACCCTCAGATCAATGGGTCCTGACCCTAAGGACTTCACCCGGCTCCGGCAGCTTGGAACTGCCTTTCGGCTTCTTCGCTGCCTGGCCCGGGTTTGACGGCACGGAGCGCGTCGAGGGTTTCTTCATCCAGATCCTCCGTGCGCCCGGCGACCCGTTCACGGCGTCGCAGGCGCTCATATTCGTCCACAGGAACCATGACGAAGCGCACCCGGCCGTTGCGGCTGACGCCGACAGGGCGGATCATCGCCTCGTCGGAATAATGGCCGAACTGCTTCTGCAGCGTGCCGGACGGCACGATTTCCATGCTCTTCGCCATGAGCGGCGCTCCAATCTTGTCGCAGTTACCGTGGTAGGATCTGTTTCAACCGCCTGCCCGCGGGCTGTCCTTCACCAGTGCGTTGCGGATCTCCGCTTGGCCTAGCGGCCGTTCTCTTTGCACATCGGGACGTCTTCAGCGTGTATGGCGGTCTTGTTGCGTTGCGTTTGTCTGTTTCCGAGCGTTACCTGGAGCAAGCCAGCCTGAAAGGCTGACAGGCCGGATCATGCGGATAATCCGGGAAGCCGTCAAGACCTGGTTCACCCGGCAAAGATGCACATTGTTTATTCCAGTAATATCCCTTCCTGGAATAAAGGGGCACGTGTATGGTCCCGATGTCGCAGTTCCTGAATAGGTGGACTGCGGCCTTGATTGCCGGTTCGCCCGGGCATTCTGCTCCCGAAACGCTGGACTCATGCCCTGAAAAGATAGACTTTGTCCGCAGTCCAAGCGGCAGGGTTGTGAACCGATGCGCGAGGCGGGAACGGACGGTGCGAGTGACGCAGCCTTTAGCGAGGCCCATCGCCGGGAACTCGTGATCCGGCCTCTTGCCGCCAAGGTCACGATCAATGCCCAGACCGCAGCGAACGCTGCAGCCACCTTGGGTCTTGGACGCTCCCGCCTGTTCGAACTAATCCGGGCGTACCGCGCTTCACCGGAGCTCGCCTCGCTTCTCCCGGGCAAGCGCGGTCGGGTACGGGGCGAGCGCCGGTTGCTGAGCGAACAGGAAGACCTGATCCGCCGAGCGCTCCGCGAGGTTTATCTCACCGCGGAGAAGCCGAGCGTAGCTAGCTTGCGACGTTGGCTGCGTCACGAGTGCCTGAAGGCCGGCGTCCCAATCCCGAGCGTAAAGGCACTGCGCGCTCGCATCGCGGCGCTTCCGCCGGAGGACATCATCGCCGCACGCGAGGGCACCAAGGCGGCGGCCGACCGGTTTCGGCCGGTGCGCGGCCGCCTTGAGGCAGGCTACGCACTCGAACTCGTGCAGTCCGACCACACGCTCGTCGACGTAATCGCAGTCGACGACGTGTACCGTCGGCCGATCGGCCGGCCGTGGATCACGCTCATGATCGACATTGCGAGCAGGACGGTGCCGGGCTTCCACCTCACGATGCTGCACCCGTCGGCGGTGTCGGTTGGGATGGCCATGCGCCACGCCGTGCTGCCGAAGGACCCCTAGCTCGCCGAACGCGGCATGTCTGCGCCATGGGGCAATCAGGGCCTGATGGACCGTCTTCACCTCGACAATGCGCGGGAGCACCATTCGAAGGCATTGAAGCGCGGCTGCCGTACCTACTCGATCGCGCTCGAGTACCGGCCTCGCAAGCGTCCCCATTATGGTGCGCACATCGAGCGGCTGATCGGGACGATGATGGGCGCCGTCCACCTGTTGCCCGGCACCACTTTTTCCAACGTCGCCGAGCGCGGCGACTACCAGGCCGAAGGTAAGGCGTGCATGACGCTGGCGGAGATCGAGGCCTGGCTCGCCGGGGAAATTATCGGGCCGTACCACGCAGATATTCACCGCGGGCTCGGCATCCCGCCTGCGACCGCTTGGGACGAAGCGGTTGAGCGACGGACGGAACTCATGCGGCTGCCCGCTGATCCGGCCGCGTTCCTGTTCGACTTTCTGCCCTGCGAGGTGCGGGCGGTCACGCGCGAAGGGATCGAGCTGTTCAATACCCACTATTGGGATGATGCGTTGTCCTGCCATTACACCCGACCCGGCGGCAAGCTGCCCGTCCGGTGGGACCCGCGCGACCTTTCACGGATCTGGCTCGAGCTGCCGGACGGTGACCATCTTGAGGTGCCGTACCGCGACCTTCGCCGGCCAGCGATCACCCGCTGGGAGCAGCTGGAGGCGCAGCGTACCCTGCGCGAGCGGGGCCGCGGGGCTGTCAACGAGCAGCTCATCTTTGACGCTGTCGAGACGCAGCGCTTCATCGTCGCCGAGGCTGCCCGCAAGACTAAGGCGGCCCGGCTCGCCATGCAGCGCACCGCGACGGCGCTCGCGGACGCTCAACGCGTCCGCGCGGCCAAGCACTCTGATCTGCCAAAGCGTGCCCAGCCGGCGCCTGTGTCTGGCCAATGCCCGCCACCCGCGCCTCCACTGGGCGACCTTCCGTTCTTGGTCGACGAGAAGAGAGGATGACCAAATTCGCGCATCTGGGGGCGTTTGCGGGAGGGGGCGGAATCCTACGCCAAGCTCGCCCAGATAGCCGGCGCGAGATCTTACTTGTTGCTGCCTTCTACGGTCGCGCCAGAAAGGCGACGGCTCAGTTCTATCCGGCGATGGCTACGCATTTTGAAGGTGTCTGGCCCAACGCGCCGATACTCAATGAAGCCGAGAGAACGCCAAAATCGCTCTGCCGCTTCATTCGCTTCCAGCACGGCCAACCGAATCTCTGTGGCACCTCTCGCAGCGGCCCAGCTTTCGACCGTCGAGTAAATTGAGCGTCCGACGCCACGACCACGCTGTGCGGCATCTACGATCATGAAGCCGAGATACCATGTGCCATCACGCGGATAATCGCGGAGGATGGCCGCGATTGCATATAGGCCGCCAGGCCCCTTCCATCCCAGGACAGCTTGATTGTGGGCGCTCTTTTCGGGCGGCACATCGGAGAAAAGCTCGCGAGCATCGTCCAGCGTGGGCGCGGCCCCGTCCTGCAACAGGAAATAGTCGCTGCAACGGTTGTACAGGTCTGCAACGTCTGCGGTGTCCGCTTGGGTAAGTTTGATCGGGGCTCCCGTCATCATCATCGCGTTTTGGCAGCAAGCACGCGCTGACCGTAATCCCGGAGTTCCCCGTTGGGACCGACATAGCGGTAGAGAGTGACGCGCTCGATCCCGAGTTCCTTGCAGAGGTCGGAAACGGACGTGTCGCGTTGGGCCATAGCAGCCTGAGCGAGCCGCACCTGGGCCT
>Ga0075363_100000775_pt1 | contig 10988 bp, 11 predicted proteins | sample EndMetdeltDD1763_FD_71470 | JGI IMG/M metagenome (GOLD analysis project Ga0075363, IMG submission 71470) | Populus endosphere microbial communities from Tennessee, USA - Endosphere MetaG P. deltoides DD176-3 | ecosystem: Host-associated > Plants > Roots > Endosphere | place: USA: Tennessee...
CGGGGCCAGCCCGGGCCGTCGGTCGCCGATCGCCGGGGGTGACGCGCTGAGGTGCTGACTGATCACCACGGCGGGGTTCGAGTGCTGGAACGGCGGTGAACCGGTCAGCAGGTGGAACGCCGTCGCGGCCAACGCGTACTGGTCGGCGCGCCCGTCGAGCTCGGCGCCCATCAGCTGTTCGGGAGCCGCATAGGCCACCGTGCCCACCGTCATGTTGGTGGCGGTCAGTCCGCTCGGGTCATCGACCAAACCGGCAATCCCGAAGTCGGCCAACAGGATTCGGCGTTCCTGGGAGCCGGCCTCGGTGAGCAGGATGTTGGCGGGCTTGACGTCGCGATGCAGGAGTTTGTGTTCGTGGGCATAGTCGAGCGCCTCGGCCACCGCGATGATGATCTCGGTGACCTCGGGGCCGGGCATGCCGTCCGGGTACCGGTCCCGGAGCAGCCGCCCGGCGTCGGTGCCGTCGACGAAGTCCATGTCGATCCACAGCTGGCCGTCGAATTCGCCGCGGTCGTGTACCGCGACGATGTGCGGATGCCAGAGGGAGGCGGCGACATCGGCTTCGCGGTTGAACCGTTCCCGATACTCGCCGTCGGCGGACACCTCGGTCCGCAGAACCTTGAGCGCGTCCTGCCGGGGTAGCCTCGGGTGCCGCGCCAGGTATACCTCGCCCATCCCGCCCGATCCAAGTTGCCGGACGATGGTGTAGCCGGCGAACGTGGAACCTTCGGCGAGCGGCATTGCGGCATCGTAGCCCGTTGGGCGGGGCCCGCCGGTTTCTTATCGGGAAGCACCGGGTAATCCGCCGTCCATGCCCGACAGCGAAGGTGTGTTTCCCGACGACGTGCCCATCGCCGATGCGGTTGAGCAACAGCGCCCCACCAGCGACTCGGCTTCCGAGGACGACTCCGACGATGAGCGAGACACGCCCCGGCAGTACGACGGTGAAGTGCCGCTGGAGGCGACGGATGCCGACTGGCAGGAACAGCGCGAAACGGTTGTGATCGACCCGGAGCTGGACGCGCCCGAGGAGCAGGAATGATCAGGCTGTCGCGGCGGCTGTGGGGCCGCGGCGGCTCCACGCCTTAGATCCCGCGGTCACCTCTTTGACGAAATCCCCGATGTAGCGGATGGCCCGTCTGCCTTCGGGCAAGATATCGGCCGCCAATGGGAAGTCGTGGATTTGTCCGTCCCAGAGGTGCAGGTCGCAGCGGATTCCCGCGGCGTCGAGGCGTTCCGCCATCAGTTCCGCGTCCGGAAGCAGCAACTCATCGGAACTCGCGTGGATGGTGACCGGCGGCAACGACGACAGCTCGGCGTCCACGGGTGAGACAACCTCGCCATCGGAATCGCCGCGTCCGGCCCGTAGCCGCGCTTGGTTGAGATACCGCGTGAACATCGACAGCGATCCGCGGGTGAACATCGAGCACCGACGAGCGTTGGGGTGCTCGAGTTTCCGGGCCGGATCCGCGTCGGTGAAGGGCGAGACGGCCACGATTCCGGCGGGTTTGGTGCCGTGCCCTTCGATGGCGGCAAGAGTGGTCATGAAAGCGAGGTACCCGCCGGCCGAATCGCCTGCTACGACAATGCTGTCGGCGTCGTAGCCCTGCTGATGCAACCACTGCAGGCCGCTCATGCCGTCGTCGATCGCGTCGTCGATCTGATGTGACGGCAACTTTCGGTATCCGACATTCAGCACGGCCGCATCCGCGGCCTTCGACAGGCGGAGCACCATCGAGCGGTGCGTGTTGAGACCGCAGGTGAGGAACGCGCCCCCATGCAGGTACAGAATCGCCCGCGCCGACGACACACCGGGCGCGCGAACCCATTCCGCGGCGCAGTGTGGCAGCCGTACCGGTTCAATCCGCGCCGGGGAGCGGCGGCGGGGCATTAAGCCCGCAAAGGTGTCGACGTATGCGAATGGCCATTGCAGATTCGGCTGAAGAGCCCAGGCGCGCACCGCGTTTTTCACCGTTAGGCGGCTGGCGATTGAAACGGCGATCGATTGCGGGCTGTGGCGGTGGTGGATTCGCCGCTCACCCGGCTCGCCCGGGCGTGAGCGTGAGTGCGCCACAACTTTCTTGGCGATCACATCGCGCTTGGCGACCACGGTGTCACCTCCTCGTTAGGGCAGCGAATACCCTGCCCGGTGCACGCGAAACTGTGGCGCGGCCAGTGGCACATGTAGTGATCGTCACGTTTGGCCGACGAGCCAACGGGTAATCCTGAGCTAAATTGTGCGGCCGGTATCCTCCTGGCGCAGAGTCGTTTCGCTTCCTTCCCGGTAACGCCTGTAAATGGCGTGTCAAGCTCTCGTAAAAACCACACCGCAGCCATCGCGCATGGGCGGGAGGACCGCGTAGCCTCTGAAATCAGCCGGGAGGTCCGGTATTTGGGTCAGTGCTCACAGGAGAAGTCATGCCTACCATCGAGGCGCGGCTCCGCCAGGAGTTGCGTAATTGTGCCGTCGAGTTACGGCAGCTGGCGTACACACTGCCTTACGGGGTGGGCGAGCACGACCTGCTGCAAATGTCGGACCGGATGCGAACCGCCGCCGATCGGGTGATCCGAAAGGGCGCTTAGCCACCGGCGTAACCCAATGCCGCGTTCTCGGTGCGGATCCGCACGTTGAGCAGCATCGCATTGGCGGCGCTGAACAGGATCGCCGTCAGCCACGCCGAGTGAACCAGCGGCAGCGCCGCTACCTCCGCCACAACAGCCGTGTAGTTGGGGTGATGCAGCCAGCGGTACGGTCCGCTTCGAACCAGCGGCGCACCGGGGATCACGATGAGCCGCGGATTCCAGTGTTTGCCAAGCACGGTGACGCACCACCAGCGAACAATCGTGCTCAACGCGACAACGGCGACCATCGGCCATCCCAGCCACGGGATGAACGGCCGGTGCAGGCTGCCGACCTCGATGACGCACGAAACCAGTAGCAGCGCATGCATGCTGACCATCGCCGGGTAGTGATCCCGGCCGAACTCCCTGCCCCCGTGAGTCATTGACCACGTGGCATTGCGCTGTGCGACCGCAAGCTCGACCCCACGCTCCAGACCGATGGCGAAAACGAAGAGGTAGTAATACATGTGGTTTCCTCACCAACGCAGTAGCAGCAGCTCGAAGCTGAACCCGGGACCCATCGCAAGCATTACCCCGAAGGCTCCCGCGGCCGGCGGCGCCGCAACCGTTCGGCGCAGCACATCAAGCACCGACACCGAGGAGAGATTTCCGTTCTCCCGCATGGAGTTTCGGCTGTGCGCCAGCGCGTCCCCCGGCAGGCCCAACGCGTTCTCGATCGAATCGAGCACCTTCGGACCACCCGGATGGCACACCCAAGTCGAGATGTCGGCAATGGACAGGCCGTGGTCGGCCAGGAAGCTGTCGACCTCCCCACGCAGGTAGTCGTCCGCCATCTTCGGGACATCCCGGGACATCACCAGCTGGAACCCGCTGGAGCCGACGTTCCAGCCCATGACGCCGACGGTGCCCGGAATCACCCGGCTGCTAGTTGCCAGGACACGTGGACCGCGATTCGCGTTGGGGCTCAAGGGAACCCGGTCGGCGCCCGTCGCGACCACCGCTGCTGCCCCATCTCCGAACAAGGACACACCGATGAGCGCGGGTATCGAGGTGTCATCGCGCTGCAGCGTGAGCGAGCAGAGCTCGACCGACAGCAGCACCGCGACATGCTCCGGGTAGCCGTGCAGGTAGTCGTAGACCCGTGCCATCCCGGCGGCACCCGCCACGCAACCGAGCCCGAACAGCGGGACACGTTTGATGTTGGGGCGCAGCCCGATTCGGTCGATCAGCCGGGCATCGACGGTCGGCACCGCAATTCCGGTGCTCGACACCATCACGATGGTGTCGACTTCGTGGGGCTCGATTTTCGCCTCGGCAAGCGCCGACTGTATTGCCCGCGCGCCGAGTTCAACCGCAACGTCGATGTAGGCGTTGTTCGCTTCGGTGAAGCCGGTCATTTTCGGGTACCGCGACAGCGGTAGCGCAAGGCTGCGCTGGTCCACGCCCGCCGTTTGGGCGAAGCGCATGAATCCCGGCTCGGCGAATTGGGTTAGCTCGCGGGCGACTTCGTCTTGGTTGTACCGGTGCGGTGTGAAAGCCACCGCGGTGCCCGCAATGCGCGGCGCGCCTCGACTGGGCCGAGTGACCGGGTTCGCGGATGTGAAATACGTTGTTGCCGTCATGCTTATGCCGACGAGGCGCATGCCGATAAAGGTTCAGCGGAGAGCGGCCAACGTGAAGTAAAACACAGTTGTCAAAGTCCGTGCCCCGGCGGTGTTTTGGCGCAACGAACGTGGTCAGGACACCCAGGGACCCATGCCGCCGACTTTGTCGATACGTACGCGGGTGAGGAATCCCGGCGGCGCGCCGTCCGGCGGAAACTTCGCGTTCGGGTCACCCAGGATGGGATTCAGCTCCTTCAGAAGCTCGGGGGCGCCGCCCTCGACGATCCGCGCGGTCCCGTCGATGGCAAGGTAGGGCCGCATCCCCTGGCCCGATCCCTCGGGCGCCACGATGGTGAGCGCGACGCGGGGATCTCTGCGGGCGTTGCGCACTTTTTTGTGCTCGCCCAGGTGCGCCGAGACGAGTTCGTCGCCGTCGGGCGTCGACTGCAAGGCGACCCAGATCAGGCTCACCTGGGGACTGCCGTCGGGATTGAGGGTAACCAGGGTGGCGTTGGCACCTTTGCCAATGAGGTCACGCGCGGCGTCGTTGAGTTTCATGCGTTGTTTAACACCCAGGTCGGAGATTCATTCCCACGTCCCGCGAGCGCAACCTGAGGTAGGAATCCGGTCATCGCGGGTGGTGGCGCGGAGCGCCGGGCGAGGGCCTGCCGCGCGTGTCACGATGATGCGGTGCGCGCGTTCGCCTGCCCGTCATGCCGTCGATTTCTCGCGTTCGAGTCGCATCGCTGCCCCGGTTGCGGGGCCGAGGTCGCACTACACGTCGAGACGAAGGCGATGGTGGCGACCTCGTCGGGGGGTGCGGACATCGCGGGCCAGCGATGGATCCCATGCACCAAGGCGGCGTCCCTAGGCTGCAACTGGCTGGTGCCGGAGTCCCACGAACGCCCCTACGCACGCGGACGTTGCCTGGCGGATTCGCTGATCCGCCGCGAGCCACAAGCCGATGACACCATTGCCGTGGAAAAGCTGGTGTCCACCTCCGCCGCGCTGCGACGATTGATCTATCAATTGCTCGATATTGGTTTGCCGGTGGATCCGTTCTGGCGCCGTGACGGCGGCCTTGCCTTTGATTTGGTGTCCAGCTACAGCGCCGGCGAGCGCGTAGTGATCGGTCATGCGGGCGGAGTGATCACCATTGACCTGGTCGAGTCGCTGGACGCCTACCGCGAGTCGCTGCGGGTGCGGTTGGGCGAGCCGTATCGGACGATGCTCGGGCACTTCCGCCATGAGGTCGGCCATTACTACCAGAGCATCCTCGTCGAGACCGGCCCGGGCGCCGCACGGTATTTGGACGAGTGTCGCGCTCTTTTCGGTGACGAACGCGCCGACTACCAGGCCGAGATCGCCCGGCACTACAAGTTCGGCCCGCCCCCCAATTGGGGCGAGTCCTTCATTTCCGAATACGCCACCATGCACCCGTGGGAGGACTTCGCCGAGTGCTTTGCGCACTACCTGCACATCACCGAAACCATCGACACCGCCCGCGAGTCGGGGTTGGTGTTGCGTGCCGACCGGGCCCGCTTCTCGTTTGCGGACGATGTGCTGCCGCTCGAGTCGTACGCTGACGCACCGATCGAGCGGTTGCTCGACGACTGGGCTTGGCTGTCGCTGTTGTTCAACCGTGTCAACACCGCGATGGGTAAGAGCCCGCTCTACCCGTTCGAGATCCCGCCGCCGGTGCGGCGCAAGCTCGGGTTCGTGCACACCGTGATCCGCGAGGCCGGCGTCAGCTGACCGTCACCGGGATTCCGTTGAGGGCGCCGTTGCCCGACGGCTCGTCGAGAAACGTCGGCGGCGACAGCGCGTTGGTGTTCGCGCCCGGTGAGCCGTTGGCCACCGCCATGCGGGTGCCCGGCTTGCCGTGGCCCCAGCCGTGCGGCATCGACACCACCCCGGGCGCTATCCCGTCGGTGACCTCGACGGGCACCTTGATCTCGCCGGCTTCCGACTTCACCGTGACGATGTCCTCGGCGGCGACGCCGCAGCGCGCCGCGTCATCGGGGTGCATCAGCAGCGTGCACCGGTCCTTGCCCTTCATCAGCGCGGGCACGTTGTGCAGCCACGTGTTGTTGGAACGCAGGTGGCGGCGGCTCACCAGGACCAGCGGCTCGGCGGGGCGCTCCAGGCGCGCGGCCAGTCGCGGCAGGTCATCGAGCAGGTATTGCGGGGCGAGCCGGATCTTCTTGTCGGGGGTCGCCAGGATGTCGGGCAGCTGCGGCACCATCGGCCCGAAGTCGATTCCGTTGGGGTTGGCCTTGAGCAGGTCCAGCGTCAGCCCGCCCGGGTTCTTGCCGTACTGGTCGCCGAAGGGCCCGGTCCGCAGGGTGAGGTCGAGCATCCGCTCCGGTCCGCCGTGGTCGTAGAGCTTGCGGATCTCGGCGCCGTCGACTCCCTTCGTAAAGGCCATGTAGTCGAAAAAGCCGTCGTCGATGGCCGCGACGTCGACGTCCTCGGCCGGCGTGCCGGTGCACAGGCCGGTCAGCCGGATCAGGATCTCCCACTCGTGCGGGCGATCGCCCGGGTCGAACACCGGGGCCGAGTAGTTCGCGATGCTGCGGATGGCAAAGAGCAGGATCAGGTCGTCGTGGTGGGCCTGCTCGAGCGGGGACAGGCCGGGCAGGATCACGTCGGCGTGCCGCGTCGTCTCGTTGAGCCAAAGGTCGATTGAGATCATCGCCTCCAGCATCGGCAGCACCTCGTCGAGCTTGTCCCCCCCGGGCGTGGACAGCACCGGGTTGCCCGCGACAGTGATCAGCGCCTTGAGCTGGCCGTCGCCCGGGGTGGCGATCTCCTCGGCCATGCACGACACCGGGGCCTGCCCGAGTACCTCCTTGGCGCCGCGCACGCGGGTATGCCAGCGGCCGAATTCGGGGGCGCCGCCCTCCAGGCCGGGCAGCGGCTGCGAGGTGATCGACCAGGCCGCCGGCCGCGGGAACATCGCGCCCCCGGGGGTGTCGAAATGGCCTATCAGGATGTTGATCACGTCGACCAGCCAGCTCGCCAGGCTGCCAAACTCCTGATTGCACAAGCCAATTCGGCCATACACCACTGACTTCTCGGTGCCGGCCAGCTCGCGGGCCAGCCCGCGGATCCGCTCCGCGTCGATGCCGGTGACGGGACTGACCCGCTCCGGCGGCCAGTCCGCGGTGACCCGGCGCATGGTGTCGACACCGTCGACGTGCGGTCCGGGGTGGACCAGGTCCTCGTCAAAGAGGGTGTGCGCGACGGCGAGCAGCAGCGCCGCGTCGGTGCCCGGGACGATCGGCAGCCACTCATCGGCGTGGGCGGCGGTCTGCGTGCGAACCGGATCGATCACGATCACCTTGCCGCGTTGGCGAATCCCGTCGATCAGGCCCATCACGTCGGGCGCGGCCAGCAGCGAGCCCTGTGACGCGGCGGGGTTGGCGCCCATGATGACCATCAGATCGGTGCGTTCGATGTCGGGCACCGGGAAGTTCCACCAAAGCCCGTACATCAGGTGCGACGACAGGTTCTTTGGCCACTGGTCGACCGTCCCCGGCGAGTAGGTGATCGGCATCCCCGACATGCCCAGCAGCACACCGGCGTACCGGGCCAGCGAAAACGAGTGCGCCAGCGGATTTCCGGTGTAGGCGGTGACCGCGCCGATCCCGTACTTTTCGATCACCGGCGTCAGCAGCTCGGTGCAGCGGCGAAACGCCGCGTCCCAGCTGACCTCCTGCCAGCGGCCGTCGACCTTGATCAGCGGCTGACGGATGCGGTCCGGGTCGTCGTGCAGCGCGGCCAGCGACACGCCCTTGGGGCAGATGTGTCCGCGGCTCCACACGTCGTCGCGGTTGCCGCGGATGCTGGTCACTCTTCCGTTTTCGGGGCCGCCCTCGACGCGAATCTCCAAGCCGCACATGGCTTCACACAGGGGGCAGGTGCGCACATGCCGGCGATCTTCGGCGGTTGTCATCGACCCAGCTTATTACGCTACTGTCAGTAGCGGAAGTGGCATACCAACGGGACTCCGTCAGCGGGCGGCCAGGCCGTCGATGAGCCGGTTCATCACAGCGCCCGCGTCCTGGCGGGCCTGATCGTGGTCTTCGGCGCGCGCGATGTAGAGGGTGGCCTCGCGCATTGCGCCCAGCATTGTCAACGCGGTTGCCTCCACCGGCTGGGGCGGGATGCGGTCGATTTCGATGGCAGTCGTGAGCAGGGCCCGCACTAGGCCGATGTTGTAACGGTTGCCGATCTCGTTCCACCGCGACGAGCCCAGGACCGCGGGAGCGTCAACCAGCACAATGCGTTGCACCTCGGGATCGGAACAGGCATCCAGCCAGAAAGACGCGCCGAGCCGCATGACCTCGAGCGGATCGGTCTGTCCGGCGGCCGCAATCGCCTCGCCCATGCGGGCGGCGACCTCACCCTCGACACACTCGAATACCGCCGCAAACAGTTCGGTCTTGTCGGCGAAGTGGTGGTACAGCGCGCCTCGCGTGACGCCCGCCGCACGCACGATCGTCTCCAGGGCCACCTGGCTGTAACCACGCTCGGCGAACAACGGCCGGGCCGCCGCGATTAGCGCGTCGCGGGTTTCCGCGGCGCGCTCGGCTTGTGTGCGGCGGTTGTCGTCCATCACCCTTGCCCTTCATACATACGGTATGTATCTTAGTACATACCGTATGTAGGTTTGTTGAAATCGTAACTCAGGAGTCCCGATGCCCATCATCGATCTGCCCCATGGACAGGTTCAGTATCGACTCGCCGGACCGGATGACAGTGCGGACCCGCCCGTGGTGTTCCTGCACGGGCTGCTGGTCAACCGCGAGCTATGGACCGATGTGGCCGACGACCTCGCCGCGCGCGGAGTACGTTCCTATGCGCTTGACTTGCCCCTGGGATCCCACGCCGTGCCGCTGAGCACGGATGCCGACCTGAGCCCGCGCGGCGTTGCGCGGCTGATCCTCGCGTTCCTCGAGGCCCTCCGGTTGACCGATGTCGTCCTGGTGGGAAACGACACCGGAACTGCATTGTGCCAGTTCGTCATCGACATTGACGACAGTCGGATCGGCCGTTTGGTGCTGACCGACGGCGACGCGTTCGATCAATTCCCGCCGCCGTCGTTGCGCCCGGTGTTCAGGCTGGGTCGCCACCCCGCCGGCGTATACGCGCTGATGTCGATGATGCGGCCTGACTGGATCCGGCAGCGCGTGCAGGGCCAGAACGTGACGAAACCCCTGGACCCCGCGCTGACTCGACGCTGGATCACCCAGGCCCTAGTCGATCGCGGCATACGCTGTGACACCGCCAAATTTCTCCGCGGAGTTGATCCGGCGGAGCTCCTTGACGTGTCGACCCGACTACCGAGGTTCGCCAAGCCCGTGGTGGTGCTGTGGGGTGACACTGACCGGTTTTTTACGCTCGACCTCGCCCACCGCTTGTGCGAGACGTTCCCCGACGCGCGGCTTGTCGAGATCCCCGGCGGGCGCACGTTTTTCCCCCTCGACGAACCGCACCGGGTGGCCGACGAAATCCAGTGGGCGCTGCAATGCCGATGATCACGCCACGCAGGAATGTCGACTTCGCCAGCGCCGGCAGCCGTTGCGCGGCCTGGCACTATCCCGGTGAGAACGACGCGTGCGTAATCATGGCCGCCGGGTTGGGCGTCATCAAAGAGGCCGGCACCGACCGCTTCGCACAACGATTCCATGACGCCGGCTACACGGTGCTCGCCTTCGACTACCGCTACCTCGGTGAAAGCGGTGGCATGCCAAGGCAACTCGTGCGGATCGGCGATCAGCTCGCCGACTGGCAGGCCGCGATCCGGTTCGCTTCGAACCTCCCCGGCGTCGACCCCGAGAAGGTCGCGATATGGGGATTCTCGGTCTCCGGCGGGCACGTCTTCGCGGTTGCCGCGCGCAACAAGAGCGTTGCCGCCGCGATCGCCCATTCACCGCTTGCCGACGGACTCGACGCGATGCGCAACGCGCTACGGCACACCACCCCGCTCGCTCTTGCTCGCCTCACCGTCCGCGCCGCTTCCGACATGATGGGCGGCCTGGCCGGCCGCGACCCACTGCTGGTCCCGCTGGCCGGCGAACCAGGCACGGTCGCGTCCCTGACCACGCCCGACTCGCTCAACGGCGCCCCGGCGCTGAATCCCGGGAACCGTTACCCACAATGGCAACAAACCGTTGCCGCCCGGTCGGCCATACGCGTCGGCTTCTACCGGCCGGGCCGATTCGCCTCACGCATCAATTGCCCACTGCTCGTGGTTGCCCACGAGGACGACGGCGTCGCGCCACCCCTACCCGCGATCCGCGCGGCGCAACGCGCCCGACGAGGCGAGATTGTCTGCCTGCCCGGTGGTCACTACGCGGCATTCCTCGACGGGGAGGAACAGACCGCGAAAGTCGTGGTGTCCTTCCTCGACCGCGAACTATCTCCGCCGGGCGGCGGTCGGCTCGACCAGTAACGCATCAAGGATTTCCCCGGCCGCAGCGTCAGGCTACCCTGACAGGCATGAGTATTGCCGACGCCTGGGAGCAGGCCGGACAGGCCTGGCGACGACTCGCTGCGGGCGCTGGGGGTGCTACCGACGATGACGACGGACTGGAGGCGCTCTCCGACGTCGGCGTGGTGCGCCGGACGCTGGATCAGGCGGAATTGGAGGCCGTTCGAGCCGCCCGGCTGCACGGCAAGTCCTGGGCCGAGATCGCCACTCATTTGGGCGTCACCCGGCAATCGGCGTGGGAACGCTGGCGTGATCTCGACGAGCCCGCGCGCGAGTCAACGGCTCTTGATAAGGCGGCCTCG
>Ga0075363_100000777_pt1 | contig 10956 bp, 5 predicted proteins | sample EndMetdeltDD1763_FD_71470 | JGI IMG/M metagenome (GOLD analysis project Ga0075363, IMG submission 71470) | Populus endosphere microbial communities from Tennessee, USA - Endosphere MetaG P. deltoides DD176-3 | ecosystem: Host-associated > Plants > Roots > Endosphere | place: USA: Tennessee...
GAGCCGAACAGGCCCGCACCGTAGATGAATGAGACCAGCGCGCCCATCGAGAACTGGCGGTGCGCATAGAGCTGCATCTGCATCAGCGGCGCGGCGGTGCGCCGCTGCAGCATGATGAACGCGACGATCGCCACCGCCGCGATGGCGAGCAGGCTCAGGCCGGTGGCGTGCGAGGCGCCCTGCACATGCGCCAGGCCGTTGAGCAGGCTCAGGGTGGCAATGGCGATCAGTACCAGGCCTTTCCAGTCGAGCGGCTTGCGGTCTGATTGCGACTGCTGCGGAAAGTACAGCCGGGCGAGGGCGAACGCACCCAGGCAAAACGGCACCACCACGAAAAAGATCGAGCGCCAGCCGTAGTGCTCGACCAGGATGCCGCCGATGGTCGGGCCCAGTGCCGGCGCCAGCACCACGCCCATGCCGAAGATGCCCAGCGCGCGGCCCTGCTCGTTCGACTCGAAGGCGCGCAGGATGATGATCGCCGGAATCGGCTGCAGCACCCCCGCGGCCAATCCCTCGACCACGCGCATGCCCAGCACCAGCCAGAAGTCGCTCGCCAGCCCGCCGGCGATGCCGCCGACCATCAGCAGCATGATCGCGCCCACATAGGTGCGGTACAGGCCGAAGCGCCCGAGCAGCCAGGGCGTCAGCAGCATGGAGAGCGTCATCGCCACCATGAAGCCGGCCGAGACCCACTGCGCCTGCGCTTGGCCGAGGTGGAAGTAATGGCTCAGGTCCGGGATCGCCACGTTGACGATGGTCGAGGACATGATCGAGGCCATCGTGCCTATCATCGCCGTAAGCAGCACCAGCCAGCGGTAGCGTTCGCCGTGGCGCGCGCGCAGGGCTTCGAGGGTACGGGGCGTGGATTGGGCGGACATGGGGAGGGGAAGTGCGGGATGCGGTTTGGAGCGCACCCGCAAAACAGCCAGGTCACATCCACCGCAGCCGCGATTGTAGAGGCATCGGCGCTCGCGCCCGCCGGGTGCACGCAGTTGCCAATCCGTAAGGCCAATGCTAGGATGGATTGCAGACCTTATTCAAATAGAATAATTTCAAAGAATCAAGGGTTTAGATGCTTTATCCCGGCTTTGTCTCCGCCTCGCAAAAGGATTGCGCCCATTCTGTGGATTGCGCGCAACATGCGGCTGCGCGCGTCCGGCTTTTTTATCGCACTACGGCCGGTCGCGCGGCTGCCACGTTTGCCGTCCTTCTCACCGACCGCTAAATCCCCGCCATGGCCGCTCCGATCATCAATGCCCCGTCGACCTATACGCTTACGATAGGGACGAGCGTCAGTCTCAACCAGCTGTTCTCGATCAGTGATCCGGACGGCAACCCGATCACCTCCTATACAATTTTCGACTACAACGGTAGCTCGGGCAGCGCGCAGGGCTATACGTCGGTAAACGGGCAGTACTTGCCCCAGGGCCAGGGCATTCAGGTCAATGCGGGCGTGGTGTCGCTAAGCAGTCTGTATATCATCGCCGGCACGGCGATCAGCGACGACAGCGTGGGTTTCACGGCAACGGACAGTACCGGCCAGTCCACTACGGTCTACGTGATGATCCAGAGCCGCCCGGCCAATACCCGGCCGGTGATGTTCCTGACCAATGGCAGCGCGCCCGTCAGTACCACGGTGGCGGCAAGCACCCTGTTCACCGCCGTCGACAACGACAGCGACGCGATTACGCAGTACAAAATCTGGGACTCGGCGGGCGGCGGCTACTTCAGCCTGAACGGGGTACAGATCGCGTCCAACCAGTACGTCACGTTCACCGATCTGAGCCAGCTCACCTATACCGGCGCGGGCCAGATCGGCGTCGACGACAAGTTCTGGATTTCGGCCCGCGACGCCAACGGCTACGGTAACGAGGCCATGGGTATCGCCCATACCATCCGCGCCGGCAACACCCTGCCGACCGTCACGGTGGCGGACCGCCACGTTACCGCCGGTGCGCGCATCTACCTGGGCGATCTGTTTAGCTCGGCCGATCCGGATGGCGACGCCATTTTCCAGGTCAAGTTCACCACCACCGGCGACTCGAGCCGGTTTGGCTTTGCGCCCAACAGCTATTTTTCCATTTACACACCGCTGACCGTCTCCAATTCGCAGTTGCAGACTTATCAGCTGATCGCCAATACCAGCCCGACCGGCAATTTCGGCGCTCCCGACACCATCACGGTCAGCGTCAACGACGGTTACGGCTGGACCACGCCGGTATCCTTCAGAGTCACCGTACGCGCGGCCAACCACGCGCCGGTAGTGATCAGCGCCGGCCAGGCCGCGACTTCCGGCGCGAATGTCGCGGCAACCTCGCTGATCAATGTCAACGACTCGGACGGCGACGCGCCCGTGACCTACCGCTTCTGGGACAGCGCCGGCGGCGGGCGCTTCACCCTGAACGGCGTGACGCAAGCCTCTGGGCAGAACATCGATGTTGCCGCCGCCAATATCGCCAACCTTGCGTATGTCGGTGGCAGCCAGCCCGGCAGCGAGACGCTGTACGCGCAGGTCTACGACGGCGAGGCCTGGAGCGCCTGGGCCAACTGGAGCCAGCTGACCAACCGTACGACCAATGTCGCCTCGGTGATCAGCGCGGCCAACAAGAACGCCACGCAAAGCCAATGGGTCAAGGGTGCCGAGCTCGGCATCGTCGTCACCGACGGTGACGGGGACACCCCGACCATCTACGAGATCACCGACGCCAACAGCGGCGTCAACAGCGCGCGCTTCTGGCTGGCCGGCGGCTATCAGCAGGGCGGCACGATCACCGTCAACGCCAGCCAGTGGGCCAACTTCTACATTCAGGGCGGCACCGACACCAGTGTCGACGCACTGTCCGTTCGTGTCTACGATGGCTACGAGTGGTCCAACACGGCCAGCTTCAACCTCACCACCCGCCTGCCCAATCGCGCTTCGGTACTGAGCACCACCAATACCGGCGCCGCGGTTGGCCAGGGCGTCGCGATCACCAGCCTGTTCAGTGTCACCGACGCCGACGGCGACGCGCCGCAGGCCTACCGCTTCTGGGACAGCGTCGGCGGGGGCTATCTCAGATTTGGCGGCAACCCACTGGCCAGCAACCTGGACACCACGGTCAATGCAGCCGACGTCGGCAGCATGGAGTATGTCGGCGGCGGCGCGCCGGGCAGCGAGACCCTGTACGCGCAGGTGTTCGACGGCACGGTGTGGAGCGGCTGGTACGGCTGGAGCCAGGCCACCATCCGCACCACCAATGCGGTGTCGGTGGTCAGCGCGGCGAACAAGGCCGTGACGCAGGGCGCCTGGGTCAAGGGTACCGACCTGGGTATCACCGTCAGCGACGGCGACGGCGACACGCCGGTCACATACGTGATCACGGACGCCAATAGCGGCGCCAACAGCGCGCGCTTCTGGCTGGCAGGCACCTACCAGCAGGGCGGCACCATGACCCTGAACGCCAGCCAGTGGGCCGGCTTCTGGATGCAGGGCGGCGCCGATGCGAGCACGGATGCGCTGACGATCCAGGTCTACGATGGCTATGCCTGGTCGAACACCGCCAGCTTCAACCTGGTTTCGCGCGCGCCCAACCGCGCGCCGGTGGTGGCCGGCAGCGGCACGGGCGTGACCGTCAGCCAGAGCGTTGCTGCCACCAGCCTGATCAATATCACCGATGCGGATGGCGACAGCCCGACCATCTACCGCTTCTGGGACGCCGCTGGCGGTGGCTACTTCAGCCTGAATGGCGCGACCCAGGGCGCCAATCAGAACATCGATGTCACTGCCGCCAATATCGCCAGCCTCACTTACACCGGTGCGGCGACCAAAGGCGGTGAATTGCTCTACGCCCAGGTCTACGACGGCCAGGCGTGGAGCGCGTGGGCAAGCTGGACGCAGAACACCACGCGTTCGACCAATACCGTTTCCGTCATCAGCGCCGCCAACCGGAACGCCGGCCAAAACGAGTGGGTCAGGGGCACGGACCTCGGCATCGTGATCAGCGACGCCGACGGCGACACGCCGACCATTTACGAAGTCACCGACGGCAATGGCGCCCTTGGTAGCGCCTACCTCTGGCAGGGCAGCGACAAGCCGCAAGGCCAGGTCCTGCAGATGAGCGCGGCCGAATGGGCCAACTTCTACGTGCGCGGTGGCGCCAATGTCGGTACCGATGCGCTCTCGGTGCGCGTCTACGACGGCATGGGCTGGTCCAATACCGTCACCTTCAACCTCAATACGCGGGCGCCGAACCGCGCCCCGGTGGTGGCCGGCAGCAACACCGGCGTGGCGATCGGCCAGAGCGCCGCTGCCACCAGCCTGATCAACGTCACCGATGCCGATGCCGACAGCCCGACCATCTACCGCTTCTACGATGCAGCCGGCGGCGGCTACTTCAAGCTGGGCAGCGTGGTCCAAGGCGTGGGCCAGAACATCGACGTTTCCGCCGCCAATATCGCCAACCTCACCTATATGGGCGGCGCCGCCAAGGGCAGCGAAACCCTGTGGGCGCAGGTCTACGACGGCCAGGCCTGGAGCGCGTGGGCGAGCTGGACGCAGAACACGACGCGCCTGACCAACACCGTTTCCGTCATCACCGCCTCGAACAAGAACGTCACGCAAAACGAGTGGGTACGGGGTTCCGACCTCGGCATACTGATCAGCGACGCCGACGGCGACACACCGACCATCTACGAAGTCACCGACGGCAACGGCACCGCCGGCAGCGGCTACCTCTGGCAGGGCAGCGACAAGCCGCAAGGCCAGGTCCTGCAGATGAGCGCCACCGAGTGGGCCAACTTCTACGTGCGCGGCGGCGCCAACCTCGGCACCGACGCGATCTCGGTGCGGGTGTACGACGGGATGGGGTGGTCGAATACGGTCACGTTCAACCTGAACACGCGGGCGCCGAACCGGGCGCCGGTAGTGACGGCGCAGAACCAGGCCTTGCATGTCAACGAGACTCTCAACCCCTTGAGCTTCATCAACGTCAGCGATGCGGACGGTGATGCCGTGGTCAAGTACCGCTTCTGGGTCAAGGGCAATACGGATTCCTATTTCACGCTGAACGGCGTCAAGCAGGCGGTCAATGCGAGCATCGAGGTCGATGCTTCCTCAATGGCGGCGTTTCGCTATTTCACCGGCACAGATGCAACCGCGACGATTGCGGAAACGCTTTGGGTCCAGGTCTACGATGGTACGGTGTGGACCGACTGGAAGAGCTGGCAATCAACTTCCTACCTGTCACTGCCTTCCACAGTGATTTCAGGCCTGCGGTTGAATGACGACCTCCGGTCGGCAGCGGGCAACAGTATTGTGTACGGCGGCGCCGGCGGTGACTGGATCTCGGCGCCAAACAATACGGACATGTCGGTATGGTTCGGCGGTGGTGGTGACGATTACTATTTCGTCCCCGCGCATGACGCGATCATCGTCCTGGACGCGTTCAGCGCGCACGGGGGCGGATTGGGGCGGGTTCAGACCAACATGACCCTGTTGTCATCACCCGCCGGCGGCGCTGCCATCATCGACGGCAGGCACCTGCTGATTGGCAACTCGGACACCAACCAGTATTTGATACTGGCTGATTGGCGCGATCCGGCACACCAGCCGGAAAAAATCACCGTAGACAACGTGGACTACACGTTTGCACAATTCGCCGCCCTCGTCCCGTCCTCGCTTCCCCAGCTCAGTTGGGCCGACCTTGGATTGATCAAGGCGGAGGTGGACAGCATGCTGTCCACCTATGACACGCGTACGGCCAACACGGCCATCTGGGGGGGCTGGTTCCCGGGTGCCGGCCTCAGTTGGTTCCTGGAGAACGAAAAGAAGGGTACGCGCGCGGACGATATTATCCAGCCGACCTTCTCGGATGCCTTTACCTACCATGCGGTGCTCGGAGGCGGTGGCGACGATCTCCTTAATGTCACCGGCCATGGCGGAGGGGGATTTGCCAATCCGGTGCTGCTGGTCGGTGGAGTGGGGAAGGACAAGTACGTGATCGAAGAGGGCGCATCGGCGATGATCCTCTCCAAGGACGAATCGTCCGGCGATTCGCTCCTGTTCCGCGATCTTGACTTCACGCTCAACGACCTGCGCTTTGCGGTCGTCGATGGCCGCCATCTCGAGATCGTTGCCACGGACGGCCAGGACCGCCTGACCGGCACCTCGGTGATGCTCATCGACTGGCAGACCCAGGCCCATCAGATCGGCACCTTCGTGTTCCGCTCCAATGGCGCCTATTCGGACCATTACACGCCGGTCCTGGCTTCATATTCCTACGCGGATTTCGTTTCCTTCGTCAATTCCAGGCAGGTCACATCCCTTGCCTGGGAAGATATCGGCATCAGCACCACGGCCGCCAACCAGGTTATCGACCATTACAGCGTGGCGGACAGCAACCTGCACGCGCCGGTGGTGGTGTTGAGGGGGACGCATACCTTCAGCCGGATTCCAGGAGAATCGGTACGCGTCGGCAGCATCGCCACAGGTCACGATGGTGATGGCGATGAAATCACCAAATACCAGTACCGCCCCACGGGCGCGAGCCACGGAAGCTTTGTTTCGGGATCGACGATTCTGCCGGACGCGAGCGTGTTCGAATTCAGCGCCGCGCAGGCGGAGGTCACCTATCTCAGCCCCGCGTCCGCCTCCGAGTCCTGGGAGGTGCGCGCCTATGATGGAGGCAAGTGGAGCGACTGGGACGCATTTTCGATCGTTGCCAACGCGTCCCTGCCGATCGATGATCCTTACCACGCCAACCCGTACACGCCGACGGCGACTCCGCAAGCCGTCAATGAGTGGGTGGGCCAGAATGATCCGATAGACGGATATGAGTTCACCATTGGGGCTGGAGGTACGTTGAACCTCGATTTCTCCGGGCTCAACGACAGGATCGGTTTCTCCATGAAACGCACCACGGGCGGCTGGACCGACGTGACCCCTGTATCGATTACGGGTGGCGTTGCTGCCGAATCCTCGGGCTATCAGGCTCTCGGCATGCAGGGCGGCTCGGTTACCTATGGGGTGACCGCCGGCTCTTACTTGTTGCAAGTTGTTCCGGTCGGCGCGGGAAATACCCACTATCAGTTGGCGTTCTCGGTAACATAGCGTGGGTATTGGTCGGGCTTGCCGGGACACAAGCCCGAACATCCACAGGCACAAGGGGCAAGCGCATCCGCCCCACGGCCGGGTTACTGAAAGCAATATGAGATGGCCTCCTTCCCCCCTGTCCAGTCCGTCGTCCGCGCCATCTCCCTCCTGCGCGCGCTGAACCGCCAGCCAGTCTCGACCATCGACAGCCTGCACAAGCAGACCGGCATCCCCAAGCCCTCGCTGGTGCGCTTGCTGCAGACCCTCTCGTCCCAGGGCCTGGTCGCGCATGCGCCGCAGTACGGCGCCTATCAGCTCACGTCGCAGGTCACCTCGCTGTCGTCGGGGTATCACAGCGAGCCGCGCCTGGTGGAAGCGGCGCGGCCGGTGGCAGATGCGCTCACGCGCGAGATCAAGTGGCCGGTGGCGCTGGCGGTGCTCGACGTGGACTCCATCGTGGTGCGCTACAGCACCATCCCGAGCTCGCCGCTGGCGCTGCTGCACTCGACCATCAATATGCGCCTGAGCCTGGTGAGCCGCGCGCTGGGCCGCGCCTATTTTGCGTTCTGCGCGCCCGCCGAGCGCGCCGCGGTGCTGGAGATATTGCAGCGCTCCGGCAACCCCGAGGACGCGCCCGCCCACGATCCGGCGGCGGTGCGGCGCATCATCGCCGAGACGCGCCGCCACGGCTACGCGCTGCGCGAGCCGGGGGTGCGGCCCGTGTCGGGTACGCTGGCGGTGCCGGTGTTCGAGGGCAAGCGGGTGGTGGCCTCGCTGGGCATGACCTGGTTTGCCTCGACGCTGAACAACGAGCAGGCGGTGGAGCGCTATTTGCCCAGGCTGCAACAGGCGGCCCGCGAAATCGGCGAGCGCCTCAAGCACCTGGAGCCGCCGCTGGCCGCGCTGCCGGCGAAAAAAAGGCGCAGCCCCAAGGCGTAAGGGCCGCGCCGGTTTGCTTGCGCCGGGGCTTACGCCGGTTTGACAGGGGTGGCGGCCGTGGCCTCGGGCATCGGGTACTCGTCGGCGTTGCACACCATGCCGGGCTTGAGCGAAAAGTCCATGCGCGGCGGCGCGAAAATGTCGATCAGCCAGCCGGTATCGGCGCCGATATTGCGGCTGGTGTGGATCACCTTGGGCGGGATCACCGTCACCGAGGGGCTGCCGATCTCCATGTGCTCGTCCTCGCGCCAGGTGGTCATGTCTGGCCCCCACGGAAAGCGCAGGTGATGCACATAGGTGCCGGAGACGGCCAGCGAACCCTGCTCGAAATCGGTGTGCTGGTGCGGGCTGAGCTTTTTCACGTCGCGCGCCACCGTGCGCTTGGCCAGCACGTTGATCATCAGCGCGCGGCTGCGGAACACGCGCATATTGCTGTCTTCCTTGGCGTAGTCGGCCATCACGTAGTTGCGCAGGTGGTAGCCGTCCGCCGGTTCCGGCCAGTCCACCAGCGGCGCGCAGTCGGGCGCGCCGTTCAGGTAGGCGTCGGCGTTGGCCACCTTGGCGAGCAGGTCGGCGGCGCGGGTGGTGAAGACGCGCACGATCTGGCCGGCGCCGCGCGCGGTGACCGTGCTGGCCCCCGGCGGCACGATGGTGAGGGTCTCGCCCAGCGCCTCGACACGCTCCATGCCGGCCTCGATGCTCGCGGCGGTATCGGGCAGGAACACGAAATACTCGTCGGCATTATTGTCGCGCGCCAGGGTGTCGCCCGCCTGCACCTTGCTGACCGCGACGATGAAGTTGGCGCCGCGCGTCAGCCAGGTCTGGGTATGGCCTTGTTCGAGTTGCGGCGGCGTGCCGTAGTTGCGGGCGTAGGTGGCGGCGCGGGGGAGGGGGGCGTTCATGGGGATTCTCCGTGGCGAAATCGTTTTGGGTTGGGTCAGGATTTGGCGGCGGGGCGGGCGATTGCCTGCGCGCCCTGGCGCATCAGCGACTGGTCCGAGCCGATCACGAAATTGCTGGCGCCTTCAAGCGCGAACTGGTCGCGCTCGGCGGCGTTGGGCACGAACATCGAGGCCACCTTGCCGGCATTGACGGCGGCCTTGATGATGCGCGTGGTCGCCGCCGTCACGTCGGCGTGGCGGATGTCCTCGATGCCCATCGCCAGCGCGAGGTCGGCGCGGCCGATGAACAAGGCATCGACACCGGGCACGGCGGCTATCGCCTCGGCGGCCTCCAGGCCTTCGCGGCTTTCGATCTGGCACATGATGGTGCTCACGTCACCGGCGTCCAGCGCCGCTTTCATGCCCATGGTGCCGTAGCCGGCAAAGCGCGGCGAGCCGGAAAAGCCGCGCACGCCCTTGCGGTAGCGCGCGCGGGCGACGATCTCCTGCGCATGCGCGGCGCTGTCCACGTGCGGCACCACGATGCCGGCGGCCCCCAGGTCGAGCACTTGCAAAATGGTGGCCGGATTGGTGTCGGGGATGCGTACCAGCAACGGAAGGCCGGCGGCACGGCCGGCCATGATCATCAGGTCCAGCATATTGCGGTCGAACGGTGCGTGTTCGGCATCGACCACCGCATAATCCAGCGTGGTGGTGCCGAGGATCTCGACCACCTGCGGCGAGGCGGTCTTGATGAAGGTGCCGATGCGCATGCCGGGACCCAGCGTGCTGTTTCGTGGCGAGGTTTCGCGTGACATTTTCTTATCTCTGATTTTTGTTGAATTGCCTACTTGGGCGGCGCCTGCACCATCGGCCGGTGGAAGATCTCGCCCAGCGCGGAATAATTCGGCCCGCCCAGGCGCGCCACCGGCTTGAGTTTCATGCTGTCCACCCGGCGGCCGTCATAGACCTCGGGCGAGAAGTGGAAGGCGACGATCTCGCCGATGTAGAGCGTGTTCAGCCCGCGCCCGAGTTTGATCGCCTGCTCCAGCCGGCACTCCATGTGGATGGGCGAGCGCAAGATGCGCGGCGGCTTGACGAACTGGCTGGGCAGCAATTCGATGCCCAGCAACTGTGCCTCGTCGATCTCCGGCGGAAAGTCCGCCGCCGAGGCATGCATGGGCTCGAGCATGTCCTCGGTGGCCGCGTTGACCACGAACTCGCCGGTCTCGACGATATTGCGTGCCGTGTCCTTCAGTTCGCCGTTGCGGCTGCCGATATTGACCGCCAGCATCGGCGGGCTGTGCGCCACGTAGTTGTACGAGCTGAAAGGGGCGGCGTTGACCCGGCCCAGGCCGTTCACCGTGGTGATCCAGGCGATCGGGCGCGGCACCACCGCACCGATCAGCAGGCGGTAGCCGGTCTCGGTGTCGATGCCCTTGGTTTCTACGGTGATGAAGTCGGTCATGGAATGGTGCTTTGCGATGATGCTTTTCGGTGGCGGCAAACCACCCGTTCGCCCTGAGCTTGTCGAAGCCTGTCCTGAGCTTGCCGAAGGAGGTGCCGTGAACTACATTAGCGCACGGCGTGCTTCGACAGGCTCAGCACGAACGGGGGAGAGTGCGCGGGCGCGCTTTACTTGATGCCCATCAGGCGCGCCGCGTTGTCGCCCGTCAGCTTGCGGATTTCGGCGTCGGTGTAGCCCAGCGAAATGCACAGGCGGATCACCGCCTTGAAGCCGGTCACCGGCGTCGGGTTCTTGATCTGGCCCAGGTCGGAGCCGAGGATGGTCTGCTCGGTGGTGCCGGCGGTGATCATCTCCTTGAGCTCGTCGCCGGTCCAGTGCTTGAAGCGCGACTCGTCGATGAACATGCACAGCGAGTGTTCGACAAAGGCGCCGCCGCTGGTGAGTTCCTTGATGTCGGCCAGCGAAGCGCCGATGGTATAGGTGGGGTGCTGCACCAGGCGGCGCTCGACGCCGCGCTTCTTGGCTTCATCGAACAGCGGCCAGATTTCGCTGATGTGCAGGTGGCCGGCGGAGAGCACCGCGTCGCGCTCGGCGATCTG
>Ga0075363_100000779_pt1 | contig 10945 bp, 9 predicted proteins | sample EndMetdeltDD1763_FD_71470 | JGI IMG/M metagenome (GOLD analysis project Ga0075363, IMG submission 71470) | Populus endosphere microbial communities from Tennessee, USA - Endosphere MetaG P. deltoides DD176-3 | ecosystem: Host-associated > Plants > Roots > Endosphere | place: USA: Tennessee...
GGACTTCCGCCGCATCGCAACCCGCTACGACAAGCTCGCCAGAAACTTCCTCGCCGGAGCAATGATCGCAGCATCCGTCGCCTGGTGGGTCAATTGAGTCCAGACCCTAGGCAGCCTGCCGGAACTCGCGCGGCGAGGCCCCGAATTCGGCGCGGAAGCTGCGGGTGAAATTCGACAGGTCCTCGAAGCCGACCCGGAGTGCGACCTCGGTCACAGGCGTTTTCGTGGTCGCAAGCCGCTCCGCCGCGCTGCGCAGGCGCGCGCGCAACAGCCACTGGTGCGGCGTCACGCCGGTCACGGCCTTGAACGAGCGCAGGAAGTGGTACGGGCTCATGCGCGCGAGCCTGGCGAGTTCGGCAAGCGTGTAGGGCGTGGCGCTGGTCTCGGCCATCAGGCGCAGCACGTCACTGAGGCGGCCGTGATGATGCTCGCCCGAGCGGGTGGCGCGGCGCTGCCGTCCCGCAAGCCGCAGCGCGGCGCCCGCGAGGTCGAGCGCGACCTCTTCCATCATTTCGGGGCTTTGCATCGCCACCTGCGCACGGGCGGTGAAGCGCGAGAGGTCACGCAGCGCGGGGAGATGATTGTGGCCGAGCGCCGGCACGACACCCGTCTCGTGTGCGATGCATTCGAACAGTTCGGGCTGGAACTGGAACGAGAGGCAGCGATCACCCTCGCCGTGGCGATGTGAGCAGGTGAAGCAGCGGCCCGGTGCGGTCAAGAACAGCGAGCCCGCCGACAGCAGCGATGTCCCATGCTGATCGCGGGCGACGAAGCTCCCCGCCAGCACCAGTGCGATCCCGTTCGCCGTGGAGCGCTCCTCGGCGAGGCCATCCTGTGGCCCGCAGGTGCACATCACATCGTGCACGCGCCAGCCGTCGCCGGCCGCGATGCGGCGGTCCGTGATGGTGCCGCGGGCGCCCGCCGCGTTCTTTCGGGCGAGCGCCGCGGCCAGGGTCTGAATCGGTGGCGCGACCATACGACAATTATACCGCGCGCCGCATGGCCGGTCCAACCTCTCAGGCGCGCTCCACGCGCGCCGCATAACAGCCGGGGGCTGCGAAATGCAGGTGCAGGTAGTCGGTCTGGGGCTTCGCCAGCAGGCGCTCGATGGCCTCTTCAAGCTTCGGGCCTTCGGTCAGCTCGAAGGCGACCATCATGCCGGCCTTGTCGAAGGCGCGTGCGGCCAGCGTGCGCTTGCGCAATTGCTCGGGCACCTCGTCGATCTTGTCGTAGGTTTCGTCGCCCTTGCGCACGAAGATCGCGAAGCGCATGCGATACGGGCTGTCGACCGCGTGGTGCTCGTAGTTGGTCAGGATCAGTTCGTCGCCGACATTGGCGTCGGTGAGGCTGACGCGGCACGGATACGGGCCCTCGGCGATGCGCCGCACCGCGCCGAGCGAAGCGAGTTCGGCGTCGTCGAGCGCGAACAGGTGATCGAAATTGCGGGCGGGCAGGCCGGTGATGCGAAAGCTCATGATGTCCTCCTGTTGTGGCCCTGATGTGCGCGCGCGGAGAGCCGCAAACCACCCGATTCCCGGCCTCGCGGCGGCCTGCTAGGCTCTGCACAAAATGGGAGGAAGCGATGCGGGCCCTGCGTCTGCCGGTGGTTCTGTTTGCGCTGTTGGGTGCGGTCCCGGCCGCGGCCGAGTTTCCCGACAAGCCGATCCGTCTGATCGTGCCGCAGGCGGCGGGCAGTGCGACCGACACGGTCGCGCGCATCCTCGGCGCTGAGCTCGCCAAGGAGCTCGGCCAGCAGATCGTGGTCGACAACCGTCCCGGCGGCGCGCTCACCATCGGGCTCGACATGACGGCGAAATCGGCGCCGGACGGCTACACCATCTGCATGGGGCCGATCGGTGCGCTCGCGATCACGCGCCACATGGTGGCGAAGCTGCCCTACGACATCGAGCGCGACTTCCAGCCGATCGCTCTTGTCGCGCGCGGGCATCTGCTGCTGGCCGCGGCGCCGGACGCGCCGTTCAAGACCGTCCGGGAATTGGTCGACTACGCCAAGGCCAATCCCGGCAAGCTCTCGAACGCCTCATCGAGCAACGGCTCGCCCGGCCATGTCGGCGGCGAGCTATTTAAATACATGAGCGGCACCGACATCCTGCATGTGCCCTATCGCGGCGGCGCGGCCGCGATCAACGATCTGATCGCGGGGCGCGTGCAGCTGATGTTCGAGAGCCTCAACTCGATTGCGCCGCACGCGCGTGCCGGTACGGTGCGGGCGCTGGCGGTGACCGGCGAACGCCGCTCGCCCGGTTTTCCTGATGTGCCGACAATCGCCGAAGCGGGCGTACCGAGCTACGCGGCGCCGTCGTGGAGCGGCGTGATCGGTCCGGCCGGCATCCCGCGCCCGATCGTCGACAAGCTGAACGGCGCGATCAACCGCGCGATCCAGTCGAGTGCGTTCAAGGAGCGCTTCGCGGCGATCGGCGATGAGCCGGCCGGCGGCACGCCGGAGGAATTCGCCGAGACGATCGCGAAGGACTCGGCGAAGTGGCGCGAGGTGATCCTGCGCTCGGGCGCGAAGTTCGATTAGGAGCGGCGCCAGGAAAAGTGGGAACCGGTCTTCCGTCCGGCGCCGCCACCAGGAAAATTTAGCTCGCCGCGATCTGGCGCGGCGTGAAGTGGACTTCGGCCAGCCGCTCGTTGATAGCGTCCGCGGGCGCGGGCTTGCCGAAGCGATAGCCTTGCAGCGAGTGCACGCCGGCGGCGCGCAGGAAGAGCTGCTGCTCGGCGGTCTCGACGCCCTCGGCCGTCACCTTCATGCCAAGGCCGCGGCCGAGGCTGACGATGGCGTGCACGATGGAGGCGGCGTCCGAGGCGGTCTCGATCGAGCGCACGAACGAGCGGTCGATCTTGATGCGGTCGAACGGGAAGCGGCGCAGGTACAAGAGGCTCGAATAGCCGGTGCCGAAGTCGTCGAGCGCGAAGCGCACGCCGCGCGCCTTGAGGCGATGCATCGCCTTCTCGGCGTCTTCGACGTTGCCGAGGAGGGTGGACTCGGTCAGCTCCAGTTCGAGGCTGTGCGGATCGAGGCCGGTCTCGTCGAGGATGCGCTCAACCACCTCGACGAAATCCTGGCGGCGGAACTGCAGCGGCGAAACGTTGACCGAGAGCGTGAGCCCGGCCCAGGACTTCGCCTCCATGCAGGACTTGCGCAGCACAAGTTCGCCGAGCGGAATGATGAGTTCGCAGCGCTCCGCAATCGGGATGAAGTCCATCGGCGGCACGGCGCCGCGCGTCGGATGGTTCCAGCGGCAGAGCGCCTCGACGCCCATCATCTTTTCGCCGCTCGCGTTCATGATCGGCTGATAGGCGACGTCCAGACGGTCGTCGGCGATCGCGGCGCGCAGGTCGTTTTCGAGCTGCTTGCGTTCGCGCAGGTCGGCGTCCATGTCGGCGTCGTAGATGCAGGCGCGGCTGCGGCCTTCGCTCTTGGCGCGGTAGAGCGCGACGTCGGCGCGGCGCATCACGTCGGCGGCATCGCCGGAGCGGCGCTCGATCACCGCGATGCCGATGCTGGCGCCGATCAGCAGCGTATGACCGGAGATGACATAGGGCGCGCGCAGGATCGCGATCAGCCGCTCGGCGAAGCGTTCGAGCGACTCCACATTCGGCGCCTCGCTGGTCACGACCGCGAACTCGTCGCCGCCGAGCCGCGCCACGAGGTCCTCGCGGCGCACCGCGTTGACGAGGCGCTGCGCCACGACGGCGATCAGGCCGTCGCCGACATGATGGCCGAGTGTGTCGTTGATGTCCTTGAAGTGGTCGAGGTCGATCGACAGCACCGCCGCGGTGGTGTCGTCGCGGGTCTCGGCAATGACGGCGGAGAGGCGCTCGCCGAACGCGGTGCGGTTCGGCAGGCCCGAGAGCGGGTCGTGCATCGCCAGATGGCGCAGCCGGTCTTCGCCCTCGGCGAGCTTGGCGGCGGTGCGGCGGATGTAGCGCAAGGTGAGGCCGGTGAGCAGTGCGAAGCCGCCGAACGCGATGGTCATGAACGGCAGCACGGTGCTGACGATGGTGGCGCCGGGGCGCACAGGCTCCCAGGCGAGCCGCGCCACGGTGGCGCCGGCGGTGTTGGCGACCGTATAGACGTGCTCGTGTTCGTTGGTTGTGGTGGCCGTGCCGATGGAACGCAGGCCCGGAAGATCGAAGCGGACACCGATCTCGGACAGAAGCTGTCCGTCGATGAACTTCACGGCCAGCAACAGGCTCGCATCCTCGGTCGGGGTGAGGCCGGTATTGCCGGGCATGCCCATCGCGACGCCTGCGATGATCGCAGGCCGGCCCATGAAGGTCTGCAACAGCCGCGCGCGGCGCGGGTGATGCAGCTTGGTGAGCGGATCGGCGGAGGGCTCGAGCAGCACCTCATCGTCATGCGGCAGCACGCGGCCGCGCAAGAGGCCGATGATGCGCGCAAGCTCGGGCTGGGCGAGATCGAATTGCGAAGGCGCGACGCTGGTGTTGCCTTTCATCGCGTAGGTGAGGGTGTCGGCGCGGTCGACGACGAAGACATGCTCGTGGTCGAAGAAGGTCGCCAGCCGCAAGCCGATCAGGTGATGCACCCAGTCGGGATCGAAGTTGTAATGCATCTGGAGAACGATGTCGTTCGAAGCGGCGACGTTCTCGAGTTCGTTCAGGACGCGGTTGCCGCGATCGATGACCGCCTGGGAGAGGAGCTTGCGTTCCTGCGCGAGCTCGACGTCATCGGCGCGCTGCGCGGCGGAAAGCACCGCGACCACGACGCAGACGATGGCCACAACGACGACGAGGGCGACCGGCGTGGCGCTGATCGCATGGGTGCGATCCGCGCGGCGGCGCAGGCGCACACTTGCAATCATCTCTTTGGCTTGGCGCCACACAGGCAATACCCCCAAGAGCCCACTCATTGGCGCAACACCCTACCGTGCGATGCTTGTCAAAGGGTTGTGGTATTACGTAGCGGCGCTTCAAGTTGACAAAAATTTCGGCAAAACTTGCGAGATTGCTAATGGACCGTAAACGGGAACACCGCGCGAGCGGCGTCGCGCGGTGTTTGTGGGTCCGTAAGAATTCGGATGACGCGAGAGCACGGTCCTGACCGGACCATGCTCTGGCTTCTTTTCCTTGGTCGCCTTTTCTGCGGCGAACCGGTGCCCACTTCGCAGGAAAATATCTAGCGCGCTGTGCCGTAGGGCGGGCGCGGGATATTGATATGAGCCTGGCGCAACGCGGCGGACCAGCGCTCGCGCAGATCGTGGAAATAGGGCTCGCCAGGCTCGATGCGGTAGGAGAGCTCCGCCTCGCAGGTGTCGCGCCGCACCACCAGAATGTCGATCGGCATGCCGACGCCGAGGTTCGACCGCATGGTCGAGTCCATCGAGATCAGCCCGATCTTGAGCGCGTCGTAGAGGTCGACGCCGTGATTGATGGCGCGGTCGAGCACCGGCTTGCCGTACTTGTGTTCGCCGATCTGCAAGTAGGGCGTGTCGACCGTGCACTCGATGAAGTTGCCGGCGCCGTAGACCATGAACAGGCGCATCTTCTCGCCCTTGATCTGGCCCGAGAACAGGAACGAGACGTCGAACTTCACGTCGGCGGCTTCGAGCGCGGGGCCTTCGGTCTTCTGCACCTGACGGATCGCATTGCCGATGCGCTGCGCGGCTTGAAACATGGTCGGCGCGTTGAGCAGGGTTTCGAGCTCCCCGGTCTCGCTGTTCTCGATGCCTTCGGTCAGGGTCGAGACCACCGACTGGCTGAGCGAAAGGTTGCCGGACGAGGCAAGCGACATGATGCGCTGGCCGGGAATGCCGAACACATGCAGTTTGCGGAAGGTCGAAACGTTGTCGAGCCCGGCGTTGGTGCGGGTGTCGGCCATCATCACCAGGCCGTCACGGACCAAAATCCCGCAACAATACGTCATGTCCCTGCGATTCCCCTGCGCCGCGGCGCTTTATAGCGAGCCGGGCAAGGGGTCCGCAATGCACTGCGGCAAATGACGGTGCGTCGGGACCGGCCGGCTCGGCCGCTAGCTCTGCACCTGCCGGGCGGCCTGATCGACCAGCACCTTCACGGCCAGCGTTTCCTGCCCGCCGCCGCGCCGGGCCCCGCGCACCGGGGCGGCCCCCAGATAATCGAGGCCGACCGCGACCCGGACGTGGGCCTCGGTCGCGCAGATGCCGTTGGCGGGGTCGAACGCGATCCAGCCGATCGTCGGAACGTAGGCTTCCGCCCACGCATGGCCAGCGTCTTGATACACCACCCCGTCCGAGCGGTGGAAATAGCCGCCGACATAGCGCGCCGGAATCCCAAGGTGCCGCGCGGTCGCGATGAAGACGTGGGTCAGGTCCTGACACACGCCGCGCTTGAGCGCGAAGGCCTCCGCCGCGGTGGTCGAGGAGTGGGTCGGGTCGGTGTCGAAAGTCATGTCGGCATGCACGCGGCTGAGCAGGGCATGTAGCAGCGGCAACTGGTCATCGGCCTGCTGTCGCACCTCGCGGGCGAAGTCAGCCATTGCGCCGTCCACCTCGGTCAGCGGCGTCGCACGCAAATAGAGGCTGGGCGGGAAGCGCTCGACCGCGCCGCGCACGATGCCGGCGGTGTCCTGCACGTCGACCTCGCCCTCAACCTGCACGCTCAGCGACGTGAACGGCCCGTCGACCGAGAAGGTGTGGCTGACATTGCCGAACGCATCCTCGTGCGCGTCGAGCCCGCAATCCTCCGAGACGTCGATGCGCCAGCGCACGACATACTGGCCCTCGTGATTGCGCGGGGTGAGGCGCAGGGTCTGGATCACGCCGTTGGCGGGCGTGTCGTAGTGATAGCGGGTCTCGTGCGAAATCTTGATGCGCATGAACGGCCCTTTGGCCGGGCAATGTTGAAACGAGGGCGCATTAAAGAAGAGCAGAGGGGCTGCGGCAAGGGCTGGATCACAGCAAATACTGCTCGCTGATCAGGACGCCCAACTTGTTGTTATCGGTGATGAATCCGCCGATGAACTCGTGCAGTCCGCCCTTGAAGATTTCCTCCATGCGGCAGTTTTCCAGCCGCGTGCGCACCGCCCGGGCGTGGCGCTGCGCCGGGCCCTGGCGGCCGTAGGTGCGGGCAATGTTGTCGAGATGCTCGACAAGGTGCGCGTAGCAGCTCGCGAGCGAACGCGGCATCTGGTCGTTGAGGATCAGCAGGTCGGCGATCAGCCACGGCTTGAGGCTCTCGCGATAGACCCAGTGATAGGCGGTGAGCGCGGAGACCGAACGCAGGATCGCGGCCCATTGGAAGTAGTCGAGCGGCCCGCCGATATGCTCCTGCGGCGGCAGCAGCAGGTGATACTTCACGTCGAGGATGCGCGCGGTGTTGTCGGCGCGCTCGGCGAACACGCCGAGCCGCGAGAACCAGTAGGCGTCGTTGCGCAGCATGGTGCGGTAAGCCGAGCCATCGAAGCGCAGCGAGCATTCCTGCACCCAGCGCAGAAATGTCGCGAGTTGTTCGCGCGAGGCCGGGCCGGCGCCGAGCTTCTGCAGCTCAAGCCATGTCCCGTTGATGGCGTCCCACATCTCCGTGGTGAGCGCGGTGCGTACCGCGCGCGCGTTGGTGCGCGCGACCTCGAAGCAGTTGCGGATCGAGGAAGGGTTGTCGGTCGAGAACGCCAGATACTCGGTGACGGTTTGTTCGTTCGCTTCCTCGTGGCGGGCGAAGAAGCCTGCCGCGCAGCCCGCGGTCGCGACCGCCGAGGCCCATTCGTTGGTCGGCGTGGTGCCGCCGGCCGGCACGTGGGCGAGACGCTGCGTCGCTTCGAGGATGCGCGCGAGGTATTCGGCGCGCTCCACGTAGCGCGCGAGCCAGTACATGTTGTCGGCGGTGCGGGAGAGCATGCTACGTGTCCAACACCCAGGTATCCTTCGTGCCGCCGCCCTGGCTCGAATTGACCACCAGCGATCCGGCTTTTAGCGCGACGCGCGTCAGCCCGCCCGGCACGATACGGATCTTGTCGCGGCCGGTGAGTACGAACGGGCGCAGGTCGACGTGGCGTGGCGCGAGGCCTTCCTCGACCAGCGTCGGGACGGTGGAGAGGGCCAGCGTCGGCTGCGCGATGAAGCCGCGGGGGTCGCGCTTCAGTTTCTCGCGGAAGGCTTCCAGCGTCGCCTTGTCGGCCTTCGGTCCGATCAGCATGCCGTAGCCGCCGGAGCCGTGGACTTCCTTCACGACGAGGTCGGAAAGATTGTCCAGCACATAGGAGAGGTGCTCCGCTTCGCGGCATCGCCAGGTCGGTACGTTTTTGAGGATCGGCTCTTCTCCGAGATAGAATTTCACGATCTCGGGCATGTAGCTGTAGACCGCCTTGTCGTCGGCAACGCCGGTGCCAACCGCATTGGCCAGCGTCACGTTGCCGGCGATGTAGGCCGACATCAGACCGGGAACGCCGAGCGCCGAGTCCGGGCGGAACGACAGCGGATCGAGGAAGTCGTCGTCGATGCGGCGGTAGATCACGTCGACGCGTTTCAAGCCTTGCGTCGTGCGCATGTAGACGATCTCGCCCTTCACGATGAGGTCGTGGCCTTCGACCAGCTCGATGCCGAGCTTGTCGGCGAGGAACGAGTGCTCGTAGTAGGCGGAGTTGTAGATACCGGGGGTGAGCAGCACGACGGTCGGCTCGGCGGCTGCGGTATTCGGCGCGACCGATTTCAGCGTTGCCAGCAGCTCGTCCGGATAGTTCTCGACCGGCGCGACGCGGTGGCGCGCGAACAGGTCCGGAAACAGCCGCAGCATGATCTCGCGGTTCTCCAGCATGTAGGAGACGCCGGAGGGCGTGCGGGCGTTATCTTCGAGGACATAGAAGGTGTCGGCGTCGACGCGAACGATGTCGATCCCGGCGATGAACACGTAAATGTCGTGCGGGACACGCTGGCCATTCATCTCCGGGCGGAACACCGGGTTCTGAAACACAAGGTCTTCCGGCACGATGCCGGCTTTCAGCACCTCGCGCTTGGTGTAGACGTCCTTGATGTAGAGGTTGATCGCCTTGACGCGCTGCTCGAGCCCGCGCTTGACGGTCTCCCATTCCTTCGCGGCGAGCACCCGCGGGATCACGTCGAAGGGGATCAGTCGCTCGGTTGATTCGGCTTCGCCGTAGACCGCGAAGGTGATGCCGATGCGGCGGAACAGCAGCTCGGCCTCCAGCCGCCGCTGCTGCAACACGTCCGGCGGCACCTGCCCGAGCCAGCTCGCCAATTCCTGATAGGCCGGACGGGTGAGCCCATCGACCCCATTCATTTCGTCGAACGCAGACGCCATCGACGCCAGTCCCCCGGGAAGGGCGGGGAAAGGGCCCCGGCCTTCATGCGTGATGTTAATTGCAAGCCGCGCGCCAAAGAAAGAGAGGCGTGAGGGGGAAAATGGTTCCGCGCTACCGGGTGCCCTGCTTATTTGTTGGGCGATAGCGGCTCGTTATTGTGCAGCGCACTGTCCGGGCGTGGTTTTCCACCACGACTTTGGTTCCCTCGCACGGCGGTCACATTCCAATCGGCTTTGCGTTCAATCGTGAGCGCGGAAGAAATTGTGTTTTCTCCGAAACGCGCTCAATCTGGGCGGATTGATGCGTCTGCGTCGCATGCCTTCGTCTTCAACCCGTGCAACGAAATTTGCCGTAGGTGACACATGGCCGCGCACCAGAACCCGCATATCCCTCCGATCGCGCTCATCGTCGAGGATGATCCCGATTTGCGCGAGCTTGCCGCCGCGCTCCTGGAGGAGACCGAACTCCGCGTCGTCGAGTGCAGCGATGCCGAGGCTGCCTATCGCGTCCTGTGTAACGAAGGCGAGGACGTCGCGCTGATCTTCGCGGACGTGCGGCTGCCCGGATTGCTCAACGGCGCCGAACTCGCGCATCGCGCCCGCACCATGTGGCCGCACGCGCGGGTGGTCGTGACGTCGGGCTATCCGAGCGACGGCAAGCTGCCGGACGGCGTGATTTATATGCCGAAGCCGTGGCTCGCGCTCAATGTGCTGATGCAGGCCGAGCGCGCGGCGGACGGCGCACGCGAGCGCGCAGCGGCTTAAGGGTTATTTGATCACGATCACGATCACGTCCGCGTCCGGCTGCGCGGCGTAGAGCCGCGCGACGTCGGCGGCGCGCCGTTCCAGCGCGAGGCGCTGGTTGACGTAGCCCTTGTCGGTGATCTCGTTGGCGTCGATCGAGGGGGCGTCGGGCAGCAGGATCACGCGCATGATCCGCTCCGAGGAGCCGGGATGCGCGGCGTTCCAGCCGGCGAGCGCGCGCCGCACGTGCTCGCGCACCACAGGATGCTTCGCAAGCTCGGGGAGGGCGGTGGCCGCGCCATCGCCGATCAGCTTCTGGCAGCCGGCCGCATTGAGCCACGCGAGCAACCCGATGAACGCGCGGTCCGCGCCGGTGACGATCGCGTCCTGCAGCACCGGCGAGCAGGCCGCGAGCGCGCCGACGCGCAAGCCGCCGACCTGCACCCACGTACCGGTCGTCAGCTTGAAGTCCTCGGCGAGCCGTCCGTCGAACACGACACCCTTGGCGTGGTCATCCGGATCGGCCGGGCGCACGGCATCGCCCGGCTTGTAGAAGCCTTCCTCGTCGAAGGCGTCCTTGGTGAGATCGGGGCGCTTCCAGTAGCCCGGTGTGATGTTCGGACCGCGCACGCGGATTTCGAGCTTGCCGCCGCTGGGCACCAGCTTCATCTCGACGCCCGGCACCGGAATGCCGACATTGCCCGCGCGTTCCAGCAGGTAGTGCGCGGCGGTCGCGAGCGGGGCGGTCTCGGTCGTGCCCCATGATGAGGACAGCGGCACGCGGCGGCCGGTCACACGCGCCGATACCGCTTCGAGCCGCTCCCAGAGGTCCTGCGGCAGCGCGGCGCCCGCATAGAAGATCAGCCGCAACTTGCTGAAGAACGACGTCGCAAACGCTTCGTTCTGTTCGAGATGGGGCAAC
>Ga0075363_100000780_pt1 | contig 10944 bp, 10 predicted proteins | sample EndMetdeltDD1763_FD_71470 | JGI IMG/M metagenome (GOLD analysis project Ga0075363, IMG submission 71470) | Populus endosphere microbial communities from Tennessee, USA - Endosphere MetaG P. deltoides DD176-3 | ecosystem: Host-associated > Plants > Roots > Endosphere | place: USA: Tennessee...
AGCGCGCGGCTGGTGGCGCTCGGCCAGGCGGTAAGCGAGGGATTTGAATTCGCGCAAGCTGCGCGCGACGTGACGCGCGAGCTGCGCGACAAGCTTGGCCATGCCGTGGTGCTGAGCCAGACCGAAGACGAGGGCATTCGCATCGTGTCGCTGGTGCCGAGCAAGTCGAGCGTCGAGATCGCGGTCAAGCCCGGTTCGGTGCTTGCATTCCATGCAAGCGCGCAGGGGAAGATCTCGCTTGCCTTCGGCGATCCTGCGCTGTCGCAACGCGTGCTGGCCGGTGAGCTGCCGATGCAGACCGCCTATACGATCGGCGATCCCGCCCGGCTGCAAGCCGAGATCGATCTGACGCGAAAACGAGGCTGGGCGGCCGCACCCAGCGAGTCGGTGATCGGGCTGAACGCGCTGGCGGCGCCTGTGTTCGATGCGCTGGGGCACTATGCGGGCGCAATCGCGATCGTCGATTCCATCCAGTTCATTCCGGAAAATCCGAGCATCGCGCAGGTGCGGGAACTTACCGAGACCGCCGCGCAAATCTCGCGAAATCTCGGCTATCGCGACCCGGCGGTGCGGACGCGAGCCGCAGGCGACGCCGCATGACGGGAGTGCTCGAAACAAGCGTCGGCTCGCTGCGTCTGAAAAATCCGGTGATCGCCGGACCCGCAGAGCATTTGATCGATCCCGACAACGTTCGGCGGGCATTGCGTACAGGCGTCGGAGCAGTAGTGCTCAAGTCCACCAACGAGTCGGAAGGTGCGCGCGAACAGCTCGAGCGTGCCGAATATGCCGTCTTCGACGAGCAATGGCGTGCCGTTCGCTGGGGTGCGGATGCGCCGCTGGCCGCAACCATCGCCACGCGTTCGGGGATGGTGCGCATTCCGTTCGACCAATGGCTCGATCAGGCGGTCGTGCTCGATCGCGAGGCGAAGCGAGAGGACGCCTACGCGATCGCCAGCATCATCGTTGCCGATCTCGACCGTGCCGTCGAGATGGCGCGGCTGGTCGATCAAGCCGGCCTGCGCGCGCTCGAACTGAACATCGGGACCCCCTACGCCAGGGAAGCCAAGCAGGGCGCAGTCACCACCGAATTCGATCCGGCGCGCGCAACGGCGATGGTCGCAGCGGTGACCGCCGCTGTATCGATCCCGGTCTGGGTCAAGCTGACCGGCCAGAGCGAGCGGGTGCCGGATCTGGTGCAGGCGTCGTTCGACGGGGGAGGGGCGGCCGTCATCATGGCGGGACGGCTGCTTGGATTGATTCCCGACGTCGACACCATGCAGCCGGCGCTGGGAACAAGCCTTGGCATCGGCGGCTTCTGGAATCTGCCGCTCACCTGCCATTGGCTTGCCCTGTCGCGCGCCCGCATGGGACCCGAAAAGCCGCTGATCGGAATCAACGGCGCGCAATCCGGCCTCGATGTCGCACGGATGATGCTCGCCGGCGCTCATGCCGTGGAGATTGCGTCGGCGGCAATGCTGCGCGGCTTTCAGGCGTTGTCGGACGCGGTGGACGAGTTCGAGGCCTATGTCGGGCGCAAGGGAACAAGCGCGCGTGATTTGATCGGGCGCGCCGCGGATGCCCGCAAATCGTTCGCGTCGCTGCCGCCGCTGCAAGACAAATGGAAAGAGTACGTTCCGAACCGATGAATGCCGCGCTCCGGACACAACCGGAGATGCTCCGATCTGGGAGACTATGAATGCCATCGTTGCGTTTCTTCGCCGCTGCGCTTGCCGCCGCATCCGTGCTCGTGTCCGTGCCGGCCGATGCACAACAGACCTGGCCGTCACGCGAGGTGAAGTTCGTCGTTCCGTTCGCCAGCGGTACGACGTCCGACATCCTCGCCCGCGCGCTGGCGCAGCATGTCGCAGGCGTGATCGGCAAGCCGGTGATCGTCGACAACCAGGCTGGCGCAGGCGGCAATGTCGGCGCCGCGTCGGTCGCCCGCGCTCAGCCCGACGGTCAGACGATCCTGTTCGCGACGACAGGACCCGCGGCCACCAACAAGCTGATGTACAAGAACCTCACCTTCGATCCGCAGAAGGATCTCGAGCCGATCGTGCTGGTCGGCAAATCGCCGGTCATCATCGTCGCCCGGCCGGCTGTAGAGGCAAAGACGCTGAAAGAGCTGATCGCGTTCCTGAAAGCCAATCCGGACAAGCTGAATGCCGGGTATCCGGGCAATGGCACGCTCGGTCACATCACCGGCGAGTTGTTCCAGCAGCGCGCGCAGGTGAAGATGGGGGGCGCCCAGTATCGCGGAAGTGCGGCGATCATCAACGATCTGCTCGGCGGGCATATCGACGTCGCCATGGATTCGATGGCGCCTTATGTGGCCAACGTGAACGAAGGCAACCTGCGCGCGCTGGCGATTGCGGGTACCAGCCGCTGGTCCGGGCTGCCGGACGTTCCGACCGTCGCCGAATCCGGCTTGCCGGGTTTCGAAGCCTCGGTCTGGTATGCGCTGCTGGCGCCGGCTGGCACGCCGCCGGATGTCGTCGCGAAGCTCAATGCCGCGGTCAACGGCTTCCTGGCATTGCCCGGGACGCAGGACCTCTTCAGCAAGCTCGGCATCCAGGCCGCGGGTGGCACGCCGGCCGACTTGAAGACGTTCGTCGCGGACGAGGTCTCGAAGTGGGAGCCGATCGTCAAGGCGGCAAATATTTCGTTCTGAAGCGCCTTGGCTAGTTCGAGCCCTCGAACACGCGCTCGCGGCTGCGGCGAATGCGTGGCAGCACCATGACCACGATCAGCAGCAGCGCCACGAGCAACAGGCCGCCGCTGATCGGACGTTGCACGAAGACGGCAAGCTGCCCGCGCGAAATGTGCATGGCCCGCCGGAAATTCTCCTCGAGCAGCGGTCCGATCACGAAGGCGAGCAGCAGCGGCGCCGGCTCGCAATCGAGCTTCAGGAACAGATAGCCAAGCACCGCGAGTGCGACCAGCACGAAGATGTCGAACGTGCTGTTGCCGATCGTGTAGGCGCCGATGCAGGCGAAGGCGATGACGGCGGGAAAGAGCATGCGGTAGGGCACCTTGAGCAACAGCACCCAGATCCTGATCAGCGGCAGGTTGATGATGACCAGCATCAGGTTGCCGACGAACATGCTGGCGATCAGGCCCCAGAACAGTTCTGGCCGCGTCGCCATCACTTGCGGGCCGGGCTGAATGCCTTTCATCATCATTGCGCCCGCGAGCAGCGCGATCACGGCGTTGCCGGGAATGCCGAGACTTAAGAGCGGAATGAAGGACGTTTGAGCGGCCGCATTGTTGGCGCTCTCCGGTGCTGCGACGCCTTCCACGGCGCCGGCTCCGAATCTTTCGGGCGTGGCAGAAATCCGCTTTTCCGTGGCATAGGCGACGAACGATCCAAGATAGGCGCCGCCGCCAGGGAGAATGCCGAGCAACGAGCCGATGGCCGTGCCGCGCACCGTCGCCGGCCATGACCTTCGGAAATCGTCCGCCGACGGCCACACGCGCTTGACCGCAGCCATGGCCTCGCCGCGCTCTTCCGGATTCTCCAGGCTCTTGATCACCTCGGAGAACGCGAACACGCCCATGGCGAGCGGAATGAAGCCGATGCCGTCCATCAGCTCAGGCACGCCGAAGGTGAAGCGCGGGATGCCGCTGTTGACGTCGGTGCCGATGGTGCCGAGCAGCAGTCCAAGGACAATCATGGCGAGCGCCTTGTCGAGCGGCCCCTGCGCGATCACGATTGCAGCTACGAGACCAAGCACCATCAGCGCACAGTATTCCGGCGGACCGAACAGCAAGGCGAGCTCGATCAGGAGCGGCGAGAAGATCGCCAGGATCAGCGTTGCCACGCAGCCGGCGAACAGCGAGGCCAGCGCCGCCACCGCAAGCGCCGCGCCCGCGCGGCCTTGCCGCGCCATCTCGTAGCCGTCGATGCAGGTGACGATCGATGAGTTCTCACCCGGCAGGCGAACGAGGATCGCCGTGGTCGAGCCGCCATATTGTGCGCCATAGTAGATGCTCGACAACATCACGAGGCCGGCGAGCGGCGACAGGAAATAGGTGATCGGCAGCAGGATCGCGATCGTGACCATCGGGCCGACGCCCGGCAGCACGCCGACCAGCGTGCCGATCAGCGTGCCGATAAAGCAGAACGCCATGTTGGCAGGAACGATGACCTGGCCGAATCCCATCCAGAGCTGAGCGAGCGCGTCCATCTGCGAACTTTCAGCTCACGGCAAGACAGGGATGGGAAGTCTGAGCAGCATGACGAAAAGCAGCGCAGAGAACAGCGAAAGGCCTGCGGCCAGTGCCAGCGCCTCCACCCGGCGCCATTCCGGCAGCGCGGCAGCAGCGGTCAGCACCGTGAGGAAAATCGACAGCAGCAGGCCGGTCCGCTCGATCGTCAGGCCGAACACCAATGCCGACGCCACGACGAACAGCAGCGGCCTCGCTCGCCATGCGACCGCCGTCGCGGCCTTGTCGAAAAGGCTGCGCGCCAGCACGAGGATGCCCAGTCCGGTCAGGGTGATGGAGAGCACAAGCGGCATGTAGCCGGCCTGCATGTGGATCTTGTCACCGATCGGAAGGTTCGACGCCAAGACCGCACCGACGAGACCTGATGCGATGAACAGCAGGCCCGACAGGGTATCTTTCGATCGCAGCGCCTGGAGCATCATTGCGGCTCAAAACCTGCGTCGCGCAGAAGGCTCTTGCCGGATTCGGCCTCGTCCTTGACGAATTTCTGGAACTCGGCGCCCTTCATGTAGGTGGTGGTGAGGCCGAGGCCCTCGAGCCGGCTGATGAGATCCGGCGCTTTGGATGCGGTTTCGACCGCATCGGCGATGCGCCGCACGATCTCGTCGGGCAGCCCGGGCGGGCCCCATACGCCGTACCAAGAGGAAATGACCAGCTTCGGCATGCCGGCCTCCGTCGTCGTCGGGATTTCCGGCGCAAGCGCGCTGCGCTGGCGGCTCGTGACCGCGTAGGCCCGCACCCGTCCGGCTTTGACCTGCGGCAGCAGGATGGTCATGCCCTCGACCATCAGCTGCACGTTGCCGGAGATGACGTCGGTCAGGCCGAGGCCCGTGCCGCGGTAGGGGATCAGCTCGACCTTCGTGCCGACCTGATGCAGGAACGACAGCGTGCCGAGGTGGCCGGCGGCGCCCGGCGCGGAGATCGCGACATTGAACTTTTCGGGCGCGGCTTTGATCTGCGTGGACAGCTCGCCGAGGTTGGCCGCCTGGATCCTCGGGTTGGAGATGACGAGCAGCGGCACGTCGCCTATCTGCGCAATGGCCGAGAAGTCGTTGATCGGATCGTAGGGCACCGACTTCATGACTTGCGGCCCCATGATGAACACGCTCGCGTTGAACATCAGCGTGTAGCCGTCGGTCGGCGCGCGCTTGACGGCGTCCGCGCCGACGATTCCGTTGCCGCCCGGCAGGTGCGTGACGACGAACGGCACGCCGAGGATCTCGCTGAGCTTCTCGCCAACCATGCGCCCGACGGCGTCGACGCCGCCGCCAGGCGGATAGGGAATGACCCACTTGATAGGCTTGCTCGGATAAGAGTCCGCGAACGCCGCACCGGTCGTCAGCGTCCATGCGAGAATTGCCGCGATCACCAGCCGAATGGACATGAAAGCTCTCTCTTCATCTTCCCGAGCGACGCGCGCTCTGCGCTGAATATTCCGCTGTCGCCCTGGCGGCGCAACGCACGCTCAGACCGTTGTTCGGACAGCGAACGCTTGTTCTCAAAACGAACGTTGCAACCGCAGAGCCTGGTCGGTCACGTGTCCACATAGACGCGGTCTTCATTTGCAAGGTCGAACCACGGGGCAAAGACCGCCGCGAGCACGCAAGGCGTGTGCGCGCGCAGGGTTGCGTGAACGACGCCGGCCGGCACGGTGATGACGTCGTTTGCGGCGACCTCCCGCAGCTCGTCGCCGATCCGGAAGGTGGCTTCGCCGGCGAGAAACATGATGATCTCGTCATGGTGCCGATGGAAATGCGGACGCAGCCCGCCGCCCGGACGGATGAAGGCAATGGCGGTGCTGGAACGTTCCGTATGGTTCACATGCGTCACGCGGACGAACTCGTCCTCGAACGACGGCCTGCGGCTTCGCGCTGCGAGGGCTGCGACGATCAGGGAATCATGATCCATGGCGGTGCTCCAGCATCAGTTGATGATGCAATCCGCCAGCGCCTTTGGCGCGGACGTCATCACGGTGGGCTTGCTGCCAGCGACCACCAGGTCGCCGATGCGGAAGCCTCCCACACCCTTCACATAGAGGCCGGGCTCCAGCGAGAAGACCTCGTTCTCCTCGATGCTGCGCGGATTGAACGGAACGTCCTCGGGATATTCGTGCGTCGAAATGCCGATGCCATGGCCGGCGCGATGCACGAGGTAGTCGTAGTGCCCGGCCTTCAAGGCCGCGAGGTGCACGACCTCGTCGATCTTCGATACGCGGTTCCTTGCATACGTCTGGCTGATCGCACTTTCGTTGAGCTGCAACGCCGTTTCGAACAACGCCTTCTGCTCTGCGGTCGGCTTGCCGCAGAAATAGGTGCGGTGCACTTCGACGCTGTAGCCGTTCATGCGCGGGACGATGACCGAGACGATCGGTGCATTGGCGTCGATCACAGCCCCGGTCGGTGCACCGTCGCCATCGGTCGAGGAGGAGGCCGGTCCAGACAGGGTCAAGAGTTTCAGGACCTGGAAATTCGATCCCGGATGGCGGCGGGCCGCTTCCTCCATCACCAGGGCCGTCACGTGTGCGCTCAGCTCCTGCAGGCCGCGGCCTGGCGTCAGGTTGTCCCTTAGCTTGTTGATGGCCCAGTCACCGAGTGAGGCCGCGGCGCCCAGGATGGCGATTTCTTCCGGATGCTTGACCCAGCGCAGCCGCTGCAGATCCGACGCAACGCTGGTGAGCGCAATGCGCGGCAGGAGCGTGGCGACCTCTGACAGATGCGCCGTCCGGCTGTCGTAGCCGATCGCGCCGCCCTCCAGGCCCGCGGCTTCGAGTCTCTCCTGCAGCATGCGCGTGAACTGTCCGGCCGTGTAGGTGCGGTCCAGCATGCGCGGCAACTCGGAATAGAAGCTGATGTCCGAAACCCAGGCGAGCTGGCGCTCGACCTGCATCAGCACCCCGTTCTCCGAGACCATGTTGACGAGCGCGAACGGTTCGCCGTCCGCAGGAATCACCAGTGCAAAGGGCCGTTCCCAGTAGTGCGAGCCGAGTTGAATGTTCGAGAAGAACTGAAAATTGTCGTTGCCGGAGATGACGATGGCGCGCAGGTTGCGCTTCTGCATCAGTTCCTTGAACTGTGCGACGCGCCTTCGCCGGATGCCCTGCATTTCAAACGTCATGATGTCCTCGCTTTTCTTTGCGCCTTCTCACAGCGTGATGCCGCCATCGACATGAATGACCTGGCCGGTGATGTAGCCGGCTTCCCTTGAGAGCAGGAACGCGATCGTGGCGGCGACCTCTTCCGGCCGGCCAAAGCGGCCGAGCGGGATACGACCTGAGCTGCGCGTGCGGTGCGCGTCAGTCATCGTCGTGTGCTGTCCGGCATCTTTCTGGATATAGCCGGGAGAGACGCAATTGACGGTAATGTTCCTGGAGGCCACGTCGGCTGCCAGCGACTTTGTCAAACCGACGAGCGCGGACTTCGACGCCGCGGTGGCCGGGAAACCTTCGTCATCCAGTCGGAAGACGTCCGTCAGGAATGAGCTCGTGGTGACGACGCGCGCTTTCGGCGCCTTCTCGAGCCAGGGCAGGGCGACGGTGATGAGGTTCAGGAAGGCCTTCACCTGCGTGGAGATGGATCGCTCGAGGATATCCGTCGTCAGCGCGCCGAATTTCGTGCGATCGGCGTAAGCGGCAAGATGGACGACGCTGTCGATCCGGCCGAACGTGGCGATTGCTTCTTCCGCCACCTTGCGACCCGCGCCGGGTTTCGAAAAGTCCTCCACGACGATGTGCGCCGTGGCGCCACGATCCCGGACCTGGGCTGCGACCTTTTCCGCATTGGCGCGGTTGGTACCGGTGTGGACGACAAAACCTTTGCCGGGCTGCGCGAGCATCAGACACAAACGCGCCCCGATGCCCGATGCTCCGCCGGTCACCAGCGTCACTTCGCCATCAAACGATTTTGCTTCCGGCATGTCTGTCCAGATCCTTGCGTCCGCATCGGCGGGTGCAAGGATCGTATGCGCGGAATTTATGCGCGGGCAATGCCCGCACGTTTGAAGTTCTTAGACGGTACCGTTGTTCGTGGTCCGAACGACGTGGACCGGCATCGGAAACATTCCAGACACAAATCCGCGCGTGTCGCTTTTGACAGCATGATGGCTTGGTGCCACAATTTCACGCCGGCAAATTGACCGCACATCATTCTCCTGCGGATACGCCGATGTTCGGCGAGGGGGAAGCCGATGCAACCGGAATCGAGATCGAAACTGCGAGCTGACTCTCGTACGGCGAGCGTAAAATCCTTCGCGCGCGGCCTGCAGGTCATCAAGACACTGGCGCAGAAGCAAACGCCGCTGACGATCACGGAAGTCGGCGAATCCGCCGGCATGACGCGCGCCGGAGCGCGGCGGCTGCTGCTGACGCTGCAGGAATTGGGCTATGTGAAGCTCGACGGTCGGCATTTTTCACTGACGCCGCGCATCATGGAGCTCGGTTGCTGCTATTCCACGGTCGATCCGATGTGGGCCGTGACGGAACGTTATCTCTGTGAGCTGGTCGAGGAGTTGGACGAGACGGCATCGGCCGGCATGCTGGACGATCTCGACGTCGTCTACGTCCTGCGCCAGCGGACGCCGCGGCTGCTGCATCTCGACATCCGGCCGGGCTCGCGGCTGCCGGCCCACATCTCCTCGATCGGCCGGGTGTTGCTGGCCAATTCGCATCAACGCCAGCTCGATCGTTATTTCCAGCGCGCGGAGATCAAGCGCTATACGTCGACGACGATCACCGAGCCGAAGAAGCTTCGTGCGGCGATCAATGCCGTGCGCGAGACGGGCTACGCGATCGTGACGGGTGAGCTCGATGAGGCCATCTGCGGGGTCGCGGTGCCGGTGCGCGAGCAGAGTGGGCGCGTGGTTGCCGGAATAGGCGTCAGCCTGCCGCGCAGAAGGGCAGGCGACCCGGATATCAGAAACCGGATCGTGCCGAGAATGCAGGCAATGGCCGATGCGATCCGCCGCCAGACCGCGCCGCAGACGGCGCTTCCCGGTCGCGCGGTTCATCGACAGACTTCTCTTCTTTCCGGTCTCTGAGTAACAATCCAGACATGGTTCAGACTCGGGCGAGAGACACCGGAAAACTACCATTCGCGTCAACTCGTCGTCATCGAACCCGGATCGAGGTCAAGCTCATGCAGTCCGCAGGAACGCGTCTTGCACTTAGCCGCAGGAAGTTTGTCGCGCTGGGTGGCGCCTCGCTGATCGCTGCGCCGGCAATCCTGCGCGGCACCGAGGCTTCGGCCATTGGCGGCGAATTGCGGGTCGCGAACTGGGGCGGCGACTGGAACGAGCGCGTCGTGCGCGCCTTCGAGAAGCCTTTCGTGACGGACAAGGGAATCAACATCCTGCACGAGCTGTCGAACCCGCCGGAGCGCAAGGCAAAACTGATGGCCGAGCGGCGGCTGCCCCGCGGCTCGATCGACGTGGCCTGGTTGAGCGACGCTGACGCGTATGAAATGGATCAGGCCGGCGTGCTCGATCCGATCGACCAGTCGAAGATCCCGAACTGGAAATACATCGACAAGAAGCTGCAGGTGCCGCACATCGTCACCTGGATCTATGGCGGCATCGTACTGATGTACAATCCCAACAAGGTGGCCGAGCCGAGCTCGTTCGCGGACCTTTGGAATCCGAAGTACGAAAATCGTGTCGGCATCAACGACGGCATCTACTTCCAGTACATCTATGCGGCCTCGCTCAGCCACGGCGGCTCGATGGACAATGTCGAGAAGGCGTTTCCGGGGCTGCTCGAGATGAAGAAGGCGGTGAAGCCCAGGCTTTATCCGACACACCAGGCGCTCGCCGCAGCCTTCAACTCGGAGGAGGTCTGGATCTCGGCGAACTACTCCTCCCGCATCATCCAGTGGATGAAGGAGGGCGTGCCGGTGAAGTGGAAGTACCCGAAGGAGGGGGCGATCTTCACCTCGTTCGGCGCGGGTATCCCGAAGAAAGGCCTGAACCGCGAGGCGGCCTATTATTATCTGAACGCCATGCTGGAGCCGAAGGCCGCCGGCAAGATCGCCGAACTGACCTCCTATCCGGCCTCCACGACCAATGCCGAGATGTCGGACGAGGTCCGCAGCTCGATTGCGTTCACGCCGGAGCAGATCCAAAAGTTCAATTTTGTGGATTATGCTTACGCGGCCAGGAACGACAGCAAGTGGGTCGAATGGTGGAACAAGGAGTTCAAGGCTTGACGTCAGCCGCCGAACGGCTGCCTTCATATGGAAACGTGACGCCGGTCCTCCGGCGCAACCGCATCAACCCCACCTCCGTCCTGCTGGCGCCAAGCCTGGCCATTGTTCTGCTCGGGCTGATGATGCCGCTGCTGTTGATGCTGCGGTACAGCGTGAACCACTGGACGCCGGGAGAGATGATGGTCTCGGCGTTTACGTTCGAGAACTACGCCCGCTTCTTCAGCGATACTTTCTATCTCAACGTGCTGTTCCGCACGCTCTGGATGTCGCTTGTCTCGACAGTGGCGTGCCTCGTTCTGGGCCTGCCTGCTGCCTATTACCTGTCGCGGTTGAAGACGCGCTGGCTCAAGACCGCGCTGATCCTGGCGGTCGTCATTCCGCTCTTGATGGGCAACGCGGTGCGCGCGGCGGGATGGATCGTCCTGCTTGCCGACAGGGGACTGATCAACGAGGTCTTGATCCATCTCGGCGTGCTCACCGAGCCGGTGCGCATTCTCTACACCGGCAAGGCGGTCGCCATCGG
>Ga0075363_100000783_pt1 | contig 10941 bp, 9 predicted proteins | sample EndMetdeltDD1763_FD_71470 | JGI IMG/M metagenome (GOLD analysis project Ga0075363, IMG submission 71470) | Populus endosphere microbial communities from Tennessee, USA - Endosphere MetaG P. deltoides DD176-3 | ecosystem: Host-associated > Plants > Roots > Endosphere | place: USA: Tennessee...
CCGCCAATGCGAGTTCGATCAGCCGAACGATCGTCGAGAAGCAGCGTGACCTGGATGCGCTCCTGGTCAGTGTCATCGGCCTTGGGGACACGGGCAACGACGTTCTGACGACCAACCACCGACCGCTGGCCGATGTCGTGCACCTTCTCGCGCCGGTCACCGCGCTCACCAGTGAATACAACCAAGCCCTCTATTGCGCACTGGCCGCTGCGATTCCGCTGGCGAAAGTCCCGCCGCCGCGGGTCCCCGGAGGCGAAGTGTTGGCGAGTTTCGTATGGGGCGCCGATCCCTATCGCTATCCCTCGGATCTTCCGAAAGTCGCGGCGACCGGGGGACCGCACTGCCTGGGATTGCCTGAGTTCCCGTACGAAACCCGGCCGCCTTATGTCCTGGCCGATGTGGGCACCAACCCGTTCGAGTACGGCAACCACGGCGTCGAGCTGAATGCGGCCGGCATCAAGGAGATTCTGTTGGGCCGTCCCCTGGACGGCCCGCCGCGCAACGCCACACAGGTGGGGATGCCCGGATGACTCGCACATGGTTGACGGGACTGAAATTCGGTGTGTTCGGTGTCGTGATGATGCTTCTGACTGCTGCGCTGTTCGCCGTATTCGGCGAGTACCGGGGGAGTTCCGCCACGGCATACTCGGCGGTCTTCAAGGACGTCTCCGACCTGCAGACCGGAGATTCGGTACGGGTGGCCGGAATTCGGGTCGGCACCATCACCGGCGTATCGCTTCGATCGGACAAGACAGTTGTCGTCGATTTCGAAGCTGACCGCAAGGTCGTGCTGACTGCCGGCAGCCGGGCTGCCGTTCGCTATCTCAACCTCGTCGGCGATCGGTACCTCGAACTCATCGACGGCCCGGGCGAAACCCGAATCATGCCGGGCGGCTCGCAGATTCCGGTCGACCGCACGATGCCCGCCCTGGATCTCGACGTCCTGCTCAACGGTCTCAAACCCGTTGTCCGAGGCCTCGACCCGCAGGACATCAATGAGTTGACGACCTCGCTGATCCAGATCATGCAGGGACAGGGCGGGACGGTCGAATCGCTCCTGTCCCGGACATCGTCGTTCACCAATGCGCTTGCTGACAACGGGCAGCTGGTCGAGCATCTGATCGACAACCTCAACGCCGCAATGGCCACCCTCTCCGAAGACGGTGAAAAGTTCTCCGGCGCAATCGAAAAGCTGCGACATCTGGTCAGCGAGCTGTCGGCCGAGCGTGAACCGATCGGCGCTGCGATCGACTCGCTCAGCAATGGCACGACATCGTTGGCCGGTCTCCTCGGTCAAGCGCGTCAACCGCTGGCAGCCACGGTCGACCAACTCCATCGCCTCGCCCCTGCGGTCGACGACAAGAAGGAGCTACTCGACGCAGTGCTGCAAAAGTCCCCGGAGAACTACCGCAAGCTCGCCCGGATGGGCTCCTACGGAAGCTTTTTCAACTATTACCTCTGCGGCGCGACCATTCGAGTGTCTGATCTGCAAGGCCGCACCGCGGTGTTCCCGTGGATCAAACAAGACACCGGGCGATGCGCGGAGAACCCATGAACAAATACCGCGGAACCAGACTCATCCGCGCCGGCTTCATCGGCGTCGTTCTCATCATGTTGATCATCGCGGTCGGGCTGCAACCCGAGCGGTTGGTGGCATGGGCGACTGCGGTGCGCTACCAGGCGGTATTCACGGAAGCCGGTGGGCTGATCCCGGGCAACGAGGTGCGGATCTCGGGCTTCACCGTCGGCAGCGTCTCCGACGTATCGCTGGACCACGGCCGCGCGCTCGTCATGTTCACGGTGGACAGCGGCGTCAGCCTCGGCTCGCAGACGACCGCCCACATCCGAACCGGAACCCTGCTCGGTGAGCGGATATTGACCCTGGACTCCGACGGCCCTTCGAACATGGCGCCCCTCGACCGTATCCCGGTGTCGAGGACGTCCTCGCCGTACTCGTTGGCCGACGCGGTCAGCGACCTCACCACCGACCTCGCCGGCACCGACACGCAGTCGATCAACCAATCCCTCGACGTGCTCACCGCCACCATCGATCAGATCGCACCGCAGTTGAGTCCGACGTTCGACGGTCTGACCAGGTTGTCGAGGTCGGTCAACGGCCGCAACGAAACGGTGGCCAAACTCCTCGAACAGACCGCGGATGTGACCGGGATCTTGTCTGAGCGCACCGAGGACATCAACGCGCTGATCCTCAACGCCAACGACCTGACCGGAGTCCTGGTGGAGCGTCGACAGGCCATCGTCAACCTGCTGACGGCTACATCGTCACTGGCGCAGGTGGTCTCGGGAATCATCGCCGACAACGAAAAGGAGCTGGCGCCGACATTGGAGAGGATCAATTCGGTGACGGCGATGCTGGAGAAGAACAGGGACAACATCGCCAAGGCAATTCCCGGCCTGGCGAAGTACGAAAGCGGTTTGAGCGAACTGGTGGCGACGGGCCCCTACTACATCGGCTACATCCCCAACCTCACCCAGGGCTCGATCCTGCAACCCTTTCTGGACTATGCGTTCGGGTTTCGTAGGGGTACTGATGCCGGACAACCACCGGACGACATCGGCCCGCGTGCAGAGATTCCATTCCCGCTGAACGGTATTCGACAACCATGGGAGCAATGGCCCCGATGACCCGGAGCAGGATTTTGAGGACGGCGGTGGCCGGGCTGCTGGTTGTGGTCCTTCTTGTGTCGTCTGGATATCTGGTTCGCGAATACTTCTTCGCTCCGAGGACGATCACTGCGGACTTCACCACCGCCACCGCGATCTACCCGGGGGACGAGGTACGTGTAGCCGGTGTGGAGGTTGGTGCGATCACCGCGATCGAACCGCACGCCACGTTCACCAGGCTCGTATTGGCTGTCGACCGCGACGTGCCCATCCCCGCCGATGCCAAGGCTGTGATCGTCGCCCAGAATCTCATCTCCGCGCGCTATGTACAGCTGACACCGCCCTACGAGTACAGCGGCCCGCAGCTCGCCGACGGGGCCGTCATCCCGCTCACCAACACCGCTGTGCCGGTCGAGTGGGACGAGGTCAAGACACAGCTGACTCGTCTGGCAACCGAGCTCGGACCGCGCAACGGCGTCTCCGACACCGCGACAGGCAGATTCATCGACAGCGCCGCGGACGCCATGGCCGGTAACGGCGACAAGTTGCGCCAGACACTGGCTCAGCTGTCAGGAGTCGGTCGGATCCTCGCCGACGGCAGCGGAGACATCGTCGACATCATAAAGAACCTGCAGACCTTCATCACGGCGCTGCGTGACAGCAGTACGCAAATCGTGCAATTCCAGGGCAGGTTGGCCACCCTCACCAGTGTGCTCGACGGCAGCCGGTCCGATCTCGGGGATGCCCTGACCAACGTCTCCCACGTGGTCGGAGAGGTGGAGCGGTTCGTCCGCGGGAGCCGAAACCAAACGGTGGAACAGGTGCAGCGGCTCGCCGGCGTGACCCAGAACCTCGTCGAGCGTCAAAAGGACCTCGAACAGATCCTTCACGTCGCACCAACGGCCGTCGCGAACACGCTCAACATGTTCGATCCGCGCGACGGGGGTGTGACGGGCCTCTTCACGTTCTCCAACATCAGCAATCCGGTGCAGTTCATCTGCGGCGCAATCGGGGCCATCCAAAATGTCACCGCGCCGGAGACGGCCAAACTCTGCGCGCAGTACCTGGGTCCCGCACTACAACTGGCGAACTTCAACTACATTCCGCTGCCCCTCAATCCGCTTCTGGCCGCCGCTCCGTCGCCGGATCGCATCGTGTACACCGACCCGGCGCTTGCCCCCGGTGGTGCGGGTGCGCGTCCGGGACCGCCCGAGACACCACCGTCCGTTTCTGCCTTCACAGGTGTCGGGGACGTCGCGCCCCCGCCGGGTTACGGGCCGCCTCCTGAGCCGTTGCCGGTTGCACCTACCACGCTTCCGGAACTGCTGCTGCCGCCGGAAGGGACACCGCCGCAATGAGCTTCGCACACTGCGTTCGACGCAGTACGGCCGTGCTGAGTTGTGCCGTGCTATCCGCGGGGTGCGGATTCCAGGGGGTGAACTCCTTGGCGTTGCCGGGCGCGGCCGGCCGCGGTCCCGACGCCGTCGTCTATCACGTCGAAGTGGCCAATGTCGGCACCCTGGAGCCGAACTCGCCCGTCATGGTCGACGACGTTGTCGTCGGCAGTGTCGCGGCGATGGACGTCGACGGCTGGCACGCGGATGTCGAGGTGTCGGTGCGCCCCGATGTGATCGTACCGACCAACGTGGTTGCACGCGTGGGACAGACGAGCCTCCTCGGGTCCATGCACATCGCACTGGATGCGCCGCTCGGGGAATTGCCACAGGGCCGACTGCTCCCCGGGGCCACCATCCCGATGTCTCAGTCCGCCGCGTTCCCGTCGACGGAGCGGACCCTGTCGACGTTGTCGACCATCGTGAACTCCGGAGGCCTCGGGCAGATCGGCGACATCATCCACAGCTTCAACGCCGCGTTCAACGGCAACCAGTCGCAAGCCCGCGACCTCCTGCTCAGGCTCGACAAGTTCGTCGGTGTCTTCGACGGCCAGCGCGACGACGTCATCGCCTCCCTCGAAGCGCTGAACCGACTGACGGGGACGCTCGTCGACCAGCGGGCCGTCATCCGCCAGGCACTCGCCGAAATCCCGCCTGCGATCGATGTATTGATCGCACGACGGCAGCAGTTCACCACCGCGCTGGAACGGATGCGCGCGTTCAGCGATACCACCGTCGCGGTGGTCGACGATACGCAGACCGACCTGGTCGCCAACCTTGCCAACCTCGATCCGACGGTGCGCGCACTCGCCGACGTCGGACCCGAGATCGACGTGGCGCTCGCCTACCTGCCGGTGATGCCGTTCGGGCAGAACGTCATCGACCGCGCCATCCGTGGCGACTACATGAACCTGTTCGCCGTCATGGATCTCACCGTTCCGCGACTGAAACGCACGATGTTCGCCGGCACGCGCTGGGGCGACGAACACGCGCTCCTGGTGCCCGCCCCCGGCGATCCCGGCTACGACGCCTACTACAACCCGCTGATCGACCCACTCGGCGCGCCGCCTACCGAACCCACCGCGCCTGGTCGGGGAGGCGGCTGATGCTCTCACGATTCGTCCGTACACAGTTGGTGATCTTCACGATCGCTTCGATCATCGGCGTCTCGGCGATGGCGGTGAACTACCTCCAGGCGCCGACAATGCTCGGCATCGGCCGCATCAAGGTCACTGTCGAATTGCCGCGTGGCGGAGGGCTGTATCCGCTGGCCAACGTGACCTACCGTGGCGCGCAGATCGGCAAGGTCACTGACATCGAGCTCACCGCGAAGGGCGCACAGGCCACGCTGTCACTCGAAACCTCGCCGAAAATCCCCGCCGATCTGGTGGCGCACGTGCGGAGCATATCGGCGATCGGCGAGCAGTATGTCGACCTGCGACCCCGGCGTGAATCGCCACCGTATCTGACGGACGGTTCGGTGATCGCGATGAGTGACACCGAAATGCCGCAACCGGTCGGTCCGATGCTCGACCAGACGAGCGCTCTGCTGGCGAGTATTCCGGAGGACAAACTCGCTGAGCTGCTGGACGAGTCGGCGAAAGGTCTAAACGACGCCGGGTTCGACCTCGGCTCGCTGGTGGATTCTTCGGCGGTGGTGGCCCGCGACAGCCGCGGCGTTGTCGGCGAGCTGCGCGCCTTGCTCACCGACAGTCGGCCGTTGCTCGACGGTCAGATCGAATCGACCCAGGACACCAGGACCTGGACGCACAGCTTGGCGAACGTCACCGACCAACTGGTCGTCAACGACCCGCAGGTACGCACGATCCTTCAGTCGGCACCTGCTGCGTTGGAACAGGTGTCGCAGTTGCTGAACGAGATCAAGCCCACGTTGCCGGTGCTGCTGGCCAACCTCACCAGCCTGGGCCAGGTTGCCGTGACGTATCTGCCCTCGCTCGAGCAACTCCTCGTCCTGTTGCCGTCGTTCTTCGCCGATTTCCACGGAGTCTCGCCGTGGAACAACGCAACGGGTCTGCCACTGGGTAACTTCCGGATCCAGCTGAACGATCCGCCCGCCTGCACGGTGGGGTTCCTGCCGCCGTCACAGTGGCGGTCACCTGCCGACACCACCACGATGGACACTCCGGACGGCCTCTATTGCAAGCTGCCGCAGGATTCGCCACTCCTGGTCCGCGGTGCACGGAACCTGCCGTGCATGGCGCATCCGGGCAAGCGCGCGCCGACCGTGGCGATCTGTGACAGCGACCAGCCGTACGAGCCGCTGGCCATGCGGCAGCATGCGGTTGGGCCAAGCCCCTTCGACCCCAATCTGATAGCGCAGGGCATTTCGCCCGACGATCGAATCGACTTCGAGGAGCGCATCTACGCCCCCATCGAGGGCACGCCGCTTCCCGAAGGTGCTCGGCAACCCACCGGGCCGCCGCCTCCGGTCGCCGTCACCACCTACGACCCGCGCACCGGGCGTTACATGGCGCCGGACGGAACGATGCACGAGCAGCCCAGTCTGGGCGCGGACAAACCGTCGAACTGGCAGGACCTTGTCATACCTCCAGGGTTCGTGTCGCCGTGATTCCCTTCAGAATCCGAGCCTTGATGGTCGCGGTAGTCGTGGCCGCGTTCGCGACACCGCCGGTGCATGCTGCCCTCGACCCCGCCTTGAACGGTCAGTTCACTGCGACGTCGGATGGTCAGTGGGCCAAGAACAAGGAGATTCTCCACCCCGAGGGGACTGTCATCAGCACGTGGACCATCTCGTCGAGCTGCACCAACGCGTACTCGTGCACAGGCACGGTGGTCAGCGACCACGGCTGGACTGCCGAAGCGAAATACACCTCCCAGATGTGGTTCGTCACGCGAAGTCTCGATGGATGGGAGCCGTGCGCGGACGGCACGTCCGCGCCGGGCAAGCAGATCATCAAGTTCTACGAAAGCCGCTACCAGCCAGGCAAGTACGAGGGGTGGGACACCACGGCCGGCCCAAGTGGTGCGTGCGGGATCAACAGGCCGTTGTTCATCGAACTTCCGTTCACATTGATTCCGAAGTGAGGATACGAACTCCGAAAGGACACAGATGAAATCACGGGCGGCGGTATTGCGCGGGGTAGGCATGGACTGGGAAGTCACCGACGTGGAGCTCGATCCACCCCGGGCGGGTGAGGTTCTCGTGAAAATGGCGTACGCCGGAATCTGCCACTCCGATGAGCACTTCTACACCGGAGACAGTGTTCCCGGCCCGGATATGACGGTCATGATGCAGGCCGCCGGTGTCGAGGTTCCCGAGTGGTTCCCCATGCTCGGTGGGCACGAGGGCGCGGGCATCGTGGAGGCGGTTGGTCCAGAAGCCAATATGCTGAAACCCGGTGACCACGTGGCGGTCTCATTCATTCCCGCTTGCGGTAGCTGCCGGTGGTGCGCGCGGGGATACACCTATCTCTGCGATGTCGGCGCCGACATCTACAGCAAGGGGATGGTGACCGACGGAACTGCGCGTCGCCACCTGCCCGGTCCGGAGGGCGGCGAAGATCTGATGGCGATGATGCAGGTCGGCACCTTCTCGCAGTACGTCGTTGCCTCCGAGCGATCGTTCGTCAAGGTCCACGACTGGATTCCGCTCGAAGCGGCGTCGCTCGTCTCCTGCGGCGCGACTACCGGATTCGGGTCGGGGTCGAACGCGGCGGGAACAGAGATCGGTGACACCGTCGTCGTGATCGGTGTCGGCGGAGTCGGTATGAACGCCGTTCAGGGCGCGAAGATCGCTGGTGCCAAACACATCGTCGCGGTCGACTCCAATGAGTCCAAGCGGCAGATCGCGCCAAGCTTCGGTGCGACGCACACCGCCGTCGACGCTGGAGCGGCGCTTGACCTGGTCAAGGAGATCACGTGGGGGGCAATGGCGGATCGCGTCATACTCTCACCCGGAGTGGTTCCCGTCGATCTGGTCATGCTTGCAATGATGCTGGTGCGCAAGGGCGGTACGTGTGTCGTGACGGGTATGGCCAAGTTGACCGACCTTATGGTGCCGTTGATCCTTCCCGACTTGGTCAGCTCGTGTAAGACGCTGAAAGGCGCTCTCTACGGAGAGTTGAACCCCCGCGACGCGATACCGAGGCTGTTGTCGATGTACGAAGCCGGCACCTTCAAACTGGACCAGCTCATCACCCAGAAATACAAGCTCGACGACATCAACGAGGCGATGAAAGACCTCCGCGCGGGCAAGAACATTCGCGGTGTGATCGCGTTCGAGTAGTCATGACATCGACGTCCACCGTGACCTGGCATTGGCTGTCGCTGAACCCAGGAAAGCGCCGGACCGAGATCATCTACGTCGTCTGGTTTTTGATCTCGGTGCCGATTCAAGCTTCTGTCGTCCTGAATCTCAGCTACGAGTCGTCCAACGACATCCCCCTGGTGGGCCAGGCGCTCGTCATGGGGTTGGGCACGTTGATATGGCCGCTGGTTCTTCGCGTGCCGGAAGACAGGGGGCGCCCACTTTCAGAGCTCTACGGCTTTCGGATGGGCGTATTCCTCACGGTGTGGGCGGTGTTGGGTGGCTTCATCGGCACCGACCCCTGGTACGAGGTGCTGCACGGCCACTTCGCCTTCAACACCGAACTCAACCCAAACGGTGTGCCACTGTTCATGCTTCCGATGACAATCTGCGTGTTCGCGTTCTACTCGGTCATCCTGGGCACGTTGTATCGCATCGCTACGCAGCTGCTGGACAGGACGTCGTCAGTACTCGCCCAAGACAGTTGGCTGCGCCACGGAATTCTCTGTGCAGCGTTGGCCGTACCGTTGCCGTTGATCGAGACCTTCGCCTACTCCGGTTCCAACTACTGCTTCGACAACGGCGTCGGCATGTGGGGACTGAATGTGCTCATCTACGGAGCTTGGCATTTCTCCGCCATGATGTTCTACACGAGGTTCGACAGACTGTCGGGCGAACGAACGCCGCTGAAACTTGTGGCTCTGTCGGCATTCGCCACGATCGGCATTCTGATGGTCTTGATGGCGATCACAAAGACATTCATCGCGCCGCACTTTGTGGACGTCCAACACGGGGAGCGGCAAATCAACGACTGGAGTGTCAGCAATTGCCTTGGGCCCAAACCCTGACGCTACCCGCTACTTGTTGGACACCTGAACGATCGGCGGCGGCGGTGGCGGCAGCGGTAGGGGCACCGGCGGAGCAGCCGGGGTGCGGATTTCGCCGGCCATCCAGGGCAGCGCGGTCGCGAACGCCAGCGATGCGAAGGTCCAGTCGTGCTTGCCGGATTGCACGACGACTGCGCACCTGATGCCATTCGCATTGCCGAGGCCGCATAGCGTGCTCGCTGCCGAACTCTGTGCCGGGGCCGCCTCACTGTTGACGGCGAACCAACCGGTGACCCCGCTGTACCCGCCGTGTCGCGTGATGACGTTCGTGGGATCGAAGGATGCGTAGGCAGCAGCATTGCCGCCGAACAGCCGAGAGATCGTCTCGTCTTTGGTCCCCGAGTTGGGGGCGATGTCGCCTGCGATGTCCTCGAACGCGCCGAACATGTCGGGATGCATCACCGCGAGGTCGACGGCGCACGTACCACCCATCGACCAGCCCACCACGCCCCAGTTCTCCCGGTGTGGACTGACCCCGAACTTCGAAACCATGTAGGGAACAACATCTTTGGTGAGATGGTCGGCGCTGTTGCCGCGGCTGCCGTTGACGCACTCGGTGTCGTTGTTGAACGTGCCGCCCGCATCGACGAAGACGAGCACCGGAGCGTTACCGCCATGGGCGGCCGCGAAATTGTCCGCGACGGCCACCGCGTTGCCGATCCGGACCCAGTCGGCGGGTGTGTTGAATTCACCGCCGATCATCATGATCGTCGGCATGGGTGGCGGGGGGTCGGTCGCATACCAGGCGGGCGGCAGGTAGACGAGTTCGTCGCGGTGCTTGAAGCCGGACGCGCCGTCGCCGATCTGCACCGGCACCACAGTGCCTTTCGGTGGAATCTGGTGGCGGTGCTGCAATGCCAGCACGGTCACCTGATCCGTCTGGTCGGGCAGCGGGCCCGCGGTCAGCTGATTCCACGCGGTCTGCACGGTGGGGAAGTAGCCCGTCCACAGGTTCAACGCAAAGGCGGCGGACAACAGGCACAGCGGCACTGCCGCGGCCGCTACGGCACGCCGCCACCATGTCGAGCCGCGCCAGCCCGCCACGAGCACACCGGCCGCGGTGCCTGTCAGCCCGATCCACACCCAGAGCTCGTCGGGCGCGGGGTTTCCCGCCAGACCCTCCGATTCGACATACCAGTACGCGCCCGCGGTCAGCGCGATTCCGCACAGCACCGCCCAGGGCACCCAGACGTATCGCCAACGTCGGATGCCCCAGTAGATGGCCGCCACCAGTGCGATGCCGGCCAGGACCTGGACCGTGGTCGGAATCCAGCCGTGCAGCAGCGAACCGTGGTGGCGCAGCAGCTCGCGAAGCGTCACGGCCACAAGAGTGACCGTCGATCCTTATGCCCCGCTGTGGATTACCTGCTAACGCGGTTTGGCCAAGGGGAACGGCAGCGTCTCGCGGATGCTACGGCCGGTGATCAGCATCACTACACGGTCCACACCCATACCGAGGCCACCGGTCGGCGGCATCGCGTACTCCATCGCCTGCAGGAAGTCCTCGTCGAGCTCCATGGCTTCCGGGTCACCGCCCGAGGCCAGCAGCGACTGTTCCTGCAGCCGCCGGCGTTGCTCGACGGGATCGGTCAGCTCGCTGTAAGCGGTGCCCAGTTCGACGCCCCACGCCACCAGGTCCCATCGCTCGGCGACACCGGGGATGCTGCGGTGCGGCCTCGTCAGCGGGGACACCGAGGTGGGAAAGTCCTTGTAGAACGTGGGCGCTTCGGTGCGGTCCTCCACCAGG
>Ga0075363_100000784_pt1 | contig 10940 bp, 7 predicted proteins | sample EndMetdeltDD1763_FD_71470 | JGI IMG/M metagenome (GOLD analysis project Ga0075363, IMG submission 71470) | Populus endosphere microbial communities from Tennessee, USA - Endosphere MetaG P. deltoides DD176-3 | ecosystem: Host-associated > Plants > Roots > Endosphere | place: USA: Tennessee...
ATGCGCCAGGCCGCCCGGCTGCACGGCGTCGGCGACATGAAGCGCTACAACACCCGGATGGCCGCGGTGGAGTTCACGATCGAGCACGACGACGGGCAGAGCGTACGGTCGCTGGAGAAGGCCGACGTGATCCTGCTGGCGCCGTCGCGGTGCGGCAAGACGCCGACCAGCATGTACCTCGCGCTGCAGCACGGGCTCTTCGTCGCCAACTACCCGCTCGTGCCCGAGGACCTCGAGTCCGCGGAGCTCCCGCGCCCGGTCCGCGACCTGGCCGACCGTTGCGTCGGCATCACCACGACTGTGGAGCGGCTCAGCCGGGTACGCAACGAGCGGCGGCCCGGCTCGGAGTACGCCACTCCCGAGCAGTGTCGCTGGGAGCTGCGCCGGGCGGCGCAGATGTACTCCGCCCACCGGCTGCCGGTCATCGACTCCTCGGCGAAGTCGGTGGAGGAGATGGCCACGATGATCATGCAGACGTTCACGAGCACCCAGAAGGAGCGCCCATGAGCGCGGCGGAGACCACGCGACCCAGCAGCATCCGGTGGTTCTCGGACCTCGGGATGGCCGATCTCGAGGAGGTGGGCGGCAAGAACGCCTCCCTCGGCGAGATGGTGTCCCAGCTCGCCGACCTCGGGGTCCGGGTGCCCAACGGCTTCGCCACCACCGCCGCGGCGTACCGGTCCTTCATCGGTGACACGGGACTCGCCGAGCGGATCGAGGGTCTGCTCGACGGTCTCGACACCGACGACGTACGCCGCCTGGCCGAGGTCGGCACCGAGATCCGGGCCGCGGTGGTGGCCCAGGAGTTCCCGGCCGACCTCGAGGCCGACGTCCGGTCGGCGTACGACGAGCTGGTCGAGGAGTCTGGTGACGAGCCGTCGTTCGCGGTGCGGTCCAGCGCCACCGCCGAGGACCTGCCCGACGCGTCGTTCGCGGGCCAGCAGGAGACGTTCCTCAACGTCCGCGGGATCGACGCGGTGCTCACCGCGATCCGCGAGGTGTTCGCCTCGCTCTACAACGACCGGGCCATCGCCTACCGCGTCCACCACGGGTTCGCGCACGCCGAGGTCGCGCTGTCGGCGGGTGTGCAGCGGATGGTGCGCTCCGACGTCGGCGCCTCCGGCGTCATGTTCACCATGGACACCGAGTCCGGCTTCACCGACGCGGTGTTCGTGACCTCGGCCTACGGGCTCGGCGAGGGGGTCGTCCAGGGGGCGGTCAACCCCGACGAGTTCTACGTCTACAAGCCCGCGCTGCGCGAGGGCCGGTCCGCGGTGCTCAAGCGCGGGGTCGGCGACAAGGCGACCAAGATGGTCTACACCGACGACGCCACCGTGGGCCGGACGACCGAGTTCGTCGACGTGGACCCCGCGGAGCGGCGCCGGCTCAGCCTCACCGACGACGAGGTCGAGGAGCTCGCCCGGCACGCGCTGGTCATCGAGGACCACTACGGGCGGCCGATGGACATCGAGTGGGGCAAGGACGGCATCGACGGCCAGCTCTACGTCCTCCAGGCCCGCCCGGAGACCGTGCAGTCGCGGGCGACCGGAGCCCTGGAGCGGTGGACCATGCCGAAGGAGTCGAGCGCCGGGGCCGAGGTGCTGGTGGAGGGCCGCGCGATCGGCCAGAAGATCGGCGCGGGCGCCGTCCGGGTGCTGACCAGCGTGGAGCAGATGGGCGACTTCCAGCCCGGCGAGGTGCTGGTCGCCGACATGACCGACCCCGACTGGGAGCCGATCATGAAGCGGGCCGCCGCGATCGTGACCAACCGTGGCGGGCGGACCTGCCACGCCGCGATCATCGCCCGCGAGCTCGGCATCCCTGCGGTGGTCGGCACCGGCAGCGGCACCCGCGACCTCGGCGACGGGCGCGAGGTGACGGTGAGCTGCGCCGAGGGCGACACCGGGCTGGTCTACGAGGGTGTCCTCGACTTCTCCGTGGAGCGCACCGAGCTCGACACGATGCCCGAGCTGCCGGTCAAGATCATGATGAACGTCGGCACGCCGGAGCAGGCGTTCGCGTTCTCGCGCCTCCCGCACCGCGGGGTTGGCCTGGCCCGGCTCGAGTTCGTGATCAACCGGCAGATCGGCATCCACCCGCGGGCCCTGCTCCAGCTGGAGTCCGACCCCGACCAGCTGCCGACCGACCTGCGCGCGGAGATCGAGGACACCATCGCGGCGTACGCCGGCCCGCGGGAGTTCTTCGTGCAGCGGGTCGCCGAGGGCGTTTCGATGCTGGCGGCCGCGTTCGCGCCGTACCCCGTCATCGTGCGGATGTCAGACTTCAAGTCCAACGAGTACGCCAACCTCGTGGCCGGTCCGCTCTACGAGCCGGACGAGGAGAACCCGATGATCGGCTACCGCGGGGCGTCCAGGTACCTGTCGGAGGACTTCGCCGAGTGCTTCGCCATGGAGTGCGAGGCGATCCGGCACGTCCGCGACGACATGGGCCTGACCAACGTGTGGGTGATGATCCCGTTCGTGCGGACCCTCAAGGAGGCGAGGGGGGTCATCGACCTGCTCGCGGGCCACGGCCTGGTGCGCGGGGAGAACGACCTCAAGGTCGTGATGATGTGCGAGATCCCGTCCAACGCGGTGATCGCCGACCAGTTCCTCGAGCACTTCGACGGGTTCTCGATCGGCTCCAACGACATGACCCAGCTGACCCTCGGCCTGGACCGCGACTCGGCCCTGGTCGCCGAGGGCTTCGACGAGCGCGACCCCGCGGTGCTGCACATGCTCGAGCTGGCCATCAAGGCCTGCAAGGCGCAGGGCAAGTACGTCGGCATCTGCGGCCAGGGCCCGTCAGACCACCCCGACCTGGCCGAGTGGCTGCTCGAGCAGGGCATCGAGTCGATGTCGCTCAACCCGGACACGGTGGTCGACACCTGGCTAGCCCTGTCGAAGGTGTCCGGCTGATCGTTGGTCGAGGAGGTCGCGCAGCGACCGTCTCGAGACCTCGCAAGCCTTCGCTGGGAGTCGACCACTCCGGTCGGGCTGGGTGCGTCGGCTGCGGAGGTTTCGAGACGGGCGCAGAGCGCCCTCCTCAACCACCGTCGCTCGACTCGCTCGCTAGCGCTCGCTCCGTCTCGCCAGCCCGCAGGTCGCCGGCGCGTCGAGGACCGACCCGTCGGCGTCGAACCGGGAGCCGTGCAGGGGGCAGTCCCAGCTGCGCTCGGCGTCGTTCCACGCCACGATCCCGCCGAGGTGCGTGCAGACCGCGGACACCGTGCGCTCCTGACCGCCGGTGCGGGAGACCGCCACGGGGCGGCGCAGCACTCCCTCGCCGTGCACGACGCCCTCGCCCTCCTCGGGCGCAGTGCGGCCAGGCAGCAGCGGCTTCACCCAACCCTGGGTCAGGTGCCAGCCCACCTCGGCGTTGACCATCGCCGCCTTGGCCAGTCCGCGGACCTCGCGGGGGCGCCACGTCCGCCAGGCGTCCGCCCACTCCAGGTGACCGCCCAGGACCCGCCCGCTCAGGGCGAGCGACGCGGCGACCGCGTTGGTCATGCCCCACTTGGAGTAGCCGCCGGCCATCAGCAGGTGGTCGTTGCCGGGCACGAGTGGCCCGGCGAACGGCAGCTCGTGGTGCGGCATGAAGTCCTGCGCCGACCACGCGTGCGTCTCCACGGCGCCCGGCCAGTGCTCCGCCGTCCAGGCGCGCAGCTCGTCGAGCCGCTGCTCGGTCGAGCCGCCGCGGCCGGTGGGGTGACCGTTGCCGCCGACCATGAGCAGGGGGCCGTCCGGGCCGTCGGGTACGTCGCGCAGCGAGCGCGACGGCTGGTCGGCGGAGAGGTACATCCCGTCGATCGGCGGCTCCGGGGTCCGGAACGTGAGGCCGTAGGACCGGGCCGGCTTCATCCGGGCGAAGAACCCGCCGCGGTCCAGCATCGGCATGTTCGTGGCGACGACCACGGTGCCGGCGGCCACCGAGCCTTGCTCGGTCACGACCCGGTAGGGCCCGCTGCCGGAGACCTCCAGGGCGCGGGTGCCCTCGACCACGCTGACCCCGTGGCCCTCCGCCTCCCGGGCGAGGGCGTGCACCAGCTCCAGCGGGTCGAGCTGCACCTGGTCGGCCAGCCGGACGGCTCCGCGGGTGGGGTAGGGCAGGCCGAGCTCGTCCACCCACTCGGTGGCTAGCCCTGCCCGCTGGGCGGCCTCGTGCTCCTGGCGCACCTGGCGCTCCCCCCGGCCCCCGTGGGCGTAGGTGTACGCCGCCCGGTGCTGCAGACCGACGCCGTGCTCCTCGCAGAACCGCTCGACCCACGCCTGGGCCTCGCGGTTGCCATCGACGTAGTCGCGCACGACCGACACGGGGTGCTTCGAGGAGATCTGCGAGAGGCGCGTGCCCTGGAGGAGGCTCACCTTCGCGGTGCTGCGGCCCGTCGTGCCGGCGCCCACCCGGTCCGCCTCGAGCACGACCACCCGCCGTCCGGCCCGGCCCAGCAGCAGGGCGGTGGTCAGCCCGGTGAGGCCGCCGCCGATCACGACGACGTCGACGGCACCCTCGACCTCGGCGGCCGGGGCCGGCGTACGCGGGTTGCGGTCCTCCCAGACCGACGGGCGGGTCATGGCCGGGTCTCCAGGGTCATCTGCCGCTGGTGCCCGAAGCGTGGCCGGGTGATGCGTCAGGTGCGGGGTGGAAGCGCCTGCGCCGACGCGACCAGGCCGAGCTCGGCGTTCTCCATGTCGGAGAGGTGGCCGGCGGTCGGCTGGAGGCGCAGGTCCGGGATCCGGGCTGCGGCGAAGGTGGCCAGGATCATGGCCGCGCCCATCACCGTGAAGCCGACGGTGTAGCCGCGCTCCACGGGGAAGCCGGTGGTGCCGACGTGCGCCGTGACGATGCCGGCCATCACGGCCGTGCCCAGGGAGCCGCCGATGGTGCGGATGTTGGCGTTCATGCCGCTGGCCACACCGGTCTGCTCGGCCGGCACGGCCGCGATCACCACGCCCGCCAGGCTGGAGAACACCAGGCCCGAGCCGACGCCCTGGACGGTCGTCGCGGCGTACAGCTGCCAGGTCGCGTCGTGGAAGAACGCGATGGACAGGAAGGAGACCCCGGCCAGCAGCAGGCCGGACCCGATGACAACCCGGGCGCCCACCCACGAGATGAGCCGCGCGGTGGTGAAGCCGACCAGGAAGCTGGCCGCGGCCGAGGGGACGAGCAGGTAGCCCGACTCGCTGATGGTCGCGCCGAAGCCGTAGCCCGCCTCCGGCGGTGTCTGCAGCAGCTGCGGCACGAACCCGAACGCCGCGAACGTGGCGAAGCCCATCGCGCCCGCCACCACGTTGGCGGTCCACATGCCGCGCCGGCGCATCAGGTGCATGTCGATCATCGGCACCGGCACGCGCAGCTCGGTGCGGATCCACGCGGCGCCGGTCACGGCGGCGGCTGCGAACAGCCCGAGCACGCGTGCGGAGACCCAGCCGTGCTCGTTGCCCCAGCTGAGCCCGAGCAGGAGCGCCACCAGGAACAGCGCGAGCATCACGGCGGGGAGCACGGGCAGCCTGGCCGGGGTCCGCACCGGTGAGTCGGGCACGACCAGGAACGCCGTGGCCGCGGCGAGGAGCGTGGCGAACATCGGCAGCAGGAACAGCCAGTGGTAGCCGAGGCCGTCGACGATCGGTCCCGCGATCACGATGCCGACGCCGAAGCCCACGGCGGTCAGCGACGCGAGCACGCTCAACGCGCCGTTCATCCGCTCGCCGAACTCGTCCCGAATGATGCCAAAGGACAACGGCAGCACGCCGCCGCCGGCGCCCTGCACCACCCGCGCCGCGATCATCCAGCCGACGTTCGGCGCGAGCGCCGCCAGCAACGAGCCGATCGACAGCAGCACCAGGCAGAGGACCAGCATCCGGGTCTTGCCGACCACGTCGCCCACCCGGCCGAGCAGCGGCGTACAGATCGAGGCGGAGAGCAGGTACGCCGTGAGCACCCAGGTGACCGTCTGCTGGTCGGTGTCGAGCTCGGCCTGGATGGTCGTCAGGACGGGCACCGTGAGCGACTGGAGGAGCACGAAGCTCCACACCGACAGGGCGAGCACGGCGAAGGTGACGGACGTGCCGCCCCTCGCCCACGCCTGCCGATTGGTTGCCATAGACAACCAAGTCTAGGAGTAGCTCCTCCGAGCACGTGCGGCCGGGGTGGGCGTGAGACTGCCTAGGAAGTTCCTAGGTTCTATGCTGGGATGTCCTCATGCGCATCCCGTTCGTCACCGCTCTCGTCGTCCTCTCCCTGGCCCTGGCCGGCTGCGGCTCCGACGACGACGGAGACGGCGGTGGCGGTGGTGACGGGCCGGCGACGCTCACCGTCTACGCCGCGGCCTCGCTCACCAAGACCTTCGAGCAGCTCGGCGAGGCGTTCGAGGCCGAGCACGACGGGGTGGAGGTCGAGCTCAGCTTCGGCGGGTCCTCCGACCTGGTCGCGCAGATCCAGGAGGGTGCGCCCGCGGACGTCTTCGCCTCGGCGGACCTGGCCAACATGGAGAAGCTGACCGCGGAGGGGCTCGAGGGCCAGGACCCGCAGGAGTTCGCCACCAACACCCTGCAGATCGCGGTCGCGCCGGACAACCCGCTCGGCATCGAGTCCCTGGCCGACGTGGTCGGCAAGGGCGTCAACCTGGTGACCTGCGCGCCCGAGGTGCCGTGCGGCGCGGCCGCGCAGAAGGCCGCCGAGGCGGCGGGCCTCGAGCTGACCCCGGTGAGCGAGGAGCAGTCGGTCACCGACGTCCTGGCCAAGGTGACCTCCGGCGAGGCGGACGCGGGCCTGGTCTACGTCACCGACGTGATCGGCTCGGACGGTGCGGTGCTCGGCGTCGACTTCGCGGAGTCGTCCGCCGCGGTCAACACCTACCCGATCACCACGGTCGCCGACAGCGACGAGACGGACCTGGCGGAGGAGTTCGTCGAGCTCGTGCTCAGCGAGGAGGGCCAGGCGATCCTCCGCGAGGCCGGGTTCGCGCCAGCCTAGGATCCGCCCGTGGAGACCCGCGTACCGCGCTGGATCTTCGTCCCCGCGGCGCTGGGTGCGGCGTTCGTGCTGCTCCCGCTGGTCGCGATCGTGGCTCGGGTCGACTGGGGCAGCTTCGGCTCGCTGATCACCTCGGAGTCCTCGCGGGAGGCGTTCGTCCTCAGCCTGCAGACGTCGGGCGCCAGCACGCTGCTGTGCGTGGTGGTCGGGGTGCCGATGGCGGTGGTGCTGGCCCGCACCGAGTTCCGCGGCCAGGGGGTCGTGCGCTCGCTGGTGCTGCTCCCGCTGGTGCTGCCGCCCGTCGTCGGAGGCCTGGCGCTGCTCTACACGTTCGGTCGCCGCGGCCTCCTCGGCGAGTCGCTGGACGCCCTCGGGGTGCAGGTCGCGTTCTCGACGGTGGCGGTGGTACTGGCCCAGACGTTCGTGGCGCTGCCGTTCCTGGTGATCAGCATCGAGGGCGCGCTGCGCACGGCGGGGGAGCGCTACGAGGTGGTCGCCGCGTCGCTCGGGGCCCGGCCGACCACGGTGTTCCGCCGGATCACGCTGCCGATGGTGCTGCCCGGCCTGGTGTCGGGGGCCGTGCTCGCCTTCGCGCGGTCGCTCGGGGAGTTCGGCGCCACCATCACCTTCGCGGGCAGCCTGCAGGGGGTCACCCGCACCCTGCCCCTCGAGATCTACCTGCAGCGCGAGACCGACCCGGACGCCGCGGTGGCGCTCGCGCTGGTGCTCGTGGTCGTCGCGGTCCTGGTCATCGGCCTGGCCCGGCAGAGCAGGACCGCGCTGTGACCCTGGACCTGGAGGCGAGCGTCCCCGAGCGGGACGTCGACGCCGCTCTGCACGTCGCGGCCGGGGAGACGCTGGCGGTGCTGGGCCCCAACGGCTCGGGCAAGTCCACGCTGCTGTCCGTCGTGGCGGGATTGGTCCGCCCGGAGCGCGGTCACGTCGTCCTCGACGGCCGCGAGCTGACCGTCGCGGGGGAGGGCCGGTCCGTGCACGTGCCGCCGCACGACCGGCGTACGGCGCTGCTCGGCCAGGACCCGCTGCTGTTCCCGCACCTGAGCGCGCTCGACAACGTCGCCTTCGGCGCACGCAGCGGCGGCGTCGCCCGCGGGGTGGCGCGGGAGCGGGCACAGGGCTGGCTCGACCGGGTCGGCGTCGGTGAGCTGTCCGGCCGGCGGCCCCGCACGCTGTCGGGCGGGCAGGCCCAGCGCGTGGCGGTCGCCCGGGCCCTCGCCGCCGAGCCCCGGCTCCTGCTCCTCGACGAGCCGATGGCCGCCCTCGACGTCGACGTGGCCCCGGCGCTCAGGCAGACGCTGCGCACGGTGCTGGCCGACCGGACCGTGGTGCTGGTGACCCACGACGTGCTCGACGCGCTGCTGCTCGCCGACCGGGTGGTCGTGCTGGAGCAGGGCCGGGTGGTCGAGGAGGGTGAGTCCTCGGAGGTGCTCTCCCGGCCGAGGAGCGCGTTCGCGGCCCGGCTCGCCGGGCTCAACCTGGTCGCGGGCACGTGGACCGACGACGGCGTACGCAGTGACGAGGGAGTGGTGGTCCACGGACTTGCGGCCGACCCGGCGCCTGCCCCGGGCGACCGGGTGGTGGCGTCGTTCCGGCCGCACGCGGTGGCGGTCTACCGCGAGCGGGTCGAGGGCAGCCCCCGCAACAGCTTCCCGGTCACGGTGACCGGGCTGGAGCCGCTCGGCGACCTGGTCCGGGTGCGCGCGGAGGCCCGGGGGCAGGGCCTGGCCGCGGACGTCACCGTGCAGTCGGTGGCCGCGCTGGAGCTGGCCGCCGGGGAGGAGGTCACGTTCACCGTCAAGGCGACCGAGGTCGCCGTCTACCGCACGGCCCGGCCCTAGGCTGGGCGCGTGGCGACGTACCTGCGGATCGGCGAGGTCGCCCAGGCGGTCGGCGTCAGTGTCGACACGCTCCGCCGGTGGGAGGCCGACGGCCGGGTGACCTTCGAGCGGCGCGGGAGCCAGCGCGTCCTGCCGGCCGACCGGCTCGCGCCGCTGCTCGCCTCGCTGGCCGGCTCGTCGGCCACCTCGAGCGCCCGGAACCGGCTCGCCGGCATCGTGGTTGCGGTCAAGCGGGACGAGGTCATGGCCCAGGTCGAGCTCGCCTGCGGCGACTTCCGGGTGGTCTCGCTGATGAGCAGGGACGCCTGCGACGAGCTCGGGCTCGAGGTCGGCAAGCCCGCGGTGGCGGTCGTGAAGGCGACCACTGTGATCGTGGAGACGGACGGGACCTGAGAGACGCCAGAGCCGCGCGTGAGGTGTGGATTTTTGCTCAGTTGACCCACATTTGGCCGATTGGCCGCGGGGGTCGTTCACGAAGAGTTCACACTCATGGCATGGAGGATGGGGGCGGTCGGGGGGCCGCACTTCGGCGGAGGCGGGCCGCGCTGCTGGTCGCGGCCTGCGTCCCCGTCCTCGTGCTCCTCGGACTGCCCTTCGCGGGCGCCCGCGGGCCGGACATCCCCGGGTTCACGATCGGCTGGCTGACCCTGGTCCTGGTCTGCGACCTGATCACGGCCGCGCTCCTGGCGGGCATGTCCCGCAACGGCATGGGACCTCGACCGCTGCTGCTCGCGATGGCGTTCCTGTGGTCCGGCGCGTTCGTCCTGATGATCGCCTTCGCGATGCCGGGAGCGATCACCGCGGACCCGACGTTCGCCTCCGAGGGCAGCAGCGCGGCCTGGATCTGGGTGCTGCGGCACACCGGCCCGCCGCTGCTCATCGCCGCGGCGCTGGCCGCCTGGCCGGCCGGCTGGGAGCGGGAGGGGCCGGTGGCGCGCCGGCACACCACGCCCGTGCTCGCCGGGTCCGTGGTGCTGGTGCCCGGTGCCCTGCTCGCCTGGCTCCTGGTCTCACCCGGGTCGCTGCCCACGATCGTCGACCCGGTCACGGGCGACTACGACCGCGGCGGCATGGTCGTGGTCCTGGCCATCACCGCCGCGGCGGTCGTGATCTCCCTCGTCGGGGTGCTGAGGCGCGGTACGAGCTCCGGCATCGAGGTCTGGGGGGTGGTCGCCGCCGCCGCGTGGCTCGGAGACGTCGCGTTCACGTTCATGCAGGAGGAGCGCTTCACCCTGGCCTGGTACGGCGCCCGGTTGCTGGGCATCGCCGCGTCGGGTGTCGTGCTCGGTGTGATCCTGCGCGAGAACGCCCAGGTCCGCCGCCGGCTGGCCGCCGACAACCGCGACCTCGAGGCGCAGATCGACGACCTCCTCGAGGCGCAGCGGCTGCGCGACCACGTCTCGGCGGTCGTCAGCCACGACATGCGGGCCCCCATCGCCGGCCTCCAGGGCTACCTCGAGATCGTCGACGACGAGGAGGTCGACCCGGTCTTCGTGCGCCGGATCCACGAGCGCTGCCTGGTCCTCGTACGCCGGCTCAGCCTGCTCACCGAGGACCTGCAGGCGGCCGCTGTCGCCGCGCACGGCGACCTCGAGGTCCTGCCCGAGCTGCTCGACGTGGAGTCCCAGCTGGCCGAGTCCGCGGGCGGCTTCCCGGGGCTCGACCTCCGGATCGAGTGCGAGCCGGGCCTGGTCGCCTGGGCCGACCCGCTCCGCCTGCAGCAGATCCTGTCCAACCTGATCCGCAACGCGGAGCGGCACGGGGCCGAGCCCGTGTCGGTGCGGGTCAGCTCGGAGCCGGACGGGATGGTCGTGTTCCGGGTCAGCGACGCCGGGCCGGGGGTGTCCGAGAGCTTCATCCCGCGGCTGTTCGAGCGCTACGCGCAGGGTCCCAACTCCGCTCCAGGCGGCTCGGGCCTCGGGCTGTCGGTGACCCGCGACCTGGTCCGGGCCCACGGCGGCACCGTCCGCTACGACCTGACCGAGCCGGCGTTCATCGTGACCCTCCCGGCGGCACCGACGGAGATCCGCACCCCGAACGGGCGGGTCATCTCGCCGCCGCGGCGGATGGCCACCCAGCCGCGGGCGATGTCGTGGAGCGATGCCGGCGAGG
>Ga0075363_100000787_pt1 | contig 10932 bp, 10 predicted proteins | sample EndMetdeltDD1763_FD_71470 | JGI IMG/M metagenome (GOLD analysis project Ga0075363, IMG submission 71470) | Populus endosphere microbial communities from Tennessee, USA - Endosphere MetaG P. deltoides DD176-3 | ecosystem: Host-associated > Plants > Roots > Endosphere | place: USA: Tennessee...
GGCCCGAGTGCGCGTCGCACGCCGACGGCGGCCGCGATCGTCATCGCCCCGGTCACCAGGAAGTTGGCGATCTGGATCCAGCCCAGGTCGCCGTTGGACAGTTGGCTGACCGCGTGCCTGGTGGGGTCGTATCCGTCCCGGGTGAGCATCTGCACCGCGGCGACGACGATGTAGATCGGGCCCGCGATGACGCCGTAGCCCAGCAGCGATTTGGTGATCCGCACCGGCAGGGGCGGGCAATCAGTCGTGGTCATGACACTCCTCGCAGGCTGAATCAAACTAGACTGTCCAGTACTATCATCCAGGAACTAGACTGTCCAGTACTCGACGAGGAGGCGGCATTGACCGAGGTGGCATTGGGGCGCTCAGCGCGAAAGCGCGCGACCATCCTGTCGGCGGGGCGCGACCTGTTCCTGAGCCAGGGCTATCAGGGCACCAGCGTCGACCAGATCGCGGCGGTGGCCGAGGTGTCCAAGCAGACCGTCTACAAGCACTTCGGCGACAAACAGGAACTGTTGTTGGCGATCGTGAACGAGGCGCTGGACAGCACGGTGACACCGTTTCTCGGCCGGATCGCGAAACTGGCCGACACCGACGATCTGGAGGCCGACCTCGTCACACTGGCGGGCGAATACCTGCGGGCGGTGCTGGCGGAGCCCGTCGTGCAACTACGCAGACTCGTTGTGGGCGAGGCCAATCGGGTGCCCGCCCTGGCGCAGCTCTACTACGAGCAGGCGCCGACACGGGCGCTGGCCGCGTTCGCCGACTGCATGGGACGGCTCCACGACAGGGGTCTCTTGTCCGCGCCTGAACCCGCCGTTGCCGCAGAGCATTTCGCATTCCTTGTGGTCGGCCGGTGCATCGATCAGGCGCTGTTCTGCGGTGGGCCACAGGTTCTCGCGAGCATGGACGTCGACGGTCACGTCCGTGCCGGGGTGGCGCTGTTTCTCGCCGGTTATCGACGTGGATAGGCGTTAGGCTCGGGCGGTGGACGCCGTGGTCGGCCTGCTCGACGGTGTGCGGGCGCGAGGCGCATTCGTGCTGCGGATGATGATGGATCCGCCGTGGTCGCTGAGCATCCGTGACGATGCGCCGCTGACGTTGATCTGCCAGACGCACGGCAGCGCGGTCATCGTCGGCAAGAGCAGCGGAACGACCTGGCTGCATCCCGGTGACGTCGCCGTGGTCCGCGGCGTCGAGCACTACGTCCTCGCCGACGATCCGGCCACCGCACCGATGGCGGTGATCCATCCGGGTAACCGCTGTACGACGCTGTCGGGCGAGACGCTGAAGTTCGAGATGTCGCTCGGCGTGCGAACGTGGGGCAACAGTTCTTCGGGCGCGACGCGATCGGTGATCTGCGCCTATGAGGGTCGCAGTGAGGTGAGCGTCCGTCTCCTCGACGTGCTGCCCACGGTGTCGGTGGTGCGCGCCGACGAATGGGACTCCCCCTTGATGGAGCTGCTGTCTCGCGAGGCGGGCCACGACGGCGCCGGTCAGGAGGCCTATCTGGACCGGATGCTCGATGTGCTGCTGATCGCGGTGCTGCGGGTCTGGTTCGGCCGCGACGGCAACGCGCCGACGTGGTGGGGCGCCGAGCAGGATCCGATGGTGGGCCCGGCGCTGAAGCTGATCTACAACAACCCGGCGCACCCATGGACAGTGGCGAATTTGGCTGCGGCCGTTGGTTGTTCGAGGGCGGTGTTCGCCCGCAGGTTCACCGATCAGGTCGGCGAACCGCCGATCGCGTTCCTCACGAGCTGGCGGCTGGCGTTGGCCGCCGACCTGCTGCGGTCTAGTCAGGCGACGATCGGTGCGGTCGCCCGCCAGGTCGGGTACAGCACACCGTTCGCATTAAGCAGTGCGTTCAAACGGGCGTACGGCGTCAGCCCGAACACCCACCGCGCCAACGCGTCCCCATCAACCGATGAACTGGACTCCTCGGCGCTGTAGACCGTCGCTTGTCCGTCGTCTCCGAATCACGGGAGCTTCAGGCGTCACACCAGTCCACGTTTCGCAGGCCTCCTCTCGGACTTTCTCTGCAAAACGTCGATGGCTGGGGCTTGTCTGTCGATGTGACGACGGCCACTAAAACCGGCGTTGCATCGCGATAGTTTCCGATATATCGTCAACGTATCGGAAGCGCAGAGCGTGCTTCCTGTCAAAAGAAAGACATGAACTATGAACACCCCATTCACACCTCCAGAAGGCCCCTTCGAGGGCCGCGGTTTCGGCTTCGGCTTTGGACCCGCTTTCAGCCCTGAGAACCGTCGTACGCTGCACGAACAGCGTCGGCAAGCCCGTCGCGAGTTCCGTGACCACGTCCGCGACCACCGCGGTGACGCAGGTTTCGGCGGCCCGGGCTTCGGCGGTTTCGGCCCCGGTGGCTTCGGTCCCGGCTTCGGTTTCGGCCCCGGTCGTGGCGGTCGCCGCGGCGGACCCCGTGGCGGCGGGCGCAGCAGGCGCGGTGACGTGCGTGCCGCGATCCTCAAGCTCCTCACCGATCGGCCCATGCACGGCTACGAGATGATCCAGGAGATCAACGAACGCAGTCAGCAGCTGTGGAAGCCCAGCCCCGGCTCGGTGTACCCGACGCTGCAACTGCTGGTCGACGAGGGCCTCCTCGTCGCGACGGAGACCGAAGGCAGCAAGAAGCTCTTCGAGCTCACCGACGAAGGCCGAGCCGCCGCCGAGAAGATCGAGACGGCTCCGTGGGACGAGATCACCGAGGGCGCTGACCCCGGTGCCGTCAGCCTGCGCGCCGCCGTCGGCCAGCTGATGGGAGCCGTCGCGCAGTCCGCGCACGCCGCATCGGCCGAGCAGCAACAGCGCATTGTCGACATCGTCAACAATGCCCGCCGCGAGATCTACGGCATCCTCGGCGAAGCCGAATAAGTAACCATCCGGAATAAGCCCGGCGGGGAGCGTGTACGCAGGAGTATGTCTAAAAGTATGCAAACCTTCCCGCTGGGCTCTTTCAATGTCGGGCGCGTCGGCTACGGCGCCATGCAACTACCCGGGCCGGGGGTCTTCGGCCCGCCGCGAGACCACGACGAGGCGATCGCCGTACTGCGGCGCGCAATCGAGTTGGGTATCAACCACATCGACACGTCGCAGTTCTACGGGCCGAACGTGTCCAACCAGCTGATCCGCGAAGCGCTGCATCCCTACCCCGCCGATCTCGCCCTCGTGAGCAAGGTCGGAGCCAAGCGCGACGACACCGGGGCGTGGCTGCCGGCGCAGGAGCCCGACGAACTGCGTGCCGCGATCGAGGAGAACCTCCAGACGCTGGGCACCGACCGCCTTGCCGCGGTCAACCTTCGCGTCCACGACGAGGCGACCGACCCCAACTCGCCCGCGCAGGTCAACAGAGACCTGTTCGATCGGCAGCTCACCACGATGATCAAAGCCCGCGACGAAGGACTCATCGGCGGTATCGGATTGAGCAGCATCGTGCCTGAGCATCTGCGAATAGCCTTGGACCGCACCGAGATCGTGACCGTCCAGAACGCCTACAACCTCGTCGACCGGACGTCGCAACCAGTGCTCGACGCCTGTCTCGAGCACGGCATTTCGTTCGTGCCGTTCTTTCCGCTCGGTTCGGCGTTCACTCCCGACAATCCGGTGCTCGGTCACCCGGCCGTCAAAGCTGAGGCGGAGAAACTCGGTCGTACACCGGCGCAGATCGCGCTCGCCTGGACGCTGTCCGTCGCGCCGAACGTGTTGCTGATCCCGGGGACGTCGTCGGTCGCGCATCTCGAGGAGAACACCGCGGTCGCCGACATCGAACTCGACGACGACGCCAAGACACAGCTCGACGACGCCGCCTGACTGCAGGCTCAGAGGGAGATGCGCTCGCGGTCGCGCCTGATCCGGCCGGTGTCGGCGTCGAAGAAATACGTTCGCTCCGAGGGCATCTCGAGGCCGATTCTGGTTCCAGGGTCGAAATCGGTGCCCGCCGGCGCCTGAACGATCACGCGGGTCTGGGCTGCCGGGGAAGCAGCGGCCTCGTCCTGCACATCGACCAGCGCGGTCACCAACACGTGGCTGCCCAAAGGCTCCACGACGTCAACACGCGCGGGCACCATGCCCTGGGCGTAACTGTTGTGTAGCCGTAGATGTTCGGGGCGGACTCCGACGGTCACCGGACCGTCCGGTGAGGAAACCGCCGTGACTACCGTCCCTCCGACGTGTAGCACCCCGGATCGGATGTCGGCCGGAATCAGGTTCATCGGCGGACTGCCCATGAACGACGCGACGAAGGTATTCGCCGGACGGTTGTAGATGTCGTCGGTGGTTCCGATCTGTTGCACTTCGCCGTCCGACATCACACACAGCCGGTCGCCGAGGGTCATCGCCTCGACCTGGTCATGGGTGACATAGATCGAGGTGACCGGGAGTTCACGGTGCAGCCGCTTCAGATCGCCCCGGACCTGGTTACGCAGTTTGGCATCGAGATTCGACAACGGTTCGTCGAGTAGGAACGCCTGCGGTTGACGGACAAGCGCACGGCCCATGGCGACCCGCTGGCGTTGACCACCGGAAAGCTGGCCAGGCTTGCGGTCGAGAAGTTGATCGATCTCGAGCAGCTCAGCCGTCTCCCGCACTCGCCGCTCGACCTCGGCTCGGGGCGTCTTTCGCTGGCGAAGCCCATAGGCAAGGTTGCGGTACACCGACATGTGCGGATAGAGCGCATAGTTCTGAAACACCATCGCGATGTCGCGCTGCCCGGGCGGCAGGCTGTTGACCACTGTGCCGCCGATTCTGATCTCGCCCGATGTGGGTTTGTCGAGCCCGGCCAGCAGCCGCAGGGCGGTGCTCTTTCCACATCCGGACGGCCCGACGAGTATCAGGAATTCCCCGTCCGCGACGGTCAAATTGAAATCGCTGAGCGCGACCACACCACCCGCGTAGCGCCGCGTGATGCCGCGGAACTCTACCTCCGCCAACGCAGTTCCTTTCTCGATGCCACCGCGGTCAGCCCTTCAGGCCGGTACTGGCGACTGATTGAACGAAGTACCGTTGCGCCCCGATGAACACCAACAGCATCGGCAACAGGCTCATCACGTTGGCTGCCATCAACAGTGGCCACTTGACCCGGTGTGCTCCCTGGAAGTAACTGAGTCCCAGCGGGATCGTCATCTGATCCTGCGATGTGATGACAATGAGCGGCCACAGGAAATCGTTCCAGGACGTCAGGACAGTGAGTGCGGCCAACGTCGACAAGGCAGGCAGCGAAAGCGGCAGCACGATCTTGAACAGCACGCCGATCCGCGACGTTCCGTCGACCCGCGCGGCCTCCTCGAGTTCCACCGGGACCGTCAGGAAGAACTGGCGGAGGAAGAAGATACCGAAGGCGGTCGCCAGGTTCGGCAACATCAGCGCGCCGATGTGGTCGATGCCCAGCCCCTCCCACACGTTGTCCCCGAACCATTTGACGATCAGGAACACCGGGATCATCGTCACCTGGAACGGCACCATCAACGTCGCCATCAGCGTGACGAAAAGCGCCCCGCGGCCGAGGAATCGGATACGCGCGAACGCGTACCCGGCGAGGCTGCACACCACCAGGTTGCTCACCAGCACGACCAGCGTCACGACCGCGCTGTTGACGAAGAAGTGCCCGAACGGCGCTGCCGCCCACGCCTCGGAGTAATTCGAGAACTGTGGGCTCTCCGGAAACAGGACCGGCGGAAAGCGGTTTGCCTCGCCCTCGGTCTCCAACGACGTCACCAGCATCCACAACAGCGGAACGATCAGGATGAAGGTCAGCGGGATCAGCACAAGATGCCACGGGCTGAAAGGCAGCCGCAGGCGGCGGCGCTCGCTTGGCGGGTTCGTTTGCAGCGCAGCCGTTTCCGTGGGCGGCCGCTGTGTGGTCGTCATGAGTGCACGTGCCTCCGTGCGAGCCGGAACTGCACCGCGGTGACGATCAAAATGACGACGAACAGCGCGTAGGCCATCGCTGCGGCGTACCCCGCGTCGAACTGTACGAAGGCGCGGTCCCACAGGTAGTAGACGACGACGGTGGTGGCCCGAAGCGGACCACCGCGCGTGGTGACGTACACCTCGTCGAACAGTTGCAGCGCGTTGATCGTCAGCCAGACGAGCAGGAACAGATTCGCCGGCGCCAGCAGCGGCACCGTGATGGTGCGGAACCGGGTGAACGCCGACGCACCGTCGATCGAGGCCGCCTCGTGCAGTTCCGGCGGAACACCCTGCAGCGCCGCGAGATACACGATCACCGAGAACCCCGTCCATCCCCAGATGGTCATGGCCACGATGACGTACAGCGCCTGCGATGGCGAGGCCAGGAATGGCTGTGACGACACGCCCACCGAATTGAGCGCCGCGTTGACCAACCCGTAGTCGCGGTCGGTCAACCACAGGAAGATGATGCCCTGCGAGATCGTCGACACCGCCATCGTGATGTAGGCGGCCGTCCGGTAAACCGAGATGAACCGCACCGAACGGTTCAGAGCGGCCGCGACGAACAATCCGACCAGCATCGTGCCCGGCACGAACAGCGCCGTGTAGATGAGGGTGTGTTTGATCGCCTCGACAAACACCGGATCCTCGGCCAGCTTCTTGTAGTTGTCGAAGCCGACCCACGGCGTCTCGTCGCTGAGCAGATCGGACTTCTGAAACGACAACTGCATCGACATCAGCACCGGCAGCAGGCCGAAGATCCCGATCAGGATGGCCGCGGGGCTCACCAGCGCCCACCCCGACACGGTGTCTGTGCGGCTCAGCCGCCGAAGCAGTGCAGGCATCGACTCCCTACTTCTCGGCCAGTTTCGCGTCAGCGGCCTGGGCGGCGCCGTCCAGAGCGGCCTTCGGCTGGTCCTTGCCGAGCATGACAGCCACGATCGCCTGGCCGAGCGCTTCGGAGATCGCCGGGTACTGCTCGACCTGCGGCCTGACCTTCTTGGCGTTGTTCAGGTTCTCCACGAATTCCGCGGTTCCCGGCACGTTCCCGTTGAGTTCGTCCAGCACCGCCTGGTCCTGCCCCACCGAGGATCGGATCGGCAGATCGCCGGTGCCCAGCGAGAATTTCTTGACCTGTTCCGGCGCCGAGAGCCACTTCACGAAGTCGATGGCGGCCTGCCTGCGCTCGTCGCCGTTGTCGAACACCACCCAGTTGTCGGGTCCGGCGATGGTCTGGTGTCCGCCGCTCGACCCCGGGTAGGTAGGCATCACCTGGACGCCGTAGTCGATGTCAGACAGCTGGGACAGATCCCACGGGCCGGTGACCAGCATCGCAATCTTGCCGCTGTTCATCAGCTTCGGCCCGTTCTCGTTGGTGGTGTCGAGGTACAGCGACTTGTCGGTGACGGCCATCTGCTGCAACGTGGTGAGCGCCCTGACCCCGGCGTCGGAGTTGAAGGTGGCCTTGGTGTTGTCGGCGTTGAGGATGTCGCCACCGGCCTCCCACAGCATCGGAATGTAGTGCCACACAGTGTCTTCGCTGCCGTCCGCGGGAATCAGCCACCCGTACTGTCCCTTGGCGGGGTCGGTCAGCTTAGCGGCCGCGGCCCGGAAGTCATCCCAGGTCCAGTCCGGAGACGGCGGCGCGACACCGGCGTCGGCGAACAGCTTCTTGTTGTAGACGATCGCCAAGTTGTCCACCAGCGCGGGCACGCCAACCACCTGGTCGCCGACCGTCGCCGCCTTACGTTCCGCCTCGTAGAAGTCGTCCCACGTCCAGTCGGGCTGCTTCACCTCGTCGGCCAGGTCGACCAGTGAGGGGATCTTGGCGATGTTCGGCGACCAGGACCCGAACATGTACGCCACATCCGGTGCGCTGTCGCCGCGTACCGCGGTCAGAACCTTCTGCAGCACAAGGTCGTTGGACGAGTACAACTCGGACACCTTCACATCTGGGTGCTCCCGGTTGTACTGGTCGACGAGGCTCTTGAACACCTCGCCCTCGGTGTCCTGATAGCCGTGCCACACCTTGATCTCGGTGGGACCCGACGACGATCCTCCCCCGCCACCGCAGGCTGCGAGGACGAAGGCGAGCAGGGCGATCAGCGAGATGGCTAGCTTTCGTCGGATCACAGCGGGGACTCCTTAGTCGGCGATATCTCGGGTGACGGTCGAGCGGAGCGCAGGTGGGAGCAGGTCGCCGTGGGCGGCCGTCAGGTCGTCGCACAGTCGCCAGATCTGGTCAACGGTCAGCGTCGCGGCGGTATTCGGATCGACCATGGCCGCTGCGCGCACCAGGCGGGGATCCCCTTCGATGGCGGCACGCACCGTGAGATCCACCGGCCCCAGAAAGCCGCGGTTGAGTGCCGCGCACTGCGGCGGCAGATCGCCCACCTTCATGGGATGCGCGCCCAGCGCGTCCAGCAGTGTCGGCACCTCCACGGCGACCCCGCCCGGCAGGTTGGTGATCAGGCCGTCGTTGACGACATTGGCCGAGATGACCCGCGGAGTGCCGGTCTCCAGCGAGTGGATCACCTGGGGTGCGTACTCGGTGGAGGTGGTGTCGATCGGCAGCTCATGGGCGTCAGCCAGTTCGGTTCGCACCCTTTGGTATTCGGCCAGGTTGGCCTCGCTGATCGACACGTATTCGCCGACGTTGATCCGCAGCCGTTCGATCTCGGCGGGATCGTGCAGATACCAGCCGACGTATTCGCTGCTGTGCTCGCTGGTCTCGGTGGGGTAATAGCCCAGCCGTCGGTACATGTCGACCCGGACCCGCCTACGCAATTCAGGGTCGGCGGCGATGCGCTCGTCGAGCAGCGGATAGAGGTTCTGCCCCTGGCGTTCCCAGCGCAGTACCCACGCCTGATGGTTCACACCCGCCGACCAATAGGACACGTCGTCGTAGGGCACGTCGATCAGCTCGCACAGGCCGACCATCGTCCAGTACACCGAATGGCACAGGCCCAGCACCTTCAACGTCGGTGCGACCGCATGCAGGTAGGAGATGTTCATGGCCATCGGGTTGGTGTAGTTCAGCAGCCACGCGTCGGGGCACACCGCTGCCATGTCGTGAGCGATATCGGCCAGCACCGGGAACGTGCGCAGACCACGGAAGATTCCGCCGACACCGATGGTGTCGCCGATCGTCTGATTCAGCCCATAGCGCGCCGGGATCTCGAAATCGCGCACTGTCGCCTCGTGCATGCCGACCTGGATCACGTTGATGACATAGTCCGCGCCGTCGAGCGCGCGGCGCCGGTCGGCCGAGACCACGATTTCGGGGGTGGCGCCTGCCGCACTGGCGGTGGCGCGCGCGATCGCCTCGGCCGTCTCCAATCGCTGCGCGTCGATGTCGTGCAACACCACTCGCGTCGAGCTGAGCGCGGGGAACGACAAGATGTCGCCGAGCAGTTCGCGGGTGAACTCGACGCTGCCCGCGCCGATGATGACGACAGTGGGTTTCACTGCACCGCCCGGCGTTCCGTGGTGGCCGTTGTGTCGGGCACGACCGCGTCGGTGAGCGCTTCGCCGCGCTTCTCGTCGGCGTAGACCATCAGTGTCGAACCGGCCAGCGCCAGCACGATGCCGATGGCGCCGTATGGCGAGGGGAGCGTCTGGTAGGCGATCAGCGAGATGGTCACGGTCAGCGCAGGCGCCAGCGCGTTCGTGGTGGGCGCGACGATGGACGCCTTGCCACGAGCCAGCGCCATCACCAGGAACAGCGCACCGACGGCGTTGAGTACCTGGGTGCCGGCCGTCAATGCCGGTGCCTGCCAGGGAAAGTCGGTGGGTATGCCGCCGAGGGAGATCAGGGCGACGGGAATCAGGAGCAACCCGCTGATCGTCATCCATCCGAAGGTGGTGGCTTCATTGACGCCGATCGTCGCGGTCTTGCGCATGAAGTAGGCCTGCACACCCCACGCCACGCAGATCAGGATCGCCAGCAGCAGCCAGGGTCCCGACGACTCCTCAGCCTCGCCACCGGTGATGGTGAACAGCACAATCGCCGCGAGTGCCATGATGAGGCCGACGACCGCCAGCGCCGAAAGCCGTTCGCGCAGAAGCACCATCGCCATGATCACGGTGATCGCGGGGGAGATGGAGATGATCGGGAAGATGAGGTAGGCGGGACCCATCGTCAGCGCCTGGAACAGGATGAGCTGGCCGCCTGCGCCGGTGAGCCCGATCAGCAGGCCGTAGATTGTCGCGGCCGGGCGACGATCCCACTTCTGGCCGCGAAGGATGAAGGCGGCGGGGATGATCATCGTCAGCGCCCAGATGCTGTAGATCATCTCGTCGGGATAGCCATAGTTGTTCGCGGGCAGCGCGGAGAACGCGCCCCACACGCCCCAGAACACGATGAGCAGGGCGGCGTAGAAGATCCAGCTGCGGGTCTTGCCGGTGGTTTCCGTCATGATGACTTCACCTCGTCGGGTTGTTATCGGAAAGGTTCTGCACGGCAACAGGACTGAGCGGATGGCCGCTGCACTTGGCGGCGTACAGCGCCGCGCCCACTGCCGGGTCGAGCCTCGGGCGCTGCAGGTCGTACTTGGCGGCAGCGCTCTGCAGCGCGGCGACGAACAGTTCGCGGAACCCGTCGTCGGCGAACATGCCGCCTGAATAGGACACCGGCACCGTTTCGTCATCGGTGAATCCGATGAGTGTGTGGGTGGTCTCGATCAGCGTGACGAGTTCGTCGGCGGCCGAGGACAGGATGCGTCCCGAGGTGTCGTCGCCGGCGCGCGCGGCTTCAGCGACGGTGGTGGCCAAGGCGGCGATCTTGCTGCGGTTACCCTTCCAGGTGTCGATGACCAGGCTCACGACGTCGAGATCACCGGCGACCTGCAATCGCTCTTTCATCAGCGCGTGCAGTGGACCCTGCGGTAGCCTGCCGTCGCTCATCCGGGAGAACGCGTTCAACCCCTGGGCGGCAATCCAATACGCTGAGCCCTCGTCGCCGAAGAGTTCGCCCCAGCCGCCGACTCGGTGGCCGACGCCCTG
>Ga0075363_100000789_pt1 | contig 10928 bp, 7 predicted proteins | sample EndMetdeltDD1763_FD_71470 | JGI IMG/M metagenome (GOLD analysis project Ga0075363, IMG submission 71470) | Populus endosphere microbial communities from Tennessee, USA - Endosphere MetaG P. deltoides DD176-3 | ecosystem: Host-associated > Plants > Roots > Endosphere | place: USA: Tennessee...
CATCCCGACCCCTACCACCCTGCTGTTGGTGCTTCTCAAATTTCGGTACCGCGCCAGCGCCCAGAGCGGAAAGAACTTCGAGTAGCCATGATACCGCAAATAAAACACCCTCGGAAAGCCTGTAGCCGTGTAGCGCGCCTCGTCCCACAGCCCTTTCTCCGTCTGTGTGGCTTTTAGGTACTCCACACCCCGCACGACTGCGGGACTTTCGACCTCACCGGCCGCCATAAGCCCAAGCAAGGCCCATGCCGTCTGCGAGGAAGTCGACGGGGCTTTCTCATATCCCTTGTAATCGAGTCGGTAGCTGACGGCATCCTCGCCCCAGCCGCCATCCTCGTTCTGGATCGATGCCAGCCAGTCCGCCGCCTTGCGAATCATCGGATCCTGGTGATCGACCCCTGCGGCATTTAGCGCACACAGTACCGACCAGGTTCCGTAGATGAAGTTGAGGCCCCAGCGGCCATACCATGACCCTTCGGCAAGCTGGGTGCGGCGCAGATAGGCGAGTCCGTCCGCAACCGCCTTGCTGGTCTGCGCGGTCTCGCCGAGCTGCGCCAGCATCGAGATGCAGCGTGCGGTGACGTCCTCGGTCGGCGGATCGAGCAGCGCGCCGTGGTCGGAGAACGGGATGTTGTTGAGATAGTATTCGAGGTTGTTGACGTCGAAGGCGGCCCAGCCGCCATCACGGCTCTGCAGACCCTCGATCCACTCGCGGCCGCGCGCAATTGCCGCATCGTATTCCTTGCTGCCGGTATGCCGGCGCTCGCGGTCCATCGCCATCACGACCACGGCCGTATCATCGAGGTCGGGGTAATGCGCGTTGTTGTATTGGAACGCCCAGCCGCCGGGACGGACATCAGGCGCCTTCACCGCCCAGTCGCCCTTGAGGTCGAGCACCTGCCTCGGCTTCAGCCAATCGAGGCCCTGTTTCATCTTCCCGAGCGTGTCTTCGCCACCCGCCTCCGTCAGCGCGTGGCAGGTTAGTGCGGTGTCCCACACCGGCGAGACGCAAGGCTGGCAATAGGCCTCGTGCTCGCCGATCACCAGGAGCTTGTCGATGCCCCTGCGGGTGACCGCCCGCGGCGGAAAATCCGGTCCCTTGCCGAGCGCGTCGTACATCATGACGATGTTGGCCATCGGCGGATAGATCGCGCCCATGCCGTCTTCGCCGTTCAACCGTTCTTCCGTAAAGGCGAGCGCGGCATCGATCGCGCGTTGGCGCAGCCTTTTCGGAAACAGCGGCTCGACGACGCGCAGGATCTTGTCGAGCGAGCTGAACAGCGCATACCAGGCAAAGCTCTGATGCGGTGCCTTCTTGTTCATTCCGACCGTCTTGGGATCCTGCAGGAACAGCTCGTCGATGCCGATGCCCTTCGGATTCCTCGCCAGCGGTTTGAGTGCCGCGAGCACCATCAGCGGCACCATCGTGGTGCGCGCCCAGTAGGAAATCTTGTTGATGTGGAACGGCGACCACATCGGCAGCAGCATGATCTCTACCGGCAGTACCGGCACTGCGCGCCAGCTCAACACTCCGTAGAAGGCGAGCAGGAAGCGCGTGAAGACGTTGACGTGCGCTGCGCCGCCGCACGAGCGGATTGCTTCGCGAGCGCGCACCATGTGCGGCGCGTCGACGGAATCGCCGATCATCTTCAGCGCGAAATAGGATTTGACGCTGGCGCTCATGTCGAACGGGCCGTCCTGCACCAGCGGCCAGCCGCCGTGATCCCCTTGCGTGCGGCGCAGGTAGTTCGCGATCTTGGCTTCGAGCGCGCTGTCGACGGGCTCGGCGAGATAATGCCGCAGCAGGATATATTCCGACGGAATGGTGCTGTCGGCTTCCAGCTCGAACACGAAGTGTCCATCTGATTGCCGGTAACCAAGCAGCGCCTCGGTCGCCGACGAGATGCTCTTCTCCAGCGCGACGGGATCGACTGCCGCGACCGGATCGAGTGCAATTGTTTTGTCTACGGAAAGCATTCGCTAGACATCCCTCTATTCGCGACCGGGTTCTGTGAAGCCGGTCACGCAACGTCCGGCAGCCCTACGGCTTCGCCAGGACCAGATCGGCGGCGCGGTCGCCCGACCGCACCGATCCTTCGATGGTTGCGGGCAATCCGGTATCAGTCCAGTCGCCGGCGAGAAACAGGTTTTTGAACGACGTCACCGCCCCCGGCCGCAGTGTGTTCTGCTCCGGCGTGGCCTCAAATGTCGCGCGGCGCTCGCGAACGATCTGCCACGGCGGCAATTCCGGTTCGCCTGGCAGGCCGGCCGCCTTGCAGACATCGCGCCAGATCGCCAGCGCGAGTTCCTCGCGCGGCATATCGACGAGCCGATCACCATTGCTGATGGTGACCGACAGCCGCTGCGGAAATGCGAACAGCCATTCCACCAAGCCGCCGACAAGGCCGAGAATCGGCGCAGCATCGCGGGGCGGATCGAAGCGGAAATGCGCGTTGACGATGGCGCGGAATTTCGACGGCGTCTTCAGGCCGGGCAGCAGCGCGGCGGCGGGGCGCGGCGGCACCGCGAGCACCACGGCATCGTCAGGACCGAGCGCAATCGTGTCGCCGACGAATTTCAGTTCGCCGACAGCGTTGCCCTTCATCGCGAATTCGCGCAACTCATGGCCGAACTGAATCGAGGCGCCCTTGTCCTGCAAAAGCTTGATCGCTGGCTCGACCAGGACCGCGCTGAGGCCGTCGCGCGCGATCAGCGGCCGGCACGCCTGCCCGCCCGCCAGCAATGTTTCCCGGACGATCGCGCCGGCGAGACCTGCCGAACCCTCGGGCGGGTCGACATTGAGCGCGGCCAGCAACAGCGGCTGCACCAGCCGGTCGTATAGCGTCCCCTTGCAGGGAATCGTGTCGCCGACCCGTTTGCCGGTGCCTGCCCAAATCAGCGGCGCCAATGCAAGATAATCGAGCAGCTTGGTGTCGGGGACGCGGCGTGCCTCGTCGAACACCCAAAGCGGCAATTTGCCGTCGCCAAGGTCGAGCTGCCAACGCTGGCCGGTCGTGATGTCGACGAAGGGAAATTGCGCAGATTTCGGTCCAACCAGCCCCGCCTCGGTGCCGATCGATCTGGCATAGGCCAGTGCATGGCGATTGCCCGACAACAGCAGGTGATTGCCGTTGTCGATGGTGAGATTGGTGGCCGCGTCGAAATAGGATCGGCAGCGTCCGCCGGCCTGCTGCGTGGCCTCGTGGACATGCACCCGGTAATTGGCGTTGGCCAACCGCACGGCGGCTGAAAGGCCGGAAATGCCGGCGCCGATGATATGAACGTTTTTCTGCATCAGATGATCGCGTAACGGAGAAGGATGCCGATCTTCGCCCATTTATGGACGCTCACCGGCTCGCGTGGGGCGGCAAAGCCGCGCGCCAGGAGCAAGTCGAGGATCGTGCGGTAATATTTCGACATAATCCGCGGCGCGCGCACCCTGCGTCGCGAATTGCGCTTCATGATCTCGTCGGACTTCTCGAAATGTTTCTTCGCTCGCTCGGCGAGAGGCAGGCACACTTTTGGCAGCGCGCGGTCGGCGATCACCCGATTGGGATCGTCAGTCGTGATGCCGGCAAGCAGCAGGCTTTCGCGCGGCAAATACAGCCGGCCCAGCCCCGCGTCCTCGTCGATGTCGCGCAGGATATTGGTCAGTTGCAGCGCGCGGCCGAGATGGTGGGCGAGCTGGATTCCATCTTCTTCGGGCAGACCGAACACGCGCACCGACAGGCGGCCGACGGCGCTGGCGACGCGGTCGCAATACAGATCGAGGGTAGCAAGATCAGGCGCGCGGATATCCTGCGGCACATCCATCTCCATGCCGTCAACGATGGCGAGAAAATCTTCGCGCTTGAGCCCGAAGGTTTTCACCGAAGCGGCATAATCCTGCAGATGTGGCGGCGGATGACCGTGATATAGCGCACCGATATCGTCACGCCATTGTTGCAGCGCGGCCAGCCGCTCAGGCCGCGGCCCGTGGGAATCGGCGATGTCGTCGACCTGCCGGCAGAAGCTGTAGATCTGGAACATCGCCTGGCGCTGGTCGCGCGGCAGGATGCGCATCGCGGCATAGAACGAACTGCCGGACGCCGTGGCGCCGTAATCTGCGTTGGCCGCCGCCGTCTGCACGGTCATGCGCCGGCCGCCGGTTTTATCTGGGGGCGTCGTCCAGCGGCGCGCCTGATCATTTCGCCGGTGATGGCGCCGATGCTCTGCACGAGCAGTTCGGCCTTGCTCAGGTGCACGCGTTCGCTCAGGGGGTCGCGCTCCTTCAGCATTCCGACGATCTTGTCGGCAAAGGCCTGGATCACGGCGACCTCGATCCCAAGCCGCAAATCCTTCACCTCAGCGCTGAGCGACCTGCTTTCATTGAGCAGGCTCTCGGTCCGAACCGCCAGCGCATGAAGGCACTGCAGCAGCGCCGGCTGCGACTTCGCCTCGCCCAGCATCTCGACGGTGGCCCCGCTTGCGGCCAGCGCGTCGCGCGGCAGATAGACGCGGTTGAGATTTTTGTAGTCCTTGGCGCAATCCTGCAAATGGTTGTTGATCTGCAACCCCGCGCACAGCGCGTCCGACGCGGCCCAGGTCGAGGTGCTCTCGCCATGGACGTCGAGCATGAAGCGCCCGACCGGCATGGCCGAATAACGGCAGTAGTGGATCACGTCGTCCCAGTTCTCGTAGCGCAGCTTGGTGACGTCCATCCGGAACGCGATTAACACGTCGAGTGCGTGGCGCGGCGCCATCGAACGCTCAACCAAGGCGCGGCGCAGATTGACCGCCTCCGGCTGCGTATCGCCGTTGCCCAGCAACTCCGCCTCGAGCAGGTCGAGATAGCGCAGCTTCTCGTCTGCGCCGAGTGTCGCATGATCGGCGATGTCGTCGGCCGTCCTGACGAAATTATAGAACGAGAGGATCAGCGCCCGGTGACGCGGGTGAATGATCCACGACGCGACCGGGAAATTCTCGTCGCGGTGGGTCTTTCCGGATCGCAGATCGCTCGCACTGGTCATCAGGAACTGACTACATCCATCTGGTTTGGCGGCATGCGCCGATGCCCGGCGCACGCGAAGAAATCGCGTGCCCCATATAGGGGAATCCGCCGCCAAAACCAATGCTATATGGGCTGAATAGCCCCGCCCGTGACGCGCGTCATACAGCCGAAAACGGCCCTTCCGCTCGGACTAACGGACGCTAGGCGCGCCTTATTGGCCGTTGTTCTTGAGAACCTGGTTGCACGCCGCGCTGATCTTGGACCGGTTTTCCTTGAGGCACGCCAGGATGGTGAAGTCGCCCTGGTCGATGACCGCACGACAGTGCTTCTGGACATCGCGGGTGCAGGCCTTCTGCTCATCCGCTGTTCCGCCCCGCTGCTGCTGCGCGAATGCCGCCTGCGATGAGACCGAGATCGACAACAAGGTGAGAGCCAGGAGAGATTTACGCATCGTATTCCTTCATTTCGGCAGCAAGAAACCCTGTTCCCGATTTGCGTTTTCGGCATCGCCGGAACGGATTTGTTGGGATGGCAGTGCCGCGTAACGCAGCGACGAGTACAGGACAAGCAGGGCAAATACGGCCAAATTTACGGCGGGATTTGCAGCGACCTCAGCACGTTAAATAACCAACTGATATCTAAAGTGTATTTTTGTCACACTTGCGGTGACAATTCGCTGTTGCAGACGATGCTTCGCATAGCTAGATGCTGCGCCGACGGTGCTGATGTGAATGCTGGACTCTTCTCGGCTGCCTGCGGCCTTTTATCCTGCCCATGGCGCCGGAAACAAAGCCCCGTCATTTGAACCTAAGATACTGCGAGAACACTAAATCTTCGATGCGGCGAGACGTATCTTTTCCAAGAACGTCTATTTGATGGGAAAACTCACGATGAAACTGTTTGGTTCCAGCTTGCTCGGTCAGTCTCTCGCAGCGGCCGGCGTCGGCGCAGCGCTCATGTTGTCGGTCACCGCAAGCCACGCCCAGGCGGGAGGCCCGTTCGCCGGGTTTGACGGAAACTGGAGCGGCAGCGGTACGGTAGCCCTTTCCAACGGCACCACCGAAAACATCCGCTGCAGGGCAGATTACAAGGTCAACGCCAACGGGCTTGGCCTGAAGCAGAATCTGCATTGCGCCAGCGACAGCTACAAATTTGACCTCTCGAGCGACGTCACCAGCCAGGGCGACCGCATCTCCGGTAACTGGAGCGAGAAGAGCCGGAATATCTTCGGCAATCTGCAGGGTACCGCAGGCGGCGGCCAGATTGACGTGTTCGTCGAAGCTTCGGGCTTTGCGGCCAACCTGAACCTGCGCACCACCGGCAACAAGCAGAGCGTACAGATCGACTCCAAGGGCGAAATTCGCGGCGTCAAGATCACGATGACGAAGACCTGACGTCATCATCCTTTGAAGCAGAAAAGGCAGCGCTCAGGCGCTGCCTTTTTCATTTGTACGACTAGCTACGCCGGATCAGCCGAATTTCCAGCGCCAGCAGGAATCGCCGCGGTCGCGGCGCGCCGTCACTTCGACGTGCATGAAGCGATCATGCGCAAGGGCCGCTCCTACCCACAATTCGTTCCAGGCATCGAACACCTGCGGCGACAGCGCTTCGCGGTCCGCCATCAGACGCCACGACGTCTGGCGCACAGTAACGCCTGCCCCTTCCACCTGCAGTTCGGCATCGTCATCCTGACCGCGGGCAAGCCTGGCGAAGGCGTTGGCGAAACCCACTGCCCCCGCTTCGACGCCGCCCAGCAGGGCCGCGACCTCGTCGAAGGTATGCATCCCGACGAGCCGCGCCGCGGCGCCAGCAAGATGACCGCCCTCTTCCGGGCCGAGCACCCGGATCGTCTCCGGCACGATCGAGGTGACGTACTCCATCGCATAATTGCGGAGCACCTTCTGCAACCGTTCCTCCGGCCATGTCGTTGCCGCCAGTCGCGGCGCAAGATCGGCCTGGAATGGCGGACAGCGCTCGCCGGGCGAAAACTGCAGCCGCTCCTCCGGCGCAAGATCGTGATCCCACTCCTTGTAATAGCCTTCCAGCCCGGGCTGGCCGTCGACGGTCTGTCCTGTACAGACGAAGCCTAGCCTGGGATTACCGAGCACGACGCCGTTGTTGGCGTGCCATCCGCGCAGCATCGCCCGCGAGACTTCCGACGGGATCCCGCAGATCGCCGTGCCGGACCAGATCCAGCGCGGCGGCGGATAGCGTACCCAGGCCTTGGTGTCGCTTTCGTAGACATACTCGACCTTCACGCCGCCGACCTGGTTCGAAAGATAGTGATATTGGGCGCACGCAACCGCATGCGGAAGCTGGTCGAGGCCGAGTTTCTTCAATCCGGGAAGAAAGCGCGCTAGCTGCTGGCGTCGGAACGTTCGAAACACCACCTCGGCAGCGCGCGGCGCGCCGGCCCGCGAGGCCAGCATCAGAATCAGCCCGGTGAGATAGGAATGATAGATATGTTCGACCGCGCGGTAGGCGGCAGCGTCGGGCGCAATCTTGTGATCGGCTGAGCCAGCGGACGCCATTCTATTCCGTGGGCTTGGCGTGACTGACGCCGCGAATCTTTTCCGACAGGTTGATCAGGAACATCGAGGTCGGGCGCAGGATGAAGAGATCCGCGACCAGCGCTGCGATCATCGAGAACGCGCTGAGCCAGCCGAACAGCCGCAGCGACGGCAGGTCCGAGAACACGGTTACCACGAGGCCGCAGGCCAGCACCACCGTGGTCAGAATCAGCGCGGGACCGACCAGCACAGTAGCGCGCTCGACCGCCAGTTCCGGCGTGATGCCCGGCTTGCTCTCCAGCCGCAACCGGTTGAGGAAGTGGATGGTGGCGCTCAGGCCCAGGCCGAACGACACCGTGAGTGCGACAACGCTGGCGAATTGCAGCCCCTCGCCCAATAGCCAGAGCACCGTGCCCGATGCCACCACCGGGAAAATGCCGGGCAGAATGCAGGAGAACATCACCACGACCGAGCGGAATGCCAGGCCGATGAATACCGCGACCAGCAGGAACTCGATCGTCAGGCCGTGATTGAGTTTCGAGATCATGTTGGCGCTGTTGCGCGCGGCAATCGCCGACAGGCCGGTGACCGCGATTTCGAAGCCGGGATGCTCGGCGCGCACCTTGTCGAGCGACTTGTCGAGCTTGTCGATGACCGGAAGGATTTCGCTGGAATCGAGGTCGGGAACGCGGCCCGAAACCACCACCGCATCCTGATCCGCCGAGATGAAGCGGCGAACCAGATGCTCTGGAATCACGCTGACATATTGCTTCAACGTTTCGACATCGGTGCTGCCGGCCTTCTCGGCGAGCCAGCGGCGCAGGGTTTCGAGCGACCAGACGTTGCCGACGCCGGCCGATTTCTCGACCATCGCGTGAACTTCGGCGATCGTTTTCAACGTATCCGGCGCGTAGAGCGAAGCGCCCTTGGGGAATTCGATCAGCACGTCGATCGGGTTGGCACCGGTGAGCTTGGCGTCAAGACGGCTCGACGCCGCCACGGCCTGCCGCTTGTCCGGCACCTGGTCGGCGAGACGATAGCGTGGCTCCAGCGTGGCGTAGATGATGCCGAGGCCGGCGACGAGCAGCAGCGCGAGCAGGCTGAACAGCCCGGGGCGGCCCACCATGCGCACAGCGATCCAGTAACAGAAATTGCGCAGCGCCTGCACGCCGGCATCGGCGCTCTGGAACTTGACGGCAAAGATCTTCTCGTTGCGGACGAACAGCACGCCGAACACCGGCACCAGCGAAAGCACCGCAATCAACGCGATGATAGTGGCGGCAAGGCCGGCCTCACCAAATTTCCGGATCAATTCGGAATCCGAGAACTGCAGGGCGATGAACGAGATCCCGGCGGTACCGTGCGTCAGCACGCAAGCCGGGCCCACCACCAGCACGGCGTTGGTGAAGGCGGTCAATTTGTCCTGGCCCGCGATCAGGCGGTCGCGCGCCGCGAACGTCAACTGCATCGAGTCCGAGAAGCTGATCACCATGATGAGCGGCGTCATCACGTTCAGGAACATGTTGAGATTGAAGCCGGCCCAGCCGAGGCCGCCTAGCGCGAGCAGGATCGCGATGATCGGCGGAAAGGCAGCGACCACCATGAACGAAATCTTGCGGAAGAAGATGATCGCGATGATGCAGCCGGCCAGAATGCCGAGGATGTTGTAGGTCAGCCCGTCACGCTTGACCGCGTTGCGGATCTCGAGCTGCATGACGGGAACGCCCGAGAGCTGGGCGTTGAGCCCGCTGCCGGCGAGATCCTCGGCCATGATCTTGCGCATTTCGCCGACCACCTTGCCGAGATCGTTAGAGGAAACGACCTTCGGCTCGAGCGACAGCACGATCAGGGCAAGCGTGCCGTCCTCCGACAACAGCTTGCCGCGAATGATCTCGTTGGCTTTGACGGTTTCGACGAACTTGTCGTAAGCCTCGCCTTGTGGAAGTTCGGGCGGGAACAGCGCAGCCGGCAGCTTGCCCGGCTCCGGCGCCTGGCGCGCCGAAAACAGCGAGACCAGACCGCGGACACCCTCGACCAGCTGCAGGTCGGTGACCATGTCGCGGATCTTTTCGAGGTTTTCGCGGGCCATCAGCGTCTTGCCCTCGACCACCACCAACACGTCAAATTCGGTCGCCGGGAAGCGCTTGGTTACAGCCTCATATTGCTTGTAGTCCTTGGAATCGGAGCGGAACAGCTGGCTCAGCGAGTCGTCGATCTTGATCCGCTCGATACCGAACAGCGCAGCCACGATCAGCGCGGCAAGAATGATCATCGAGAGGATCGGCGCCTTGACCGCGATCAGGCCCATGCGCTCCAGCCCGAAGGCGATGCTCTTGCCCGGCGGCGGCGGCTCCTCGATGGCTTCGACGTGGACGCGACTTTCGGAGTTCTTGTCGAGCATACCCTGTCCAGTTCTCACGTCGGCCTGTTTGCGCAGCTTGGTTTTTTATGCAGCTTGGTGGCGCGAATGCGGCCCTGAGGGCCCTATCCGATTGGCGCTAGCCATTGAAATCACGCGGTAAATTAACCGGCGCCGTTTTACAGGGCCGAACCCCGTCCGGCAAGCGCGCGCAGCGGGGCAAATCGGCACAAAGGTGTCGAAAAAGCGCATTAAGTCTCTGAATTGCCACACCCGCCGGCATCCCATTTGGGCTTCCCGGCAGCCAACCCCAACGCCCGTCGCGACGACGCGGCGCGACCGCCTCCCCTCAATTTTTCGGGAAGCGGCCCATCCGGGAAGATCGCGGCGAGAGTGGCACGGTTCAGTCCGTTTTCTTGTCCGTTTCCGACCCGGCACGCAGCGCGGCCCTGAAGGCCGCGTCGAATACGCCGCGATACTGGCCCGCAGTGACGTTGGAAATGTGCGCGGTGTCGCGGAAATTGGCCTGCCCGTTCCGTACCAGATAGCAATATCCCTGCTCGCAGACGACAGGCTGCGGGTCCACCGTGATGAGGTGCGGATTATCGCGGTACCGATTAAGGACGCCGGTGATATCGCTCCGTAAGGCGCTCATCGTCAGGCCGGGACCGGCCTCGACCTTCCACTCATCGATCGCCTTGCCGGCGCGGATCTGGTTTTCGATCCAGCGCTGAGTGAGGTCGAAGCCGATGTTCAGCAAGGGCATGATCAGCACGACCGTCTTGCCCGCCGAAAGCAGCCTGTTCGTGAGCGCAGAAATTTCGGCCGCATTGCCCCAGTTGCTGCCGAGCACGACGATGCTCGGCTCCGCCTGCGCCAGCACGAATTCAAGCGTGCTGCGATTGAACTGCCGGCATGGCGGTTGATCGCCTGCATTGCTGGCCTCCCCATCGACGAAGGCCCTGCATCCGCTTTGTGTCGCGATCAGGCCGTGGATTTCGTTACCGAGCGCGGCCGACGAAATCGGTTCGAGATACTGGTTGGCAAAGGAATCTCCCCACAGGATCGC
>Ga0075363_100000790_pt1 | contig 10925 bp, 11 predicted proteins | sample EndMetdeltDD1763_FD_71470 | JGI IMG/M metagenome (GOLD analysis project Ga0075363, IMG submission 71470) | Populus endosphere microbial communities from Tennessee, USA - Endosphere MetaG P. deltoides DD176-3 | ecosystem: Host-associated > Plants > Roots > Endosphere | place: USA: Tennessee...
TCGCCGAGTGCCTGCTTCGTTGTCCCGGCGGGGTTTCCTGGCGTTGACTGCCGGTGCGGCGGCGTTCGTGGCCGCCTGCGAATCGAAGCCCGGCGAGGTCGCCGACGACGGCTCCGTCACCGTCAAGCACGTGTTCGGCGAGACCAAGGTCCCGGCGCCGCCCAAGCGTGTCGTGAGCGCGGGCCTCACCGGACAGGACGACCTGCTCGCCGTCGGCGTCGTACCCATCGCGGTGACCGACTGGTTCGGCGGCGAACCGTTCGGCGTATGGCCCTGGGCCCAGCCGAAACTCGGCGGTGCGCAACCGGTGGTGCTCAACCTCGCCGACGGCGTCCCGGTGGACCAGATCGCGCCGTTGCGGCCCGACCTCATCATTGCCACCAATGCCGGTCTCGACCGCGAGACCTATAACCGGCTGACGGCAATCGCCCCCACGATCGCGCAGTCCGGCCAGGAAGCGTTCTTCGAGCCGTGGAAGGTTCAGGCTGGCGCCATCGGCCAGGCGGTGTTCAAGCACGACGAGATGCAGGCGCTCATCGCCGCCGTCGACGAGAAGTTCGCCGCCGCGGGCAAGAACAACCCGCAGTTCGCCGGTAAGAAGGTGGTGTTGCTGGAGGGTGCGCTCGGTCCGGACGGCCCGACGGTCCTGTCCCCGTCATGGCGCGGTGAGTTCCTAGAGCAGATGGGCTGTGCCGTCGCCGAGAACGTCGACTCCGCCGATGTTCTGATCTGGGCGACCGAGAGCGACGAACAGCAGGCCGCGCTGCTCGCCGATCCGGCGTTCGGTCGGCGGCGCAACGTGTTCACCGGAAAGGAACTCGCGGGCGCCATCGCTTTCGCCTCGCCCCTGTCCTATCCCGTGGTCGCCGACCAGCTGCCGGGCCTCATCGCCAAGGCCATCGCCTGACAAGATGTCCGGGTGACAGACACCAGCACAGAGTCCGAACACCGGGGTTTCGCACTCACGGGCTCGGCCTATTATCCGGTGCTGGTCGCGGTCTTCACCGGTCTGGTGCTGATCTCGAACGTGTCGGCCACCAAGGGGATCGCGTTCGGACCGATCATCGGCGACTGGTCGCTGATCACCGACGGTGGGTTCATCGTGTTCCCGATGACGTACGTGATCGGCGACGTCTTGTCCGAGGTGTACGGCTTCAAGGCCACCCGCCGCGCCATTTATATCGCCTTCGTGATGGAGGCCCTGGCGGCGTTCACGTTCTGGTTGACCGCCTACCTGCCCGCGGCTGACTTCTACACCAACCAGGCGGCGTTCGAGGCGGTCGTCAAACCGTTCACGCAGTTGATCATCGCCGGGCTCGCCGGCTTCATCGTCGGACAGACGCTCAACGCGTGGGTGGTCGTCAAGATCAAGGAACGGACGAAGGAGAAACACCTCTGGGCGCGATTGATCGGGTCGACGGTTGTCGGGGAGTTCGCTGACACGGTCGTGTTCTGCAGCATCGCCGCGGGCGCGATCGGTATCAGCACGTGGGGCGACTTCATCACCTACGTCGCGCTGGGTTGGGTGTACAAGACCGTCGTCGAGATCGTCGTGCTGCCGATAACGTACCGGGTGATCGCGTACATCAAGCGTCGCGAGCCGACGTATCAGCCGGCGGTGTGAGGCTTCGTTAAGGCTCCTCTGGCAAGGCTCACAGAGCATGTATAGCGGTTGCTACTCGCGGGTAATTTGGGTCCATGAGCGTGACAATCGATCTGATGGGCGCCAATGCGACGGGTGCGGGTCCCGTGCAGATCCGCGACTACGGGGATCGCGCCCTGCTTTTGGAATTCGAAGGCACCGATGAGGTGCTGGCGTGGTCGGCGGCGATCCGCACCGCCGAACTGCCCGGTGTGCTCGACATCGTTCCGGCGTCGCGCACGGTGCTGGTCAAGCTGGCCGATACGCGGTACCAGGCACCGACCCGGCAGCGGCTGAGCAAGCTGGCCGTGGCGGCGTCCACGGATGCGGCCACGACCGAGGGGCGGGCCGACGTCCAGATCGACGTCGTCTACGACGGTCCCGATCTAGACGAGGTCGCCCGGCTCACCGGGTTGACCGCCGAACAGGTCGTCGCGGCGCACACCGAGACCCCGTGGCGAGTCGGATTCGGCGGTTTCGCACCGGGTTTCGCGTACCTGATCGGAGGCGACAGCCGACTCGAGGTGCCGCGGCGAGCCGAGCCGCGCACCAAGGTGCCGGTCGGCGCGGTGGGCCTGGCCGGTGAGTTCAGCGGCGTCTACCCGCGTGAATCTCCCGGCGGCTGGCAGCTGATCGGGCGCACCGCCCAGGGCCAGGCGGCGTTGTGGGACGTCGACCGTGACCCGCCCGCGCTGCTGACGCCGGGCATGTGGGTGCAGTTCCGGGCGGTGCAGTCATGAGCGCCACGCTGGAGATCCTGCACTCGGGTCCGCTGTCACTGATCGAAGATCTGGGTCGGCCCGGTCTCGCCCACATGGGCGTGAGCAGGTCCGGAGCCGCCGATCGCCGCTCCCACACCCTGGCGAACCGATTGGTGGCCAACCCGGGTGAGCTCGCCACCATCGAGGTGACGTTCGGCGGACTGACGGCGCGGGTGCGCGGCGGTGACAAGCAGGGTGTAGCGATCGCGGTCACCGGTGCCGACACCGATCCCGCTGTCAACGGAGTTCCGTTCGGCACCAACAGCATTCACTTCGCCCGCGACGGTGAGGTGATCACGCTCGGAGCGCCGCACTCGGGGCTTCGGACCTATCTGGCGGTGCGCGGCGGCATCGATGTCGAACCCGTGCTGGGCTCCCGCTCATATGACGTCATGTCCGCGATCGGACCGCTGCCACTCACGGCGGGGGACGTGCTGCCGATAGGCGAGCACAGCGACGAGTTCCCCGAATTGGATCAGGCGCCGGTGGCCGCCATCGAGGACGACGTGCTCGAGCTGATGGTGGTGCCCGGTCCGAGGGATGACTGGTTCACCGATCCGGATGTGCTGATCCGCACCAACTGGCAGGCCACCAACAAGAGCGACCGGGTGGGAATGCGTCTGGTCGGCATGCCGCTGGAGTACCGGTGGCCGGATCGTCAGCTGCCCAGCGAAGGTGCCACGCGCGGGGCAATTCAGGTGCCGCCGAACGGTTTTCCGGTGATTCTGGGACCGGACCATCCGGTCACCGGCGGGTACCCGGTGATCGGCGTGGTGGCCGACGACGACATCGACCGGGTCGCCCAGATCCGGCCCGGGCAGACGGTACGCATGCACTGGTCGAGACCGCGACACCCGTTCGAAGGCAACGCATAGGTCGCTCCCTGCTGGTAGAACGGCAGTGTGCACGCGCACAGCTCAAGCGCCTCTCACGTGCGCGAGGACCCGTTTCCTCGCGTGCACAGCGCCCGCCTGATCCACACCTCCGACCTCGACAACGAGACCCGTGAGGACGCACGCCGCATGGTCGTCGACGCGTTCGGCGGCGAGTTCACCGACGCCGACTGGGAGCATGCGCTCGGCGGCATGCACGCGCTGATCTTCGACCACGGCGCGTTGATCGCGCACGCTGCGGTGGTGCAACGGCGGCTGCTGTATCGCGATACGGCGTTGCGCTGCGGCTACCTGGAGGGTTTCGCGGTCCGTGAGGACCGCCGCGGCCAGGGTCTCGGGACCGCGGTGATGAACGCCGCGGAGCAGGTTGTGCGCGGTGCGTATCAACTGGGCGCGCTGAGTGCGTCCGACGCGGGCAGGCACATCTACGCGGCCCGCGGCTGGCTGCCGTGGCAGGGCCCGACGTCGGTGCTGTCGCCCGCGGGGGTGACGCGGACGCCGGACGACGACAGCTGCCTGTTCGTCTTGCCGGTCACCGCCGAATTGGACCTCACCTCCGAGATCACCTGCGATTGGCGCGACGGTGACGTCTGGTAGGTGACACGTCGAGGCAATGGTCAAGTAATCACTTGGAAACATGAGCTGAATAGACAGGTCTCATGAGTGAGCCTGACTGGGCACCGCTCACCGGATTTCGGGTGGCGGTGACGTCCGCCCGGCGTGCCGAGGAGCTTGGCACGCTGCTGCAACGCCGCGGCGCGACCGTCACCAGCGCGGCGGCTATCACGATGGTGCCGCTGCCCGACGACGACGCGTTGCGCGCACACACCGAAGCGCTGATCGCCACGCCGCCGGACATCGTGATCGCCACCACCGGCATAGGATTCCGCGGCTGGATCGCCGCGGCCGACGGCTGGGGGCTGGCCAACGACCTGACCGCCGCGCTCGGCAACGCCCGCATCGTGTCGCGGGGACCCAAGGCGACAGGCGCACTTCGGGCGGCGGGCCTGCCCGAGGAATGGTCACCGGAGTCCGAATCTTCCCGGGAGCTGCTGCACTACCTCGTCGAGGGCGGCATTGCCGGGCAACGCATCGCGGTTCAGCTGCACGGCGCCACCGACGACTGGGATCCGTTCCCCGAGTTTCTCGATGAGCTGCGGGCCGCGGGTGCGCAGGTGGTGCCGATCCGGGTCTACCGCTGGCACCCCGCACCCCGCAACGGTGACTTCGATCAACTGGTGATGGGCATCGCAGACGAGAAGTTCGATGCGGTCAGCTTCACGTCGGCACCCGCGGTCGCATCGGTACTGATGCGGGCGGCGGAGCTGGGTATCGAGGACCGGGTGCTCACCGCACTGCGCACCAACGTGCACGCCATGTGCGTCGGTCCCGTGACAGCGCGGCCGCTGGTCCGTGTCGGTGTGCCGACATCGGCGCCCGAACGAATGCGCTTGGGCGCGTTGGCCCGTCATATCACCGACGAACTCCCACTGCTCTGCTCACGCACCACCCGGGTGGCCGGCCACGTGCTCGAGATCCGCGGCACGTGCGTCCTTGTCGACGGCGTGGTCAAGGCGGTGTCGCCGGCCGGAATGGCGACGATCCGCGCACTCGCGCATCAGCCCGGCGCGGTGGTGTCGCGCCACGCGCTGCTTTCGGCGCTGCCGGGCAGCGGCACCGACACCCACGCCGTGGAGACGGCGGTGTTGCGACTGCGAACCGCGTTGGGGGACAAGAACATCGTGTCGACTGTGGTCAAGCGCGGCTACCGACTGGCCGTCGACGAGGATTTGGTACCCGCACGATGAGCTATGTACTGGTCGCGCACGGCACTCGGAAGAGCACCGGTGTGGAGATGGTCGGTTCGCTGGCCGACCGCGTCGCGGTCGCACTGGGATCTCAGGTCCGCGTCGCGTTCGTCGATGTAATCGGGCCGACACCGGCCGAGGTCCTTCGCGAACTTCCGGGGCCGGCCGTTGTCGTCCCGGCATTTCTCTCACGCGGATACCATGTGAACACCGACATCCCTGCGTATGTCGCGGCGAGCGGGCACGGTGACGTCACCGTCGCGGAGGCGCTGGGGCCGAGTCCCGAGATGGCGCGCGTACTTGCTGACCGACTCATCGAAAGCGATTGGAGCCCAGGCGACTCCGTGATCCTGGCCGCGGCGGGGACGTCGGATCCGGCCGCCCGTAGCGATCTGCACAAGATGGCCGCCTGGGTGTCGGCGCTGACCAGCTCGCGCGCCGAGTTGGCGTTCGCCGCGACGGGTGAGCCGAACGTGGCCGACGCGGTGGCTCAGCTGCGCAGCCGAGGAGCCCGACGCGTAGTCGTGGCGTCATACCTGTTGGCGGACGGACTCTTTCAAGATCGATTGCGCTGCAGCGGCGCCGACGTCGTCACCGATCCGCTGGGTGGGCACCCGGCGACAGTGCGGCTGATCGCGAGCCGATTCCGGCGCGCCAGGCTACCGATCGCGGCGTAGCGGAGTCGTTGCCTTCGGAAGAAGTCGACGAATTCCGCGTTTGCGGTCACCACCCCACGGGTACGTCCGCCCTCATGATGAAGCATGTCACCGTTGCCATCGCTCTAATTGCCGCGCCCGTAACCATTTTGAGCGGCTGCGCGAACGAGTCCGGCGACAACGACTCGTCGACGTCGACCACATCCGGGTCCGCGTCCGGCGCACAGACGCTGACCACGCAACTGAAGACCACCGACGGTGAACCGGTCGCCGACGCAACGATAGACTTCACCAGCGGATACGCCACAGTGACCGTCGAGACCGTCGGCACCGGAATCCTCTCACCAGGCCTGCACGGTCTGCACATCCATGCCGTCGGCTCGTGCGAGGGCGACTTCAGTTCTGCCGGTGAACACTTCCAGGCGCCGGGGCATAACGGTGAGCCCGCGAGCGGAGACCTTCCGTCGCTGCTCGTGCGCTCTGACGGCGCAGGAAAACTCGTCGCCACCAGCGACGGTTTCACCGAGGATCAGCTCAAAGGCCCCGGTGGATCGGCCATCGTCCTACATGCGGACGCAACCTCCGACCAGCGCATCGCCTGCGGTGTGCTCAGCCCGGCGAGCACCACCAGTACGTCGGTCTCGACGTCGACGTCGACGTCGACCGTCACCACCACCGCAGCCACGACAGCTCCACCCGCAACGGTCACCGAGACAACGTCACCCGCCCCGGAGACAACCAGTTCCAGTGCCGCCCCCAGCACGAGTACCAGCACCGTCACGGTGATCCAGCCCCCGCAGATCCCGGATATCACGGTGCCCCCGTTGCCTGGCAACGGCGGCTAGATCCGACCCGTCAGGCGCCGATGTGCACGTGCCCGTCCACGATGCGGGTCGGATAAACCGGCAGCGCGACGTCCGCATCGTCGAGACATACACCGTCATCGAGACCGAACGCCTGCTTCTTGATCGGTGATTGCACGGTTGCACGCCCGCCGCGATCACCGACGATGCCGCGCGACATCACCGCAGCGCCGGAGAACGGGTCGATATTGCCCACCGCGTGCAGGGTGCCGTCGTCCAGCCGGAACAGCGCGGCCTGTGTCCCGTCCGCCAGCAGCACACCCACGCCGCGATTCGGGATCAGGAAGTCGTAGCGGCAGGCCGCGGTCCAGACCTGGATATCGTTGAGAAGACTCATCTTTGGGGTACCTTTGGCATTCCGATGGGCACGATGCGCCCGGACTGTTCGGTGAATTCGATCGTCGGGTCCGCGACATCGGGGGCGTTGACGAACGAGACGAAGCGCGACAACTTGTCGGGGTCCTCGAGGACACCCTTCCACTCGCACGCATAACCCTCGACGTGCCGGGCGATGGCGTCCTCGAACTCCGCGGCCAGACCGAGCGAGTCCTCGCACACCACGTCACGCAGGTGGTCCAGGCCACCGTCGAGCGACTCCAGCCACGGTGCCGTGCGCTGCAGTCGGTCCGCGGTGCGGATGTAGAACATGAGGAACCGGTCGATGTAGCGGATCAGCGTCTCATCGTCGATGTCGCTCGCGAGCAGTTGGGCGTGCCTCGGCGTCATACCACCGTTGCCGCAGACGTAGAGGTTCCAGCCGTTCTCGGTCGCGATCACACCGACGTCCTTGCTCTGGGCCTCCGCACATTCGCGCGCACAGCCCGACACCGCCATCTTGATCTTGTGCGGTGCACGCAAGCCTCGGTACCGCTTTTCGATCTCGACGGCCATGTCCACAGAGTCCTGTTGGCCGTACCGGCACCACGTGCTTCCGACGCAGCTCTTCACGGTGCGCAACGCCTTGCCGTACGCGTGACCCGATTCCATGCCGCCGTCCACGAGGCGCCGCCAGATGTCGGGCAGCTGATCGACCCGCGCGCCGAACATGTCGATGCGCTGGCCGCCGGTGATCTTGGTGTAAAGGTTGAAATCGCGGGCGATTTCACCGATCAGGATCAGCTGTTCGGGCGTGATCTCCCCTCCCGGCGAACGCGGGACGATCGAATAGCTGCCGTTGCGCTGGATGTTGGCCAGGAAGTGGTCGTTGGAGTCCTGTAGCGACGCCTGCTCGCCGTCGAGAATGTGCTCCGAACTCGTGGACGCCAGGATGGAGGCCACCACGGGTTTGCAGATGTCGCAACCCTTTCCGGTGCCGAAGCGCTCGATCAGCGCCGAGAACGTCCGGATCGATGTCGCGGAGACGATCTCGAAAAGCTCAGCGCGGGATTGGCTGAAGTGTTCGCACAGCGCCTTGGACTGTGCGACGCCCTCCGATTCCAGCAGTTGTTTGAGCAGGGGGATGCACGATCCGCAAGACGTTCCCGCCAGCGTGCACTTCTTCAGCTCCGGCACATCGCAGCAGCCGCCGGCGATGGCCGCGGTGAGATCACCCTTCGTGACGTTGTTGCACGAGCAGATCTGCGCGGCGGCCGGCAGAGCGCCGACCCCCAATCCCCCACCGCCCTCGGATCCGGCGGGCGCGATCAGCGCGAGCGCGTCGCCCGGCAGTTCTTCGCCCACCATCGGCCGCAGCACGCCGTAGGACGAGGCGTCGCCGACGAGTATCCCGCCCAGCAGTGTCTTCGCGTCGTCGGAGAGCACGAGCTTGGCGTAGGTCTGGTTGACGGCATCGTTGATCGCCACCTCGAGACAGTCCGGCGTGGCACCCATCGCATCTCCGAAGCTGGCGACGTCGACCCCGAGCAGTTTGAGCTTGGTCGACATGTCGGCCTCACCGAACTCCGCGGCGCCGCCGAGCAACCGGTCGGCGACCACCTCGGCACTGGTGTAGCCCGGACCGACGAGACCGTAGCAGCGGCCGTCGATCGCGGCCACCTCACCGATCGCATAGACATTGGGATCGTCTGTGGCGCAGGACAGATCGGTCAGAACACCGCCGCGTTCGGCGATGGCCAGTCCGGCCTCGCGGGCCAGTTCATCACGCGGCCGCACACCCGCGGCGAACACGATCACACCCGCTTCGATGAACGACTCGTCGCTCAGCGTCACCCGCATCGCATCGCTGTCGGCGGAGCCGCGCACGGGGCGATTACGTTGCGCGGGAGCGATATTGGCGGTCCCGACACCCGTGTGGACGGTGATGCCCAGGTCACCGATCATCCGGCCGAGCAACGCACCGCCCGCTTCGTCGAGTTGCTGTGCCATCAGGCGCGGGGCCATCTCGACGACATGCGCGTGCAGGCCGAACGAGCGCAATGCGTTGGCGGCCTCGAGACCCAGCAGGCCTCCGCCGATGACCACGCCCACCGGAGTGCCCGCGTCGATCGTGCGCTGCGCGCTGGCGCGGATCGCATCGAGATCGTCGAGGGTGCGGTACACGTGAACGGACGGCAGGTCGCGCCCCGGCACCGGCGGGACGAACGCATAGGAGCCGGTGGCCAGCACGAGCGCGTCGTACCCGACCCGCTCACCGTCTGCGGTCTGCACGTACTTGGCTGCCCGGTCGATGCCTGTCACCCGGCTGCCGAGCCGTGTCTCCACCAGGTCGTCGTCGGGATAGGAGTTGCCGGGCAGGGCAAGCTGCGCGCGGTCCCAGTGTTCGGTGTAGGCGGTCAGCCCCACGCGGTCGTAGGCCGCGTCGGCCTCTTCGGCGAGGACCGTCACCCGCCATTGCGCGGCGGTGTCGCGCGAACGCAACGCCTCGACGAATCGGTGGCCGACCATGCCGTGGCCGACGACCACGACGTTCTTTGAAGACATGCCGTGAGGCTAGGCAGCCGATATTGCCGCAATGTCGCCTTGTGTGAAGCGGCCATCACGGTGTGCTCACTGCCGTCGGTCAGCAGGTGTGAGCGCTCAGATATGCCCTGCGCTAGACGACGTCGTCGTCGCATACGGGTCGGTGGGCATCGCCGTTTCCGACTCCTCGGACGACCGGTCGTCGTCGGACTCCTCTCTCGGCGGACGGGGCGGCGGCCCGCCACCGGGAGGGTTGTCCTCACTGGTCTGGACGCTGGGCACCGAATAGCTGGTGGTGGTCGTCGACGACGTGGTGTAGGTCGACGGGGTGATCGACGACGTGGGGACCGGCACCGTTTCGGGCACCTTGGACTCATCTGCAGTGCACGACACCGCGTAGACGAGGATCACCACCAGGAGCACCGCGGCCACACCGGCTGACCAGATGACCGGTTTCTGGTTCTCCCACCTCGGCTCGTCGTCGTTCGGCACAGCGGAATGCTATGCCCAGCGCTGCAGCATCTCCGTGACGTGGCCCGACAGTGCCCTCTGCAGGAACGGGCCGAAGCTGATCCGGCCGACGCCGAGTTGTGCGAAGGATGCGGGGTCGTCCTGGTCGGGCAGTGCGATCGCGTTGACCGGCAGCGGGAGCTCAGAGGTCAAGCGGCGCATCGTCTCCGGCTCGTGGCGGCCGACCGGGTAGAGCGAGTCGGCGCCGGCGGCCGCGGCCTCGTTCAACCTGGCGATCGCCCGGTCCACGCGGTCGGACTCGTCGCCGTCGCCGCGGAGGAACAAGTCGGTTCGCGCATTGAGGACCACATGCACGCCCGCGTCGTCAGCGGCCTTGCGCAGAGCGCCGACCAACTCGGCATGCTCGCTGGACGACCGCAGACGCTTGCCCTCCTGGTGCACGGTGTCCTCGATGTTGAGCCCCACCGCACCGGCCTCCAACAGCCCGTTGATGATGCGGCCCGGCGATTCGCCGTAGCCGGACTCGATGTCGACCGAGATCGGTACATCGACTGCTCCGGTGATCTGAGCCACCCGGGTCAGCACGTCGTCGAAGGTCATCACCTCGCCGTCCTCCTTGCCGACCGAGTCGGCCATCGGATGGCTGCCGATGGTGAGTGCGGCAAACCCCGCGTCGACCGCCAACTTGGCCGACCAGGCATCCCACACCGTCGGCAAGACCACCGGGTTACCGGGCTGGTGCAACGCCAGCAGAGAGTCGGCGCGCTCTTTCAGATTCGGGTCAGACATTCGCAAACCTCCGCTTCAGACGTGATCTGTCTCACTACGTACTGCATGATGTGACTAACGTCGGGTGTCGTAACGTGATGCCTGACACCCTTCAGCCCAAGGAGGTCAATTGTCCAGCACTACCGAACTTGCCGAATTGCACGAGCTAATCGGAAGCCTGCGGCGGTGTGTCACATCGTTGGC